>MDSY01093734.1_pt1 | contig 28526 bp, 22 predicted proteins | sample 811131 | NCBI WGS metagenome assembly MDSY01 (sample SAMN05326643, study PRJNA326480) | marine metagenome | isolation source: seawater | place: Atlantic Ocean: South West | collected 2010
GGCTTTACGCGAGCTGATATAAACCTTTGCGCCGTTGGCCAAATAACCCGCTGCGATCATTTCGCCAATGCCTCGCGAGCCGCCAGTAACGATGGCAACCTTGCCTGCAACAGAAAATAAATTTTTCATTGTGATCTCTCGATAAGTGAAATAGCTGCCTGTGCTGTATAAAGGCACAAGATTGGGTCAAGGATAAACTAATTGGCTGTGGCTTTCGGCAGATTAGTTAGGTGAATCTGGTGGTTGAGCTTTTGGGGGCTTATTACTTGCTTGTGCGAAAAAAGAACACCCGTTGGAAAAAACAAATGAAAACGTCTAAGCGATGGTTTATGCGCCGCAGACTCCACGGTTATTTTCGGTTTAATATGTAGAAGAATTTATGCTTTAGGAGAGTTAGGTGAGCGATATAGAACAGGGCGACGCGCCGCAAATGCTGGTTGGCGAGTTTAGACATCCGCGACAAATGCTTGGTCATCAGGAATATGATGGTCATTTGTCTATTCACGACGATAAGATGGCAGCTGATTTAGGCTTTGCTGGTGCACCTATCGAAGGACCCACACATTTCAGTCAATTTGTGCCGTTGCTGCACGAGGTGTTTGGCGACGCGTGGTTCGAGCGCGGCTGCATCAGTGCGCATTACCAAACGATGGTAGTAGAGGGCGAAGAAGTCAGGGTGGTGGTCGAGCATGTATCGGACGTTAATAAGGTGGCAAAAATTTCTGCTGAAAAGCGCGATGGTACCCCGGTGTTAACCGGTACTGCTTCGCTGGGGCCAGATCATGGTGAAACCGAGTTAGAGGTTCGGCGCGGTCGCCTGCGTCCCTCCGAGCAATTGGTCATTCTAAGTGACGTTCAAGTAGGTCAGCTAGGCGCGGGTAATCCTGAGCAAGCGAGCATGGCCATGGATCAGCATATGGGTGATATGTACCCCTTTAGCCTTGCGCAAAAGCTGCAAAAGATTACCGAAAATCATGCCTATTACGGCGCAGATAATCCCTGGGGCAAGGCCGTTATGCCGTTAGAGATGATCAGTGTGTTAACCCAATACACTAGCGGGCAGTCTGGTTATAGAACGAAAGGCCCTGCGGTAGGTTTGTTTGCGGGTCAGGAAATAAAAATGATTAATGGCCCCCTGTTTGTCGACCATGCCTATTTATTGGAGCGTGAAATTATCGCTCTGAGCGAAAGCCGCCGAACTGAATCTAACTGGATTATGACGCGGGTTTACGACGCAGAAACTAAGGCACTTGTAGCTGAGGTTATTTTGAACTCGGCGACGCTGAAGGAATCTTACGCCAAGTACGCGGAAGAAGCCGAGGCCTTGGGTAAAGATCTAAGCGCATAGCACTGAGCACTTTAAAAGGCCTTAGCTAGGACTCACTAGCTAGGGTTTATTAACTAAGACTATCTAGCTAGAAAGAGGCGACTTAGTCGAGAAACTGGTTAGGCCTGCTGAGTTAATGCGGCTTCCCTGAGCGGTTGGCTGTTCCCGCTGGATGCCGGAGGTTGCTTGGTTTGTTGCCGTGAAAGGTGTGAGATCATGCCAAGCATTTCTGGCCGCGCTAAACCGGCCTGAATGCGCGCCTGTGCATTGCGTTTTCTGCCGCGCAGCATGTAGCGAAAGATGGTATTGCGAATTTTCCGATCTTTCAGAAAGTCCCCAGGCTTTTCTACTAGATTAACGGTGCGCATAATGCCCCTATGCACGTGTAGCTGATGACGTGCCGCGGCAACAAGAGCGTCGCCAAAAGCCAAAGTGAACCATTTTTTGACGGTTGTTGCTTTGTCTAACGCTACGCCTTCTCGGGTTGCGTTGGCTCGCCGAATGCCTCTTTTGTCTTCCGTTAGGCTGGCGTCGAAGATGGGTCTAATCTCAGCCTCAGTGCGCTGTTTAAATGCCAGCGCGCGTTCCCATGGGTCACTTTTTTCTGCCAAAACGTCGGCCAGAATGTGTGCGTGTAATGTGCCAGTGCTGCAGCCTCGACCATACAATGGATTGGTGCGAGAGGCGGCATCGCCAACAGCAAAGAAGTTTAGCAGTTGTGGTGCATCTTCATGGACGTAGTCGCGCCAAACCGCGTGGATTTGGCCGATACCAAAGGGTGCCGTTGTGGCGTCAGCGTGTTCTTTTGCGACCCAAGGTTTTACCCCGGGAATGCTTTCGCAAATAGCGTCGAACAAAATTGGATCTTTTACCGCTTCGCGCAGTTCGTGTTCTTCGTTGTGCATGCAAATAATCAGCGCAAAGTTGCCATTATCGCCGGGAAAGACACCATATTTAAGATAGCCCAAATCCCCAGCAGAAGGGTTATCGCTGTCACGTTTGGGTTCTTCTACACCAGGCTTTAAGGCGTAGTGACGGGTGTAATAAACAATCTCAGCGTCGTCGCGTTCTTCGGCAACCTTTGCACCTTTGCTGCTCAACCATTTGTTGAACTTACCTGCGCGGCCGGTTGCATCAATGATTAGATCCGCAAAATGCTGGGATTTTTTGTTCGCGTCTTGTCTGTCGGTGAGCTCCAGGCCCTTGGTGATCAAAGCTTTGCTTTCATGCTCGTCTTGCTCTTCTATCAGCACATCCGTGACATAAGTGGTATTGGCGATCGTTAATGTCTTTTCTCGCTCAACGTAGCGGCGTAGCACGGTTTCTATGGTGGCGCGCCTACACATCAACACCCAAAGCTGTTCGTCACCGGGTTCTGGGATGTATTGGCTTTGCAGATGTCCTGGCACCATGTCCTCAAAGCCTACTTTGCGGGCTCCGGCGTCTAAGAGCTCTTGCAGTAGGTCTGGGTAATTTTTTTCTAAAAGATTACACATCAAGCCAAGAAAGGCGTGGGGGTGTCTAAACTGAGCGGCACCTCGGCGTTGCCAGCTAAAGAATGCTTGTTCGGCATCACCCTCGGGTGGTGGCACATCCCGCTCGAATAAAGTGACAGAAAAGCCTCGGCGTGAAAGGGCTAGCCCAGTGAACATGCCGCATATTCCAGCGCCAACTACAGCTATTGATTGACTCATAATTGAACTTTCAAAGTGATCAGGTTATTTGCGACTCAAACTAGCATTAAATTCGCAAAAATGGACATTGATTTGTGGAAAAATCTGGTCACTGCACTATTGTTAATATTCTCGCAGCATTCCTCATATCTCTTTCTGGTGTAATATCTTGAACTAAATAGAAGAATAATTCATAGGGGATCTTAATGTTGAAATCTGTGCAATTGGGCAATACTGGCCTACGCGTGTCCCAGCTTTGCTTGGGTACCATGAACTTCGGTATTCCAGGGAGAGGGCACCAAGGGGATTGGACATTAACCACGGATGAAGCTCGACCCATTTTTCAGGCTGCTATAGAGCACGGCCTAAACTATTTCGACTGTGCAGACATCTATGGTCTCGGCGCCTCTGAAGAAGTAGTCGGCTCATTGCTACGCGAACTTTTACCCAGGGATGAATACGTCTTGGCAACCAAGGTATCTATGCCTATGGGTCGCGGAGCTAACCAAGGTGGCCTATCGCGCAAACACATCATTGAAGGGGTGGAGGCGAGTCTGATGCGTCTGGGTTTAGATTATGTTGACCACCTCGTCATTCACCGTCATCCACATGGAATTCCTGGTCAAGCTCAAGCGCCGATTGAAGAAACCCTTGAAGCGCTGCACGATCTGGTCAAAGGAGGCAAAGTAATGTATCTGGGCGGCTCTTCGATGTTTGCTTGGCAGTTTGCGGAGTTACAGTTAACCGCGCAGATGAATAACTGGACAAAATTTGTTTCCATGCAAAATCACTATAATTTAGTTTATCGGGAAGAAGAGCGGGAAATGAACCCATACTGCGCCAAGACAGGGGTAGCCCTCACACCTTGGTCGCCATTGGCACGGGGTATTCTTGCCGGTACTTACCAAGGAGGTTTTGGCGGCGGCAGTACTAGCCGGTCACAAGGTCAGGACGTGAAGAGAACGGAAAGTCTTTATCACGGTGAACACGTATTTCCGGTTGCGGAACGTGTCATAGAAATTGCCGCGAAGTATGAAAAAACACCCGCCCAGATTGCTGTGGCGTGGCTTATGAATAAGTCAGAAGTGACCTCGCCAATTGTTGGGGTGTCAAAAGTGGCGCAGTTAACAGATTTGGTCGCTGCTGCGCAGATAGTCATAGAGCCAGAAGATATGGCCTATTTGGAAGCGCTCTATCAACCAGTAGATAACTTGCTTTCCATTGGTAGCTCCTAGTCAAATTTTAAAGAGCAGGGCAGAAGCCGAGTCGCCCGAACCCCTAGAGATCTCGGTTGTAGATTCTGGGGAAATTGGGAGATCTTTCAGTAACCGGATATTGAGGGCCGAAACACCAAAAGATCAGAAGTCTAAGAGACCAGAAAGCTAAGAAAGGGGCAGACAATGGGCATTAAGATACAGCCATGCGACTCAAGCTTGGGCGCAGTAGTCACGGGTATAGATCTCAATTCGCTAGATGACCAAGGTTGGTTGGCAGTCGAGGAGGTCTGGCATGAACATGCAGTACTAATTTTCCCACGTCAGCACATCAGTGAAGAACAACATGTGGCTCTTGGTCAGCGCATTGGTCCTATCGAAATCCTCGCCGAAAATCGTAAAGCCGTTGTTATTAGTAATCAAAAGCCTGATGGGGAATTGCTCGGTCCTGATAGCGGGTATTATCAGATTTTGCGTGGCAATGAAGGCTGGCATACGGACAGTTCCTATATGCCGGTTTCTGCTCGGGCTTCAATTCTTGCAGCACAAGTTTTGCCAGATGCAGGGGGAGAGACTCAGTGGGCTGATATGCGTGCCGCTTATCAATCGTTATCGAGTGAGATGCGTGACCGCATTTCTGACCTAGCTGCCCATCATTCGTTGTTTCATTCCCAAGCAAAAATTGGCCACAATGCGAACTCTGGTTCTAGTTATGGCTTGGGCGATCAAGCGCCGCCCTTGCGACCTTTGGTGAAAATCCATCCAGCCACGAAAGTGCCAAGTTTATATATTGGCCGTCATGCCTATGGTGTTCCTGGGTTAAGTGAAGCTGATTCAGAAGCTTTGCTAGCAGAGTTAGTAGAGATTGCCTGCCAACCGCCTAGGGTGCTGACCCACAGTTGGACGCTTGGCGATATAGTGATGTGGGACAATCGTTGCGTATTGCATCGAGCGCGACCCTATGATTACAGCCAGCCTCGAGTTATGCGCCATGTACGCGTAAAAGGAGATCCAGCAACAGAGTCGGGTATAGGACTTAGGCCCTGACTAACCGTTCGTAAGGTCTGATTGGCAGGGTTGCTAGTGAATTTTTGGCTCATCTTCAGAGTTCGTTGCGACTGACATGGCTTTCATAGCGCTGACACTGGTATTGAGCGCAACGCAATAAGGCACCGCGTAGGTGAGCAATATTTTCAGCACTGTGCCGTAGTTTAAAGTTCCAGCCATAATATTGCCCCCGTGATTGACCAACGCCAATAGTGAACCCACTACAAGACTGGTGCTTATCGCACTAGTTTGTACGTTTGCCGCAAAAATCAGTTCTCGAAGGGATATATGTTTCAATTTTTCTGTTTGACATGCTCATTTAAGAATCTGGCATATTGATTAGCTCAGCGCGGCTAAAGCGAACAGCCCACCTAGTGTGCCTGCCGCGGTGGCTCGCTGGAATGTTTTTGATGTCAATTGATCAAGTGTTTCTTTGGGGTCAGCGCCGTCTAAGGTTTGACGCAAAATACCAGTTTCTATAACTGTGGCGTAAACGATAAAACCGAATACTGAGCTGACCAGAGCGATACGTCCAAGGCTGTCAAAAGGGATGGCAATAACCACCAGCACCAACAAAAGCCAATGCAATATCCAGCCGCCAAAGCTCATCCAGTGAAATTGGCGCTGATCATTAATAGACATATCAAAGTTAAAACGGAAAAACGAAAAGCTTCTGGGCATGACTCGGGGTGCTGTGGCACCAGATAGCTTAGCGCCGGTGTAGTGGCCCCATTCGTGGAAGAGTGCACCTAGTATGTAGCCGACAAAAATAGCGTCGCCAATGCTCAGTAGTTGTGCAAACCAAAGGCCAGAAAACAGGTACCAAGTATCTGCGGCCGCCCAGACAGAGAGAGCGATAAGGGCTATGCCAATGTCACGAGATAACATTGAGAACATACTAGGTTCTGGTCTGATTTTAGGTTTGCTTTCTTCGGTCACAGTATTTCCCCCTGCTTGTTTTTGTTAGCTTATTTAGCCAGCCCTCTTACTTGGCTTTCATAGTTGGCTTTTCTGGTTAGATTTACAAGTTGGCAATTTATACCCGCAATTAGTTAGATGAGGATATGGCTAGGTTTTAGGGTTCGCCGTTAGTATTGTTTTCGCTAGGCGGTTATCCGCACCCTGACGCCGCCAATACCTATACCGAAATCACCACGAAAATCTCCGGGTGCAAAGGGCGTTTTTCCATAAGCACCAGTGATAACGTATTGGTCAGGGGCTAAGGTGTGACCAAAGCGGTGGAGTCGATTGGCCAAAATGCTTAAAGATTCGAAGTGATCGTCAATGTGACCTAGGCTAGGAACGCGCTCGACTAATTGCTCGCCTTCGTTCCCGCTTTGGCTATATAGGGCCACCTCAAGTTCAGTCAACTCTGCTGTGGTATTTGCCAGTGGTACTGTGTCGCCGACGACGATGCCCCAATTAGATAGGTTGTCCGATACCCTTAAACCTGCTGAACAGCCTCCGGGCAGGCGTTTTTGGTTGATTTCAAAGGCTGGCGCCAAACCGGCGATGGCAGTTTTAGCGCGATCAGGTGTTGTGGCTTCGCCTAGATAGTCCGCCATAACAAAGCAAAGTTCATTTTCGATCCCACCTGTATATAAATCTTTGCGCGGAATGCTGGCTCCACTCAACAGTGTGCGGCTGCGCAATACAAAGCCAAATGGGCGAATGCCATCACCCAGTGCATTGCGCGACTCTCCAGACGTCATACCTACTTTCCACCCGGCGAGTTCTTCGCCTTGTTCCAACCAACGCTCTAGTAACTGCAATTGCAGCCGCTGCCCTTCGTCAGTGCTGAGTTCTTGCGCTTCTAGCAGGGGGGCTGGATCAATGTCTGGGTTTTGATGCAAGGCCCATAGAGTGTCGATAATATTCAGCATGGTAGTTCTAATTTGTCTAAATCGGATGGCCTAAGGTTAGCGCATTTTTGCGTTAGATTAAAAATCCACCGCTGGTTAGGTTGTTAATGCCATTGTGTTTTTTGGCTATATTGATGGTTAGCATTCTTTGGTTGCTACCTATGGCCCATTGCCGGTAAGTTTAGGGTTCTTAACTGTCGCATCCGAATTGGGGAATTGGGGCATTGCGACAAAATTGTTAACTGGGAGATTAATCATGGCCTATGCACCGCAACAGCGACCTTACTATGACGCGGACAGCCACATCATGGAACTGCCGGACTTTCTAAAAGCCTACGCGGATCCTGAAATCCGTGACGAAATTCCATCAGTAAGTTACAGCGCGTCTGTGGTCACAGACGACGAAGTTGCCGTGATTATGGAGCAAGGCGGCAAACACTCTGATGCACACGTGGCGGCTCAACTTGCCATGGGCGATGCGCTGATAGAGAACTCCAAAGAGATCCAAGCCTTGGGCGCGTTCAACGGTCCAGACCGTTCCGCGGCGTTAGACTTGCTTGGATTTAAGAAGCAGTTGGTGTTTGCAACACACTCAGTGGCGTTTCCATTTCATCCTAGTTCTAAAAAAGATCCCAAGCTGCGCTACGGCGCCACTCGCGCGCATAACCGACATATGTTGGACTTTTGTTCTGCGGATGATCGCTTAATGGGCGTAGGCATTGTGCCTTTAGACAACCCTGACCTGGCGATTCAAGAAGTGGAGTGGGCTATTAAAGAGGGTCTGCAATCCATCTGGATTCCTCATCGTGCACCTATTGGACACTCGCCAGGACACGTAGATTTGGAAGGCTTTTGGGCTAGGTTGGCAGAAGCTAATGTGCCTTTCGTTCTCCACGTGGGCGGCGCACCTTTGCAGGTATCTAATGATTGGGGCAACAATGGCCGCGCACCAGTAAAAGATTGGTTAGGTGGCGGTGAAAACGTACGCACCAAAGATGCGGCTGTATTGCATCAAACACCAGAAATGTTCCTGAGTGTGATGCTGTTAGATGGTGTGTTTGATCGTCACCCCGGTCTGCGTGGCGCAGCCGTAGAACTTGGAGCAGGCTGGGTCCCAGAGATGTGCCGCCGCCTCGATTGGGTAACACGTATTTATGGTCGCTCTGATAAGTCAGTGCGTTTTGATCGCGTACCTTCACAGCAGCTCATAGAGCAAATGGCGTTCACACCTTTCTCTCACGAAGATGTAGCCTACTTGATGAAAGACTCACATCCGGATCTATATCTGTTCTCCAGTGACTATCCGCACTTAGAAGGCACTAAAGATCCAATAGGTCGTTTTGAACGGTTCCTAGAAAACTCGGAACCCGCAATCCGCGACGCCTTTTATGCGGAAAACTTTTTGCGCCTCTGGCCTAGTGCCCGCGTAGATTAGTACTGGAGGATTCGCCTCAAATCTTGAAAAGTTAGGTCAAATTATGGGACTAAAGTGCGCCCATAGATGAGGACTAAAGAATATTGCTCAAAGTTCTGTCCTAAACCGTGAAAAAAGAGATGATTAATTTGGTTATTTTTTTGTCTAGGCTAATAAAAATCTCGCCACCGTGTTTGTCGTTAGGTAACACAAACTAATCTTTGGTAGACGACTGTGAATAGAGTTTGGAAAAAAGCAGTTCTTTTGTCTGTATCTCTCTCAGCAGTGTGTTTGCTTGCTGGCGCCCTGACCTTTTGGTTCAGCTGTCCCTGTGACCGTCTGCCTGGTGGTCCGTTGAAAGGCCAGTTGGTTAGCGTAGCTATTCCGGACTGGTCCTTTGCTAACGATGCGCCTCTATGCCAAATTCAGGTGGCCGCAATTATTCCTTGGTCAGTAAATCTCAATTGTATGTCTGAAGGTGGTCAGCTTTATTTAAGTTGCGCGCGTTGCGAACGAAAGTTTTGGTCAAATACTGCGCTGAATAATACCAATGGTTACGTTGGTATTAGCGGCAAGGTCTACCCGGTCTCAATGGCTCGGGTATTAGACCCTGAGATATTAGATATCGCCTGGCGTAGTCGAGCGCAAAAGGTTGGTAGAGGAAATGGTTTGCCCAGAGCAGATCATTGGTGGTCTTTTAGTCTAATCAGCCGGCCCCTCGTTAAATAAAACCCGGAACCGGCGCTGCGCAATTAGTGGCTTTAAACTTGAAGGAAAACTGGCACCTTTAGTTAAGAAGACCTTTTCGAAAAAAAGCCCTCTGCGAGTGAAGGCCATTCGAACTGCAGGTGCTGGCAAAGCAGTGCTGACTAGCTATGCTCAAAGAACATTGAAGTACGACCACCATCTACCACTAGATCGTGACAGGTGACAAATCGCCCAGCATCGCTGGCTAAGTAAAGGGCAGCCTCTGCGATATCTAGTGCGTAGCCGGTTTTCTCTAAGGGTACGGATGCTGCCAAACTCTTTTCGAGCTTCGCCATTTTGCGCTCATTTTCTTCATCTGAGAGAGTGTTGGCTCTGCCTGAACCGCCCCAGAAAATTGGCGTGGCAATGGCGCCAGGTGAAATTGAATTCACTCTGATGTTTTGCGCGCCAAGCTCTATGCCGGACATTTTGCTGAAATGGGTTACGCCAGCTTTTAGCGACGAGTAAAGAGGGTCCCCTTGGCGGTAGCGCAGGGCGGCAATGCTTGAGTTATTGATGATACAGCCGCCACCGTTGGCCTTCATTGGTTCAATGGCATAACGGGTCCCGAGAATGACGCTAGAGAGTAACAATCGAACACCGTAGTCGATGTGCTCCTGGCCGATCTTATCAATAGGCGCGCCCACTGGCCCGCCGGCATTGTTAAACAAAATATCCAGTTTGCCAAATTCAGCTACCGTGAATTCCACGCTTTTACAGATATCCTCCTCTTGGGTTACGTCCGCCTCAAAATAGAGGGTCCCCGCACCGATAGCGCCTGCCAGTGTTCGGCCCTTCTCCTTTGAGCGGCCACTGATGACAACTTTTGCGCCTTCGGCAGCAAAAAGTTTCGCGGTCTCAGCGCCAATGCCACTGGTACCTCCGGTTATAAGGGCGACTTTGCCCGCTAATCTATTTGCCATAATTTCTCCTAGTGGGCTCGTCTTTTTTATTTGTGACCCAGGTTGCTGGTGTAAATTAATTCGCACAATCAATGTGGGCAGATATTTTTTGGCCTGCCGTTAAGTTCGGTAAAGCTTACATTAAACAAATATCGTCAGCAGCTAACCCCTTATACCATCCGAGCCATGTTTCGCCCTCCGCAACTTTTCCACCGATGAATAGAAAATTGAGGCATGTAGCGGCGAAGAGTAATTCCGCGAAAGGTTTATTTAATGCACTTACTCATTGAGCTAGCTCCGGCTGCTGATTTAATAGAAAAAAGCGTTAAAACCCATTTCAACCGGATGTAGTTGGATAGGGGCTTTTTTGGTTTCAGGCGAACCGGGCAGCTCTTTTTAATTTTCTATTAATCTTGTGGCATATTATGTGGGCAACTGGCCTTTATTGAGTAGCGACTCAAAAGGGTCAATACTGGGCTCGGTGTGCCATTGATACTCAGCGTAATTAACTACTTGCTGTGCAGCCTCTGCGCCAAACAAGCGCTGTATGACGGCTAACGCCATGTCTATACCCGCAGAAACACCAGAAGAAGTGACATAGCGTCCTGCGTCTACCCATCGGGCGGCTTCTTGCCAATCTACTTGATTACTTTGGCTGCGGGCTAGTTCAAAGAACATTTTATTTGTAGTGGCAGCTAGGCCATCAAGCAAACCAGCTTTAGCCAATAGCGCCGATCCAGTGCACACGCTCATGGTTATCTGGCTTTTTGCAGCGCGGGTCTTGAGGAATGTCAGCATGGCTTCATTGGCCAATTCTGGAATAGTGCCAACACCGCCGGGCAGCAAGATTAGGTCCAATTTTGGGGCATCATCGAATCCATAGTCAGCTATGGTTTTAGGTCCAGCCGACGAGCTTACCGGGCCAGCTCGCTCTGCAATGGTGACGATCTCAATTTCATCACCTAAAGCGCCAAACATTTCTAATGGCCCGTATGCATCTAGTAATTCAAAATCGTTATAAAAAATGGCGCCCAGTCGCATGTCTATGTCTCCTTCTCGTTGGTCCACTTTATGGGTAGGACCGTTTATGGGGATTGTGCTATTTTGATGGTCTTAAGTCGGCCATGAGTTGGTTTCGTTTTGAATAAGGTCTACCGCTTCTTCTAATGCTGCAGTGCGGTCTTTCCAGCTTTCGCCACCAGTACCCAAACGGAAGGTATTTACTCCGGAGTCACGGAAAGCGCGCAGGCGCGAACGAATCATATCTTCGGTGCCTATGAGGTTAGTTAGCAAGACCATTTCGTCTGGCACTCGTGCGATCGCTTGGTCGCGCTTACCGTCTATCCACAGGCTTTGCACGGCTTTGGCATCGTCTTCGTAGCCCGCTCTGCAATAGGCGTCGTTATAAAAGTTAGTTTTTGCAGAACCCATGCCGCCTAGGGTGAAGGCCATGGCCGGTTTGCGGGCTTCAATGAGTCGCTCAACGTCATCACTCAGTTCAAAGAAGCCGCCAGTTTGAATATCTATTTCTGTAAAATCTCTGCCAGCTAGCTTTGCTCCCGCTTTGAGGTCGTCCAAAAATACGTGACCCTGTTCGGGTAGAAAGCAAGTACCCAGCCAGCCATCGGCAATCTCGCCAGTCATCTGTAAAGACTTAGGACCCAGAGTAGCTAAATAGATGGGCAAATCTGGGCGCGGTGGTTGCGATAAGCGAATGGGTTTGCCTTCGCCGCCAGGTCTCGGAAGGTGGTAGTGCTCCCCCTCATATTGCAGTTTTTCGCCGTTCAGAGCCATGCGTAAAATCGCCATGCACTCACGCATGCGTGACAGTGGCTTAGCAAATGCAGCACCGTGCAGGCCTTCTACAACCTGCGGGCCACTTACACCTAGGCCCAGGTTAAAGCGCCCCTTGGATACGGTATCTAGGCTCTGTGCCGTCATAGCGATCATGGATGGCACGCGGGCGCTGACTTGCATGATGCCGGTGCCTAAGCGGATATTTTCGGTTTTGGCGGCGAGGTAGGCCAGAGGCACAATTGCATCCATACCCCAAGCTTCTGCAGACCAGGCTTCGTTAACGCCCATGCGGTCAGCGGCCATGGTGTAATCCACGAGGCTGTCCCATTCTTCGCCGTTGTAGTATGCGGAGCCTATTGAAATTGAAATACGCATTTAGTCCTCTCCTGAGTTTGCCGATTTTAGTTTGCCCGTTTTGGGCTGCAACAATAAGCCCAAAGCAAATTCATTTTTTTGCTTTGCTGGCAATATGTGTTCATTGTTCTTGCTGTCGAGGAACTTGTTTTCCGCCTTTGGTTTTGAGGCTCCTCGTAAAGAGTACAACTTCTATGGCTGTGATGGCTTTGTCAATATTGACGAGTGTGTCTAGAATTAGGTCAAATTCGAAAGTATTTGTTTATTAAGAATTCTTATTATTTTGAGGGGAGAGAAATGGCTGAGTTGAAAACAGGTGGGCGGTTCAAAAGCGCGGTATGTACTGCAGAAATTATGGTTGTGTCCGCGCCAAGTGGTGATGTTAATCTGACTTGTGGGGGCGTTGTTATGGTAGAAAGCGCCAGCGGTGCAGTAAATGGTGGAGAAATTCATCCAGATCACGCTGTTGGTGTGGCTATTGGTAAGCGTTACATCAACGAAGAAGAAACTCTTGAAGTACTGTGCGTGAAGAATGGCGATGGTGGCTTGGCGGTAGCTGGGCAACTGCTGCTGCAAAAGGATACTAAGAAACTTCCTAAGACCGACTAGGCCGCGCTATGAATGTAATGATGTTGCTGGAAATGGCCAATGCTGCCTTTCCTGAGCGCACTGCGTTTACTGATGGTAGCAGTGGCGAAAGTTATACATATTCCGAGCTTTTTGAAGCCTCCCGTCGCCGAGCCGCCAGCGTTCGCGCTAGTGGCGCAGGGCGCTTGGTTAAGCTCGATGTTAGCAACTTGGCGACGCCTCTAAGTCTGTTCACTAGTGCTTGGGCCGGTGTGCCGTTCGTGCCGTTGAACTATCGCTTAACTGATGCCGAGATCGAGGCTCTGTTGAAGCGGGTTACGCCAGCTTATCTGGTGACTCAAGCGGATCGTGTGGCAACGCTAGGTGCTCTTAATGAAGTTAATGCGATTGCTTGCGCAAACTTTTTGGATGCGGGCCAGCACACTCAGGCTTTTGAGGGTGAGTGGTCCATGGATCCAGAAGAAGTGGCGGTATTGCTTTTTACCAGCGGCACTACGGGTGAACCAAAGGCAGCAGTTTTGCGTCACAAGCATTTGGTTAGTTATATTCTCAGCTCTGTAGAGTTTGCTAGCGCCGCTGAAGAAGATGCCTCCCTCGTGTGTGTTCCTCCCTATCATATCGCTGGTATCGCAGCGGTTATGAGTTCGGTTTATTCCGGTCGTCATGTGATTCAACTACCAAATTTTACTGCTGAAGCTTGGGTTCAATTGGCCCGTGAGCATAAGGTCACTACAGCTTTTGTCGTACCTACTATGTTGGCCAGAATTGTTGAGCTGTTGGAAGGCCAGGGTAACGTCACGGCAGATATGCCACACCTTAATAGTCTTGCTTACGGCGGCGGCAAAATGCCGTTAAGCGTTATTAAAAAAGCGATGAGATTTTTCCCTAATACAGATTTTTCCAATGCCTATGGGCTGACGGAAACCAGTTCTACTATTTGTGTGCTGGGGCCAGATGAACATAGAGAAACCGTCGCAAGTACAGATCCCATGATCAATAGACGTTTGGTTTCTGTCGGACGCGCCCTACCTGGTGTGGAGATTGAAATTCGTGATGACGAAGGTAAGTTGCTCAAAGCTGGTGGCCGTGGAGAAATTTACGTGCGCGGTGAACAAGTGTCTGGCGAGTATGAAGGTCGTGGTGCGGTAACCGATGTCGACGGCTGGTTCCCCACGCGTGATGCGGGCAGCATGGATGAAGAGGGTTATCTTTTTCTTGAAGGCCGTGCTGACGATGTCATTGTCCGCGGTGGTGAAAACCTCTCCCCGGGTGAAATTGAAGACGTCATGCTCACTCACCCAGATGTGGCGGACGTGGCCGTTGTGGGCATACCTGACGAGCAGTGGGGCGAGGCGGTTGCAGCGGCGGTAGTGGCTAAGCCTAACGTAAGTATAGACATTGACGCTTTGAAAACGATGATAAGCGAGCAGTTGCGGAGTTCTCGGGTGCCTGCTGTTATCTCTGTATGGTCCGAGTTGCCTTACAACGAAACAGGTAAGTTGCTGCGCCGTGTTGTTAAAGCTGAGTTGAGCCAGTCCTAGGCATTATACCCGGTGTAAAATTCCTACGCTTAGTCTTCGATAACGTCGATCAAGCCCCATCTTAGGGCTTGGTTAGCGTCAATTGATGAGCTGCTTAATCCAAGCTTTGCGGTGTTTTGTCTGCCAATACGTTTGGGAATACTGACTGTTCCTCCCGCTCCAGGAATTAACCCAAATCCCACTTCGGGTAATGCAAAAATACTGTTTGATTGAGCTCTTATAGTGTTCGCAAATGCCGGTAGTTCGATACCTGCACCAATGCATGCGCCGTGTACCCGTACGAGTATTTTGTCGTTCAGTTGGGATATGAGGTTGGCTGGGTTGCGGGTGAGACGGGTCAGGTGCCCGAGCGCTGCATCTTGAGACTGTCCAAACTCGGTTAGGTCGCCGCCTGCGCAAAAGGCTGAGCCTCGACCGCTTATAACAATGTGCGCTAAAGATTTTTCTGCTAATGCGAGGTTTAAAGCCGAGGCTAGTTCATCGCGCATTGCAGCAGAAAATGCATTTCGTTTAGTCGGTCTGTTCAGTATTAAAGATAAGGTATCGCCGTGACTATTTTGAACACCTAAATGTGCTCCGGAATTTCGCTCGACCAACACAGTAGGTCCTTGGTCTGCTACCCCAGCCTGAGCCGCTGGCGCTTTAGTCGCAGTAAGAGATCTGTTGGTTAGCCAGGTTCTAAACCCGTGACTATTCTGCAGCGTGCTGTAGGCGAGTGACTCTACCATTAAGCCTTGACTGATAGACAAGTGTTCCGATTCTCGCAGCACTCCCGTAAAGGTGGAAGCTGCTAATGGCTGATTAGTTATCGTCGCCACTATTTGCTCTAGCAACGGTTGCTCGTCGGGCAAATGGATAACTAGATCTACCCATGCGCTAATCTCAGAGTCTTTATTTGAGGTTGGTCGCTGGCTTATGCCGATCATTGTGCAATTAGGTTTAGATTTAGGTATAACGCTAGGTGTCGGCTGGTCTAAATCTACCAATAGATAACTCCGACCACTGACAACGCTTTGATCTTCAGCCACCATAGGTGGTGTGATCAGAACAAACAGTTCAGCGGGCGACAAAATTTTGAGCGAAGCCGATTGGAAAAATGTATTAGACATGGACAGTACTATACCTGTCTGTGGGGTAAACACCTGCGCTGACCAGGCGCTAGATGCACTGCGGGTCTGGCACTGCGATTTGCTGCCTGGGGTCATGGGTAGAGATTTACTTTGGGAGCGGTCTGCAGAGCTAGGTTTGCGTGCCAATGGCCAAATTTCAGCTAATTGTAGTTGCCGCATAATGACAGCCGATAATGGCTGGCTCGGGTTGAATCTTGCTCGGGAAGAAGATTGGGGTTTGCTGAATCCTTGGCTTCAGCAAGACGGGGACTTATCTGAGTGGGGGCATGTTGAGGACGCCTTACTTGGGCGAGATGCCAAAGCCCTGGTTGCCCGAGGCAGACTGATGGGGCTGCCTGTTTCCTTTTTACCGCGAAAAGTCATAGCTGAAAGTACAGGCGTTAGCGAAATTTTGGGCGGCGCGCCCGTATTTGAATTTACGTCTGATGCTCAAGCTACGTTGCGGCACTTCAACACTGCTCAGTCCATGTCAGATTTAAAGGTAGTAGACCTTTCAGCTTTATGGGCGGGTCCGCTTTGTGCCCACTTATTGCACCAGTGCGGTATGCAGGTAACAACCGTGACTAGCTCCCATAGGCCGGATGGCGCGGCGCAAGGCAGCCCTACGTTATATAAAGTATTACATCGTGGGCATAATCACCTTGAATTAGATTTCTCCTCCCAAGAAGATCTGCGAAGGTTAGCTGATCTGCTACATAATGCTGACGTGGTTATAGAAGGTTCAAGGCCACGTGCATTAAGAGCCTTAGATTTAGATAGAGACTCACTTTTGCCCGGCGGAAAACAGCTTTGGCTGTCTTTAACTGCTTACGGACGGCGCGCACCCTTTGGTGACTGGGTCGGTTTTGGCGATGATGTAGCGTTGGCTGGTGGATTATTTTGTCAGAACAAAGAAGGTACCCCCGAATTTATAGGCGATGCTGTGGCTGACCCGCTTTCGGGTATTTTCGCAGCATTGGCGATAGTTAAATTAGTGCAGCGCGATGCAAGTGGCTTGCTCGATTTATCTCTTTTTGCCGTGGCGTCTCATTGCCGGAAAAAAATCCATAGCAGTGGGGGGACGATGAGCGACGAATATCATAGGCCTAATCTGCGATGCTGATTAAAAATGCGGTCATCGAGGGCTCTCAGAAAGACATTCGCTGTGGCGGAGGGTTTATAAGTGAAATTGCCGATTTGCTTGAAGTTAGGTCGGGTGAGTGCGTGATTGAGGCGAGCGGTGGCGAATTATTGCCTGGTTTGCACGACCACCATATGCACTTTTTTGCGACAGCCGCACTGCAGCGATCTGTCGATTGTGGAAGGAGCAACGCTCCTAGCGAGACTGGCGAACAAACAGCTTTTGTCCATGACGCCGAGTCGTTGGGTCAGACGCTTGCAAACTATTCGGGCGAAGGCTGGCTACGTGGGGTGAATTATCATGAGAGTATTGCTGGAGACCTGGACCGCTTGCAATTAGATGTTTTTGTTAGCGATAGGCCGGCAAGAGTCCAACATCGCAGCGGCAAATTATGGATACTCAACAGTCTGGCTGTGGAGAAACTAGACTTGGCAGCCCATAAAAATTTGCCCGGTGTTGAGGTAGACAAAAACGGCATGCCAACGGGGAGATTGTTTCGCTTAGACGCTTGGTTAGGGCAGCAATTGGGGAGGCAAGATCCTATAGATGTATCAGTGTTATCACATCAGCTGGCAAGCTTTGGTGTCACCGGCTTTACTGACACCTCCGCAACAAATGAAGCGACTACTGTTAAGCAGTTTCAGGAGATGCATGAGCGAGGTGGAATTCTGCAAAAGGCCTATTTAATGGGTGACGACAGTCTGGACTCAGGTCATCTGAAAATTCTCTTGGATGAAGATAATCTGCCGCACTTAAATGAATTGGAAGCTCGTATCCTCTGTGCGCGGGAAAAAAAACGCGGCGTTGCCTTTCATTGTGTGAGCCATATAGAGCTATTGTTTGCAATTGCCGCCCTAAACAGCTGCGCAAACCTCGATCCGCATGCCCAATTTGCCGACCGTATTGAACATGGGGCCATGATTTTTGACGATGTGCTGCCGATGCTCCAAGCGCTGAATCTCAGCGTGATCACCCAACCAGGATTTCTGTATGAGCGCGGTCCTCAGTACCAGAAAAATTTAACCGAATATGAGCTTGCTCATTTATACCGTTATCAAAGATTGTTGGATGCCGGAATAATGGTTGGGCTGAGTAGTGATGCACCATACGGGCCGCTTAATCCTTGGCAGGTTATGAAGGGTGCTGTTGAGCGTAAGACTAGCGCTGGGGATGTGATCGGGCCGCAAGAACGTGTAACGCCTGAGCAGGCGTTAATCGGGTATTTGTCTGATGCGAAAGCGCCCGGTGGGGCTGTAAGAAGGATAGCCGTTGGTGAGCAAGCGGATATGTGTTTGTTAACGCGCGCTTGGTCGGGTGTCAAAGCCGACTTGTCTCAAGTGTTAGTGGCTCATACTGTGGTTTCTGGCGAGCTGATTTATTCTCGGACTGAGGGGGTAGATGGCCAACGGGACTAGCTCCGCTAAAAAAGCGTGGGTTGATGTCAGCATCCTGTGGATAGAGGATTATTAAAGAGGCCGCGCATCACATACCTACAGCGTAATTTCTTCTTCGAGAACCAGCAGGAGCGCAGGATATCTTAGTTGGCGACGTTTGGGTGGTAGGGAGCAGCTCAAAAGCTAGGCTGTTTGGGGCGCCCACTGCAGGAATAGCTCATCGCGTCTGCGTACCTTGATGATGAGTAATTATACGCGATGAGACAATTTTGTTGCTTTATTAATCCGGAAGTCCCAGAACTCTTTTCGCAATAATATTTTGCTGCACTTCGTTAGTACCCCCGTAAATGGTTACGGCTCGGTCGCGCAACCAACTGCGAGTGGACTCAAGTTCATCGGCAGAAAAGTCGGTACTATCCCAAACCAAACCAGAAGTGCCCCGAAGTCTTGATTTGAGTTCTGATCCTGACTTGCTCAGCGACGACCCTACCAATTTAAATATAGAAGTAGCAGCCCCAGGAGCGCCTAAGGATTTGCTCTCCTCAACTACTCTTTGAGTAGTTAGCGAGAGCGCTTTTTCTTGCATCACCTGACAGAGAACGTCGGCTCTTGCGGCTTCATCAGCAATACGCCCTTGGTTGTCTTCACCAGCGTATTTTTTAGCTACCAGTGCATATGGATTCAGCTTTGGCTTACCTGCTGATTTCGGTTTGGTACGTGTTGTCGCATTGCGTTCGTATTGAAGCAGGCGTTTACCCACACTCCAGCCCTTATTCATTTCGCCAATAAGGTCTTCACGCTTGGCGATAGCGTTATCAAAAAATGTTTCGCAAAACGGCGAGGATCCAGAGATAAGTTTGATGGGTTTGACAGTAACGCCTGGCTGATCCATTGAGAGTACGACGAAGCTAATTCCTTCGTGCTTGGGTGCACTGGGGTCAGTACGTACCAATGCGAACATCCAATTAGCGTACTGAGCGCCACTGGTCCAAATTTTTTGACCGTTGATGATGAACTGATCACCATCAACTACAGCTTTAGTTTGCAGACTTGCAAGGTCGGAACCGGCGCCTGGTTCGGAGTAACCTTGGCACCACTGAGCCTCTCCAGTGATGATTTTAGGGATATGCCTTTGTCTTTGTTCTTCGGTACCCATTTCCAGAATGGTTGGCCCAATCATGGCCAAACCCATACCAGTGGCTGGAGGTAGCGCTTTGATACGGGCCATTTCTTGAGCCAATACCTGATGTTGCTCTTTAGCTAAGCCGCCGCCGCCGTATTGTGTCGGCCACGCTGGGGCTGTCCATCCCCTAGCAGCCGCGCGATCTCTCCATTCAATAGCAGCGTTGGTTTGGTAAACTTCATACGCGTCTTCGAAGTGTACTGCGCCCAGGCGCATGTCCTGTGGACAGTTGTCCTCAAGCCAGTCGCGAGCTTCTTCGCGAAATGTAGATAGGTCCATGTCGATCGCCTTATCTTTTTGCACCAAAAAAATGATTATGCTGGGAAGTAAGCGCGTTGCCAATCCTTTGGGCCTAAATCTCATTATTCTTGGCTGCAGCAAGGTGAAATGTCTATGTTTTGTCGACTAATTGCCCCGCTACGTTGGCTCTGTGCATAAAAGCTAGGACCGAGGTCTCTAGTCGCTGAATTTTTTTTCTTATATCTAATGTTTCCGGTAAATAGGTGGGAGGGTCAGACGGTAGGTTTCTAATTCGTAGGCTGCAATCTAGGTTGCAGCAAATGTGATTGCCAATGAAGCGGCGATCATCGGACCCCGCAACAGTAGTGCTGAAGAGGGCGGTTCCTCTGCTGCGATATACGTGGTGGCACCAAGAGCACATCCGGGTTCTTGGTTTAGCGTTGTGGTTAAAGCTGCGGCGCAGACTCATTGAAAAGAGCATGCCACTTGCCGGTATGACCACAAAACCCTTGTGCCCTGATGGATGCATCCATCCAAAATAGTCTAGCACGCCCCAGTCCACAGGCTGTAAATCAGGCATGCCTAATTCGGAACTCAGTAGACCTGGGAAAAGTTTTCTAATTTCGCTTCGCTTCAAGGTATCCATTTTACACCCAACCAAATTTTGTCATAGATTTGAATTTTGTCGTTTAAGAAATTTTAATTAGCGACGGTGCTAACAGAAGAGGACACTCAATTATTCGAAATCTTAACGCGGAGAGTCTAATACTGTTCTTGGAAAAACTTAAGCGAATCGGCTTTTAAACGATTGATTTTGGCAGCCGATACAGTCTGCAAACCACAAGTAGCTTTTGTGTTGCGCGTTAATCCAATAATGTAGTTCTAACTCGGTACCGTGCTCTTATTTAACTTTTCCAAATTGCGTTTTATTTCTAGTTAGCCGATTCGCAGTCACAACCTTTAGACCCCTTAGGTTGTCAGCGGACCCGGGCTATCGCGCCATGGCGCGCCTCAATATTTTGACCTGTGCCCTCAACTCTCGCCGCAAGGTTTACTGTAGGTTATAGTCGTGCTTCATAATATTAGGAGGCATTAATGAGCATTTTACCTGAGACCGGTTTACAACTTTTATCCTGCGTTACTTCCACGGGTACTTTAGAGCTTTCACTGGCTGACTGCCCTGTAGTGGCACCAAAAGACAGCCAAGTGGTTGTTCAAGTTCAAGCGTCACCCATAAATCCGTCAGATCTTGGTTTGTTGTTGGGCTTGGCTGATATTTCTACCGCTAGATCCGTTGCCGATGGATCCCACCCTAGAGTGGAAGCCGATGTACCGGCTGCTATTTTACCGCACTTGAGTGCTCGTTTTGATGAGGCTATGCCTGTGGGAAATGAAGGGTCAGGTATTGTTGTCGCCGCCGGCGCTAGCCCAGAGGCACAAGCGCTTTTAGGTAAGACAGTTGGCGTGCTGGGTGGGGCAATGTATTCGCAATACAGGACTTTGCATGTAAGCCAATGTTTGGCCATGCATGAGGGCGTTACCGCCAAAGAAAGCGCTTCTTGTTTTGTTAATCCTTTGACGGCCTTGGGTATGGTCGAGACTATGCGCAGCGAAGGCTATAAAGCTTTGATCCACACTGCGGCTGCTTCAAACTTGGGACAGATGCTGCAAAAAATTTGTTTAGCTGATGGCGTTGATTTGGTTAACATCGTGCGCAAGCCCGAACAAGCACAATTGCTTAGAGACCTCGGAGCGGCTTATGTCTGTGACTCTAGCTCGCCAACATTCGCTGCTGATTTGAAAGCCGCTATTGTTGCAACGGGTGCTTATCTCGCGTTTGATGCGACTGGTGGCGGCCAACTGGCGAACCACATTTTGGCGGCGATGGAAGTTGCAGCCAATGAAACAGCAACGGAATACAGCCGTTATGGGTCAGCTCAATACAAGCAGGTTTATATTTATGGCGGTTTAGAGCGCAGCCCCACCACTCTGACCCGTAGTTACGGTATGCAGTGGGGACTAGGCGGTTGGTTGTTAACACCATTTTTGCAGAAAATTGGTCAAGAGCGAGCTGGTGAGTTGCGTCAGCGAGTGGCAGACGAAGTGCGTACTACTTTCGCCAGTAGCTATGCCGAAGAAATCTCGCTGGCCCAGGCCTTGGATCTAGAAGTATTGAAGACTTATGCATTGCAAGCGACCGGCAAGAAATATCTGGTTAACCCTAGTCTTTAAAAAAGGCTGATTAGAATTAGGGCTAACCGCTTGTGGCTTTGTGCGAGTCGGTTAGTTCTTTTTTATTGGATAAGGTGTTGCTCAGTAAAAATTAACAGTGGAATCGGGGGAGATTATGTTAATAAATAGAGAGGCTCTTAACTTTGCGTTAATAGCTGTTATTACAGTGAGCCTTACCGGCTGTGCTAAGGCCGAAGAAACTTCTAATAAAAGTGCTTCTCCTGCGCCTGCTGGAGAGTCGGTAGCTGAGCCGAGGACAGCGACGTCTAACCCCTTAAAAAATGCCTATTTTGGCGATACTCACATTCACACTGAACTCTCTTTTGATGCGTTTTTATTCGGCACGCGCCGCACTCCTAATGATGCTTATCTCTTTGCAAAGGGTGCTGGTATTGAGCACGCTAGCGGTTTTGAGATGAAAATGAAAAAGCCGTTAGATTTTTTGGCTGTCTCTGACCACGCTTTTTACCTGGGCATGATGCGCGAGATGGCCAGTCTCGATAGCACTTACTCGGGCGAAGACATGGCGGCAGCGGTTCGAGGCGCAATTACACCTGAAGGGTCTCAAGCAGGCTTTGCCGCAATTCTAGGGCATCTACGCAGCCAAACTGGCGAAACGAAAGACCCAATAAATGATTTAAGTGTTGCGCGCTCTGCTTGGCAAGAGATTATTGAAGCTGCTGAACGCCATAATGATCCGGGCAACTTCACGACGTTTATTGCTTATGAATATACAAGTTCAGGCCCTGCATTTGAGAACTTGCACCGTAATGTAATTTTTCGCGGTAGTGATGTGCCAGAGCAACCTTACAGCCGATTTAACTCTATCAATCCAGAGGGTCTCTGGGCGTGGATGGATGAGCAGCGCGCTTTAGGCCGCGAGTCTTTGGCTATCCCTCACAACTCCAACGGTTCTAATGGTTGGATGTTTCCTGTGAATAATTGGGCCGGTGAGCCCATTGATCTAGCTTATGCACAAACCCGAATGCGCAATGAGCCCTTGGTGGAAAACACTCAGGTAAAAGGGACTTCGGATACGCACCCAATGCTTTCGCCTAATGACGAGTGGTCAGATTTTGAAATTATGCCGCTGCGTATCGCGACAAACGTGCAATCAAAACCCAACGGCAGCTATGTGCGCGAGGCATATCTGAATGGGCTTTTAATAGAGTCAAAAATTGGTGCTAACCCCTACAAGTTTGGCGTAATCGGTGCATCTGATACTCACAATGCCGCCGGATCGTTTGAAGAAGACAATTATTGGAGCAAAACAGGGGTCTTAGATTTTGAGCCATATCGACGCGGCAGTGTGCCGACACCCACTTCCACGCCTGAAGCGCCTGAGTACCTTGACCCTGCCTCCAAATACTGGGGTGCATCGGGCTTGGCTGGCGTTTGGGCTGAATCAAATACTCGTGACGCGATTTACGATGCGATGCGTAGAAAAGAAACTTTCTCTACCAGTGGTTCCCATATTAAATTGCGTTTCTTTGCTGGTTACGAATTTGACCAATCTTTACTTAATACCGAAGATAGCATAAAGCAGGCATATGCTAATGGCGTACCCATGGGTTCGGATTTGGCGGCCCAGGGCGAGCGAAATCCCAGTTTTTATGTTTGGGCTTCTAGAGACCCTGATACTCAACCATTGCAGCGTTTGCAAATAATCAAAGGTTGGGTCGAAGACGGTAAGGCCCAAGAAATGGTCGTAGACATAGCCTGCTCCGATGGTCAGACGGTAGACCCGCTAACGTTGCGTTGCGGCGATAATGGCGCTCGTGTCAATGTGGCAGATTGCACAGTTACTGCGAATAAGGGCGATAGTGAGCTTTCTGCCGTTTGGCAGGATCCGGATTACGATCCATCCCAGAAAGCGTTTTACTACGTGCGAGTCCTGGAGAATCCAACTTGCCGCTGGTCAACATACGATGCCATTGCCGCAGGCGTTGCTCCCCGACCTGACATGCAGTCCACTATTCAGGACAGGGCGTGGTCGTCGCCAATTTGGTTGACCCAGTAGGCCCAGTGCTGGACGAGTTAAAAACTGAAAAGTCTGTCGAAGGATTAAAAAGTCTAGGTGTCTCCAGGCTTTTTTTCTTTTTTTTTTGCTTCTTTGGGGCTTTTAGAATTCATGCCATGACAAAAGGCTTACAGGTCAGCACAGGCCTGATAAGCCAGATCGTAGCTTTTGCAGCGTGCTTCATGGTCGTGGATTTGTGAGACTACGATTAACTCGTCAGCGCCTGTTTTAGACAAAAATTCAGCGGTCTGGGCGCGTACTTGATCGAGGTCACCTACTGCTGCTGCGGAACTCACTTGTGTCATCAGAGACTTTTCCATTTCCGTTAAATTATTTTCAAAATCTTTTTCGGGTTTGGGTAGCGGTCCCGCTTTGCCTTGACGCAAATTTAAGAACGCTCGTAGGCCAGAGCTGCGCAGCAAGATGGCTTCCCCTTCAGTATCTGCCGCACAAATATTGAATCCCAAAATTACGTGGGGTTTGCTCAGTTGGTCAGATGGTTCAAATTCTTGCCGATATAAAGCGATGGCACGCATCATCGCTTCAGGCGCGAAATGCGATGCAAATGCAAAGGGTAGGCCAAGAATAGCAGCCAGTTGGGCGCCGAATAAACTTGAGCCAAGAATATACATTGGAATATTACTGCCTTCACCGGGTACAGCGGTTACTCTTTGGCCTAGGCCATTTTGATCGCCGAGGTAGCCTTTGAGTTCGATTACATCTTGGGGGAACTGATTTGGATCGCTATTTAGGGTTCGGCGCAGCGCGTGAGCTGTGACCCCGTCAGTGCCGGGGGCTCTCCCAAGACCTAAGTCAATGCGTCCGGGGTGTAGGGCTTCCAGTGTTCCGAACTGTTCTGCCACCATCAACGGCGAGTGATTGGGTAGCATAATGCCGCCAGATCCTACGCGAATTTTCGACGTGCCTGCCGCAATGTGGCCGATAACGACTGACGTGGCGGCGCTGGCTATCCCTCGCATATTATGGTGTTCGGCCACCCAATAACGGTGATAGCCCGCAGCCTCAGCATGTTGGGCTAGTGAGCGGCTATTGTTCAGGGCTTGGCGGGCATCGCCACCCTCTGCTATGGGTGATAAATCGAGAACAGATAAAACGGTCATGGCACGACTGCATAATTTTAGATGATTAATAGTAGTCATTCTCTCGGGCTGTGTAATCAGCAAATGAAGGAAATTTTGGCGTTTTAGGTCAAATTTGGAACGAATATTGCCGTCATCAAATGTGAGTTAATTAGCCAAAATCCTACCGCTGGTATATTGCCGTCGGTTAGGTGGAGGATAAAATTATTGGTGATTCATTGTGGCGGTTGAGTCGTGACTCGATGTGGCGCTTTAATGAGCTCTCTTTTTAGCTTTTCTCATGAGATTTACGGGCGTGAAAAATACCGCCAATGATATTTTGGCGTGTAAAATGAAGAGGACGAAAGTTGGTAGGACTGCTATGAGAAGGCGTGGCGTTGAATGTGAAAGGGTGATTTATGCGAAATTCTTTGTTTTTTTCTTTGGCCGTAATAGGGCTGAGCCTGAGTGCTTGCCAAAGTCCGGTAACGTCGAATGATGATGCATCTTTGGCTCAAGACCCGGTAGAGTTTTTGCGCAATGTAGAAACTGAGTCACTGGCGTTGGACAAAGAAGTCGGTGCTGCCTACTGGGTGCGCTCTACCCACATCACTTCGGATACTGGGATATTGGCGGCCAAGGCCGGTGAGCGCCAGTTAGCTTTTCAGAGCAAAGTAATTGAACAGGCGCGAAAATTTAAAAATCGGCCTGTGGATGCGGAAACAGCCAGAGGTATAGAGCTGATTTTGCGAGGATCTTCTCTGCCGGCGCCAGATGACGTGCTCAAGCGAGCAGAACTTTCTCGGCTTGCGACAGATTTAGAGGGTATGTATGGCTCAGGCGAGTACTGTGACCTGCAGAGCGATAGATGTTTAACTTTGCCTGAGTTAGAAAATATCCTCGCCAAATCTCGCGACTATGACGAGCAGTTGAATGCCTGGATGGGTTGGAGGTCTGTGTCGCCACCGATGCGCCCGATGTACGAACGTTTTGTAGAACTGGCCAACGAAGGTGCTCGCGAAGTGGGTGCAAAAGACCTTGGCGATTTATGGAAGGGCGGCTACGACATGGGTGTGGCAGAGTTCGAGCAGGAGACCGAACGTCTGTGGTCCCAGGTCGAACCATTATATGAAGAGTTGCACTGTCATGTTAGGGCGCAGCTCGGTAAAGAATATGGCGAAGATTTGGTGCCAAGTATCGGCCCTATCCCCGCACACCTTTTAGGAAATATGTGGTCACAATCTTGGGGCAATATTTATGATCTGTTAGAACCATACCCAGGCGTTGCCTCATTAGATGTTAATAAGGCGCTTGTTGACCAAGATTATGATGCGGTGCGTATGACTGAAACCGCCGAAGCGTTTTTTACATCATTAGGCTTGCCTGAACTGCCCGATAGTTTTTGGCAGAATTCTATGCTCACCAAGCCAGCAGACCGAGATGTTGTTTGTCACGCGAGCGCATGGGATTTAGATAATGGTAATGATCCGCGGATCAAACAGTGCGTAGAAGTTAATGAAGAGCAGTTGTCTACTTTGCACCATGAGTTGGGCCATATTTATTACTACCTCATGTACAAAGAGCAGCGCCCGTTGTTTAAAGGCGGCGCCCACGATGGTTTTCACGAAGCCATTGGCGACACTATTGTTTTATCTATGACTCCAGCTTATCTAAAAGAAAAGGGGCTAGTGCCTGAAGTGAAACGAAGTGAACAGGCAACTATTAACGAGCAGATGAAGTTGGCATTAGACAAGATTGCTTTTTTACCCTTTGGAAAGCTCATTGATCAATGGCGTTGGCAGGTATTCTCAGGCGAAATATCACCCGAAAATTATAATGCTGGCTGGTGGAAATTGCGTTCACGTTACCAAGGCATTGCACCCGCTGTGCCCCGTTCAGAAGCAGATTTCGATCCCGGCGCTAAGTTTCATATTCCAGGCAATACACCCTATACCCGTTATTTCTTGTCTCATATAATTCAGTTTCAATTTCACCAAGCGCTGTGCAAGGCCGCCGGCGACACTGGTCCGTTGCATGACTGTTCTATTTATAACAATAAAGCCGCGGGTGAAAAACTAGGCCAGATGTTGAGCATGGGAGCGAGTAAGCCTTGGCCTGAAGCGATGTATGCTTTGACCGGGCAAAGAGCAATGGACGCTTCGCCCATCATTGATTATTTCCAGCCGCTAATAGGTTGGCTGCAAGAGCAAAATAAAGAGCGGCAGTGTGGTTGGCAGCTCTAAATTGGCTGGCATGTCTTTAAGCTATTTGTCGATGCGGAATCGTTTTGTTTGCTAACAAGGATTTGCTGGCAAGTAACCAGAAGACGGGAGGTGGTTTTCAGATGAACTCTGTTTTACGCTGAGTATTTTGCGGGTAGGCCAAACCGTCTACGCACTGGATGAGAATTAACGGGTCCAGCGGTTGGGAATCATGTCTTCCACTAACTGATTGATACTGAAAGCGTGAAGATCTTTTTCCTCGGCTACTGACATAGCAAACTTCGAAACGCTGTTCGACCGAGTATAAACCAGTACCTTCGGATATTTCTGTTTGATCCATAACGCGGTACGTAAATTGTCACGCTCATTACCTGTGCCCAATATCACCACAGTATTTTCTAAGCTGAGGTCAATTTTTCTGGAAACATTGCGCCAAACTTCTGGGTGGGAAATATCTCCAAGGAACACGGAGCGCTGATAGTCTTGGCCTAGTCTTTGTTGTTCCTCAACAACCTGGATGCGACGTTCTGCGTCTTGGTCAATCAGAGCTACGTGGGAGAGTTCTCGGCCAGCTGTTCTTTCTAACTGCTCCAAGACCGATTGGCCAAAGCGGCCAAAACCAGCAATCACGACATTGTCCCGATTATGAGTGCGGCGGAAGTGCTCAACTAAGTTGTTGCGCACAAAACCCAGAGCTGCCAGGTTATAAGTATTAAAGATGATGCAGTGACGCCCCAGAGACGTGCGTAACAAGCTGCGCATAAAACGTAGATTTTGGCAGTGTATAACCACTCGAAATTTCAAGTTGGGTGCAACGTCTAAAACGCGTGCCGCCGCCTCAAATGCTTGGTAGTCATTGTCGCCTAACAGCAATACTCGGCGTGCTTTAGGCAAAGCGAGTTTCTTTAGAGAAAAGCCCAAAGTCATGTCACCCACAATAGTCACCACGCCATAACGCTGCTGTAACTCTTGTTCTCGTATGGAGCTGAAATGATCATCTACAACAATGACTCGGTCATTAGGCGATTGTCTGCGCAGCATTCGTAGGTAACTGGTTGTCAGGTCTCCCGAACCAAAAATCACAATATGGTTTTCTAAGCTGCGTAGAAGCCACTGTTGTGGATTAATGACTCTGATGACGGCTTCTATGACTGCAGACGCCGTAAGTAGGGGGGCGCCAAAATAAGTGACCCATAGTAGGCCTCTGGCCCATATAGGTCCGCCCGTAGGTATACCAAGGTCTAATCCGCCTACGACGAATAATCCCAAAATGTAGTAGATCTGTACTGCAACGCCGTCGCTTGGGGTAAATGGCCGTTCACTCAGGGTTACTCCTGCAGCGAAACTGCTTAGGCCAAGCACAAACAAGGAAGCCACAGCAATCCATCTCCAGCCTAAACCTTTGTTTGTTTTTGTCTCGAGAGCCATGTGCTCAGGCTA
>MDSY01067465.1_pt1 | contig 28518 bp, 28 predicted proteins | sample 811131 | NCBI WGS metagenome assembly MDSY01 (sample SAMN05326643, study PRJNA326480) | marine metagenome | isolation source: seawater | place: Atlantic Ocean: South West | collected 2010
CCTTTGGGTACTTCTTTCTTGTAGTCATTTCAATTGCTCCAGTTTTGAGTATTATCTCTTAACTGGGCTGTTCTAATCCATTAGACCACATCAGTTATCCCGTTATTAAATGATGAAAACCAAGGTATTTATACTGATACATTGATCACTGATTCTGATGACGTAAGTATCATATTTAGTTTCACCCGTTCTTATTTTATGGTCGAAGCGCCTGTACCTGCCCAGTTTGTAGGATTTTTACAGCAAATTTTTCCCGCCAAACCTTTAGCAGAAATTTATACTAACATTGGCTTTTTTAAACACGGTAAGTCTGTATTTATGCGTGATTACCTTCAGCATATGGAGCAATCTGAAGATAAGTTTATTATTGCACCCGGTATCAAAGGCATGGTGATGTGCGTATTTACGTTACCCTCATTGGATATCGTATTTAAGATTATTAAAGATAAATTTGCGCCGCCAAAAGCCATGTCTAAGGCGATGGTGAAAGAAAAATACCGCTTGGTAAAAATGCATGACCGAGTAGGGCGCATGGCAGATACCCAAGAATTTAAGTACTTTGCATTTTCCAAGCACCGGTTTTCTCAAGAGTTAATTGACGAACTATTTGCTGTTGCTCCAAGTATGATCCAAATAGTGGATGAGTATGTGGTGATAGAACAACTTTACGTTGAACGCCGCATGACACCGCTGAATATCTATATTGATACGGCTAGTGATGACCAGCTGTACGATGTAATTGACGAATATGGTAATGCCATCAAGCAGCTGGCAGCGGCTAATATCTTCCCAGGGGATATGTTATTTAAAAACTTTGGTGTGACTCGTCACGGCCGTGTGGTATTTTATGACTACGATGAAATTGTTTATTTAACAGAATGTAATTTTCGTAAAATTCCAGAAGCCATGTACCCAGAGCAAGAGCTGGCAAGTGAACCATGGTACTCGGTAGGACCATACGATGTGTTCCCAGAAGAGTTTCATGTGTTTTTGGCTGGTAGGCCCCGTATTGCCAAAATATTCCGCCAGATACATAACGATATTTTTGATTTTAAATACTGGAAATTGCTACAGGACGATATTGTAGACGGTAAGGTTAAAGATGTGTTCCCGTATCGCCGGAAGAAGCGGTTTTTATCAGCGAAGGATAAGCCTTAGCCTAGGTAAAAACAGCAGAAAGCTAAATCACAACAGTTTAAGCTTAGCTTTTAACTATGTTTTTTAACTGTGGTTTTTAACCGTTGTTTTTAGCTGCAGTTTTTCTAACGTCTACTTGGGCAAGGCTAGCTAGCTTGTCTTCTTTGCTCATGATCATCCAGTTTCTCACTTCATCTTGGCTGCGGTAACATCCTCTGCAAACAAGCTCATCTTTTTTAAATTGACAGACTTTGATGCAAGGTGAGGGAATAGTGTTATCGATGTTACGGACGGGGCGAGGACGACGGCGCATAGGAATCAATATAGCTAGTATTCAAGCACTCTATTATGGCCTGACATAGGCGCACAGGAAAGAGCTGTGTGTTAGAATATGGCCTCTTTTTTGGGTTTAGGCTAATCATTCATGTTAGGTCGCATCGGATTTATTTGGGGCAGTGTCGGTGTTATCGGTCTACTGCTAGCTTCTGCAGCACGCCTGTCTATTATCGCTTTAGAGTTCTTTGTTTACCCAGCACATAGTTGGCATTGGTTGGCTTTGGTTATGTGGATTATATTCATGGCTTATTCTGAAGGCTATAAAGGCTTCCAAAACGGATTTTCCCCACGTGTGGCATCACGTTTGGTCTGGCTGCAACACAACCCAAAGCTTTGGCTGGTGGTACTTGCGCCGCTATACGCCATGGGCTTTATCTATGCCTCTAAGAAGCGGGCACTTGTTTCTTACACTATTGTTATTATGATACTGGTGTTTGTAACTATTGCTGTGAACCTGCCTCAACCTTGGCGGCCGATATTAGATGCAGGTGTTGTGGTTGGCCTATTGTGGGGCGCCATAGCTACAGCATGGCATCTAGTGTTAGCTATGCGGGCCGGTACTAGCTTAATTAACCCAGAACTTCCTCGTTCTGCTTACCATCACTCATAGGAAACGATCATGCGCGCTGTTTTGTGGATGTTGGGTGCTATTACGTCATTTTGTCTCATGGCAATTGCTGCCCGTGAATTGGATGGCCACATTGATAAATTTGAACTACTAGCTATTCGAAGCATGGTAGGCCTTGTGCTTTTAGTCGTTATTGTAAACGTTATAGGCCGGCCTACGCTGATGTTTAGTAAACGGACTAAAACCCATTTTTGGCGTAACTTATTTCACTTTATTGGGCAGTTTAGTTGGCTTGTGGGCATTGGTTTATTACCTTTGGCGCAAGTGTTTGCAATTGAATTTACTGTGCCTTTATGGGTGTTAATCATCGCTGCTATATTTCTTTGCGAAGCCATCACTAAACGTAAGTTAGCCTCCGTTGCACTAGGTTTAATCGGTGTAGTGGTGATTGTTAAGCCAGGTACCGACATGCTTAATTTCGGTGGTATGGTAATGATTATTGCGGCGCTATGTTTTGCCGTTACTTTTATTCTAAACAAGTCACTGTTAGCTACCGAGCACCCGCTTACTGTGGTGTTTTACATGACCTTAATTCAGTTACCTTTAGGTGCATTGATGGCTGGTGCCGACTGGACCATGCCTGAACCATGGATGTGGCCTTGGGTTATGGCTGTAGCATTAACCGGCTTGTGTGCACATTATTGTGTGTCTAAGTCTATGCAACTGGCCGACGTAAGTGTGGTGATTAGCTTAGATTTCTTACGCTTACCCATTATTGCCGCCATAGGCATGTGGCTGTATGGCGAACCATTGGAAGTGTCGGTGATTTTTGGCGGTGGCCTTATGTTACTGGCAAACTTGGTCAACCACTGGCGTACTAAAGAAAAACAGCAGGAGCAAGACGCTGTATAGCTAGCGTTGCCTTTCGTGAACCAACAAAGGTTTGCTTAATCTGGCACTTACAACCTGTAAAAAGCCAGCGTCTATATTGCTCAATAAGTTGTTACTCATAACCGCAGCATCAGGTCCCAATGCTAAGGATGGGGTAAAAGGTGGTTTTGGCTTTTGCCCACGGGTTTTATGGATCCAAGCCAGCTCAGCTTGGGTATTATCCTCCATCCTGTCTACTTTAAAACCTATAGATAACGCTAAATCTTTAAAGGTTTGCCAATGGCATAAGTGGCTTTCATATGTGCTATTTGCCCAAGGCGTAGGATAGCGCACATCTCTTGGGGTAGCGTTTGGTTGTAACATTATTTCATGGATTAACAGGTGGCCTTTAGGTTTAAGTACACTGTACAAGCCTTTAAGTAAGGCTTCTTTTTGCTCAATATTCATGCAAGCGTGTTGACTAATTACAAAGTGAAACATGTGCTGTGGGAAAGGTAAGTTTAGGCTATTTCCCACGATAAACTGGCACTTAGGGTGGGGATTAATGCTCTGATTAAGTAGGTTTGCAGCTGCAATGTATTGAGGATTAAGGTCTAACCCCATCATTTTAAAACTTCGCATATTTGCCAAAATACGGCTAGTACCGCCCAAGCCACAGCCAATATCTAAGCCACAGCCTATATCAAGGCCTTCGTTGGCATTGGTAGGAAGCCAGTTAAGAAGCTCTAGCGTTGCTGGCACTCCACCTAGGTGTAATTGATCAATGCCAGAAAAATCTTCTATATTCCAGTTTTTAGATGGACTGTTTTTTAGTAGTTGCCTTAACTTATTTAGCATAAAGTAGGTTTAGCATAGAGTGGATTTAACTCAAAAGTTCAGGCAGGTTAATAAACAAATCCAATGCCTCAGGGTTAGCTAGTGCATCTTTATTGTTAATTGCTTCACCATTAATCACTTTTTTAACCGCCAGTTCCACAATCTTGCCACTAATAGTACGTGGAATAGCGGCCACTTGTATCACCTTTGCCGGCACATGGCGTGGCGTGGTATTAGCACGTACCTGCTGTTTAATGGTTTGGATTAAAGCCTCGTTCAATACCAGCCCTTGCCTTAACACCACAAACAAAATAACCCGCACGTCATCCTGCCAGTTTTGACCAATAACGATGCTCTCTAATACACCTTCAATCACTTCTACTTGGCGATAGATTTCTGCGGTACCTATACGTACACCACCGGGGTTTAACACCGCATCAGATCTACCATGGATAATAACGCCGCCATGTTGTGTGATTTCGCCATAATCTCCATGGGCCCATACGTTATCAAATTGACCAAAGTAAGCATGGTGGTATTTTTGGCCATCTTGGTCTTGCCAAAAATAGATAGGCATCGCTGGAAAGGGTGCGCTGCACACTAGTTCGCCCTTGGTTTGGCGAATAGGTTGGCCGTTGTCATCAAAGATGTCTACCGCCATGCCTAAACCCCTGCACTGAAGCTCACCACGATACACCGGAAGAATAGGGCAGCCTAACGCGAAGCAAGACACGATGTCGGTGCCACCAGAGATGGAAGCCAGTAATACATCGTGCTTAACGTGTTTATAAACATAATCGAAGCTTTCATGAGACAAGGGTGATCCGGTAGAAAGTATGGTGTTTAAATGTTGTAAATTATGGCTTTGGGCAGGTTTAATACAAGCCTTTTCCATGGCAGCAATGTATTTAGCGCTAGTGCCAAAAATAGTCACCTTTTCTTTTTCTGCCATATCCATAAGGATACTTGGTGTTTTAAAAGGAGACCCATCATAAAGTAGCACGGTACAACCCAGTGATAGGCCACTTATCAGCCAATTCCACATCATCCAGCCACACGTAGTGTAGTAGAACAATACATCGTTGGGTTTAACGTCGGTATGCAGAAAGTGTTCTTTGTTATGCTGCAACAAGGTGCCACCAATACCGTGCACTATGCACTTAGGCACACCGGTGGTGCCAGATGAATACATAATGTACAGGGGGTCATCAAAACTACAGTCTACAAAGTCAATGTCTGCTTTGTTATCAATGGCCGTATCTATAAAGTCCTTAAGGTGTATGGCTTTATTAGGCACTGCATCGTTAAGTAAGGTTAAATCTGCTGCTTGAGTGACATGATCACACACCACAATCGCTTCGATAGAAGGCAGTTGAGCGGCAATGCCAGCAACCCGTTCTAGTGAGTTTAGGATTTTGCCATTGTAGAAATAACCATCAGTAGTGAAAAGTAGTCGTGGTTCTATTTGACCAAAGCGATCCAGCACGCCATTAATGCCAAAGTCTGGTGAGCAAGAGCTCCATACTGCGCCCAAGCTGGCAGTAGCTAACATCGCCACCACGGTGTCTATGACGTTGGGCATAAAGCCTGCCACCCGGTCACCCGGCTTCAGGTTATACTTTTTTAAACCACCAACTAGTTGAGCTACGCGCTGATAGAGCTGTGCATAGCTAATTTGTTGGCGAGCGCCATCTTCGCCACAGTAAATAAGTGCAATTGAAGAATCGCGAAATTTAAGTAAGTTTGCTGCAAAATTTAACTTGGCTTCTGGGTACCATTTGGCACCTGGCATTTTGTCACCATGTTGTAAAATAACGTTGCCTTTATGGCTAGATATAACATTACATTGCTGCCAAATTTGGTCCCAAAATAGCTCGCTATAGTCGACGCTCCATTGGTGTAATTGATGGTAATCAGTAATATTTAAATGGTGTGACGCATTAATGGATTGTATAAAGCGCCAAAGGTTAGTCTGTTCAATGCGGCTTTGGCTAGGTTGCCACAGCGGCTGACCAAGTTGCTGACTTAGAGGCTGACCTACAGGCTGAGTCATACTAATCCTTAATGAGTTAAGAGTTAAAGTGAGCAAGTAAGTGCTCAGGTGTAATTACTGCAAAGGCTGCCCATTTAAACTAATAAAGTCATCCGCAACTTGATTAAAACCGACCGGCTTAAGCGCTCAATGCCTGACCAGCATTTGAGCCATTGGGGCGGCCTAAAAGGGCACTAATGTTTTGGCCAACGCGCACTAACCTATGCAGCTGAATACCTGTGGTTATGCCTAAACCGTGTAACATATATACCAAGTCTTCTGTGGCCAGATTGCCGCTGGCTCCTTTTGCATAAGGGCAGCCACCTAAGCCTGCTATCGAGCTATCAAACGTGGTGACACCAGCTTGTAGCATAGTCAGCACATTGGCTAAAGCTTGGCCATAGGTGTTATGGCAATGGCCAGCTAACTGGTGCATAGGGATGTTTTGGCTAACCGCGTTAAGCATTTCTAACATACGTGCGGGTGTAGCGGTACCAATGGTATCGCCTAGAGATACCTCATAACAACCCATTTGTATTAATTGCTGCGCTACATGGGCCGCTGCACTGGGTGCAACCGCGCCCTCATAGGTACAATCTACTACCATAGAAACATAACCACGCACTTTAAGGCCCGCATCTAAGGCGGCTTTAGCGACCGGTGCAAAGCGCGTTAGAGATTCGGCAATGGAACAGTTAGTATTACGCTGGCTGAAGCTTTCGCTGGCCGCACCAAATACGGCCACTTCATTAACGCCAGCGTCTAAGGCCCGTTCTAACCCACGCATATTGGGCGTTAGGGCACTATAAGACACATGTTTATGACGTGTTATAAGCTGCATTACTTGGCCGCTGTTGGCCATTTGGGGCACCCATTTAGGGTGTACAAATGCAGCGGCTTCAATATGGGTTAGGCCAGCGGCGGCTAGCTGGTTAATAAGGTTAGCTTTGATGGCAGCGCCAAGCATGGGGCCTGATTCATTTTGTAAACCATCACGAGGGCCTACTTCCACCACTTTGACGTGTTTTGTTAGGGGCCTGGTAGTGTTAGTGGTCATACTTAAGCATCCTCTTCAATGAGTTCTAACAGCTGACAATCAGCATCTACTAAATTACCCACTTTAAAATATAGTTCACCAACAACTCCTGTGAAGGGTGCGGTGATGGTATGTTCCATTTTCATGGCTTCTACTACCATTAACGGATCACCTTCTACTACGCGTTGCCCAAGTGCTACCAAAATAGCAATGAGGCTGCCATTCATGGGCGCATTAATGCCGCCAATAGTGACTTCATCATTAGTTACAAAGTCATCAATACTTGGGGTTTTAACGGTAACTACAGCCTTGCCTTGGGGGGTAAACAGGCTAAGTTTATCACCGTTTAAACAATAACCAGCCTTAAGTTGACCGCCGACATGTTGTAATACCAAATGATTCGTATGCAATGTGCCATTAGTGTGGGTGGGAGTATCAAAGGGATTATTTAAGTACTCAAGTGCTATGGTAGTTGAGCTATTAGCATTAGGCTGATTTAGCCTAAGCCCCGCTAAATCACCATATTGGTTTCGGGCGTGTTGGCCCAACACGAGCCCAGCCATAGCTAAAACTACAGTTTCATCATGCAAAGCTTTGGCTAGCAGGGAGTCTTGATGTTGCTCAATAATACCCGTATGTAACTTGGCATCGGCAAAAGCATCTAATGTGGTAAGGCGGAGTAAAAAATCGATGTTGGTGTGAATGCCTTCTAAGTGATAATCCTGCAAGGCAAGGTGCAGTTTGGCTAACGCCTGTTCGCGGCTTGCTGCCCACACGATGAGCTTGGCAATCATTGGGTCATAAAAGGGGCTTATATCATCGCCTTCACGCACACCGGTGTCTATACGAATGGTGTTATCAGTTACTGGTGTTTGTAAATAGTCGATGCGTCCGGTAGACGGCTGGAAATCCTGCATTGGGTCTTCGGCATAAATACGAGCTTCAAAGGAGTGCCCACGCAAACACACTTGTTGTTGGTTTAGTGGTAAAGGCTCACCTGCAGCCACTTTTAGCTGCCAGGCCACCAAGTCTACCCCAGTCACCATTTCGGTAACGGGGTGCTCTACCTGTAACCGAGTATTCATTTCCATAAAATAGTAACGGCCGCCACTGTCTAATAAAAACTCAACTGTTCCAGCGCCTACATAATCAATGGCTTGAGCGGCTTCCACTGCTGTGGTGCCCATTTTTTGACGCAATTCATCCGCTAAACCAGGTGCGGGTGCCTCTTCTATTACTTTTTGGTGGCGCCTTTGTGCAGAGCAGTCGCGGTCACCTAAATAGACGCCATTACCATGGCGATCACAAAACACTTGTACTTCTACGTGGCGTGGGGCGATAAGATACTTTTCTATGAGTACATCACTATTACCAAAACTAGCCAAACCTTCGCGTCTTGCGCCGGCTAAGTGAGTGAGAAACTTTGCGCTACTATCAACCACGCGCATGCCCTTACCACCACCAGCCACTGCTTTTATGAGCAGGGGATAACCCATATTATCGGCTTCTTTGTGCAGCAAAGCATCGCTTTGATCGGCTCCATGATAGCCAGGTACTAAGGGAATATTGGCAGCAGTCATTATAATTTTGGCAGCACTTTTACTACCCATTTGTTGTATGGCGGGTATGTCTGGGCCAATAAATACTACGTCATTAGTTTGGCAGGCGGCAACAAACTCGGAATTTTCAGACAAAAAACCATACCCTGGGTGAATGCAGTCGGCTTTAGTTTGAATAGCAACAGCTAATATTTTGTCGGCTCTCAAATAACTGTCGGCCGCGGCTGCTGCACCAATGTGCCAAGCTTCGTCAGCTTCTTGCACATGGAGAGCGTTTTCATCTGCGTCTGAATAAACAGCGATAGTACGCATGCCCATTGCTTTGGCACTGCGCATTACACGGCATGCTATTTCCCCACGGTTGGCTATCAATACAGACTTCAGCTTTAGTTTCAACATAACGCTCACTCTTTCCATGGGGCTTGGGTTTTAGTTAAAAAAGCCTTTAGACCCTATTGTCCACTAGGGCTTACCCTGCTTTTGGCAATAGCCCTGGTGGTGAGCACCGTGGTTTCTGCTAAGTTTTCCTTAGCTAGGGGCGAATGGGTGTTGTATTGGTGTAGCAATTGTTTGATTTTTGCCACTGCCTTTGGGCTGTTACCCAAGGTGACTTTAATCCAATGGTCTTTAGCTCTGTGCAGTTCGCTCAACGCAACAACTTGATGAACTAAACCATAGGTTAAAGCTTGGCCTGCGCTAAATGCCATGGCGCTGGTCATTAAGTGACGGCTCCATGACATGCCTATTTTATTCACCACAAAAGGGCTGATAACAGCAGGAATTAGACCAATACGTACTTCACTCAGACAAAAAGAGGCGTTGTCTGCACTAATTACGCTATCACAACAGGCGATGAGCCCCACTGCGCCTCCAAAAGCTCCACCGTTAACAAGGGCAAGGGTAGGTTTTGGAAACCTATCCAACAGATTTAGTAGCAAAGCTAGTTGCGCAGCGTCTGCTACATTAGCTGCTTCGTCATACTTCGCCATACGCTGCATCCAGGCTAAATCTGCACCCGCTGAAAAGCTACCTCCAGCTCCTGTGATGATAAGGCCTCGAACACTGTCATTGATGGCTAAGGTTTGTAATTGTGTGATAAAAAGCTGAATGAGCTGGTCATCAAAGGCATTGTGTTTATCTGGCCTGTTTAGTGTAACCGTAGCAATACCAGCCGAGCTTAGCTGGCAAGTTAACCAATGCGTTGATGGGATGGTGTTCGTCATATTAGTCATGTTAATTGTATCTAAATTACATACGAAACACGCCGAAGCGCGTTTCTTGTGCAGGTTTATTAAGTGCAGTGGCTAAACCCATGCTTAGTACTGCACGGGTGTGCTTTGGGTCAATCACGCCATCGTCCCATAAGCGGGCAGTGGCGTAATAAGGGTGACCTTGGTGTTCATATTGTTTCAGTATGGGATCACGCATAGCTTTTGCGTCTGCATCACTAAAGATTTCAGCACGTGCGTTAAGTTGGTCTCGTTTTACTTGGGTTAATACTCCTGCGGCCTGTTCTCCACCCATCACTGAGATACGGCTGTTGGGCCACATCCACATAAAGTTAGGTTCAAAAGCGCGTCCACACATACCATAATTACCAGCACCATAGCTGCCGCCTATAATCACAGTAAACTTAGGCACTTTGGCACATGCTACTGCCATCACCATTTTTGCACCGTGCTTAGCAATGCCTTGCGCTTCATATTTTTTACCTACCATAAAACCGGTGATATTTTGCAAGAACACTAAGGGAATTTGTCGTTGGCAGCATAGCTCTATAAAGTGAGCTCCTTTTTGAGCAGATTCAGAGAACAAAACGCCATTATTGGCGATTATACCCACAGGATAACCATCAATTCGAGAAAAACCACACACTAGTGTAGTGCCGTATAAGGCTTTAAATTCGTCAAATTGTGAGTCATCCACCACCCTAGCGATAACATCACGTACGTCAAAAGGTTTCCGTAAGTCCGTACCCACCACGCCGTAAAGCTGATCGCTTGGGTAACGCGGCAAGGCACTTTCATGGCGTAATAGATGATGCCCCGCAGTTTTTGGGCAGTTGGCAATACACTGGCGGGCGATTAATAAGGCGTGTTGGTCTGATTCTGCATAATGGTCGGCTACCCCCGAAGTACGGCAATGGGTGTCGGCGCCACCAAGTTTTTCAGCGCTTACTTCTTCGCCAGTAGCAGCTTTTACTAAGGGAGGGCCTGCTAAAAAAATGGTCCCTTGCTGTTTAACAATAATAGATTCATCTGCCATAGCAGGCACATAAGCGCCACCAGCGGTACAAGAACCCATTACTACTGCGATCTGAGGAATACCTTGGGCTGACATAGTGGCTTGGTTATAAAAAATACGGCCAAAATGTAGCTTGTCTGGGAATACTTCATCTTGTTGTGGCAAGTTTGCTCCGCCAGAATCCACTAGGTAAATGCAGGGTAAATTGTTTTGCAAGGCGATGTCTTGGGCCCTTAAGTGTTTCTTTACCGTAAGGGGAAAGTAGGTGCCACCTTTTACCGTCGCGTCATTAGCAATGACCATGCAATAACGCCCGTTAACAAGGCCTACGCCACAAATAATGCCAGCACTAGGCACAGCCGTATCATATACTTCATGGGCTGCAAGTTGGGCTACTTCTAAAAATGGTGAACCCGGGTCGAGTAGGGCATCAACCCGTTTTCGGGGTAGCATTTTGCCACGGCTTAAGTGCTTAGCCTGATACTTTTCACCGCCACCTAGTTGTAGTTTTTCAACTTGCAGCTGTAGATCGTCTACCAACTCCTGCATGGCACTGGCCTTGAGCAGGTATTCGGCACTTTGGGTATTAATACTGTTGGATAAAGTAGCCATGTTAGTGAGACTCGTTAAATAGTTCACGGCCGATTAACATACGGCGTATTTCTGAAGTGCCCGCACCTATTTCATAAAGCTTTGCGTCACGTAATAGTCTGCCGGTAGGGCATTCACTGGTATAGCCTGTACCACCTAAAAGCTGGATAGCATCCAAGGCCATTTTAGTGGCTAATTCTGCCGAGTAAAGTATAGCGCCCGCTGAATCTTTACGGGTGGTTTCACCACGATCACACGATTTGGCCACATTATAAACGTAAGACTTGGCGGCGTTCATTTGGGTATACATGTCGGCTAATTTGCCTTGTACTAGCTGGAACTCACCAATAGACTTACCAAACTGTTTACGATCGTGCACATAAGGTACCACCACATCCATACACGCCTGCATAATACCCAAAGGCCCTCCAGACAATACCACGCGTTCATAATCTAGGCCGCTCATCAGTACTCGAACACCACCGTTGAGCTGCCCCAAAATGTTTTCTGCGGGCACCTCACAGTCTATGAAGACCAGTTCGCAGGTATTGGAACCTCGCATACCCAGCTTATCTAGTTTTGGTGAGCGGCTAAAACCAGCATAGTTTCGTTCCACAATAAAAGCCGTGATGCCTTTACTTGCCGCTGCTACGTCTGTTTTGGCGTAGATGACATAGGTGTCAGCATCAGGGCCATTAGTGATCCACATCTTATTGCCGTTAAGAATGTACTTGTCACCTTTTAATTCGGCTTTAAGCTGCATACTTACCACGTCTGAGCCGGCACCTGATTCACTCATGGCCAAGGCGCCAATATGATCACCAGTGATTAATTTAGGCAAATACTTGGCTTTTTGTAGTTCTGTACCATGACGATGAATCTGGTTGACGCAAAGGTTAGAATGGGCACCATAACTTAGGCCAATGGATGCAGAGGCCCTACTTATTTCTTCCATAGCAATGCTATGAGCTAAATAACCCATGCCAGCACCACCATACTGTTCATCACAGGTGATACCTAGCAAACCCATATCGCCCATTTTTTTCCAGAGTTGATTAGGGAACTCGTTATTTAGGTCTGTGGCTTGGGCTAACGGCGCAATTTGAGCACCAGCAAATTGATTCACCTGCTCACGTAGCATGTCATTGGTTTCGCCTAGGTCAAAGTTGAGGCTGGTGTAAGTACTAATCATGACTGATCCTCCGGGGCGCTATTGCTGGAAAGAGCGTTATTGCAGCGTTGATATGCTGCATCAAGTTCATCTTGTAGGGCCTTAATATCTTCCATTTGCTGCTTTAATGCGGCTTGTCTGGTTTTTATTTTTTCAATTAAAGCTAACAGTTGCTGGTCATTATTAGCTGCAGAAGAGTCATATAGGTCTAGAATCTGGCTAATCTCAGCCAAGGTAAGGCCAAGGCGTTTGCCCCTAAGGATAAGCTTGAGCCAAGTTCTGTCATGACTTGTATAAATGCGTTTTTGACCATCACGTTCTGGTGTCAAAAGGCCTTGGTCTTCGTAAAAACGAATGCTGCGGGTAGTAATTGCAAACTCTTTCGACAATTGGCTAATTGTGAATGTGTTAGATGACATGGATAATGGCCGACAGTTATTATTCAATTGCGATATATATTGGTTGACGTTAACGTAAAGGTCAAGAAAAATGTTTCTTATATTAAATTTGTTTTTATTGGAGCCCCTCAAATGAGTCAAGAAGTTTATATCCTCGCTGGTAGTCGCACACCTATGGGCGGCCTCGACGGCAGCTTAGCTAGCCAAAGCGCATCAAAACTGGGTTCAGTAGCTATTGCTGGGGCTTTGACTCGGGCCAATATATTGCCAGAGCAGGTAGATGAAGTTTATATGGGCTGTGTTTTGTCGGCAGGACAGGGGCAAGCTCCAGCCCGCCAAGCAGCGTTAGGCGCTGGGTTACCAAAAAGCACGCCTTGTACTACTGTTAACAAGATGTGCGGTTCTGGTATGCAATCCACCATTATGGGCTACAACGCTTTAAAAGCAGATTCTGCAAACATTATGGTTTGTGGTGGCATGGAAAGCATGACTAATGCGCCTTATATATTGCCTAAAGTACGCCAAGGCATGCGTATGGGCCACGGGAAAATGTTAGACCATATGTTTTTCGATGGCCTAGAAGATGCCTATGAGGGTAGTTTAATGGGCAGTTTCGCTCAAAGCACAGCTGATCATTATGGTTTAACGCGCGAAGCTATGGATGGTTTTGCCATTAGCTCTTTATCTAAAGCCAATGCAGCAATAGCGGATGGTGTGTTAGCCGCTGAGGTTGCAGTGGTTGAAATAACGTCTCGTAAGGGCACCACGATGGTTGCTGTTGATGAACAGCCAAGCCAAGCCCGCATTGATAAGATCCCACAATTACGCGCAGCCTTTAAAAAAGATGGCACCATTACTGCTGCTAACGCGAGCTCTATTTCCGATGGTGCATCAGCGCTAGTACTGGCCAGTGCTCAAGCCGTGGCAAACAACAACTTAACCCCGGCAGCGCGTATTGTAGGTGTACAAAGCTTTGCCAGAGAACCCAGCGAATTCACTATTGCACCCATTGGTGCGGTACAAGGCTTATTAAAGAAACTAGCTTGGAACATTGAAGATGTAGACCTGTTTGAAATTAACGAAGCGTTTGCCATGGTGACCATGCTTGCCATTCAAGAATTAGGCTTGGATGCCAGCAAAGTTAATATTTATGGTGGTGCGTGTGCTCAGGGTCATCCTATTGGGTCAACGGGTTCTCATATTATTCTTACCTTGATGACTGCATTAAAGAACAAAGGCCTGAAACGTGGTATTGCCGCTTTGTGTATAGGTGGTGGTGAAGCCACTGCGGTTGCCATAGAGCTCGTTTAGGAAACTTAGCAAACCTTTGCTAGACAGTCCATAAATAGCTAACTGTGGGCCAACAAAAAAGCCAGCTGCAAGCCGGCAAAGAACTAGCAAAGAGGCAAGTGGAACAGGGTAAACCTAAGTAGGAGTAAATATGAATTTTGATTTAAATGAAGACCAAATTGCATATGTAAACTTAGCACAGCAATTCAGTACCAACGAATTAGCTCCCCATGCTGCTTTGTGGGACGCACAAGCTATTTTCCCTAAGGCCACACTCCAAAATGCTGGGGGATTGGTTTTTTGTGGGTTGTACAGTGACCCAGAAATGGGTGGTTTAGGTTTATCTCGGTTAGATTCATCGCTTATTTTTGAACAATTAGCGATGGGCTGCACGACTACCACGGCCATGCTCACGATACATAACATGGCAACGTGGATGGTTTCTGATTATGCCACACCTGTTGTTAAAGCTGCGTATGGGTCTAAACTAACCAGTGGTGAACTGTTAGCGTCCTACTGTCTTACGGAATCTAATGCAGGTTCTGATGCAGCATCACTAATCAGTAAGGCTGTAAAAGTAGGTGACGAGTACGTGATTACTGGTCACAAAGTGTTTATTTCTGGTGCTGGCGAAACTGATGTTTTAATCGTAATGGCCAGAACAGGAGAACAAGGAGCCAAGGGTATATCTGCTTTTGTGGTTGACGCTGCAAGTGAAGGAATTAGTTTTGGTCGAAAAGAACAAAAGATGGGCTGGAATGCGCAGCCTACACGCATGATTAACTTTGATCAGGTACAGGTACCAGCAGAAAACTTGTTGGGCAATGAAGGTGATGGCTTTACTATCGCCATGAAAGGCCTAGACGGTGGTCGCATTAATATCGCTACAGTTGGTTTAGGGACAGCTCAACAGGCCTTAAATGATACTTTAGCTTACGTTAACCAACGTCAGCAATTTGGCAAACCTATTGCTGCATTTCAAGCTATACAATTTAAGCTAGCTGATATGAATACAGAACTAGTTGCGGCAAGGCAAATGGTCCGTCTGGCTGCTTTTAAACTTGATAATAAACACCCTGATGCAAGCACCTACTGTGCTATGGCCAAACGCTTTGTTACTGATGTGGGTTATCAGGATATGTGATGAAGCGCTGCAGTGTTTTGGTGGCAATGGTTACATTAAACAATACCCTATGGAGCGTTACCTACGAGACAGCCGAGTACACCGTATTTTGGAAGGTACCAATGAAATTATGCGGGTCATTATTGCCCGACGCATTTTACTTGCCGGTGAACAGGCTATTTTATAAAGGCCTCATCTGTTAGAAAGAATTACTTGTTAAAAGTACACGTATATTAATGGAATTACCGATCAATGAGTCGAACTATAAACACAGCAATCCCATGCACAATTGAAGGCCATGTGGCCGTGATTACTATGAGTAACCCACCAGCCAATACATGGACTCGGAACAGTTTGGGTGCTTTAGCAGAACTGATACAGGCGTTAAACGCAGATAAAAACATTTACAGCTTAGTCATAACGGGCCAAGGTGATAAGTTTTTTTCTGCAGGAGCTGATCTAAAGCTATTTGCCAACGGTAGTAAGCAAGTGGCTGCCGATATGTCTACCGCTTTTGGGCGTGCTTTTGAGGTGCTGAGCCAATTTAGTGGCTTAAGCATTGCCGCCATTAACGGTTACGCCATGGGTGGCGGTTTAGAAGTGGCATTAGCCTGTGACTTACGAATAGCGGAAAGCCAAGCTCAAATGGCCTTGCCAGAAGCTGCTGTAGGCTTGTTACCCTGTGCTGGTGGTACTCAAAACTTAGCCTGGTTAGTGGGAGAGGGCTGGGCCAAGAGAATGATTCTATGTGGCGAAAGAGTGAGTGCCCAACAAGCGTTAGCCATCAGTTTAGTTGAAGCCGTGGCAGAACAAGGACAAGCCTTGGTATTGGCTATGCAATGGGCGCAACAATCAGAACGACAAAGCCCTATTAGCATTGCTGCTTGTAAACGGTTAATCCAAAACGCACGTAAAGAACCTATGGTTGCAGGTATGAGTTACGAACGGGACGAATTTGTTAACTTATTTAACAGTAATGACCAGAAAGAAGGCGTGCAAGCCTTTTTAGAAAAACGTAAACCACAATGGACTAATTCATAATGGTATCTATATTAAATGATGGGCCATTATTGGTTCAGACCCACACCACTGAAGCAGGACAGCAGGTTGTTGAAGTGACACTTAATGCGCCTAATGCCCTCAATGCTCTCAATGGTGAAATGGTCGATTTGTTGTTACAACATGTGCCAGCCTGGGAAGCTGATGACAACGTGATTGCCATCGTGATGCGAGGTTCCGGTAGTAAGGCCTTTTGTGCTGGTGGTGATGTGCGACAGTTGTACCATGAAATTAACAAAGGCAATTTGGATGTTGGCGAAAGCTTTTTTAATCATGAATATACTATGGACCTTATGCTGCATAGGCTCACTACGCCTCTGTTAGTCTGGGGTAGTGGTTATGTTATTGGTGGTGGTATGGGTTTGTTACAGGGTGCTGCCATTCGTATTGGCACCCACTCTAGCCGTTTAGCCATGCCTGAGGTCACCATAGGTTTATTTCCAGACGTTGGCGCCAGCTATTTTTTACGTCAAGTACCCGATGACTTAGGGCTATTTTTGGGTCTTACAGGGGCTATGCTAAATGGCACTGATGGACGCCAATTAGGTTTATTAGATGCTTTGTTGAGCGACGAAGACTACCAACACGTCATACAGGCGCTAAAGACCATGCCGCGCCAATCACAAAGTGATACCTTAGAAAAAGCACAAGAACACATAAAGTGCCTAGAATCCAAGGCCAGCACCAATGCTCTTGTTTCTAACCTACAAAGCCATCGCGCAAGTATTATTGCAGCGTTAAAGCAGCCAGATCTCGCCAGCGTTGTTGCCAGTTTGTCTTCGCTAAAAGGCCAGGGTAAGTGGTTAGACAAAGCTATACAAACCATGGAGCAAGGCCTACTAGCTTGCATCTATTTTACCGAGCTTTTAATGCAGCTTTTACTAATGTAACCGCCGCACTATTACAAGAATATGTTGTGGGCGTTAATGCCGCACGATTGGGTGAGTTTAAGGAAGGTGTGAGAGCGTTATTAATTGACAAAGATCGCCAACCAAAATGGCGCTACACTTCTGTTGAAGACACTCCAATTGCTTGGATTGATCAGTTTTTTATTACCGATAATGTAGCGCCGGCCCATTTTTCGTAGCCAGCTAGGCGTGGTATAAACCAAATTATGGCACAAAAAATAGGACAATAAAAATGGCACAAATAGCGTTTATAGGGCTAGGGAATATGGGTGGCCCAATGGCGGCTAACTTAGTTAAAGCTGGGCATAAAGTGCATGCGTTCGATCTAGTGCAAGGTGCCTTGGATGAGTTTGTTAAAGTTGGTGGAGTGGCTAGCAGCTGCGCTTCTGAGGCTATTATAGGTGCCCAAGTTGTAATCAGTATGTTACCTGCGGGCCAGCACGTTGCTGGGCTGTATCTTGGTGATGAACAAGGTATTGGTGGTCTTTTAAAGCAGCTAGCTAAGGGTACCTTAGTAGTAGACTCTAGCACCATAGATGCTCAGACTTCACGCCGTGTGGAAGTTAACGCTAACAAGCTAGGTATTAACTTTGTCGACGCCCCTGTTTCAGGAGGTACAGCTGGCGCAAAAGCAGGCACCTTAAGCTTTATTGTGGGTGGCGAAAAAATAGCCTTTGAACAGGCTCAACCTATTTTACAAGCCATGGGTAAAAACATCTTTCATGCCGGCGCAGTAGGTGCTGGGCAAGTAGCCAAAATGTGCAATAACATGCTCCTGAGCGTGTTAATGGCAGGCACTGCCGAAGCCTTACAAATGGGTATTGAAAACGGCTTAGACCCCAAAGTATTATCAGACATTATGGTGAAAAGTTCGGGCCGTAACTGGGCCTTAGAAATTTATAACCCAGTGCCAGGTGTTATGAAAAGTGCGCCTGCTAGTAATAATTACCAAGGTGGCTTTATGGTAGACCTTATGAACAAAGACCTAGGCTTAGCTTTGGCTGCAGCTGCGGCCTCTGATTCTTCAGTACCAATGGGTAAGCAAGCCGCTAAGCTATTTAACGATCATGGTGATGCAGGTTACGGCGGGCTAGATTTTTCCAGTATTTACCAACATTATTTAAGCAACAAGGCTTAAGTTTATGAATATTAAAGGCAAAGTATTTGTCATTACTGGTGCTGCCCGCGGCTTAGGCTTAGCCATTACTAGCAAAGGGGGCACTTGTGCTTTGGTCGATTTAGACCAGGCTGCAGTCGCTTCTGCAGCCTCTATTTGTGGCAATAAAAGCAAAGGGTATGTGTGTAACATTACCCAAGAAGCTGATGTAGAAGCTTTATTCGAACAAGTATTAACTGATTTTGGCCGTTTAGATGGCCTAGTTAATAATGCGGGTCTTTTACGTGACGGCATGCTGATCAAATTTAAAGATGGTGAATTACAAAGTAAGATGAGCCTCAGCCAATGGCAATCTGTTATAAATGTGAACCTTACTGGCACTTTTTTATGTGGCCGTGAAGGCGCAGCAGCCATGGCTAAAGTAGGTAATGGGGGGGTGATTATTAATATCTCTAGTATTGCTAAGGCCGGTAACATTGGTCAGAGCAATTATGCTGCCACTAAAGCAGGTGTTGCTGCCCTTGTCACCACATGGGCTGGCGAACTTAAGCGCTTTGGCATTCGTGCAGCAGGTATTGCTCCAGGCGTAATTGCTACCGATATGACCGAATCTATGAAACCAGAAGCTCTTGAGCGTATTGAAAAGGTGATCCCTGCAGGCCGTTTAGGTAACCGTAATGAATTAGCAGAAACGGCTATATTTATCATTGAAAACGACTATATGAATGGTCGGTTAATAGAACTCGATGGCGGTTTACGGTTTTAACATGTTACGCAATATACTAGCCAAGGGTCTGGTTCAATTACGTGGAACTTAGTACTGCTAATTCTACTCGTGGCTCCTATTAAAATCGTAAAATTCTATAGGTCAGTTAGGAGTTACACTAGATTGATAAAATCTATATTTTCTACTATCGGTGTGTTGGCAATGTCAGCATTAGTACCGGGGCTGATTGCAGATATACGCGGCGCTTATAATACAGACGGAGGGTATGACTACCCATTTTCAGGTTGGAGCGGAACAACCATTGATTTCTCGTCGATGTACCAAGCAAATAACGGTTTGTATAAAAATGGTTACGTTATTGATCAACACTTCAACTGTAAAACAGGCATGATTAGCTGGCAACTATTGGGGGTCGTAGAAGGTGATTTTAGAACATTTTCTGAAAGAGCCATTGTAGTCCATAAGCCCCAAGATGAGTGCAAAGATAGGGGGTTTGATGCTAGTTCTTGGGCTGTAAGTGATTTACTGTAATAATACCTAGCATTTAAAATGACCAAATCAACAGGTAATTTTTTTTGGGCTTATCAAACAATAATGTGTTTGAGCCACAGGCCTGTTTGGGTACGGATTATGTCAAAGATCTTGCTGACAATTTAAAGACTAAAAATGTCGACATTTTACATAATGGCGATATATTACTCCATAGACGCGTAGCTTGGCCTACGGGTATTTCTATATTTTGAGACTTAAATCATGGCAACTCGCACCGAATTTTCTTGGCAAGACCCTTTCTTTTTAGACCAGCAGCTAACCTCTGAAGAGCGCATGATTCGAGATGCAGCCCGTGAGTACTGTCAGGATGGTCTGGCCCGTCGAGTATTAAAGGCCAACCGAGAAGAAATTTTTGATCGTGACATCATGACTGAGTTTGGTGCCCTAGGTTTGTTGGGTGCGACACTGCCAGAAAAGTATGGCTGTGCTGGTGTTAATTACGTCAGCTACGGTTTGGTGGCGAGAGAAGTAGAACGGGTAGACAGTGGTTACCGTTCTGCTATGAGTGTTCAATCTGCTTTGGTAATGCACCCTATCCATGCCTACGGCACCGAAGAACAACGTATGAAGTACCTACCAAAACTTGCCAGCGGTGAGTGGGTGGGTTGCTTTGGTTTAACCGAGCCGGACTCTGGCTCAGATCCTGCTAGCATGACTACACGCGCCAAAGCAGTTGATGGAGGTTACCAGCTAACGGGTGCTAAAATGTGGATTACTAACTCACCTATCGCCGATGTGATGGTGGTGTGGGCTAAGTTAGACGATGTGATTCGTGGTTTTGTTTTAGAACGAGGCATGGTTGGTTTAACGACCCCTAAGATCGAAGGTAAGTTTTCGCTGCGCGCCCCTGTAACTGGCGAAATAGTGATGGATAATGTGTTTGTACCTGAAGCAAATCTTTTTCCCACTATTAAAGGTCTGGCAGGTCCATTTGGCTGCTTAAATAAAGCTCGATATGGCATTGCATGGGGCTCTTTGGGCGCGGCAGAATTTTGCTGGCATGCGGCGCGTCAATATACCCTGGATCGTATTCAGTTTGGCCGTCCATTAGCGGCCACTCAGCTGGTTCAAAAGAAGCTTGCAGATATGCAAACGGAAATTTCCATTGGTTTGCAAGGCTGCTTGCAGATGGGCCGCTTAATGGATAATGATAACTGTCCTGTTGAGCTTATTTCTCTCATGAAGCGTAATAACTGCGGTAAGTCTTTGGATGTGGCGCGCCAGTCTCGAGATATGCATGGTGGTAACGGTGTTAGTGATGAGTATGGTGTAATTCGCCATGTAATGAACCTTGAAGCTGTTAACACCTACGAAGGCACCCACGATGTTCATGCATTAATATTGGGCCGGGCTCAAACAGGTATCCAAGCTTTTTATTAGGCCATTAACTATGAATATCACAACACCTTTGCAGGGCATTAAGGTTTTGGATCTTAGCCGCATTTTAGCTGGACCTTGGGCTGGACAGATGCTGGCCGACTTGGGGGCTGACGTGATTAAAGTAGAACGCCCAGGAACAGGGGATGATACTCGGTCCTGGGGGCCTCCTTACATGCCAGCAGCAATGGGGTTTGAAGGATTGGGTGCTTGCGAAGCAGCTTATTTTCAATCTGCTAACCGTGATAAACGCTCGTTATGTGTGGATATGTCTCAACCAAAAGGCCAAGACATTATCAAACAATTGGCTATGCAAGCTGATGTCTTGATAGAGAACTTTAAAGTAGGCGGATTAGCCAAGTATGGTCTAGATTTTGAAAGTTTAAGTCAAATAAATCCACGTTTGGTCTATTGTTCAATTACTGGTTTTGGTCAAACGGGGCCTTATAAAGACCGAGCCGGTTATGATTTTATGATTCAAGCCATGGGGGGGTTGATGAGCGTAACTGGCAGTGAAGACGGCGAACCGATGAAGGTAGGTGTGGCTGTGGCCGATGTAATGACTGGGTTGTATGCCTCTAACGCCATACAAGGTGCTCTGATTCATCAGTTACGCACTGGGCAGGGGCAGCACATTGATTTAGCCTTGCTTGATGTTCAGGTGGCCACACTTGCTAACCAGGCTATGAATTACCTAGCTACAGGAGATAACCCAAAGCGCTTGGGCAATGCCCACCCCAACATTGTGCCTTACCAAGCATTTGCCACTGCCGATGGCCATATCATTTTGGCAGTGGGTAACGATGGTCAATTTCAGCGTTTTTGCCAAGTGGCAGGGGCGGCCAATGTAGCTAATAAGCCGCAATACATTAGTAATGCACTCAGGGTGGCTAATCGTAATAAATTAGTGCCAGAGGTTGCGCATTTGCTCGCTCAGCAGACTACACAATGGTGGCTAGCTGAGCTCAATGAAGTGGGAGTGCCTTGTGGCCCAATTTGTACCATCGATCAAATATTTGATAATCCGCAAATTCAGGCAAGGCAGATGAAAATAGAGCTTAGTCATGCGCAGCTAGGAAAGGTAGAAGGCGTGGCCAACCCGATTAAATTATCAGCTACACCTTTGCAGTACAACCAAGCGCCACCTATGCTGGGCCAGCATACTCGTGCAGTATTGCAAGACTGGCTAGCCATGGCAGAACGTGAGTATCAAGACTTACTAGCGGCTCAAGTGATTGCCTAGGGCTCAAGCTTTTTAAGAGAGCCTTTAACTCACTTGGTAGCAAGGTTGATATGCTCTGCTACCAGGGAGTTTCATGCGGTCCTGAGCCACAAAACTTTTTAACAATACGTCTAGCTTATTGAGCATTTCAGGCTCCGCATTGAGCTTGTAAGGGCCATACAAACGTATTTGTTCCAGGCCAAACGTTTTCACATTTCCTGCCACAATGCCACTCATTGCTTTGCGTAAGTTACTGGCCAACGTTGCTGTGGGCAGACTAGATTCTAGCTTTAGACTCGCCATGTTGTCGTGAGTGGGGATAAATGGGTGCTGAAAATCTTCTTCAATGTGTAATTGCCAATTGTAATGGTAGGCGTCACCTACTTTTTGCCGATGTTCTACTACGTCTTTCATTTGGGATTTTATAGCGATAGCGACAGCACTTGGGTCTTCGATGATGATTTGGTATTTGTCTTGCGCTTTTGGCCCTAAAGTAGCACCAATAAAGGCATCAATCTGCTCAAAGTAGGCTTTTGCGCTGGTAGGCCCTGTAAATATTAAAGGCACTTTAAGCTGGTCATTTTTTGGGTTTAATAGGATGCCTAATAAATACAAAATTTCTTCCGCAGTTCCCACTCCGCCAGGAAAGACAATAAAGGCGTGACCTAATCGAACAAAAGCTTCAAGCCGTTTTTCGATATCAGGCATGATGATTAATTCGTTCACCATAGGGTTAGGAGACTCGGCTGCAATAATGCCAGGTTCAGTAATACCAATATAACGGTAATCGTGACAGCGTTGTTTGGCATGGGCTATATGAGCGCCTTTCATAGGGCCTTTCATGGCTCCTGGTCCACAGCCTGTGCAAATGTCGTAACCTCTTAAGCCTAGATCATAACCCACTTTTTTGGTGTAGTCGTATTCAATGGCTTTGATGGAGTGTCCGCCCCAGCACACCACGATGTTAGGTTTGCGCCTAGGGGCTAAGGCCTGAGCGTGGCGCAGTATTTGAAATACTAGGGCGGTGAGCTCAGTACCAGAACGGGGCTGTTCGTTGTGCAACAAATTGTTGTTCAGATAAATGATGTCACGCAAAACAGAATACAAATTTTCCTTGATGCCGAGAATAATTTCGCCATCCACAAAAGCACTAATAGGGGCGTTATTGAGCTGCAACAACACCCCACGAGTTTGTGGCACTACTTCTACATCAAATTTTTCATTACGCTGCAATAGAGCAGCAATATCATCCTCTTCGATGCCACAGTTGAGAACAGCAAGGCAGCATTGTCTAAATAGCTCATGTAAGCCTGTAGAGGCAGATTTGTGAAGTTGGCTTATTTCTTCTAGGGTAAGTATGTCTAGGCTACCTTGGGGCGAAATGAGGGCGTCAATGGTGCGCATATAATTCCTTTACTGTGCTCGCGTTGTAATTGTGTTGTTTTTTGAGTTGTAAAGGTTAGCATAACAGAGAAAAATTCAAACACGAGGGCTTTTAAAACAAACATGTGGGCCCATCAATGTGTTAACTGAGAAATATATTCTACAAGTTGGGTCCATGAGCGAAGAATTAAATAAACCAGAACTTAAGCCAGAACTTAAGCAAGAGTGGCAAGTTATTAGCACATTGGTGTCGAGTATTCAGATTGAACAACGCCGATCCCGGCGCTGGGGTATCTTTTTTAAGAGCCTTACCTTTATTTTTTTGTTTAGTGTTTTGGCTATTACTATGTCTGGAGATGATGTTGAGACTTTGTCAGCGTCAAACAGTCATGTTGCTGTGGTCGATGTATTTGGGCCTATTATGACAGGTACTGAGGCAAGTTCAGAACGCTTATTGCCAGTATTGGCAGATGCCTTTGCGGCACCAAACGCTAAGGCTGTAGTGCTTAATATAAATAGCCCTGGTGGCAGTCCGGTGCAAGCGGGAATATTGTTTGATGAATTGCAGCTATTGAAAAAATCCCATCCTAAAATTCCCCTGTACGCTGTAATTGGTGATGTGGGAGCCTCTGGCGCTTATTATATCGCTGCTGCAGCGGACTACATTTATGCAGATAAGGCCAGTACCGTGGGCTCAATCGGTGTTATTGCTAGTGGCTTCGGGTTTGATCAACTAATCGATAAATTAGGCGTTGAGCGCCGTACCTACACGGCTGGTGGTAATAAAGATTTTTTAGACCCGTTTTTACCAGAAAAAGCCAAACAAAAAGCGATGTTTGAAGATCTCCTTGACCAAGTTCACCAGCAATTTATTACCCAAGTAGAGATAGGTAGAGGGGAACGATTAGTGCAACATGAGGACTTGTATTCTGGAGCTGTTTGGCATGGAGAACGTGCCCTTGAGCTTGGGCTGATAGATGGTTTAGGTAGTTTGCATAGTGTGGCAAGAGATACTATTGGAGTCACTGATTTGTTGTGGTATTCTCCTGAGAAATCACCTTTAGAAGAGGTTATGAGCGAGCTGGGTGCGCAAACAAAAACAGCCATCCATTGGGGTTTAAGCCAAAGCTTAATGATACAATAAACCCTTGATAAGCGTCATATTTTAGCCACTGGTGCAAACAGTATCGAAAAGTCTTGAATAAAATGCATGTTTTTTACTTTTATTTGGATTTTTCTTTGACATAAGGAAGTTACATGAATATCATATCGCGCCATGTTTAAGACAGAATTGCCTCGTTTTTTAGACCCGCGAAAGTTATGCGATGGTCAGCAAACCATTACTGGATATGTTGATTTATCAACGTTAACTGGTTTTTGTAGCTACCTTCAGGCAGATCAAGGCCAAGTGAGTGTGGAGCTGCATTTTTCCCGTGATAACGCCCATCGGCCAATTATTAAGGGTAAAGCTTCAATAAAAAACGTACAAATTAGTTGTCAGCGTTGTTTAGATGCCATAGGCATTGAGATAATAGGTGACATGAATGTGGCCATAGTGCTAAACGAAGAGCAAGCAGAAAAACTTCCCGCTGAATATGACCCTTGGTTATTGGAAGATAAGAAGCTTGATATGCGTGAAGTAATTGACCACGAAATGATTTTGAATATACCCATTGTGGCCTATCATTCAGATTGTGAAGTTGCAACTGAATACGGCCACAAAGAAACCGTGCAGGAAAAGCCAAATCCCTTTGAGGGGTTGCAAGCTTTACTGCAAAAAGATTAGTTTACCAATTAGGAGTTTTTAGTCATGGCTGTACAAAAGAGCAAAGTAACCCGTTCCAGGCGTGGGCAGCGTCGTTCACATGATGCATTGGAAGTAGCTACTCTATCTGTAGATTCTACCACGGGTGAAACTCACCGTCGTCACCATGTAACTGCAGATGGCTTTTACAAAGGCCGTCAGGTAGTTAACCAAGACGCCGAGTAATTTGTCGTCGGATTACACCCTAGCACTTGATGCTATGGGTGGGGATTTAGGTCCCAGCACTAGCCTTGAGGCTGCATTAGCAAGCCTCGAGCGCTATCCCCGCTTAACCCTTTTTTGGGTTGGACCGCAAATTATACTCGCACCTTTATTGGCTGCTGTTTCTGAGAAACAAGCACCGCTATTAAAGCGATTACACTTTATTGATGCTCCTCAAGTCGTAGAAAAAACTGATGACTTAATGGTGATCCTGCGTCAAAAACAAAATTCTTCCATGTACCTTGCCTTATCTTTAGTGGCAGAAGGTAAAGCTAATGCCTGCATTAGTTGTGGTAGCTCAGCAGCATTGATGGCACTCAGTCGTCATCTCATCAAAATGTTACCCGGTTATGAAAGGCCTGCTTTTGCCAGTCATATTCCCACTCACAAAGGTATGTGTTTAGTGCTGGACATGGGTGCCAATCTCAGCTCTACTGGCCAGCAGCTATATCAATTTGGTTTGCTGGGTCAGGCCCTTGAGGCCAGCTTGCAACAAAACCCTAATGTCAGCTTAAGGCTACTTAATATAGCCACTGAATCTGGTACTGGGCAAGCTCAAGTGCAAGCAGCAGATGCCTTACTGGAAGCAGACCCTAAGCTTAACTACTTGGGCTACATAGAGCCCCAAGAAGTCTTCGAAGGGCGCGCCAGTGTAGTTGTTTGTGATGGCTACGCGGGCAATATTTTGATTAAATCAGGCGAAGGTGTTAGCAAAATGCTAGCTCGCAGTTTTATGGGAAGCTTAACTAGTAGTAATCTAACCCCTGTTCAAATAGAAAAAATCATGCAAACTTGGCAATTGCAATTTGATCCAGATCGATTAAATGGAGCATTTTTATTAGGTCTGCAGGGTTTGGTTGTTAAATCTCACAGTTACGCTAATGCTACAGCTTTACAGTTTGCCATAGAGGCAACACAAGATTATGTCTCCATGCAGGTTGCAGAACGTCTGCAGGACCAGTGTTAAGCCTAAAAAAATAGTCTATAAAAATTAATAAAAAAGGTACCATAATGAGTGTTAATATTGCATTTGTATTCCCTGGACAAGGTTCTCAGAGTGTTGGCATGTTAGCTGAGCTAGGTGCAATTCACCCGATGGTCATTGACACGTTTGCTCAAGCTAGTGAGGCACTAGGTTATGACTTATGGCAATTAGTGCAGCTTGATGAAAAGGGCCAGCTAAACCAAACCCACACCACTCAACCGGCATTACTTACAGCCAGTGTTGCTTTGTGGCGTTTGTGGCTGCATCAGGGTGGTGTGACACCAAGTATCTTAGCAGGCCATAGTTTGGGTGAGTATTCTGCCTTAGTATGTGCAGGTGCGTTAGATTTCACTGATGCTGTCCGTCTAGTGGAAGCACGTGGCCAGTTTATGCAAGCAGCAGTGCCTCCTGGTGAAGGAGCCATGGCGGCCATTATTGGTTTAGATGACCACGCCATTAAGGTAGCTTGTGAAGTTTCTGCTGAAAGCCAAATTGTAGCCCCTGTAAACTATAATTCACCAGGGCAGGTGGTTATAGCTGGTTCAAAAACAGCAGTAGAGCGCGCCATGATTGCCTGCAAAGAAGCGGGTGCAAAACGCGCATTACCTTTGCCCGTAAGCGTACCGTCTCACTGTGCGCTTATGCTACCAGCAGCTGATAAGTTGCGTACAATGCTTGCAGGCGTGACCGTTAAGCTTCCCACCATACCAGTAGTTCAGAATGTAGCCGCTAAAGTTGCTGATTCTAGTGAAGCGATTGTTAATAATCTTGTTGCTCAATTACATCAGCCAGTACTGTGGACTCAATGCGTAGAGTCTATTGCAGCAAGTGGTGTTGACCTTGTGGTAGAATGCGGGCCAGGTAAAGTTTTGAATGGACTCACAAAACGTATTGATAAGACGCTACAAACAGCTTCTATTAACGATTCTGCATCGCTTGCAGCCACACTAGAATACTAATATGGAATAAAATATGTTGGCAATTGACGGCAAGATAACATTGGTTACCGGCGCAACTCGTGGCATTGGTAAAGCCATTTTGCTCCAACTAGCTTCTCAAGGTGCGATCGTAATCGGTACTGCCACTTCTGAATCAGGAGCTCAAGCCATTAGGGCTGCGCTCACTGAAGTAGGTAACGTAGGTACCGGCATGGTGCTTGACGTTTCTGATGCTGATTCGGTAGCCAATACTCTAAAAATAATTGTTGAAGCTTATGGTGCGCCCGCAATATTGGTAAATAACGCTGGTATTACTCGTGATAATTTATTAATGCGTATGAAAAATGACGAATGGGATGATGTAGTCAATACCAATATGAGCTCCATTTTTCGCATGTCAAAAGGTTGTTTGCGCGGCATGACTAAAGCGCGCTGGGGCCGTGTTATTAACATTAGTTCTGTAGTAGGTTCCATGGGCAACATGGGACAAGCAAACTATGCAGCTGCCAAAGCCGGTGTCGAAGGGTTTAGCCGAGCTATGGCGCGCGAAGTAGCGTCACGTAATATTACGGTTAATTGCATTGCGCCAGGTTTTATTGCTACGGATATGACGGATGCATTGGGCGATGAACAAAAAGACACTTTACGCACACAGATTCCCTTACAGCGTTTAGGCACACCAGAAGATATTGCACAACTAGTCGGCTTTTTAGCAAGTGACGCGGGCGCATATATTACGGGTGAAACAATTCATGTCAACGGTGGAATGTATATGAGTTAGGCCTATTGGTTTAGCTTTTAGCGTTATTTTGTAATTATGTGTCGCACATATTAGTCTTTTAAGGTTGCTTTTTTGGCTGATGTGTAGATAATAGCGTCACTCTATACTGAGTAGAAAATAGAACTATGTAGCGGAATTCTCCGCCCACTTTTTTCTAGGACACTCGTTGGCATACTATAGATGTTAACGGCGTATAAGAATCAATTAGGAAAAACTATGAGTATTGTAGATCGCGTTAAAAAAATTGTTGC
>MDSY01013620.1_pt1 | contig 28515 bp, 30 predicted proteins | sample 811131 | NCBI WGS metagenome assembly MDSY01 (sample SAMN05326643, study PRJNA326480) | marine metagenome | isolation source: seawater | place: Atlantic Ocean: South West | collected 2010
AATTTATAGATTGGTATGCAAGATATTTTAAGATATAGTTACCAATTAGCCCAGGTGGTGGAATTGGTAGACACAAGGGACTTAAAATCCCTCGAAGGCAACTTCGTGCCGGTTCAAGTCCGGCCCTGGGCACCAAAACTGTAAGAATATGAACAAAGAAGAATTAAAAATAGGAATTTTGGGATTGGGCTATGTAGGCCTTCCTCTCGCAGTTGAATTTGCAAAGAAATTCGATGTTTTAGGTTTTGATATATCTAAAAAGAGAGTTAAAGAACTTGAAAATAACATAGACATTACAAATGAAGTTAGCACAGAGGATTTAGAAAAGAGAGACACTTTAGATTTTTCTTTTGCAGAAAAAGACTTGTCCAATGTTAATTTCTTTATAGTAACTGTCCCAACTCCTATAGATTCTTCTAATACCCCTAATTTAGAGCCTCTAAAAGTAGCCAGCAAAACAGTAGGAAGGTACTTAAAAAAAGGCGATATAGTAGTCTTTGAATCTACAGTTTATCCAGGCTGCACAGAAGAGATGTGTATACCTCTCTTAGAGAAAGTGTCAGGATTGATTCTTAATAAAGATTTTTTTTGTGGTTACAGCCCAGAAAGAGTTAATCCTGGAGATAAAATTTACGGGCTAGCTAATATAAAAAAAATAACCAGCGGATCTACAGATCAATCAGCTAAATTTATAGATGACATTTATAGTGAAATAATAAAAGCAGGAACATTTAAGGCAAGAACTATAAAGATAGCTGAAGCAGCAAAAGTAATTGAGAATTCGCAGAGAGATCTAAATATAGCTTTCGTTAATGAATTATCTCTTATATTTAGTCTTATGGGACTGGATACTATAGAAGTTCTTGAAGCAGCCGAAAGTAAATGGAACTTCTTACCTTTCAGGCCAGGAATGGTTGGTGGTCATTGCATTGGCGTAGATCCTTACTATTTAACTCACAAAGCAGAGATGTTAGGTTACCAGCCTGAAGTAATATTAGCTGGTAGAAGAATAAATAATAATATGTCCTCAATGATTGCTACCAAAATGATCAATTTAATTAGTAGTACTGGTATTAATTTAAAAGGTAGCAGAATTGGATTAATGGGAGTAACTTTTAAAGAAAACTGTCCAGATATCAGAAATAGTAAAATCTTTGATTTAATCCATCACCTCAAGACCTGGGATATTGACATTTTGGTGGCTGACCCTTTAGCTGATAAAGAAGAGGTAAAAGAACTGCATGATATCAATATCGTTAGCCTAAAAGAATTTAAAGATTTAGATTCATTGATAGTGTCAGTTGGGCATACAGAGTATAGAAATTTAAATGTTCAGGAACTCAGGGGTTTCTGTAAAACAGAAATTAAACCAGTTTTAGCTGACCTTAAAGGTATTTATTCAAAAAATGAAGCAGAAAAAGGTGGTTTCTTTGTTTATAGACTTTAAACTAAATTTGTAGATTTACTAACTTCTTTTATAAAATAAAGAATGCCAAAAATAAGTGTAATTGGATGTGGTTATTGGGGTAAGAATCACATTAGAAATTTCTTTAATCTAGATTCATTATATTCTGTAAGTGATCTTGATGAGAAGCTCTCATCTAAATTTTCACAACAGTTCGAAGTTAAAAACCAGACCTTTGAAGAAATATTAGATGACCCAAAAATTGATGGGGTTTCTATATGTTCCCCAGCATTTAAGCATAAAGAGATGGCAATTAGATCCCTTAAATCTGGTAAAAATGTTTTAGTGGAGAAGCCTCTAGCTATGAGTGCAAAGGAAGCAAGAGAAATTAAAAGAGCCCAACTAGAGTCTGGAAAAATTGTTATGGTAGGACATCTCATGCATTATCATTCTGCCTTTACTAAACTTAAAGATATTGTTTCAAAGGATGAATTTGGAAACATAAGATGCATAGAATCTTCTAGGAAGAGTTATGGAAAAATAAGAACAGAAGAAGACGTAGTGTGGAGTTTTGCTCCTCATGATATCTCTATGATAATGTCTTTAATCAATTCTTCTCCAAATAAAATTAGTTCTAAGAAAAGTTACGTTTTGGGAAATAATTTATGTGATACAGCTTCTATATTCTTAGAATTTGAGCATGGGATTACGGCAAACATCTCTTTATCTTGGGTTAGTCCAGTAAAAGAACAAAGAATAATTGTTGTAGGGGAAAAACAATCAATTATTTTTGATGACACCAAAGACTGGGAAGATAAGTTAACTGTTTTTCATAATCAACTTAAAGCTCCTTATGATAAAGTTAATATGTTGAAAGAAGATGGAATAAAGATATCTCTTAAACAAAACGAACCTCTTGAAAGTGAATGCAAATATTTCTTGGATTTAATTCAAAATAAAGTCCAAATTAATTTAACTGATATAGAAGAAGGCATTCGAGTTCTGGAGGTTCTGGAGAGTTGTTCTTAGTCAAAACAAATAAAGATAATTATTACAATGAATAAAAAAGACAAATTAATTCACGAGTCTGCATATATAGATAAAAATGTGAAATTAGGAGAAGGAACAAGAATCTGGCATTTCTCCCATGTTCTTGAAGGTTCAGAAGTAGGAGATTTTTGTAACTTTGGACAAAATGTAGTTGTTGGTCCAAATGTAAAAGTTGGGAATAAAGTTAAAATACAAAATAATGTTTCTGTGTATGAGGGAGTGACCTTGGAGGACAATGTATTTTGCGGGCCTTCATGTGTTTTTACTAACGTCATAAATCCTAGATCAGAAATCATTAGAAAAGAAGAATACCTAAAAACATTAGTTAAAGAGGGGGCTAGCATAGGAGCAAATGCAGTAATTGTCTGTGGAGTTACGGTAGGAAAATACTCTTTTATCGGAGCGGGTTCTGTTGTTACAAAGAGCACCAAAGATTTTAGTTTAAATTATGGAAATCCAGCAAAACAAACAGGCTGGGTATCAAGAAATGGAATAAAACTAGGTGAAGATCTCATTTGTCCTGAGTCAGGAAAGAAATATGAAATTAATGAAGAGGGAAATTTAGTTGAAAAAAATTAATTTTGTTGATTTAAGAAAGCAATATGAATTAATAAAAGAAGAAATAGATTCTGCTATAGCAGAATCTCTGGAAAAAACTGACTTTATTCTTGGTGAAAAAGTTTCTGAATTCGAAGATATACTTTCTAAATATACATCTACTGAAGCACTAACCGTAGCAAACGGAACAGATGCACTATTTATATCTTTGAAGTCTCTTGGAATAAAAGAAGGAGACGAAGTAATTATTCCTTCTTTTACTTGGGTTTCTACTGCAGAAGCTGTAAAACTTTTAGGTGGAATTCCTATTTATGTTGATATAAGAGAAGATACATTCAATATCAATGAGCAAGAAGTCAAAAAGAAATTAACTGATAACTCTAAAGTTATTATGCCCGTCTCTATATTTGGCAGATGTTGCAATTTAACCGAGTTATCTAATATCGCTAAAGAAAATAATTTAAAGCTTATTGAAGATGCTGCTCAGAGTTATGGTGCAAAACATCAAGGCATGATGTCTTGTTCTATAGCAGACATCTCGACAACTTCCTTCTTTCCTGCTAAACCCTTAGGCTGTTATGGGGATGGCGGAGCAATCTTTGCAAAAGACCAAGATAAAATGGAAGAAATAAGAATGATATCTAGACATGGCCAAAAAGAAAGGTACAACTATAAGAGAGTGGGAGTAAATAGCAGACTGGATACCCTACAAGCAAGAATATTAATTGAAAAACATAAAATTTTTGAAAAAGAAATATCGAGAAGGAATATAATAGCCGAAAGATATAATAGAAATCTCAAAGATTATCTTCAAATAAAATGTCCAGAGATCCCAAATGAAGAAAATAGGTCGGTTTGGGCTCAATATACAATAATACTAGATCAAAAATTAGCAGATAAAAGGACAGAGATTATGAAGAGGTTGCAAGAAAGAGGAATTCCAACAGCTTTATATTATCCTGCACCTATACATAAACAAAAGCCTTATTTAAGCTCAGATATACTTCCTGTAACTGAAGATTTAGCTACAAGAGTCCTAAGCTTACCCATGCATCCCTATCTTGGATCTGAGGAGGTTGACTATATTTCTGATGAATTAATTCAACTAATTAAGATATAAATAAATGTCTAAAAATATTTTTAATAGAGTAAAAAAAGAAGGTTTAAGAATAAAACATTCCTACGAAAAGAAAGATGGCCCTTTAGTCTCTTGTTCTATTTGCCTTCAAAACGATTTAATAGATAAGGAGATTTACTTCGATGAAAATGGAGTATGCCGTTATTGTTTAGAAACAAAGCCTCAATATGAATCGTTAAAAGGAAAGCAGGAACAATTAGAAGATATAATTCAAGAAATAAAAGAAGATGGAGTAGGAAGAGATTATGATTGTATTATCGGAATGAGCGGAGGTGTTGATAGTTCTTATATCGCCCATTTATGTAAGGTGTATGAATTAAGACCTCTAGTAGTACATTTTGACAATGGCTGGAATAGTGAACTATCAATAGACAATATTTATAAGATAATTAATCAAAATCAATTTGATTTAGAAACCTTTGTTATTAACTGGGAGGAGTTTAAAGATTTACAAAGATCTTTTATAAAAGCAAGTGTAATAGATATTGAAATGGTTACAGATCATGCAATTAACGCTACTTTGGCGAGATTAACAAAAGAGCATAAGATTAAATATTATTTGCCAGGAGGTAACATAGCCACTGAGAGCGGAATGCCCACTTCTTGGTCTTGGAGAAAGAATGATTGGATAAACATAAAGAATATCCATAAAAAATTTGGTAAAGTGAAATTGAAAACTTTTCCAACTTACTCTTCTTTTGATTTGCTTCTTGATAAGTTATTAGGAGCTTTTTCTCCTAAAAGGATTTATATATTAGATCATGTTGATTACAAAAAAAATAAGGCCGTGGACGAACTAAAGGATATTTATGGTTGGCGAGAATATGGAGGTAAACATTATGAATCTATTTTTACAAAATTTTATCAAGGCTATATTTTGCCTCAAAAATTTAATGTAGATAAGAGGATAACCCATTTATCTTCATTAATCAGAAATGATGAAATGACCCTAGAAGAAGCCCGAGGAGAACTTAACCAAGAACTCTATTCTGAAGATGAATTAACTCGTGATATTGAATATTTCTGTAATAAATTAGAATTTACTAGAGAAGAATTTGATCAAATAATGAAAGAAAGACCTGTTGATCATGCTTATTATAAGAGTGATCAGAAATATTATGATCTAGTATCTAAATTGCTCTACTTTCTTAAAAGTATTGGCTTAAGAAATTGATTAACTTGGAATAAAATTTATTAGTGAATGAGCATATATCACTTAATCTAGGAAACAGAGATTTTTTTGAAATATTTTGTAAATTTCAACTATATTTATTATTTCCCGTACAGTTCTTCTATCTACTAAACCCAGATCTCTTTCCATCTACTTTTGGAATTTCATTTGGGACTTTAATGCACTTTATTCTTTTTTGTTTCAATTTTGTATTTTTATCTATAAAAAGTGAAAAAAATATAGATGTTATTCTCCTCTTCTTTTTTGTTCTCTATCTTCTTATAGTTTTGGCAATAAACTTATTAATAGATGATTTGCCAGAAAATATTAGCTATCAATACTTAGGCTTCATTTTTTCTATATTAAATTACTTTTCCATTGGGTATTTATGTTTTATTTCCTTCTCAAGTTTAGAAAAACATTTTTCTTATCTTTTTTATTCTACAATCATTATTTTCTATACTTGGCTTTTCTTTGGCTCCTCTGATATCTCTCAGCTATTTGAAGATGTTCAAATTTCTTATCTAGCTCTTTCAGAAATATTCCTCTTAATTTCTGGCATATATATATGCACTCAAATAGGCTCATATAAATTACTTGTGCTTATTCCTATAGCCTTTGTTACTCAAACTTTACTATATTCAAGGAGTGCTCTTGTAGGATTTTTGGTAATGATTCTTTTTCTTTTCCTGCTATCTACAAAAAGGTCAATTAGTATTATTATTTTGATTTTACTTCCAATCTTATTTTATTTACTAGTTTCATCTGATATTGGAATAGAGAGACAGTTAAATTTATTCTTTAATCTATTCCAAGACTCTTCTGTAAGAACTAGACTAGAAGGATTCAGAGAATTTTGGATGGTTTTTTTAAATAATCCTTTGGGCGGAGATTTGGGTTGGCATGTTGAGTATTTTGAAGAAGGGAAAGGAAAATATATTCATTCGCACCTATCTTATATAAGTTCATTTGGTATTTTAGCAGGAGTTTTTATTATCTACTTTGCTTTTAGAGTATTTGAAAGGCTACTTAAAAAAGACAATAAAATTAGACATCTAGCTCCTATTTTCTTTGCTTTTTTAATTATTGATATATTTGCTAGAGCATGGATGTATACTATTATTTGGTTTTTAATTGGCATTTTATTGTCTTTAAACTATAAAGATTTAAAACGGGAGAAAGATTTTTGAGTTTAATTGAAGCATATCAAACTCTAAGAAAAAACATAATGAGAATCCTTTTATGTAGTTTCTTGGTGGGCATACTATCTGGAATATACTCTTTAATTATAACTCCGACTTATAAATCTACTGTTGTTTTATCTTCACCACAGAGCTCCTTAAACATTCCACAAATAGGCGGGCTAGGAGGTTTAATAGGAAATATATCACCTTTTTCAGCTAATTTAGGCAGAAGTGATCAAGATATAAAAGCTCTACTTAAGGGGGACACTCTTTATAAGATTTTCATACAAGAAAATAATCTACTTCCAAAAATTTTTGAAGATGATTGGGATGAGAAATCACAAACTTGGATAGGTGAAGAAAAAGATCATTGGGATGGCATTAAGGCACTTAAAAATACAGTAACCAGCAGATATGATTATGAAACTAATAAAACCTATATAGATGTTATTTGGTCTGATCCTTATATAGCTGCTGAATGGGCTAATGAAATAGCAATGTTAGCAAATAGGTACATAACAGATAGCCAAATAAGAACACAAAAGAACACTATAGATAGATTAAACCAGATAATAGATGAGCCTATACCAAAACTATCCTTAAAAAATGAATTGAGTGTTCAACTTGAAGATTTGCTAGCAAGAAATTATCTAAAACAAGCTGAAACTTCTTTAGGACTAACAATTTTTGAAGAAGCCATGCCAAGGACAAAAAGATTCTGGCCAAAAAGGAGTCTTATTGTTATTTTAGGTTTATTGGTGGGAGGCTTCGGCTCATCTGTTTTCTTTGTCCTTAGAACATATTTTATTACACGCAGAAATACATCATGAATAATAGATTAAAATTTTCAAAAAGAAGTATCCAATTAATAATTGCTATTGGCTCTATGGCAATTTTTAACCAACCCTTAATAGCTAACACCTCAATACTTGATCAGATCCCTGAAGACATCTCTGATGAATTAAGATTAGAAATAGAGAATACCAATAAAGATGGAGGCAACTTTGAAGAAATCCCTAAGCAATCATTGAAGTTAGGATCAGAATTTATTACACCGGATAAGTTTGGTTATGAATACTTTCGATCTATTCCCACTAATATTTCTGCTATAGGAGATCTTCCTATACCAAATGAGTACAAGATCTCATTGAGAGATAAACTCTCGATAATTTATACCGGTAATAAGGATAATAAATTCAATGTTCAAGTTGGCCTAGATGGATCAATATTTCTTGATGAAATAGGCTCAATAAGCCTAGTAGGCGAAACCTTATCATCAGCTAGAGAGAAACTAACAAACTTAATTTCTCAATCTTATACAGGAGTTAAAGTAGATCTTTCTGTGGTAAATTTAAGCGGAAAGTATATTTCTATATTAGGAGCAGTAAATGTTCCTGGTAGTTATATAGTAAATCCTTTTACAACTGTATCAGGGGCGTTGGCCTATTCAGGAGGGTTTAAGGAATACTCTTCATTAAGAAATGTAGACATCATTAAGTCTAATGGTCAAAAGCACTCCCTTGATTTATATGATTTGCTTTTAAATGGAGATAGAAGTAATGACATAATTTTAGATGCAGGAGACACAATTGTTATCAATGCAACTGATAGATTTATTGATGTTAATGGAAGTGTTTTAAGAGAACATACGTATGAGTATAAAGAAGGAGAAACTCTAGAAGATTTAATTCGTTTCTCTTTAGGATTCAATTCTATGGCAAATAAAGAAAAAGTCAGTGTTGAATTTTATAAAACTAAATTATCAGGTTTAAATGAAACTAGTGTAGTTGATTATGGCTCTTCATTATCTCTAGACAACGTAAAATCAATAACTGTTTTTGATAAAATATCTTCAGTCATATCTTTAAAAGAAGTAGGAGGTCTGTCTGATAGAAGTAATATAGCTTCAAATAATATAAGAGTAGAAGTTTCAGGAGAAGCAAATAATCCAGGAGTATATTTACTAAAGAGAGGAACAACTCTGCAAGATTTATTTGATTTAATTGGAGATAAGAAAGATGGTGCTAATGAAGAAGCATTAATCTTTACAAGGAAAGAAATAAGAGATACCCAATTAAGAGCATTGAGTAAAGCTCAAGGAAAATTAAATTCTCAATTACTTGAAGTTTTAAAGAGTTCAGATAAAGAAAGCGCAGTAGATTTGGATTCACTAGAAGAGTTAGCAACTATCGACATAGATTCTGAAAATTTAGGAAGAATTGCTGGTGATTTCTCAAGAAATTCTGAAGGCAGTCAAATCCTTTTAAAAGATGGTGATGCAATATATATACCTACATTTTCAAATAGCGTAACTGTTATAGGTGGTGTTTTTAATTCTGCTACTTTTGTATTTAATCCAGAAATAACTTCTTCTAGTCATTATATTTCCCTTGCAGGAGGAAAAACGAAAGACGGTAATATTTCTCAAGCATATATTATCAGAGCAAATGGAGAATCTGTGCGCATTAGACGTGGAGGCTGGCTTTCACCCGTAGAGAAAAGATTACAACCAGGAGACACGCTTGTTATTCCTATAAAATTAAAGAATGCACGAAGTGCTGCTACCATCCTTTCAGTTTCTTCAATTATTTCTAATATAGCTTTTGCTGCTGCATCTCTTGATGCTCTAAAAAATTAATTGTCGAAAAAGCCGTACTTATTTCTTTTAAAATCTTTTAAGGTTGATTCATTAATATCAAAAACCATACCAGGTTTTAAAGGAGGTTCTTTGCTATATTCATTAACTAGAATTACACCTCCACAAGCTCGTACTAAAAACTTCTTATTAGGAAAAACCTCCAATATCTCTCCAAATTTATTAGCTTTGTAAGGGTGTTCTTCAATATCAGTATAAAAAATTGATGATCTAAAGATTCTAATCTCTTTTTTATTTAAATAGCAAAAAGCTCCATAGAAAGGAGGAGAAACAGCTCTTATCAATCTATCTATGTTAATTATGTCATCTCTCCAATCTATTAAGCCATCACCGGGAGATCTTTTAGGATAAAAGGACCCCTCACCCTTATTTTGTTCAGTGGTTAAGACTTTACCTGAATTAAATTGTTCTATATTCTTTTGAATTAAATCCCACATGGCAAGCGTGTTTTTATAATGCAGAGTTTCTGCGGTATCAGCTTCACTAATACTGAAGCAAGTAGTGTCAACTATAGGTCCGTTATCAGTGCCAGTATCATACTTAAACAAATTAGTAAAAAACCAGCTTCTTCCTTCTATAATGGACCAATTCATGGGGGATCTTCCTCGCCCAAAAGGCAAGTCTCTAGAACTTCCATGCATTCCGTATATTCCTAAAGGAAACAAATTTAATATATCTTCTGGTATTAATCTTTGCCAGCCAATGCAAAATCCAATTTTTACACTCTTATTCTGGAAATATTCTAAAGAGCTTTTTGATTTGAGTGAGTAGTCTTCTGCAAGGAAAATTTCAGAGAATAAATCTTTATATTCTGTAAGGTCCAAATATCCAGCGATATCATTTTTTTGAGTTACTTTTTTGTCTACCGTAACTAGAGTTACCTGAATCCCAGCATCTTTAAATTTTCTTGCAATATGAAGAGTAGTGTCTTTACAACCGAATAATACAATATTCATAATTATCCAAGATATGTTTTACAATTTTTTCTTGTCTCTCCTTTTAGAAATTTTCCTGATCTGTCTAGCCAATTATCTAAAGTTTGAGTTGGTGACTGAAACTCCTTTTCCCACCAAATAGGATGCAAAAGAAGATGTAGTTCTTTTAATTCTTCGTTGTCTATGAATCTTTTAAGATCTTCTGAGACATCTTTACCTCCAGAATCAGACAAATAAACCATGTCTTTAAAGAAACGATCTTCATAAGTATGACTACACCCAGGGAGCTTACGATTATTATTCTCAAGAAATACCCCAGGCCTATGAATAGAAATGATATCAAGTTTAGTAGTAAAGAAATCCTCAAAAGAATTTTTTTCCTTTTGAAACCCACTGTCTATATCTTGATGGGATGTTGGGTCAAAGTGAAGAGAGATTTTATGTCCCATATGCATTATTTCTCTAATTTGATCAGAATTTTTTTTACTAAAGACATTGTAAGTATTTGAACTTAGCATGAAGAAATAAGTTGATAGTATTTCTTCTTTTCTTTCAATGTAGGCTAAATTCAAGGCTGAATCTACAGAAAAATCTACATCATGCCTTAAATGAACAACTCTAGATCCATGCTTAGTTGCCTTAAAATGATCAAATACGAAGTTTGACTCTTTAAGTTGCCTTAAGATCTGTATAAATTTATTTGGCCCATACATTCTTATTTATTAGTATTAAAAAAACAGTTTATCAGTTGATAGGAACGTTTACAGGTAAAACAAGCTCTCCTTCTCGATATGCTCTATAAGTTCTAGCTATTTCAGAATCTTTAGTAACCTTGATTTCAAGAGCAATTTCACCAAATTCATTTATTTCGCTTATTGATGCATCTGGCCCTCTGCCCCAGTTAATCAACCAGTTACCATTATTAGTAATATCTAAAGACCCTCCAGAGCTTGTATATTCTGTATAACTTCCATTGAGAGAATAGTCTCTTACAAATACTGCTTGGTTAGATGTATTGTCTAGCTCGTACTCTACTGCTCTAGTGAAGTTACCATATTGTGCTTCTCTTTCTCCTAAACAGTGACCTCCATTATCAAAAATGTAAATACGGTTCCCAAATAGTGAAGCTGTATGCTGGCCACAAAATTCCTCATACGCATCACCAGTTATTTCATAATCAGGGTTTGAACCGCCAAGTTTCCATACAACGTTTCCAGTTGATCTATTGATTTTAAGTATTTGAGAACATCCCCTAAATGAAGCTACGATATCTCCATCACTATATTCTTGAATTGAATTTATGTGGGCATAATCATCAGGAAATCTATGTTGAGTGCAGTCATTTATATCCATATGGTCCCATGAATTCCATTCGAATAATAAGTTACCATCACTGGATATTTCTTGTATTACTGAATCACGAGTTAATTCATTCGAGGAAAGACCAAAAGCGCTTAAATCTCTATAGCTAGAGTCATAAGACATTAATAGGAAAGTTCCATCCATAGTTATAAGGAAATCGTGATTATCTGTATGACTCAATCCTATTGTATTTATTCGATTTTCTTCTTCTAAACTAGAATTCAGTATGACAATGTCATTGTCCCAGAAATTAAAAGTATTTTTTCCTGTCCTCATAGCATAAGAATATCTGCCATCAACATGCCTTTTAAAGTCAGCTATTCTTCCTTCAATTTTTTCTCTAAACCTAGGGACACCGTAGTTATCAATTATAAGAAGGTAAGAGTAAGTTATATCATTTTCAGTAACTCTAGGGGCCAATAATATGAATCCCTTATCCACTGAATCTTTTTTTTGTAGTACCTCAATGGTAGGAAATTCTGATGTAATGCAATGTATAAAGTATCTTTTCTCTCGTCCATTTAAACTAACCTTTACCTCTATATCCTGCTTTAAGGTAAGGTTATTGACTTCAAAGTTAGGCCCTGTTATTAGTTGATTGTTTATATAGATATTTGAGATTGGATTATTAGTTTTTACTTCATAAGAGATAGGGCTTTCATCAGCACAATTAGAAGCATAATGATAAATAAGAGGATCAAACTCAGGATAAAAAATATCTGATATTAAAGTAGTTCCTAATTCAGTAATTTCGGCAGATTGCTGATTAATTCCCAAGTTTGTTTCGTTTGAATCTGATCCTCCACAAGAGGATAAGAATAAAGCTGTAATAAGCGGAACTATGGCTGCATTTTTCATATTTGTATGGATAAATTTAAAAAAGAGTAATTATAATACTAGAAGTATATTTAGGTAACTTATCTCTTCTGTTAAGATTGACTAAAGCTCTATATAAACAAGTTACATATGATTACAATTATAGATTATGGCCTAGGAAACATTGGTTCAGTTAAAAATATAATTAAGAATATAGGGTATAAATCCATAATAACTTCAAACCCTAAAGAAGTTGAACAAGCTTCTTCTATAATCCTTCCTGGTGTAGGATCCTTTGATTCTGGAATGGAGGCTCTAGAGTCTTTAGACTTGGTCGGTATTCTCAATGAAAAGGCCTATTCTGAAAAAGTTCCTTTCTTGGGTATATGTCTAGGAGCACAGCTTATGACGAAAAGAAGTAGAGAGGGGCAAAAAGATGGATTGGGTTGGTTTGATGCAACTACTGAAGAATTTAATTTTCAAAATCAAGAGGGGAGATGGCCTTTACCAAATATAGGATGGAGAGACGTAAAACCTTTGTCTGATGAGTCCCTTTTAAAAGGAATAGAAGACCCTAGATTTTATTTCGTACATTCCTATAAGTTGGTGCCTAATGAGAATCAAGATTGTTCAATCATGAGTTCTTATGGAGAACATTTCTGTTGTGGCCTAAATAAAGATAACCTACATTGCGTACAATTCCATCCTGAAAAAAGCCATATTTATGGTAAAAAACTATTAAAAAATTTTCTAGAAATAGGGAATATATGATCTTACCAAGAATAATACCTACCTTGCTTTTAGATGGAAACGGACTATACAAAACAAGGAAGTTTAAAAAACCAAAATATGTTGGCGACCCTATAAACGCAATAAGAATCTTTAATGACAAATTAGCTGATGAACTAACTATTCTTGATATCAAGTTAGCAAAGGAAAGGAAAGAGCCTAATTTCGAGCTATTAAGAAATATGGCTAGCGAATGTTTCATGCCATTAAGTTATGGAGGAGGTGTAGATTCCGTTGAAATGGTAAGGGAATTAACAGCTATAGGCATGGAAAAAATTATCATTAATAGTGCTGCTTATACAAAAAAAGATTTAATTCAAAATCTATCTAGTAGATTTGGAGTTTCAACAATAGTAGGGTCTATAGATGTGAAAAAGACCCTGTTAAGAAAAGAAAAAGTATTTATACATGGTGGAACAGAAGCTATACCTTTTACGCCGGAAGATTGGGCTGAAGAGCTTGAAAGAAGAGGGTGTGGTGAGATTATTATAAATTCTATAAATAGAGATGGTGAGGAGACGGGTTATGATCTTGGTCTTATCCAAAGAGTAGTAAGTAAAGTAAATATTCCAGTGGTTGCTTCTGGAGGAGCTGAAGATATAAATGATTTTTATTTAGCTTTCCAAAAAGGGGCTTCGGCAGTATCGGCAGGGTCAATGTTTGTTTTTCAAGGCAAACATAAGGCAGTCTTGATTACCTATCCAACTCAGGAAGAAATCAAGAATCTCTTTAAAAATAAACTCTAATTCAAGATAAATGAATTATTTTACAGATGTTCTTGTTATTTTAAGGAGAGTTTTTCAAAGAAGGCATCAAAGATTTGTTTACGTATCAGGATTCGTTCAATTTTTGCCTTTAATTAGTGCTCCAATACTAACTAGACTTTATTCTCCTGAATCTTTTGGAATCTACGCAATATTCTATGTTACTGCCACTATTCTTAGTTCTTCAGTAGGCTTAACTTTACATAATGCAATTTTGACTGAGAAAAACGATATTAATGCCTTCTCAGCAGGAATACTTACTTTTTCAATATCGATGGTATTAACTTTTTCTATTTTTTTAATTTTTTACTTTATACCCTCTCAAAAGTTAGTGTTTTTTTTAGGAGATGAGGTACTTGTTTTATTACCTATTATGTTTTTAACTGTTCTAATTAATTCTTTTTATAATGTTTTTTATACATGGGCCATTAGGAGATCCAAGTTTGATAGCTTGTCTTTAAATAAGATAATTCTTGGTTTATCAACAACAACTATTCAGATAATAGTTGGCCTTTTAGGAATGGGTGCTTTAGGTTTAGTACTAGCAAATTTGTTTGGATTGGCGATTGCCCTAGTTCTTATATTTCCAATCTTTTTCAGAGATATGAGAGATCAGCAGTTTAAAATTAATGTAAGGTCAATATTAGAAGCTCTGAGTAACAATAGAAAGTTAGCAATTTTTGAATTTCCAGCAACATTAGTTAATTTACTAAGTACTTCTGCTCCAACTTTATTTATCAACAAATTATTTGGTTCAAGTAAATTAGGTCAGTTTTCTCTAGCAGAAAGAGCTATTCTTACCCCCATGTCCTTTTTATCCGTTTCTTTGCAAGATATATTTAGGGATAAGGCACCAAAGGAGTTTCATGAGAAAGGAAATTGTTATCACATCACTAAAGATTTCTTTAAAATTTCAATCATTATCTCTTGTATTTTTGTTCTTCCTATCGCCATATTTGCTCCTGACATTTTTCCGATCATTTTTGGAGAAAAATGGTCGATATCAGGAGACATAATAAGAGCTTTAAGCATTTTAATAATTTGTAGATTTGTATCATCACCTATAAGTTATGTTTGGATTTTAACTGGTAGGCAGAAATTAGATTTCTTTTGGCAGCTTGGCCTCCTATTCCTTACCTGCCTAAGTTTTATTTTGCCATTTATATATGAAAATATTTCTTTCATTGAGTCTATATGGACTTACTCGATTCTAGTCTCAAGTTGGTATATCTTTTGTATTCTTTTAACTTTTAAATTCTCTAGATAAAAATAGAAGGCATAAGAATTCCAATTATAATTAATTACTTATTAGTCAATACAAGTTTCAAAGATTAAAGATTATGTCTACAAAAGCACTAAACATTACATACTTACATCAGTACTTTAACACCCCAGAAACTTCTGGACGTATAAGATCCTATCTACTGGCTAAGAGCTTAATCCAAAAAGGACATATAGTTAATTTAGTTACATCAACAAACGATAAATCTAAGAAAAATAAAATTACCAACGAGGATGGAATAAAGGTTCATTGGCTTTATGTACCCTATTCTTCTGATTTTAGTTTCTTGAGAAGACTTTGGGCTTTTATTTATTTTTCTCTTCTTTCCTCAATAAGAGCAATCTCGATAAAAGCTGATCTAATTTTTGCAACTAGTACTCCCTTAACTATAGCTATCCCAGGAGTATTAGCCTCATGGACCAGAAGAGCTCCTCTAGTTTTTGAAGTTAGAGATCTTTGGCCTCAAGTTCCTATACAGTTAGGAGTTATCAAGAATCCCTTCTTGATTTTTTTGGCTAACCTTCTAGAAAGGTTGGCATATAAGAACTCAAAAAAGATTATTACCTATGCCCCGGGTATGAAGGAAGATATAGTGTTATCAGGAATAGATATAGAGAAAGTAGAAGTAATCACTCCATCTTGTAACCCTCAATTCAATAAAATTGATAAACAAGATATAGATTATTTAAAAGAACAGTATCCTTGGCTTCAGAATAAGAAAGTTGCTTTGTGCTGTGGTTCAATAGGTTTAATAAATGGTGTAGATTTTGTTGTTGACCTAGCTAAAGAGAGTAAACAAATAAATGAAGAACTAATTTTTGTCATTATAGGCGAAGGAAAGTTCAAGAAGTCTGTAATTAATAAGGCTAAAATCGAAGGAATATTAGATAAGAACCTTTATATTTTAGAGAAAGCTTCCTTAAAGGAAATTATAGTTTGGACTAATATTTCAGTTATCACTTTAGCAACTCTTGATGGACCTGAAGTTCTATGGAAAGACGCTGTTCAACAGAAATTCTTTGATTCTGTATCTGCTGGCAAACCTATAGCAAGCAATTTTAGAGGTTTTCAATCAGAATTTGCTTTATCTAATGATATAGGAATAATCTTGAATAAAGACGATATAAGATTTTCTGCAGAACTAATTAAAAAGAAGATAAACGACCTCTCTTGGCTAAAGGCAGTAGAAATTAGGTCTAAAGAAATAGCAAATAATGAGTTTAATAGAGAAAAATTAACGGACAAGATGGACTGTATTTTTCAGAGTATTTTGTAGTTAAGTTTTCACATAGTTACTTTATTGGATATATATTTATGAAATGTTTACACATTATGTTTTCTTACTTTACTATTGAAAGCCGAATATTTAAGGAAGCAAGTTATGTACTGGAAAACACAGAAGTATCTGAGGTGCATGCTCTAGGAATTTGGCATTCTGGCTTAGTTATAAAAGAAGTCCACAACACCGGTTTATTGATCGAAAGATATAGATCATTACTAAATAAAATCAAGGATCTTGGCATGCTTAACCGAAGTTCATTTGTGAGTAAGTTTGTAGCTCTTTTAAGTTTAATTGGTTTTATGACAAAGATTTTTAGAAAAAGTTTAGAAATAAGACCAAAATTTCTATGTGTTCATAATGCAGAGCTTCTGCCAATAGCCTGTATATATTCAAAGTTTGTCAGTTGTAAAATTATTTATTTACCTCATGAATTGGAATCAAAGAAACAAGGAAAATCTAAGCTCTATAATAGCTTGATCTCTTCTATAGAAAAAACATTCTTAAAGATGTGCTTTAAGATTATTGTAGTTTGCGAACCAATTGCCGAGTGGTATAAGAATTTCTACGGACTCGAAGAGGTTTTGGTTTTAAGAAATATGCCATTAAAAAAACATATAAGGACTTTTGATAGAAGACAGACAATTAGAAAGGAGAAGTTTAGAATTTTAGATGAAGATATTTTATATATCTACCAAGGTCTAATTGAAGAATCTAGGGCTATTTCTACATATTTAGAAGCTTTCAAGAACTCTAAAAACTCTCTTCTATTAATGGGGCATGCAGAAGGTAATCAAAATATCAAAAACATAAATCAGAAGCATAGTAATATTTTTTATAAGGAGCCAGTGCCAATAGATGAAATTACCTCTTTCTCTAGTTTAGCGGATTGTGGCATCCTAGTTCTCAAAGATAATGTATCTAAGAGTTATCAATTTATGTGCCCAAATAAATTTTTTGAATATATGCATGCTGGAATTCCAATTTTGGTGAGCAGAAGTCTAGAATATTTAGCTAGAATAGTAGACACAAATAATTTAGGTTGGGTTATAGATAATCAGAACTTAGAAGATTTTATAGAGAAAACTGGTATGGAAGAGCTTAAATCGAAAACAAAGAATATTGAGTTATATTCTAGAGATAAGTATTGGGAAACAGATGCTGAATGCTTTAAAAAAATTTATGTTTAGGGATAGTAATGCTTGAACAAAGTAAAGAATTCGAAGAATTTATAAGAGAAATATATGGTGAGGGTTATATTCCCTTACATAGACCTTTATTTTCTTCTAAAGAGAAAGATTATTTAAATGAATGTATAGATTCAAATTTTGTTTCTTCATCTGGAAAGAAAGTAGAAGAATTTGAGAATAAAATTAAAGGATTTACAAACTCTGAGTTTGCAATTTCTTGTGTAAATGGTACTTGTGCTCTTCATTTAGCTCTAAAAGCATCAAGAGTAAATGAAGGAGAAGAGGTTATAACTCAGGCTCTTACTTTCGTTGCAACTCCTAATTCTATAAGACATGCAGGTGCTCATCCTGTTTTTATAGATGTAGATAAAGATACTCTTGGGATGAGTCCTATAGCATTAGAGAAATTTTTATTAGAAAACTCTGAAAGAAGAAAAGATAAGCTTTTTAATAAAAATTCGGGAAGAATAATATCTGCTTGTATACCAATGCATAGTTTTGGTATTCCATGTAGAGTAAAGGAAATTTCAGAAATTTGTAAAGAATGGGGCCTATACCTCATAGAAGATTCAGCGGAGTCTTTAGGAAGCTACTCACAAGGAAAGCATACTGGAAATTATGGTGACCTTTCAATTTTAAGTTTTAATGGGAATAAGATTATTACAACAGGAGGAGGGGGAATGATCATTACTAATGACGGAGATCTTGCTAGCACAGCTAAACACCTCTCCACTACTGCTAAGAAAGAACATCCTTATGAATATGTTCATGATCAAGTAGGTTATAACTATAGAATGCCTAATTTAAATGCTTCTATAGGGTGTGCTCAAATAGAAAAGTTAAACTATTTCTTAAGTGTAAAAAAGGATTTAGCAAGAAAATGGGAAGAGTTCTTTGACCAAACTAATATAAACTTTGTAAAGCCTTTACAGGGAGATGAAGCAAATTTTTGGTTAAACACAATACTTATGGAATCAAAAGAAGACAGAGATAGCTTCCTTAAATATACAAATGATAAGGAAATTAATACTAGACCAGCTTGGTCACTAATGACAAAACTACCTATGTATTCTAGTTGTTACAATGATGGACTTAAGAATTCAATTTGGGCTGAGGATCGATTGGTGAATATACCTTCAAGCGTTCCTAGTAATTAGTCTAGTTTGTTATAGTTTAAGTTAGGACTTATGAAAACAGAGATAATTATCATTGGAGCGGGAGGTCATGCTCTAAGTGTAGCTGACGCAATTTACTCTACAAAAAATCTAGGGATTAAAGGCTTTGTGGACAGCAAAAGAAAAGGAGATTCTATACACGAGATAGGAGTCTTTGAAAATATACAAGATATAGAAGGCTATAAAGAATATTTGTACTGTGTAGCAATCGGTGATAATTATTTAAGAGAGAAGGTTTCTGTTGAATTAATTAAAGAATTCCCTGGAATCTCATTTACTTCAATTTTTCATCATTCAGCATATATTTCTCCTTTTGCAAAAGTAGCTACTGGGTCAGTAGTGTTAGGAAATGCGTTTGTAGGGCCTAACTCAAATATTGGAGAAGGATGCATCATAAATACAGGTGCTGTAGTGGATCATGAATGTATATTAGGAAATTTTTCTTCATTAGGTCCAAATTCAACTCTTGGAGGAGGGGTTAGGATTGGTAATAGGTCTGTAGTAGCTTTAGGGGCGTCTGTTAAACACAATCAAACTATAGGTAACGACAGCATTTTGGGAGCAAATAGTTACGCAAATAATGATATAGAGAATAATTCTATTTTTTATGGCACCCCAGCTAAATTTATTAGGGCTAGAAATCCAAAAGAGAAATATTTATGATAATTCGTATCTTAGATTTCTTCTTTGCATTATTTAGCTTAATCTTGCTTTTTCCTATTTTATTTCTAGTGATATTAACTCTAAAATTAACGGGAGAAAAAGAAATATTCTATCTTCAAGAAAGAATAGGTAAAAACTTAATAAGTTTTAAATTGTATAAATTTGCTACTATGGTTAAGGACAGTGAGAACATTGGTTCAGGCTCAATAACTATCAAAAATGATCCTAGAGTTCTCCCTGTTGGCAAGATCTTAAGAAAATCTAAAATTAATGAATTGCCTCAACTAATCAATATATTAAAGGGAGAAATGAGTTTTGTAGGCCCAAGGCCTTTAGTAAGTAGAGTTTTTAATTTCTATAACGAGAACGAACAGAAAATAATTTCGCAAGTAAGGCCTGGTCTCACAGGTATAAGTTCACTCAAATTCAGAGATGAAGAAAGTTTATTTAAGGCAGTTATTGATACAGAAGATTTCTATAAAGCTAAGATAACTCCTGTAAAAGCAAAATTAGAAGACTGGTTCGTTTCAAATTACACGATTAAATTATACTTTCAGATAATACTGTTCACTGCACTCTCAGTTATTTTTCCTAAAAAAGATTTTTTGGTATACATTAGCAAGGACCTTGTATCTATCTATGATGAATTATTGGGAAAATATTGACAATTCAATTAACGAATTAATTTTGCAAGGCTATTGCTATTTACCCCCAATTAATAACTTAGTTGATTTAAAAAAAGCTACATATTCTTTATTGGAAGAGAGCAAAGATAGAACCTTTAATGAAAATCTTAAAACTCATATAGAAATAAATGAGAAGCTACAAGTACAAAGATACTTAACTCCTAAACTTTTAAAGGTAGCAAAGGAGTATTTTAATTTTAGCGGCGAGATAAGTGATCAGTATCATATTACTAGGATAGTAAAAACTAACATAAGATCTGAATTCTATCGTTCACATTTTGATTCACATTGCTTTACTTTAATTTTACCTATTAATATATTAAAGCCCTATAAAGAACAAATTTCTTCTCAAGAATGTGGCGATTTATATTTCTTTCCTAACGCCAGAAAAGCACCTAAAACAGAATTAATTAATCTTAGTCAGAAGATTCTCTATAGAAGGTTCAGGGGGAGGAAAGGGTTTTTAAAGCTATCCAAAAAGATAAATCATATCCAAGTGCCTTTCAGTGACTATCGCCCGCTTTTGTTCGTAGGCCTAAATACTTTTCATGGTAATTTTCCTATTTCTTCTGAGACCAGTTCTCAGAGGGTTTCTCTTTTATCTCACTTTTTTGATCCCTCAAATCAATTAGGCTTATCTAGATTTACAAGATTTCTTAGAAATAGATAAGTTTAAGATGAAATATCTATTAGATGATTAGTTCCATTTTTTTGTTATTTTTATCCTTTATGCCAAGAGAATATGAGTACATAGTTCAAGTACCAAATTCTAATCTTCCGCTTTGGAAATAGACCTAAGTAGATAATGGTGCCCAGAGGTGGAATCGAACCACCGACACAAGGATTTTCAGTGCTAACATATCTTAGTCTTATGGAATCTTCTTAATGGATTCCAAAAGATTCTCTTCAATTTTTTCCCACTCACTCTCATATTTACAGAACTTCTGTCCATCAATAATTCTACATTGAAGTGGATCAGACGGTCCTGTAAAAAGAAAAACCACAAACGCAATAAAAACTAGAATCATTGTTATACCAAAGAGAACACCCTTAAGATCATAAAATAAAAACCCACTACCTTTTGGGTTTCTCCACTCATCTAATTTTTGGTTTAACCATTGATCTCGACCTAGTACCATCTCTTCTAAAGAACTCTTTGGAGCAGAGTTATCATTAAACATTTCTGGTTTCAATTCATAAAACTTATGAAGTACTATTTGGGCACCGCAATACCACATATAACTTATATGATCTTGATCTTCTAGCATCTTTATCTTTGATTCAACTCGTCCAAGAATAACCCTTTGTAAGTCATTCATATCTTCTTCTGGACAATCTTGTATAAATTTTGAAATTGGATTTATAGTTTTTGTTTTACCGAAAATAAAATCATCAACTTTTTTAGATATACCGTGACCGTCCCAGAACCTTTTATCCATATAAAACTAATTGTATGCTAAAAATATGATCTTTTGCATTGTGCTATATCAAAACTTAAAATCTTCAGTGCGTTAGTGTGTGTTAAAAAGTACATTAAATTTAACACACATAACCTAATAAAATTTTGGTGTGTTAATGTGTGTTAATACTTAAATCTTGAGAAACCCTTTAAGAATGGTGCCCAGAGGTGGAATCGAACCACCGACACAAGGATTTTCAGTCCTTTGCTCTACCAACTGAGCTATCTGGGCGAATTTGAAGCTGCGATTGTATACAAAAACTAAAAAGATAAGAAGTCATACTTCAGGCTTAAATCCTTTTGGTTTTTCATAATCACCATTAGAAAGAAACAGTTCCATTTGTTCCTTTAACCAGTTTCTAGATGCTTTATCAGTAAGATTCAGCTGACCTTCATTTATTAACATAGTTTGGTGGTTTAACCATTCTTGCCAAGCTTTATTCGAAACAGATTGGTATATTTCTTCTCCTTTGGGTCCTGGGTAGGGTGGATTCTGTAGGCCAGGTAATTCTTTTTGGTATTTTTTACAAAATACTAATCTTTCCATTTTCTTTAATTCTCCTTAGGGTTTCAGCAATAGGTTTTGGCATACCAATATTATCTATTTCATTGATATTTTTCCAATTCTTATTAGCTTTACAATCGCTGAATTCTAACAAAAATAAATCAGCTTCTAGGTCATAATGAGAAAAACTATGATTAATTGTTGAATGTTTTTGAAGTAAATTCTGATCTATTCCTTCAAGGAGTTGGTTATTTTCTATGATTAGTTCGTCTAAATTATGATTCTCTATGAAAGTCCAAAGTCCTCCCCATAACCCTAAGTCTTCTCTTTTTCTTAGATAAACCCAACCACTAACAGTATAAGGTAATAACCAAAAAACTTTCTTAGATGGTTTTTTTGGCTTCTTCTCTTTAAAAGGTATTAAGTGAATAGAGTCATTTTTTTTTGCTAGACAATCTTCCGATAAAGGACACTCTCCACATAATGGAGTTTTGCTTTTACAAATAATTGCCCCTAAATCCATTATTGATTGAGTGTAGATAGAGAAATTTTTCTCTGGCTGCAATTTGTCAGCAATATCCCATAAATAATTAAGTGTTTTGTTCTTACTTATATCTTCTTCTATATTCCTATATCTCGTTATTACTCTTTTGACATTGCCGTCAAGTATGGAAGCTTTTTGGTTAAAACCTAAAGATAGAATAGCTCCCGCCGTAGATCTTCCTATTCCTGGTAAATCTATTAGTTGATCCAGAGAGGAGGGCAGTAAAGAATTAAAATCACTCTTTAAGATAATTGCTGTTTTATAGATATTTCTAGCTCTAGCATAGTATCCTAATCCAGACCATAGAGATAATACATCGTCTTGATCAGCTTCAGCTAAAGTAGAGATATTGGGGAATCTCTTTATAAATCTTTCAAAGTAAGGAATTACAGTAGTTACTTGGGTTTGTTGAAGCATAATTTCGGAAATCCAAACTTTATAGGGTGATTTATCAATTTGCCAAGGAAGATTTTTCCTACCAGACCTTTTGTGCCATTTAATTAATTTATCGCTGAAGCTTCCCATTGCTATTATTTTATATGAGCAAAGATGATTACTATAAGAATTTACTTTATAATTTCGCGCCCTTAAAGGAATGATTATGCGTACTTCTGAGATTAAAAGGAATACTTCTGAAACAAAGATAAATCTTAAGATAAATCTAGATGGTTCGGGCGTGACTGAATCTGACTCTGGCTTACCATTTCTAGATCATATGATAGATCAAATAGGAAAACATGGCCTAATTGATATAGATCTTAAAGCCGAAGGTGACCTTCATATAGATGACCATCATACTATTGAAGATATAGGAATTTGCTTTGGAGAGGCTTTGAAAGAAGCTATAGGTGAGAAAAGAGGAATAAGAAGGTATGGTTTCTCTTATATTCCATTAGATGAGGCTCTTTCAAGAGTAGTATTAGATTTTTCTGGAAGACCAGGTCTCTTTTTGGATGTTAAGTATGCAAAAGACACAGTAGGTAATATTGATGTTGATTTATTTGAGCACTTCTTCCAATCAATTTGTAATCATGGATTTTTAACTTTACATATTACTAATTTCAGTGGAGATAACACTCACCACCAGGTTGAAACAATTTTTAAGGCTTTCGGAAAGGCTCTTCGTATGGCTATAGAAGTAGATACAAAGTCAGGGGAGAATATCCCTTCTACTAAAGGCTCTTTATAAATAAATAAAATGCAGAAAATTGCCGTTTTAGATTATGGAATGGGTAATTTGCATTCAGTTGCAAAGGCTATAGAGAAAGTAACAGAAAATCATCAGGTATTTATTTCAAGAGATTTAAAATTGCTAGAGGCTTCTAACAGAATTGTCATTCCAGGGGTTGGAGCTATAGGAGACTGCATGAAGGCAATAAAGAATCTAGGGATGGATGATTTAATAAGAAGATTCTCAGAAGAAAAACCTATCTTAGGGGTTTGTGTAGGAATGCAGATATTACTTAAAGAAAGTGAAGAGAGCGGAGGAACTAATTGTCTAGGTTTAGTGGATGGTATTTTAAAAAAACTTAATATAAGTGAAGATATAAAGGTACCACATATGGGTTGGAACGTTGTCAATCAGAGAATTAACCACCCTATGTTTGAAGGTATATCCCAAAACTCTTTTTTTTACTTTGTTCACTCTTATGCTGCTTTAGATAGTAAAAATAAAGCATCTATTACAGACCATGGACAAGAATTTATTTCTTCTGTTTATAAAGATAATATTTTTGCTGTTCAATTCCATCCTGAAAAGAGTCAAGATGATGGTTTAAAAATATATAAGAATTTTGCATCTTGGCAAGGAGGGCATAGTAAATGATTGTTATTCCAGCCATAGATATTAAAGGAGGTAATTGTGTAAGGTTATTAAAAGGTGATTTTAGTAAGGAAACTGTTTATTCAAATAATCCTTTAGAAGTAGCTTCTATGTGGTTTGAAGGAGGAGCAGAGTGCATACATTTGGTAGATCTAGATGGAGCATTAGAAGGTAAATCTATTAACTCTGATATTTTTTTAGAGATATCTAGTGCTTTTAAAGATAGAACTATTCAAGTTGGAGGGGGTATTAGAGACTTAGGTATAGCAAGTCAATATTTAGAAAGCGGAATAGATAGAATTATCATTGGAACTAGAGCAATTGAAGACCCAAACTTTATTGTTAATTTATGTGATTTATATCCTAATAGAATTATTCTTGGAGTGGATTCTGAGGAAGGTTTTATAAAAACTAAGGGATGGCAGCAGGAAACTTCAATTAGAACTCTAGATTTTATAAGAAGATTCAACAACTTTCCTTTAGCAGGTTTTATTTTTACAGATATTTCTAAAGATGGGATGATGGAAGGGCCCAACCTAAAAGCTACCATGGAGGTAGCTTCAAATACTCAATTGCCTGTTATAGCCTCTGGAGGTATAGCCAGTTTAGAGCATATAAATGAACTATCTGAAACTAGATCTATATATGGTGCTATAACTGGCAAAGCTCTTTATGAAAAAGCATTTACGCTTGAAGAGGCAATAGAGGCTGCGAGATAAGAGAATGACTTTAGCAAAGAGAATTATACCTTGCTTAGATGTAGATAACGGAAGAGTTGTTAAAGGGGTAAATTTTATCAATATAGTTGATGCTGGAGACCCTAAAGAGGTAGCTAAAAGATATGATTTAGAAGGGGCTGATGAACTGGTCATGTTGGATATTACAGCAAGCAGTGACAATAGAGAGATCACTTATAAGACAATCGAAGAAATAGCAACGGAGGTTTTTATTCCTTTGACCTTAGGTGGAGGGGTTAGAAATTTAGATGATATTAAAAAGCTTCTAAGATCAGGGGCAGATAAAGTGAGTATAAATACAGCAGGAGTAGAAAACCCCAATTTTATCAAAGCAGCAGCAGATAAATTTGGTTCTCAATGTATAGTTTTAGCTATAGACGCTAAATCAAAAGAGAATAAAGATAATTCTTGGGAGGTAGTAACTTATGGGGGAAGGAATAGAACGGGGATTGATGTTCTAGAATGGGTTAATTTAGCAGAAGAAATGGGAGCAGGAGAGATTCTTTTAACGAGTATGGATAGAGATGGAACAAAGGAAGGTTTTGATAATGAACTTAATCATAAAGTTTCATCTTCTGTATCCATACCTGTAATAGCCTCAGGAGGAGCAGGGAGCATAAAACATTTAGTTGAAGGTATAAGCCTGGGAGGTGTAGATGCAGTATTGGCAGCAAGTATTTTCCATTTTTCTGAATATTCCATTTTAGAGGCAAAAAAAGAAATGTCAGAAGCTGGTATAACAGTTAGGATTTAATTTACCCTTTTTATATTTTCAGAACCTTCAGTTTCATAAATAAGTGGTACTCCAGTACCAATTTCTAATTTAACTATATCATCGGGGCTTATATTATCTATGTGCATAACAAGAGATCTAAGTGAGTTTCCGTGTGCTGTGATTAAAATGTTTAAATCTTCATTAATCCTTGGAACTATATTTCTTTCGTAATAAGGCAATACTCTATCTGCAGTATTTCTTAAACTTTCTCCTCCAGGCGGAGGTATATCAAAAGATCTTCTCCACTGGTGAACTTTGTCTTCGCCCCATTTTTTTCTAGCCTCATCTTTATTTAAACCAGATAGATTTCCATAATCTCTCTCATTTAAAGATTGATCTTTTATTATTTTGAGGGAAGTCTGATCTATTTCTTCTAGAATTATAGTTAAAGTATCTTGTGCTCTCTTAAGTGCAGATGTAAAAGCTATATCAAATTTTATTCCTTTCTCTCTTAGTAATTTACCCGCATCAATAGCTTCCTCTTCTCCTTTTTTAGTTAATCCAGGGTTTTTCCAACCAGTAAATAAGTTCAACTCATTCCATTCACTTTGTCCATGCCGAATAAGGATTAATTTAGACATTTAATTTTTATCTCCTAGATTAGAATTTATTGGTACATTCTAACTCACTAGTCTATATAATCCCCCGACATCATGGACACATTTTTTCTTTTTTTAAGCCAAAATTTTATAGCAGTAACTATATTGCTATTTGCTATTTTAGGTTTGTTGATTCATGAGTCACGAAGAGGAGGTGAAAAAATTGAACCCTCTTTGGCAACTCAAATGGTTAATAAACAAAATGGTTTTCTTATAGACCTTAGATCAGAAAAAGAATTCTCTAGTGGTCATATATCTGGGTCTATAAACTGTGAATCTCTTGATTCATTGGAAAGTATTCTTGACCAACATAAAAAAGATAATCCTGTGGTTTTAGTTTGCCAAAATGGTTCTGTTTCGAAGCAAGCAGGGCTCAAATTGAAGAAGCTTGGATATACTAAAAACTATATCATCCAGAATGGAATAATGGGATGGAAAGCGCAAGGATTGCCATTGATAAATAACTAGTTAAGATTTAGTTCCTTTATTTTTCTCGTAAGAGTATTTCTTCCCCAGCCTAATAATTTTGCTGCTTCGTTTTTCCTACCTAAGGTCTTATTTAATGCAGCTTTGATCATGGTTTTTTCAAACTCAGGCAATGCTATGTTTAGTAATCCTTCTTCCCCATTACTTAGTGAGTTATCTGCCCAATTCTTTAAAAGAGTTGTCCAATCTTCTTTAACTGCAACCGTTTCATTTTTTAGATCATCAGGGAGATCTTCTAATCTTATTTCTCTAGAAGGAGACATGACAGTTAATAAACGGCATATATTCTCTAACTGCCTAACATTTCCTGGCCAGGTTAGATTCATGAAGTACTTTTCTACTTCTTCTGATAAAAATTTTAATTCTTCTTCTAGCTCAGAAGATGAGACTTTAAAGAAGTGCCTACAAAGTTGAGGTATATCTTCTCTTCTATCTGACAGTTTAGGTAGATTTATCCTTATAACATTAATTCTATGAAATAAATCTTCTCTAAATTCTCCTTCTAGAACTTTATCTTCTAGTTTTTGATGAGTTGCAGCTATTATCCTTACATCTACCTTAATAGGCTCTCTACCTCCAACACGGTAGAACTCACCACTTGAAAGAACCCTTAGTAATCTAGTCTGTGTTTCTAGAGGCATATCTCCTATCTCATCTAGAAAAAGAGTTCCTCCATTAGCTTGTTCAAAACGACCAATTCTTCTTTCATCAGCCCCTGTAAATGATCCTTTTTCATGTCCAAAAAGTTCAGATTCCAGAAGTTCTTTAGGTATGTCAGCCATATTAAGTGCCAAGAAAGGTTTATCTTTCCTTGGACTATGTTGAAATAAGGCCTTGGAAACTAATTCTTTTCCTGTCCCTGATTCCCCTATAAGTAAAACGGTGGAATTTGAATTAGATAACTTGCCTATTGCTCTGAAAACTTCCTGCATAGCAGGAGCTTCCCCAATTATCTCTGCAGTTTTCAGATCTGAGTCATTTACATTAATTGATTCTTCTTCTATTGATCTCTTGATTACAGCTATAGCTTGTTCTATATCAAAAGGTTTAGGTAGATATTCCCATGCACCATGTTCATAAGACTCTACTGCGCTCTCTAAATCCGAATGAGCCGTCATAATTATTACTGGAATCTCAGGTCTATTTTCTTTGATGAAATCTAGTAACTGGATACCAGAGGCACCAGGCATCTTGATGTCTGTCAGGATTACATCAGGTGAATCTGTTTCTAGTTTTTTAATTGCTTTGTTGGCTCGATCAAAAGTTATAACTTCTAAGTTATCCTCTGATAGGCCTTTCTCAAGCACCCATCTTATTGAGTCATCATCATCAATTACCCAGACTATTGGTTTCTTAGCCATAAGCTTCCTTTTTAGTTAATTTGTTCGATTCTTTATTATCAGGTGTTGCTTTTTCAACTGGGATAAGAATCGAGAAAGTAGTTTCTCCTGGTATGCTTTCATATCTAACCACTCCTTTATGTTG
>MDSY01023680.1_pt1 | contig 28513 bp, 24 predicted proteins | sample 811131 | NCBI WGS metagenome assembly MDSY01 (sample SAMN05326643, study PRJNA326480) | marine metagenome | isolation source: seawater | place: Atlantic Ocean: South West | collected 2010
GGTGTATGCAAATTGAGGACCACCATAACTATAAGAATCTAAATCTACAAGATCAGAATCAATAATTTTGTCTCCTAATGTATGGATACCTTGAGCTCTTGCTTCAAACTTTCTTGATACTAACCCAGCACCAACAAAAGTTTCATGGGTAAATGATCCACCAATCATTACTTGATTTTTCTTAGCAAGTTTGACGGTATAATGGGTCGCAACAGAGAAATTATAATCATTATCTTGTGCAGCAGCACCAGCATTTTCTTGCTCTTGTCTCCACGCGCCTTCATCACCCCAAGTTAATCCAGCAGCTAAATGAAGATTTTTTCCTAATGACCCTCCAGTATCATAGTGAACACCCATTCTATGAGCTAGGTTTGCAACCTCGTTATACATTGGTCTTTCCATCCATAAAAGGCTGTTTGAACTTGTATTTTCCCACATACCCCCGGCCGTTTTAGCATTACCAAATTTGAAAGATCCAATACCTTTAATTTTTTTTGAAATAAATGCATCTTTTACATCAACACCTTTACCTCCTGTATTTGAGTTATCTGCAATTGTCTCTGCAAAATCCGGTTGAAAAGCAAAGCCCCAACCATCTCCAACTCCCACCTTAATTGAGAAGCGTAATCTTCTAAATTCAGAACCCAGAGATTGTGTATCAGCCACAGAATCAATTCTATCTGAATTAGTTATGTAGGATAAATCGTACATAGCTCTTCCTTTAATTTGGAAAGAATATTTCCCATCAGTACTCTTAATACTTAAACCCTTTCCTTTTTTAAAATAAGCTTTACTTTTATCTGAAGCCATTGCTTGCTTCATTTTAAGAAGCTCATTCTGCAAAGCGTCTATTTGAGCATCATATTCTCCAGCAGCTATTGCTTGATTACCGATAAATATAAAAGGTAATATTAACAATTTTAGTATGTTTTTCATTTTTTTAACCCTAATCTAAATTAATATTTTAAAAATTGAGTTTTAAAAATTAGTTAAGTTATATTGCAATTTGATGACATTTTTTTTTTTAATAATTCTAGTTGCTAAAATACAACAAAGATGTCTAACACTTTCTTAAAAATACACTAAATTCTGAACCTTTAGTAGGAATGGAGTTTATTATTAATCTACCATTATGATGATTAAGAATATGTTTTACGATTGATAATCCTAAACCTGTACTTTCACTATTTCTGGATCTTGATTCATCTACTCTATAAAATCTGTTTGTTAACATTGGAATATGTTCTTTATCTATTCCTTTTCCGAAGTCCTTAATTGCAACCTTCACCTCATCTTTTAAATCTGACAAAGTTACCTTTATTGGCTTTTCTGATTTTCCATGTTTAACAGCATTCTCAATTATATTAATAAAAACTTGCTTAAGTTCATTATAATCACCGTAAACTTCTAAGACTTTTCTTGATAAAAAAAAATTAATAATTACTTTGTTTTTCTTGTATAAATTTAATGTCAGTTCTTTTATTTCTTTTAATAAAAATGAAATGTCTACTATTTCTTTTGGGTTTGCATGTTCAATTCTCTCAATTCTTGATAAAGATAATAAGTCTCCCACTAGAGAGCTCATTCTTGATGCTTCTTTCTTAATTACTTTTAAAAATTTATCATGTACATTTTTGTCATTCTTTGCGCTAGTCAAAAGAGTTTCACAATATCCACTAATTGATGCTATTGGGGTTCTTAATTCATGACTAACATTGGCTATAAATTCTGATTGCAGGGATTGAATTTTTTTTTCTTCAGTAGAGTCAAATAGTCTAATAAAAATAAGTTTACTATCTATAACTTTTCTTCTTTGTGAGACCCAAATATTATAGACTCTTTCACTTGGATAAACCAACTTTACAAAAGCCGTAGATGGTTTTTTTGTTTTTTGAGTTTTGTGAATTAAATCTTTAAGTTCTGAAATTCGGAGTACAGAAAATATATTTTTTTTAAAAGCTTCATTGCCCAATAATTCTACAGCTTTTCTATTTAATTCAACAACCTGAAAATCTTGGTTAATAATTATTATTGGATCAGGGAATGAGGCATAGAATTTTTCAAAAAATTTAATTCTCACCTTGCTTACCATTATTCTTTTATTAAATCGTTTTGTTATTCTATTTAAATTATAAATCACCTCTTCAAACTGTTGATAAAATAAAAAAATAGATGAACTGTACTCTTTCCCTTTGTGTGTTCTAATTATTTTTTTTAATTTTGAAAAGTCTAAATAAAATCTAATAGCTAAAATAACTAAAACGAAAAAAAATAACAAAAATACATAAATAATTTCTTTGTTAATATACATGAAGATGTTTAAATATTATGTGCCATAATTAGATTTTTTTATTATAAAATAATGCAACTAAAACAGCAAAGTTTAATTGATTTACCAAAAAAAAAGGAAAAAATGAATTCCAAACCTACTCCAATGATGTCGCAATATCTCGAAGTAAAAAGAAGACATCAAAATTATCTTTTATTCTATAGAATGGGTGATTTTTACGAGCTTTTTTTTGATGATGCAAAGATAGCTTCCCAGCAATTAGGTATTGCATTAACCAAAAGAGGAAAACTAAATAATAAAGATATACCTATGTGTGGGGTTCCCGCTCATTCTGCACAAACATATTTATCAAGATTAATAAAATTAGGGTTTAAAGTCGCCATAGCAGAACAACTAGAAAAAAAAAGTGAATCAATAAAAAATCAAAAAAAAAATCAAAAAATTTTTGAAAGAGATGTAGTCAGAATTATAACTCCTGGAACTATACTTGAAGAACCATTATTAGACTCTAAAAAATACAATTTTTTGACAAGTATTTATATTAAAAATGGTGAAGGTAGTGTTTCTTGGTGTGATATGACAATTGGTATTTTTAAAACAAAAAATTTAAAAAATAGTTCACTAAGACAGGACCTAAGTGAATTATTATACAAAATTGATCCTGGAGAAATAATTACCTCAGAAGAAATAATTAATAATTTACTTATTAAAGAAGAACTAAAGAATTGGAAAAATAAAATTACCCTAATTCACTCAACATCTTTTGATCTAAAAAATAATAATACAAAAATTCAAAATTTTTTTAAAGTCTCTAACACTAGATCTCTGGGAGATTTAGAAGACTCTGATATTTGTTCTGCAGGTGCTCTGATTGATTATCTTTATTTAACCCAAAAAGATAATGTACCAAATATCTTGAACATCAACATCATTAAAGATGAAGAATTTATGGAGGTAGATAAAATTTCAAGCCAAAGCTTAGAAATTTTTTCTAGAATAAATGGGGAAAGAAAAGGAAGCTTAATTGATGTTTTAGATAAAACAATTTCTGCGTGTGGAGCAAGAATGCTTAAAGAACAAATTAAAAATCCTCTATTAAATATAAGTGAAATTCAAAAAAGACAAAATTTTGTTGAACATCTAATTAACGAAAATTCACTAATTGAAAAAATAAGAGAATTAATAAAAGGTATACCAGATGTTGAAAGATCATTGTCTCGAGTAAGTGCTAAATTACGTAATCCAAGAGATCTAATTAATGTTTTAAATTTTATAAAAAAAAGTATTAAAGTCTTCACAGTTATTGAATTTTCAAAAAATTTAACTTTAAAAAAACTATTACCCTCTAAGAAAAATATTGATGAATTATCTTCTCTTCAAAAATTAATAGAAAAAAATATAGAGACTGAACCACCAATTTCCCTTCAAGAAGGGAATGTAATAAGATCAAATGTTAATTTACATCTAGATGAATTAAGAAATATAAAAGATATTCAAAAGAAAAAAATTTTAAATCTGCAAATTGATTATTCAACATTATCAAACCTAAATAGTCTTAAAATAAAATTCAATAATTTTCATGGATACTTTATTGAGGTTACAAATAAAAATTCAGATAAACTTTTAAACTGTTCAGAAAAAAAATTTTATTTAATCCAGAATACTCTTCATGCTGCACGTTTTCAAACTGATGAATTAAAAAAAATATCCCTTGAAATAGAGCAATCAGAAATTAAAGCAATAGAATTAGAAAAAGAAATATACTTTAAAATTTGTAAAAAAATTCTTGAAAATAATGCTCTTATAAATCGAACAAGTAATAATATTGCATATATTGATGTAATGAATAATTATGCATTCATTTCTAGACAAAGAAATTATATTAGACCCACTTTTTCTGGAGGAAAAAAGCTTTCAATTAAACAAGGTAGACACCCAGTTGTAGAGGAAAGTCTAATACTTGAAGAAAAGCAATTTACACCAAATGATTGTGAAATAGAAATAGATAAAGAAACTTGGCTAATGACTGGTCCTAATATGGCTGGCAAAAGTACGTTTCTTAGACAAGTTGCAATAATTTGTATAATGAGTCAAATAGGTTGTTACGTTCCAGCTAAATCTGTGGATATAAAAATTATCGACAAAGTATTTACGCGGGTGGGTGCCTCAGATGACTTATCTAAAGGTCTTTCTACTTTCATGACAGAAATGGTAGAAACTGCAAGAATTTTAAATGGAGCAACAAAAAACTCTCTGATTATTTTAGACGAATTAGGAAGAGGAACATCAACAAATGATGGATTATCTATAGCATGGGCAATATTAGAATTTATTATTTTAAAGAAAAAATGTTTAACTTTTTTTGCAACACATTACAAAGAGTTAACATATTTGAAAAAAAGATTCCCAAGTATAAGTTTAAAAACTATGCAAATAGATGAGTGGCAAGGGAATATTATTTTTTTATACAAGGTTATTGATGGTATTTCTAAAAGTTCATTTGGACTTCATGTTGCTAAATTAGCAGGAATTCAGGATTCAATAATCAAAAGAGCTTCGGAAGTACTCAAAAATTTATCTGAAAAAACTTTTCAAAAAAAGGATGTAAAAAACAAAGATGAATATTTTGAATTTGAAGATGATGAAAACGCTCATAAAAAACAGGAGATATTTAGATTACTCAAAAAAATTAATCCTGATGAGATTAATCCGAAGGAAGCTCTCGAGCTTCTCTATAGTTTAAAAAAAAAATTGTCAAATAAATAAATCAAGGCTTAAGATTGAATACTAATAAAACTTTGAATATTCAAAAATTTAAAAACTTAAATGTTTACAAAAAACGATTTGATGAAATACAAATACAAATCAAATCGAATTTTCTAAAAAATAATAATGGTTTTGAAACTTGTAAACACATTTCAGATTCAACTGATGATTTAGTCTCTGCTATATTTAGAGTACAAATAAATAAAAAAGCTCTAAAGAAAAGTGATCTATTAATATGCGCTATTGGAGGTTATGGTAGAAGACAATTAGCGCCTTATTCAGATTTAGATATTTTATTTGTTCCAGCAAAGCAGTCAAAAACACCTTATAAAAAAATTGAAAATTCTATCAAAGAAATACTTTATGCTTTATGGGACATGGGTTTTAAAGTTGGTCATATCATTAAAGATATTATTGATTTTAAGAATATTAGTAGTGATGATCATGTAACCCAAACATCTATTCTCGACTACAGAAAAATATATGGAGATGAAGCATTATTTAAAGTAGTAAGAAATGAAATTGATAGTTACTTTAAAAGTGACACAAAAAATAATTTTATCAAAATAAAAAGTTTGGAAAGACAAAAAAGATTAATTAATAAAAGGAATAATTCATATTTACTTGAACCAAATATTAAAGAATGTATCGGAGGACTTAGAGATATTAATATATTATTTTGGATATTTAAGACTAAGAAAAATACAAACGAACTTTCAAAGATAAGTAAGAAAAAATTTATTTCAAAATCTGAGTCTTATAAAATTAAAAAATCTTTAGATTTCATTTTAACAATCCGTTGTTACCTTCATTATCTAAGCAAAAGACCAAATGAAAGGCTTACTTTTGAACTTCAAAAGATTATCTCTGAAAAAATGAATTATAAGACTAGAAATTCTACTCTTGGTGTAGAAAGGCTTATGAAACATTACTTCCTACAAATTAAAAATATTAAAAATCTAGCTAATTTCATTGTAGCAGCAAGTATATTAAGTGATAAAGAACCTAATTATTTAAAAAAAGATTTTATAACAGAAGGTATTTCTATTGAAAACAGTTATATCGTAATCGAAAAAAAAAAAATTTTCTTAAATAATTATGAAAACTTTTTTAAAATATTTCATGACTCTTATAAGTATAAAGTTCCTTTACATCCAAATACAAAAAGATTCATTTTTGATTGGTCTAAAAAGATAAAAATAAACTTATCACCGGAAAGTAGGTTAAATAAATTATTTATTGAAATTCTTACTGATTCAAATGATAAATTTACTCTAGAGATGCTAAATGATATTGGTATTTTATCTAAAATTATACCAGAGTTTAAAAATATCTTATCTCAGTCTCAATTTGATCGTTATCATGTTTATACTGTTGACCAACACACGCTTAGAGCAATTTACTTTCTAAAAAAAATAAAAACAGAAAAGAATATTCAAAAAAACTTAGTTTTTGCAAAATCATTACTTAATCTAATTTCAAATAAAGTTCCTCTTTTTTTTTCAGTTCTTTTACACGACATAGGAAAAGGGCTTGGGGGAAATCATGAAAAAAAAGGAACTAGAATAGCTGAAAAAATATCAAAAAGAATGGGTCTAGAAGATAAGGATGAAATTATTTGGTTGGTAAATAATCACTCAATATATAGTGAATTTGCTTTTAATAAAGATATTGAAGATATTTCTGTCATTAAGAAATTTGTTCAGAAGGTTAATACTATTGATAGACTGAAGTTTTTATATCTTTTAACAGTTGTAGATATCCACGCAGTAAATGATGATATATGGAATGACTGGAAATCAATTCTTCTTCAAAAGTTATATAAGAAATGTGAAAAAGAAATTATAACGCCTGATACAAACAGCCAACTTAATAAAAAGATAAATACAATTAAAAAAGAGGTAATGCAAAATCTGATCACTCATTCTGAGGTATCATATAAAAAATTTTGTTCTATTACTTATCCAAGTTTTTGGTTACTTCAAACACCAAAAAAAATTGCATCACAAATTGATAACTTTTTTAAAGGTAGTGAAAAAATTAAGGACATAGACTTTTCAATAAGTTTTCAGAACTCTGGATTATTTGATTTAACAATAGTAGCTAATGATAGAAGAAATTTTTTACTTGATGTCATAGCCGCAGTTATTTCATCAGATATGAATGTTCTTGAGGCAAGAATTTTCACTCTAGAGAATAATACAGTAGTTGATACATTTAAGTTATCTGTAAAAGAAAACCTAAAGCTTAATATAAATGATCTTGAAAAGAAAAAAAAGATTTTGGGGGAGAAATTAAAAACACTCAACACTAAAAATTTCAAAAAAAATTTAGCCGACAAACAGAGACAAAATAATTTAAAAATTTTTGATAGAAAAACAACTATTACAATTGATAATAATTCATCCAAAACATACACTATTATAAAAGTTTCTACTAATGATAGAGATTTTTTACTATACGATATACTGATGGTTTTATTGGAAAAAGAAATTGTTGTATCAACAGCTAAAATATCAACTTTTGTGGATTATATTGAAGATACATTTTATGTTAGAAATATTTTTGGTTTTAAAATTATTAAGTCAGAAGAAATTAAAATAATTAAAAGATCAATTAGAAAACAAATTTTAAGTGGGAACTAAATTGTTTTTAAAAATTATATCAACTATTGGTTCTCTAACTTTTCTAAGTAGAATTCTTGGTTATTTCAGAGATCTTTTAATTGCAAGATTGCTAGGGGCTAGTTTTATATCTGATGCCTTTTTTGTTTCCTTTAAACTTCCCAATCTTTTCAGGAGACTTTTTGCTGAAGGAGCAATGAATTCAGCTTTTATTCCAGTTATTTCCGGAATAAAAGTAAAATATGGTATTAGTAAATCTAATCAATTTTTATCACAAGTATTATCAATTATCTTTTCAATCTTATTACCCTTTTTGATAATCTTTGAAATCTTTATGCCTTTTATAATTTCTATGGTTGCACCAGGCTTCGAAGAAAACTTTCAAAAATTTCAGTTAACTGTTGAATTATCAAGAATAACCTTTCCATTTCTATTATTTATTTGTTTGTCTTCCTTAATTGGTGGGTATCTGAATACAATGAGTAAATTTGCTGCAATGGCATTTATTCCAGTAATTTTAAATCTTTCAATGTTAACTGCGTTATTAAGTAGCGATTTTTTTAGTTCTAATCAAGAAACTATTTCTATGCATTTAGCTTTTTCAATTTCGTTTGCAGGTTTAGTTCAACTAATATGGTTGATTTATAATCTTAAAAAAAACAATGTTAAACTAAAATTAAATGATTTTACGTTTTTCAATTTTTCAAATTTAAGTGAAGATGCAAAAAAACTACTTTATTTGTTTATTCCTGCTGCATTAGGAAACGGAGTATATCAACTTAATCTTTTGATTGATATGATTTTAGCATCAACCCTACCTGATGGTTCAATTTCATACCTATATTTTGCAGATAGAGTAAATCAATTACCGCTGGGAGTAATTGGCATTGCACTTAGTACCGCATTACTGCCTATTTTATCCAAACAAATAAAAGAAAAAGCTTTTGATGAGGCGAGTAAAAGTAGTAACTATTGTCTCCAAATAGGAATAATTTTTTCAATACCCGCTTCAATAGGATTAATCTTTTTATCAGATTTAATAACTAATGTTTTATTCGTAAGGGGGGAATTTACAATAAATAATGCAAAGCTAACTAGTGATGCACTTAAGGCCTTTTGCATAGGTTTGCCTGCTTTTATATTTGTAAAAATTCTTGCTGTATCATTCTTTAGTAGGGAAGATACTAAAACACCTGTTTATGTTGCAATAATCGCTATGATAATTAACCTTACTCTAAATCTAATACTTATAAAAAGTTATTTGCATGTTGGTTTAGCTATTGCCACTTCAATCTCTTCATGGTTTAATTTTTTGATTTTGTTATTTTTATCAAATAAAAAAAAATTTATCACTTTGCATGCAGAAACATTTAAAGTTTTATTAAAAAGTATTTTAGCATCTGGAATTATGGGATTTATAATTTATTATATTTTGAGTAATTATTTTTTAGAAGTACAAATTAACAACCATTTTAATGAACAAATCCTTTTGGTTTTAGGTCTTATTATTTTTGGTTCCTTTATATATCTAATTTTATTATATTTTCTTAAAGCTTTTTATTTATTTAATTTTAGATTAGGAGAGAAAAATCAAACCAAATGAACTAATTTTTTCAGGTGTTCAGCCAACAGGTAATCTTCATTTAGGTAATTATCTTGGAGCAATTAAAAACTGGATAAAGTTACAAGAGAAGTCTGATTGTATTTTTTGTATAGTTGATCTTCATGCTCTTACCGTTCCTGAAAACTGCAAACAAATAAAAGACAATTCCTTAGATATTGCTGCAGCTTATATTGCTTCTGGTATAAATCCTAAAAAAAGTATAATTTTTAATCAATCATCTGTGTCCGGTCATAGTGAATTAGCATGGCTTTTGAGTTGTCACACGCCAATAGGCTGGTTAAACAGAATGACTCAATTTAAAGATAAGGCTGGAAAAAATAAGGAAAAAGCACCTCTTGGCCTTTATTCATATCCAATCCTTATGGCAGCTGATATTTTACTCTATAAATCAACAAATGTTCCTGTTGGAGATGATCAAAAACAACACCTTGAATTATGCAGAAATATTGCACAAAGTTTTAATAGACACTATAAAGTAAATTTTTTTCCTATTCCTGATCCAATAATTACCGGCAATGCAACTCGAGTAATGAGCTTAAGAAATGGAGAGAATAAGATGAGTAAGTCTGATCCTTCAGACTTTTCAAGAATAAATTTAACTGACTCGTCTGATACTATTTTGAAGAAAATTCAAAAAGCAAAAACTGATTCCTTACCTTTCCCAAACAATCTTGACGAATTAGAGACTAGATCAGAAGTCTCAAATTTAATCAATATATTTTCTTCCATCTCAGGATTATCTAAGGAAAATATAATAAAAGATTATGAAAATAAAAATTTCTCAGTTTTTAAAAATGATCTCGGTGAAATTTTAATAGAAGAAATTTCAAAAATTTCTATAAAAATTAAACAATTAAAAGATGATAGAAATTTTTTAGAATCAGTTTTATCAGATGGTAAAAAAAAGGCACAGAAATTAGCAGAAAGTAATATAAAATCAATTAAAGATATTATTGGGTTTTTTTGATGTATTATTTTCTTCCAATAGCAGAAGTTGATATCAATTTAATGGTAATTCTTTTTTGTGGTTTTTTCGTAGGTTTTTTATCTGGGCTATTTGGAGTAGGTGGTGGTTTTCTAATGACACCAATTTTAATTTTTTTAGGCATTCCCCCAGGAACAGCCGTAGCAACTGAAGCAAATCAAATTTTAGGTTCATCAGTATCTGGTGCAATTGCACATAATAGGAAAAAAAATATAGACTTTGAAATTGGGTATTTCCTGTTGATAGGTGGAATATTTGGTTCTACGCTGGGTGTAGTTTTTTTTAAATTTATGCGTGATGCAGGAAATCTAGATCTAACAATTAGTTTATTGTATATTGTTTTTTTGGCAGTCATTGGTAGTTTAATGTTCGTTGAAAGTACGCTGGCTATCTTCAAAAAAAAAAATTCCTCTTTTAAGATTCGTAAATCAAAAAGAAATTTCTTAGATATACTGCCACTTAAATATAAGTTTAGAAGATCAAGAAAGTATATTTCTATTCTAGTTCCTGTTTTTATTGGATGTTTTGTAGGAATTTTGTCGGCACTCATGGGAGTCGGAGGTGGGTTCATTATGGTGCCAGCAATGATTTATATATTAGGAATGTCTACAGTTACTGCAATTGGAACATCATTATTTCAGATTGTTTTTGTTACTACTAATGTAACTATTCTTCAGGCAACTTATAATCAATCTGTTGACCTAATCTTAGCAGTCTTTTTACTCATCGGAGGAGTTATTGGAGCACAGTTTGGTTCACGTTATACTTCAAAGTTCAAAGGAGAACACTTAAGAATTTTACTCGCATCTGTAGTAATTCTAGTATGCTTCAAAATGTCTTTTGATCTTGTCACAGAACCGTCATTCAGCTCAAGAATAATTTTACAGGATCGTTTACAATGAAAATATTAAGTATCTTCATAATCCTGCTTACTTTTTCTCTAAAATTGGATGCAAAGAACTTCAGTTTTGACGTACCCAACAAAAAAGTTTCAATCAATAATAATGAAAACGAACCATCTCTGGTAGTATTTGTTAATAATAGTAATAAGGGATTATTAATTTTAAAATTAATTGGACCAAAACAAAAGGTAATCTTACAAGAAAAAACTAAATTTTTGAGTATGTGGACTTGGAAAAAAACAGGTGAATTTTCCTATCCTTCAGTTTTCCATTTTTATACTAATAAGAAAAAAAATGAAATAGATTTTCAAATTAAAAAAGAATTAGTTGATAATATTAAATTATTTGGAAAGGATGATGACAATCTTAAAAAAGACTTAATTAAAAAACAGATAAAAATCGGATTATTTTCTATAAAAAATAATGCTTTCAAATCTATTGAAAAAGAAAATAAAACGTTTTTTAAAGTGCCTATTAATCTTCCTATTAATTCTCCTCCTGGAAAATATACATTAGTAATGGAGTCCTATGAAAATAACAAAAGAATTTCAAAAAAACCTATAAATTTAGTTGTTAAAAAACCTGGTTTTAACTCATTCATATTTGAGTTTGCTTATAAGTTTTCATTTTTATATGGTCTAATTTCTGCTATAATAGCTATTCTTCTTGGTATAGGTGCGGGTTATTTTTTTAGGAAATAGAATATGAAAAAAGAACTTAACTTCTTAGTTATACTTGACGAATCTGATGAAATGTTTGATGCTTTAAGGTATGCAAGCCTCAGGGCAGCCAGAGTAAGTGGCAAAGTAGTTTTACTCTATACTTTTGATAAAATAGATTTTAGTCATTGGAAGGCTGTTGAAAATATTGCTGAGAAAGAATCTCGAGAAGAAGCTGAAGAGAAAATTAAGGAATATGAAAACTTTGTTATGTCTTTAAGTAATAATAAACCAAAAAAATATATAATGAAGGGAGATAGGATTAGCTGTATACTTGAATTTTTAAATTCAAATAAATTTGTTTCGAATTTAATTCTTGCTTCTTCTTCTAGTCCAGTAGGTCCTGGTCCACTTATTTCAGGCTTTACTGGCAAATATAAAACTGAGTTAAAAGTCCCTCTAACAATTATTCCTGCTAATTTGTCCGAAGAAGAAATTGACAATTTATTTTAATTCTCTATTTTGTAAGTATGTTTATACAAACTGAACAAACACCAAATCCATCTACGTTAAAATTTATGCCAGAAAGCAAAGTTTTAAAAGAAGGAACAATGGAATTTAAAAATAAAGAAGAAGCACAAAACTCTTTATTAGCAACAAAGTTGTTTGAAAATGATTCTGTTAAAAGTATTTTTTTAGGTACAGATTTTATAACAGTCACAAAAGCAGATTCTTATGAATGGGAAGCTATTAAACCAGATATACTCTCTAAAATAATGGATTTTTTCACTTCTGGTCTACCAGTGATTAATTCCATAAAGAAAGAAAAAAAGATAAAATCAAATTATAATAAAAAAGATACCAAGATAATTGAACAAATTGAAAATTTATTAGAAGAAAAAATTAAACCTGCAGTTGCTCAAGACGGTGGGGATATTAGGTTTATCAAATTTACCGAAGGTATTGTCTATTTAGAAATGAGAGGTTCCTGTGCAGGATGTCCAAGCTCATCCTTAACACTGAAGTCAGGTGTTGAAAATATGCTAAAATACTACATACCTGAAATAGTATCTGTTGAAGCAGTAAATTAGAATTTAATGGCACAAAGTCCTAGACTCCACGTCTTTTTTATTTCCTTATTATCTTTTTTTATAATTTCTAGTTACTTAATTGTATTTATTAAATATTATTTTTTTGATCATAAGGTTATAAAATATAATCCTATTAATTATAATGTTATTAATACCTCTGGTGATACAAATATACCAAAAACAGATACAAATATTAAAAAAATAAAGTCTGATTTTATAAATATTTCTTCAGAAATGGATGAAATTTTTAAAGAAAATAATTTCAACAGGCAAAGTTTTTTAGATAAAAGCTACTCTAATTTAGTCATTTTTTCTTCTCTTCCAGATGATTTTTCAGAACTTGAAACTATAAAGAAAAAGGACTTATTTATTTTAGTACTATTATCCGTAATATTTATTGAGAATGAAAAAATTTTAGATGAAAGAAAAAAAATATTACAATGGTGGACTGATACAGAAGGAGAATTAATTGATAGAGATTTTTGGCCAGATTGGCTTAAAGAAATTAGTGCCAAATATAATTTTAAGGAAAAAAATATTGGTAATTTATTAATGAGTGTTGATATTGTCCCTCCATCACTTGCGCTTGCTCAGGCAGCTGTAGAGAGTGGTTGGGGTTCATCTAGATATGCAACTTCTGGCAATGCTGTATTTGGACAGCGTACATTTGACGAAGAGTCGGGGATTATACCAAAAAAAAGAGAAGAAAATGAAATATTTCTTGTTAAAAAGTTTTCAAGTATTTCAGAATCGGCTTCCTCTTATATTAAAAATTTAAATACTCATGTTGCTTATGAAGAGTTTAGAGAGGCAAGAAAAAAAATTCGTATGAATGGTGAAAACTTTGAAGGTCTATTTTTAGTCAATTTTTTAAAAAACTACTCAGAAAGAAGGCAAGAATATATTAAAGATATAAAAGAAATAATAAATACTAATAATTTTCAAGATTTAGATAATATTTATGACTCTAAATCATTAATTAATCAAAAGCTTTCCAAACCAAAGTAATTCATTTTTATTATTTCTAGAAGTGCAGTTAATTCTGTTTCTCCCTTTTTTTATTGGTTCAAGGAACCTTATCTCAAGTCTATTGGGAGGTATTCTGAAAGTTTCTAATTTTACTGAATTGGAGTGAAAACAATTAATACTATTTAATTTATGGTTTGTTGAAAAGCCCATTCCTATAAAACTAGAATTTATAATTGTATCTTTAGGGATTACGTCATAAACAGCTAAGGCCTTAGACTCTAGTATCATTTTAAATCTGTCTAATTTTCCAAACTCTTCATTGAAAGAGAACCTTGGTAATCTCATGATATTTTCACCTCTATAAATATGGCTTGAATGCTGAGAAAAAGCTATCCTGAAACCAAGACTTTTTACTATTTTTTCATTTTCTAAATTGCTTTCTCCATATGGATAAGAAAAAATATCTGAATTAAAATTTAGATTTTTTTGTATCGATTCATTTGCTTTTTTTATTTTATAAATAATCTCGTTATTTGATAATTTATTTAAATTAGAATGATCAGAGGTATGATTATGAATTACGCCTTTATGATCTTTAATTTCAGATAACATATCCCAACTCATGAAACTTGAAGATTTGTCTGAAGACACATTATCTGTTGAAATAAAAATTGTAAAAGGGAAGTTAAATTCTTTTAATAATGGGAATGCGTTGTTATAAAAACTTCTATATCCATCATCTATAGTTATAAAGACAGCCTTTTCAGGAAGATTCTTACTATTTTCTAAAAAATCAACTAATTCTGATAATGGGAGAACATTAAATTTCTTTTCTTTTAAAAAAGATAGATGGTTCCTAAAAGTGTCAATCTGAATACTAGTACTGGGAAAAGAGCTTTCACCAAATTTATGATACATTAAAACTGTCCCAAAATTAATTTCTTGAGAAAGAAGTACGTTACTATTAAAAGAAAGAATCATTAAACAAATAAGTAATACTTTGATTTCTTTAAATCTTTCAATATTTCTTGGTATTTTAGATTTGATACTTTTCATAATTACAAAAGACGTTTTGTTTGTAGTCGTTGTTTTTGTTTAATTTTATAGTTTTTTTTCAGTTACTGAACAACAAACTAATTCAACACCATTTTTTATAGTTGGCGGCCTAATGGCTATTTGGGTTATCTTTTACGGTATTGTCCAAGCTATGGGACCATCGATAATAAATTTAAAAACAAGATCTGAACAATCATTAGTAAATGAATCAAAAAAATGGTGTAAATTTTTATTTATAACATTGTTAATATTCACTTTTTTAATTTACTTAGTCAGCAAATCTGAACAAATACAATTAATAATTACTATTATTCTATTGATTACTTTTGGATTTTTCTTTGCCGTAAATTCGTCTTTACATTCATATTTAATTTTAAAATTTACGAAAAAAGATAGAGTTGCCCTAGATGTAGGTTTTTATTATATGGCAAATGCATTTGGAAGATTCTTTGGAACTCTATTTTCTGGAATTTCATATCAATTTGGAGGCATAATTTTGTGCTTAGCGACTTCAACAATAATGATGATGATTAATATCTTCTTTACAAATAAATTGAGTGCGAATAACAAAGAGATTTTTTAGAATTTAGTTAAGAATGTTAGAAAAAAGAGATGTCATAAAACTGTAACAATTCTGTAATATTTATATCTTCTGTTATGTTTAGTTTTATGGTTTAACTTTTAACATAATAAGGAAAAATAATGAAAAAAACTTTGTTAGCTGCAACTGCTTTAGCCATTGGCTTATCTAGTCAGGTCATCGCACGTGATCAAATAAAAATCGTTGGGTCTTCAACAGTATATCCTTTTGCAACTGTAGTTGCTGAAAGATTTGGAAAATCAAGTGGTTTTAAAACCCCCGTTATTGAGTCAACCGGCTCAGGAGGAGGATTAAAACTTTTTTGCGCTGGTTTAGGTACACAGCATCCAGATATAACTAATGCTTCTAGAAGAATAAAAATGAAAGAAGTAAAGAAATGTTCTAAAAATGGTGTTACTGATATTACTGAAATTAAAGTTGGTTTTGATGGCATTGCATTAGCTAATGCAAAGTCAGGACCAGAGCTAGAATTGTCACTTAAGGATATTTATCTTGCTATAGCCAAAGATGTCCCAGCTGATGTAAATGGAGATACTGTTAAACCTAATCCATATAAAACTTGGAAAGAAGTAAATCCCTCTTTGCCGGACGCTCCTATAGTTGTAATTGGCCCACCACCAACCTCTGGAACAAGAGATGCATTTAATGAGCTTGCTGTTGAAAGAGGATGTAAAAAATTCCCTGGAAGAAAAGCATTAAAAAAGAAAGATAAAAAATTGTATAAAGCTCAGTGTAGATCAATCAGAGAGGACGGTCCATACGTTGAAGCTGGTGAGAATGACAATCTCATAATCGAAAAGCTAGTTGCCGATCCTGGAGCTGTTGGAGTTTTTGGCTATTCATTCTTAGATCAGAACAGAGATAAAGTTAAAGCATCAAAAGTAGATGGTGTTTTTCCAGAATTTGAAGCGATCTCATCTGGAGATTATCCAGTTTCTCGTTCACTCTTCTTCTATATCAAGAATGCACATGCTGCTGTAATTCCGGGTATTAAGGAGTATGTAAAAGAGTTTACTTCTGAAAAAGCTATTGGTCCAGATGGGTATTTAATCTCTAAAGGTCTGATTCCTCTTCCAGAAAAAGAAAGATCTCAATTTCAAGAAAATGGAACCAAACTTGTAAAGTTTGATTCTAAAGTTTTAAAAAAATAACTTCTTAATGGGTATATAATTTCATGGGCCTATGGTCATTCGGTGTCTTCATATTAATATTTTCTATTCTAAGTTTTTGGTATGGAAACACCAAAGCCCTAAGAATTAACTCAAAGCTAAATAAAGGGCCCAAACTACCCTCCTTACCTCGATATTACGGAATTTATTCTTTGTTGTGGTTAATATTGCCTGCTCTAGTTTTTCTAATAAGCTGGGCATTTATTAAAGGACCAATAATTGATAATTTAATTCTTGCAAAGCTTCCAGCAATAGTTATCGATGAATTTCCTGGAGATTCTTCTATGCTTGTAGATAGAATAAAATCAATAAATATTATTAACCCATTCCCAGGCACGGATCCGAATCTAATCGAAAGTGCAGTTTATTATAACAAGATTAAAATGAGTTCTGACTCATTAGTACTTTTTGGGATTATTTTAGTTTGTATTTTTTTAAGTTTTTTGGCACTAAAAAAAATAAAACCTGGCTTTCGTTCTCGTCAAAAAGTTGAAAATTACACCGTTATAATTTTAATTCTATGTTCAGTAGTAGCTATAATAACTACCATAGGAATTGTATTTTCACTTATTTTTGAAGCATTAAGATTTTTTAATCAAGTATCTGTTTTTGATTTTCTATTTGGTCTATCTTGGAGTCCACAAACGGCAATAAGAGAAGATCAAGTTGCAAGCCAAGGTTCTTTTGGAGCGATACCCGTTTTTGCTGGAACACTCTTAATAACAATTACTGCTATGATTGTAGCTATCCCCGTTGGTCTATCTTCTGCCATTTATCTTTCTGAATATTCGAACCCCTTTATTAAATCAATAGTAAAACCTTTATTAGAGATTCTGGCAGGTGTGCCAACTGTTGTATATGGTTTTTTTGCAGCTATTACTGTTGGACCTTTTTTAAAAGAGTTAGGAAACTTCTTTAGTTTTAATATTGCTTCCGAAAGCGCATTAGCGGCAGGGGGGGTGATGGGTATAATGATTATTCCTTTTATATCCTCTTTATCAGATGATGTTATTTCTGCAGTCCCAAAATCTCTAAAAGATGGTTCATATGCTCTTGGGGCAACAAAATCAGAAACAGTAAAAAAAGTTATTCTCCCAGCTGCACTTCCTGGAATTGTCGGGGCAGTTTTATTAGCAATATCAAGAGCTATCGGAGAAACAATGATCGTAGTAATGGCAGCTGGAATTGCAGCCAGACTAACCGCTAATCCATTTGAAGCAGTTACAACCGTTACAGTTCAAATTGTTACATTGTTAATTGGTGATCAAGAATTTGATAGCGCAAAAACATTGGCAGCTTTTGCATTAGGAATAACTTTGTTTATCACAACATTGATACTTAATGTGTTCGCTTTAAAAATAGTAAAAAAATACAGGGAACAATATGACTAAAAATGTAGACCTAATCAGAGATTCGCTGAAAAAAAGAAATCGTTCTGAAAAAAACTTCAAATTAATGGGAGTTTTAGGAATATTTACTTCACTACTTTTCCTCTCAGTAATACTTTTTTCTATTTTCAATGAAGGAAAAAACGCATTTTATTCTACAAAGTTACAATTAGAAGTCTTTTTTGATGAAAAAATTATAGATCCACAGGCAACAAGAGATATCGGGGAGATAAGATATGCAAACTTTAAAAAAATAATCACTAATTCCTTAAAAATCGCTTTTCCAGAAATTAAAGACAAAGCAGAATTAAAAAAAATAAGTAATTCCATCTCTAGTTCAGAAGAAGAGAGACTCTTTAAAATGATTGAGAATGATATTTCTTTAATTAACCAAAAAAAAAATTTATGGCTACTTGTTTCCTCAACTTTGGATGTAATACATAAAAACCCTGAAATGGCTAATATTGTTGAAGAAGATAGACTTATTTCAAATCAAGAACTTTTATGGTTTAATAATCTCAAAGAGAATGGAAAAATTAAATTTAGTTTCAACAATAATTTCTTTACTTCTGCTGACTCAACAGAGCCTGAACAAGCAGGAATATGGGGGTCATTAATGGGTTCCTATTTTACATTAATTATTACACTTATCCTATCTTTTCCTCTTGCAGTTGCCGCTGGGGTATTTTTAGAGGAATTAGCTCCCAAGAATAAATTTACTGATTTTTTAGAAGTCAATATTAATAATTTAGCAGCTGTTCCGTCTATTATTTTTGGGTTGTTAGGCTTAGCAATTTTTTTAAATGTAATGCACTTACCTAGATCAGCACCTCTTGTCGGAGGCTTAGTATTAGCGTTAATGACTTTACCTACAATAATTATAGCAACTCGAGCATCACTAAAAGCTGTTCCGCCATCGATTCGCGAAGCAGCAATTGGATTAGGAGCAACAAAAATTCAAACAGTTACACATCATGTTTTACCCTTATCAACACCAGGCATACTTACAGGAACTATTCTTGGTATGTCTCAAGCTCTTGGGGAATCAGCGCCACTTTTAATGATTGGTATGGTTGCATTTATTGTTGATGTTCCTGGTTCTTTTTTAGACTCTTCTACTGTTTTACCAGTTCAAATATATCTCTGGAAAAGTACCGCAGCAAGAGGATTTGTTGAATTGACAGCAGCAGGTGTATTAGTATTATTAACTTTTTTGATTTTAATGAACGGATTTGCAATAGTTATTAGAAATAAATTTCAAAAAAAGTGGTAAAAATGGGATCATCAAATTTAAAAATTTCATGCAAAAATGTAAATGTTTTTTACGGAGAAAAAAAAGCTTTAGATAAAGTTTCGTTAGATATATATGAAAATGAAGTTACCTCTTTAATTGGTCCAAGTGGTTGTGGAAAATCAACTTTTTTAAGATGCCTTAACAGAATGAACGATACAATCGAAATATGCAGGGTTGAAGGAAAAATTCTTGTAGATAAAGAAGATATTTATAAAAAAGATATCGATCCGGTTTTATTAAGAGCTAAAATTGGTATGGTTTTTCAGAAACCAAATCCATTTCCTAAGTCTATATTTGAAAACGTTGCATATGGTCCTAAAATTCATGGCTTAGCAACAAGTGATACTGAAACTGAACAAATAGTTATTAAAAGTCTTCAAAAAGCGGGCCTTTATAGTGAGGTTAAGGATAGACTTAAAGAATCAGGAACGTCCTTATCAGGAGGGCAACAACAAAGACTTTGTATAGCAAGAGCAATAGCAATTAGTCCCGAAGTAATATTAATGGATGAACCATGCTCAGCTTTAGACCCAATTGCTACTGCAGTTATAGAGGAATTAATTGATGAACTTGCAGAAAATTATACAATTGTAATTGTAACACATTCAATGCAACAAGCCGCAAGAGTTTCTCATAGAACAGCTTTTTTTCATATGGGTAGTTTAATTGAAGTTGGGGCTACAGAAAAAATATTCTCAACCCCGGCTCAAGAACGAACACAAGATTATATTACTGGTAAAATAGGATAAAAAATGAAGGATAAACAACACATAGTTTCAAATTATGATAATGACCTTAATGACCTAAAAAATATGGTTATTGAAATGGGAGTATTAGTTGAAAAGCAATTATTCAATGCAGTTGAGTTTATTAAAACCTTTGATGAAGATAAGGTATCTGATTTTGAAGGCAATGAAAAAAATATTAATAAGTATGAAACTAGGATTCGCGAACACGGTACAAAAACTTTATCAAAACGGCAACCTCTAGCAGACGATTTAAGATTAATCATCATTGGAATTAAACTATCTAGTACACTAGAAAGAATAGGCGATCACTCTCATAACATTGTTAGAAGAGTTCTTTCAGAAAAAATTAATCCTAACAATTATGAAACTGACACAGTTTATAGATTAGGAAGTAATGTTTTAAAGAATGTCTCTCAAGCTTTAACTGCATATGATTTGTTTTCGCAAGAAATAGCATTAACTATTCCCGAAGAAGACAAAAAAATTGATCTTTTCTATGAAAACTGTTTCAGAGAACACTTAAATATTATGATGAAGAACCCAAAAAATATAGGTTTTATCACACAAAGACTTTTTATAGCCAAGGAATTAGAAAGAATTGGTGATCTTGGGAAAAATATCTCTAAAGAAGTTCTATATTATACATCGGGAAAATTACTATAAAATGAGGAAAGAAATTCTTATCATAGAAGATGATGAAACTTTACTTTCTATGATTTCATATAATATTAAAAATAATAATTTTAATGTTAGAGAGGCAAAAAATGGAGAAGATGCATTATTATTCTTAAAAGAAAAAACTCCTGATCTAGTTCTTATTGATTGGATGATTCCCGCTCCTAGTGGAATTGAAATATGTAAGTCAATAAGAAGAAATAAAAATACAAAAGATTTACCGATAATAATTTTAACAGCCAGAGGGGAAGAAGAAGATAAGGTAAAAGGATTAGAATCTGGAGCTGATGACTATATAGTGAAACCATTTAGCCCAATTGAGTTAATAGCACGAATTAATGCTTTATTAAGAAGATATAATAAATCATTTGTAGAATCTTCCCTGGAATACAGTGATATAGTTATGGATTTAAGACAGCAAAAAGTTTATAGATCAAAAAAAAAGATTCAACTTGGCCCAACTGAATTTAAGCTTTTAAAACACTTTTTAGAAAATCCCCAGCGTGTTTTTCAAAGAGAACAATTGCTAGATAATGTATGGGGTCATGGTATCTATGTTGAATTGCGAACTGTTGATACACACATTAGAAGATTAAGAAAAGCTATTAATATTGGCAAATTACCGAATATTATTAGAACTGTTAGGTCTTTTGGCTATTCATTAGATTCTAATCAATAATCAAAAAAGTTTCTTGTTAAAATTTTTAATATTACTTAAATTGTAACATGATTTTAAAAAATGGAGTAAGTTTTATTGTTACAATATATAACAAAGAAAAATTTATTTCTAATACTCTTCAGTCTATAATCCCTCAAGTTAAAAAAAACTGTCAGCTTATCATAGTTGATGATGGATCTTCCGACTCCTCTTTAAAAATTACTAAAAAAATTCTAAAATCACACGCAAAACTAGATAGTATTTTAATAATTCAAAAAAACACTGGGCCAAGTATAGCTATAAATAATGCACTAGAAAAAGTAAAATATTCTCATATTAAACTTGTCGATGGGGACGATATCATTGCACCAGATTCTGCTGATTATATGATTAAGGAAATGAAGGATTTAGATCTTGATTTGCTTTATGGAGATTGGATTTGGAAAAAAAATCCATCTTCATATTCATTTACTCAAAAATATTTTAAAGCAACATATTTTAAGAATGCTTTTAACAAAATTTTTCTATCAGGATGGGGTGGCTCAAGTAATTTAATGATTAAAACTGAGGCTCTACAAAAGATAAATGGATGCGATCCAAAAATATTCATTCAAGATTATTCCATGCCATTAAGAGTTTCTGGATACCACTTTAAGAGTCAGGGTTTAAAGCCTCACAGAATTGGTATTTCTAAAAAAATAATTTGTGTTGGACCAGAATTTATTGAAGATAGGATTATTACTAATCAAGGACAAACATTACATGACTTATCGCACGCGGCAATTAATTTTATAGAAGAACATCCAAATATAGAAAAAAGATTAGTTAAAAGTTGCTTAAAAAAAATATATAGAAGATGCTTAAAATGGCAAAGAAAAAAAGACAAAGAAACTATTCTTAGTTTAAACTATATGAGATTTTTATTTTCATATATTTATTTTAATAAAAATACAAAAAAAGTAAGATATGAAGTTTTTAAAACCTGGAAAGATGATGAAAATATTCGAAAAGTTGATTTAGAATCTTTATGGAATGTAAAAAAAATATTTATATATGTTGGTTTAGATTTGCTTGGTGACGCATTAATTAAACTACCTTTTATTAGAAATCTTAAATCAATATTTCCTAAAAGTGAAATCACATGGTTTGCAGGAAAAGGTAAATCAGAATTTAAAAAAAAATTAAACCCTTTAGTTATAAGCTTAATTGATAAAATTAAAGATAATGCTAATTATGGTTCTAAAGTATTGGAATTATTCTCAAAACCAAAAATAACTGAAAAATATGATATAGTCTTTGATACCCAAAAAAGATTGCTAACTACATTGATTTTAAAAAAAATTAAAACTGATCTTTTCATATCCTCAACAAGCAATTTTCTTTTTTCTTCTATAAGAATTTCTTTTAATAAAGAAAAAAATCTCGCTAAACAATTATTTTCCTTAAGCAATATATTCAATTTTAGTCAGCAAAATAAAATACCTAATTTACCTGTTAAAACAACTCAATATAAATTTGCTAAAAAATTTTATGAAAAATATTTAAATAAAAAAAAAGTAGCTATTTGTCCTGGAGCCTCAGTTTCATGGAAATGCTGGCCAATTAAAAATTACATTGAAGTTTCAAATTATTTGTTAAAAAATAATTGCCTTCCTGTTTTTTTTCTTGGACCTAAAGAAATAAATTATTACAAATACCTGCAAAAAGAACTACCAAACGCTCTTTTCCCACTTCAACAAATTAAAGATCTTTCACCAATTTCCACAATAATTTTTGCAAAATTTTGTAATTTAGGCATTTCAAATGATACAGGTTGTGGCCATTTATTAGCGACTGCAGATATTCCTATGATATCTCTCTTCGGACCAACCAATGCTCAAAAATTCAAGCCTTTTACAAACTCGAAAAATATTGTTTTAAATGCTTCTAAGTATGACAATGATAATAAAATTGAGGCTATACCTCTTGAAGATGTAATTAAAGAAATAAAGGAATTTATTTGAATGTTTCAGACGAAGGCCTAGCCCCATATTGAGATAATATCTTTGAAGCAACTTCACATCCAAAGTTAACACACTTTTCAATTTCAATGCCTTCATTATATTTTGATAAAAACCCTGCCGCAAACATATCGCCCGCACCTGTTGAATCTATAATATTTTTATTCAGAAAAGCTGAAGATTTTTTATATGTTTCATTGTAAAAAAGGATAGCACCTTTATCACCATTGGTCATAACTGAGATACTTACCATTTCATTTAAAAACAAAGATAAATCTTTTAAATCCTTAATTCCTGATAATGAAAAAAATTCCCACTCGTTTCCAATTAATATATCAACATCAGATTTAATAAAGTTTAGGAAATCTTGTTTAAATGCATTAACTAATCCCGAATCGGATAACGAAAAGATTACTAAAACATTATTTTTCTTCGCAAGACTAACAGCTTTTTTTATTGCTTTCCTTGCGGACTCTGAACTCCATAAATAGCCCTCAATATAAAGCATTCCTGCGTCTTTAAAAAAATCTTCTTTAATATCTTTTTCACCTAAATGAATACTAGCTCCTAAAAAAGTTTGCATAGTTCTTTCGCCATCTTTAGTTACAAATACTAAGCATCTTGCCGTTGGAGAACCTTCTTTACTTGGCTCACACAAATACTTAACCCCGCTTTTTTTTATATTGTTAATAAATTCAGTACCAAGTAAATCAGACTTAACTTTTCCACAAAATGATGCATTACCCCCTAAAATTGCAATACCTGCCATAGTATTGGCCACTGAACCGCCTGAACTCTTTTTAATAGGCTGGACTGATTTTAATATATTATCTGATTCACTTTGATCTACGATTGTCATACGACCTTTTTTCAAATTATTTGTTTTTAATAAAGCTTCGTCACAAGAAACTATAACATCAAGAACAGCATTACCCATTCCTATAATTTGTTTTCTTGTTTTTTTTAAAATTTTCATTAAATATTTTGTATACTATTTTTTTATTTTAACTGACCAGACATTAATTAATATAATGACAAATTCAACATTTCTCAACCTTACAATATATCCTCATAGGAGTCTTTCCAGAAACGGGTTTATAATTTTAATGTTTATTTTTGGATCTATTTGCCTAATTGGAGGAACAATATTTTGGTTTTTGGGTGCTTGGCCAGTTTTTGGTTTTTTTGGACTCGATGTTTTACTAGTTTATCTTGCTTTTAAATTGAACTATAAAAGTGGCAGGATTTATGAAAAAATTCTTATTGCTTCAAAAAAACTTATTATTTCTAGAGGATTCCCATCAGGGAAGCTTCAGCAATGGAGTCTTGACCCCTATTGGACTAATGTTGAACTTGTAAATCAAAACAATAATACTCAACTTATTGTCTCATCAGGAAAAAAGACCGTATCTATTGGTTCATTCTTAAATAAATTTGATAAAAAAAAACTTGAGACAAAGTTAAACGATTCAATTACTAATTACAAAAAAACACTAAATATATAGAATTTGAAGTGTTATTCTAATTCTATTAATTCTGGTTTTTCACCCACATCATATTCTTTGTGTTCTGTAATGGGTTTAACCTCGCCTTTAGGATTATATATTGCTTTTACTACTGTTTGAAAATTTACTCTTGCCTTATCAACAGATGCTTCAGCAAAACTTACAGAACCACCCAGCCAAGCTTGATCTTCTAACATATTAATAGCTGCTATTAACAGCTCTGAAGACTCAACTATAGAATTATGAAATTTCTTAATTGGTTTTGAGTTAGGAATATCTAATTCCTTCAATTCACTTGGAATTCCTAATTTAGTCAAATGAATCTTAATTAACTCCTCAGCTTCCTTAAAATGGTTTTCATCTGCTGTAGCGTTATTTTGATTGTAAGCATCTAAAAGTCTTCCTTGCATAATCAATGCATTTCCTAGATGACCTAATCTTACATCCATAACTTGTTTATAACTTTCAATATCTTCTTTATTTAGCTTTTGCTCACAAGCAATTGTCGAAAATAAGGTTATAAAAATTATAAATAAATAAATTTTTTTAAATAACATAATCTCACATTTAAATTTTTCAAAACTCTATCATATCTTGCATATTATACAATCCTGGCTTTTGGTTTTTTATCCAAAGAGCAGCATTTAAGGATCCTCTTGAAAAAATTTCTCTTTCTGTTGCTTTATGAGTAAGCTCTAGTCTCTCACCATTCATAAAAAATATAACACTATGCTCACCTACGACATCTCCTCCACGAATTGAAGAGAATCCAATTTCTCCTTTTTTCCTCTCTTGATTAAAATTCAATCCTCGATAAACAAATGTATTTTTTTCATAATTCTTTCTTCCTTTTTTCACAGCCTCACCCAACGAAATAGCTGTTCCTGAAGGCGAATCTTTTTTTAATTTATGATGTGATTCTATGATTTCTATATCAACACTTTTTCCAATTTTAGATGAAACGATATTTGATATTCTTGTAAGCAAACAAATTCCCATACTCATATTTGAGGCTCTCAAAACTTTTAATCCTTGCGCAAGTTGATAAAATTTTTTTTCTTCATTTTTAGAAAAACCCGTTGTACCAGTAATCAATGCCGTACTTGATTGTTTTTGCAAGTCTTTAAGTAAATTTATTGTAGCCTTAGGTTGACTAAAATCAATAATTACGTCGCAACTGGAAATAAACTGTTGAGTGCTATCTAAAACCTCAATTCCATCAATCTTTGAACCAACCTTTGGATGACCTTTTTGCTCACAAAATGCTGAAATTGAAATTTTATTAAAATTTCTTGCTTCTGAAATTATGCTTTTTCCCATTCTCCCTAAAGGGCCCATTATTCCAAGTTTCATCTTTTCCATTAATTTAGTATATACTTATTTTTTTAAATCATCCCAAAAATCTCTAACTTTAGAAAAAAATCCGCTACTTTCTGGATTATTGTTTTGTATTGATTCTTCTTGAAAAGATTGTAAAAGTTGTTTTTGTGACTCAGATAGATTAGTTGGCGTTTCAACTATTAAAGAAATTATCATATCACCAAATGAAACGGATCTTAAGGCTGGCATTCCTTTTCCACTTAATCTTAACTGATCTCCACTTTGAGTGCCTGCTGGAATTTTTACTTTTGCTCTACCTCCAGATACTGTTGGTACTTCAACAGAACCTCCAAGAGAGGCTTCAACCATTGAAACGGGAACATTACAATAAATATTAGTTCCATCTCTTTCAAACAATGGGTGATTTTCAATATTTACAAATAAGTAAAGATCTCCAGATGCAGAACTATTTTTTCCAGCAGCGCCCTCACCAGAAAGTCTAATTCTACTTCCATCATCAACTCCAGTAGGGATACTAACTTCTATTTTTCTATTCTTTCTTTTTCTACCCTCTCCGTTACACGATGAACATGGATCTGTTATAACCTGCCCAGTTCCATTACAAGCAGGACAAGTCCTCTCTACAGTAAAAAACCCTTGAGAAGACCTTACCTTTCCTGCTCCCCTGCAAGTCCCACAACTGCTAATACCCTCTGACTTTTCTGAACCACTACCCTTACAAACATCACAAACAACAAGAGTATCAAATGATATTTCCTTCTTCATACCTAAGTATGCATCCATTAAAGTTATATCCATTTCATACTTTAAGTCTTGTCCTCTTTCTTGTCTTTGTCGAGGACTTCTAGAACCTGTTTCACCAAAAAAATCTTCAAAAATATCTGAAAAACTTCCAAATCCACTTGAAAAATCTTGAGAAAAACCTCCACCGGATCCTCCACTAAAAGCATCATGTCCATATTGATCATATGCAGCTTTTTTCTCTGGATCTGAAAGAACTTCGTATGCTTCAGATATTTCTTTAAATTTTTTTTCTGAAGAGGAATCACCCGGGTTTTTATCCGGGTGATATTGCATAGCTAATTTTCTATAAGCACTTTTTAAGGAACCTCCATCAACATTTCTGTCAACGCCTAATACGTCATAATAATCTTCTTTGGACATACCTTAAATTGACGTTCCTGTTGATTTATCGTTATCTTTTTTACTTTTTGGTTCTTTAGTTTTTTCAGTAACATCTTCAAAATCTGCATCCACTACTTTTGGATCTTTTTCTTTAGACTTTGATTTTGTTTTTCCTTTAGTTTCTTTTCCTTTAGTTTTTTGTTCAGAACTAGCTTTCTCTTTTTCAGCTTTTTCTTGAGCTTCTTTATAAAGGATTTCACCTAATTTCATTGAATCTTGAACCAATGCATCAGTTTTCTCTTTTAGAGTTTTAGCTAAAACTTTCTCATCTTTTAAGGTGTTTTTTAACTCTTCAAGAGATTTCTCTATTTTGATTTTTTCTTCTTTAGGAAGTTTTTCTCCATGCTCTTTAAGATTTTTTTCAGTACTTGCAATCATTGAATCTGCATTGTTTTTTGCTTCAATAGTTTCCAATTTTTGCTTGTCCGATTCAGCATTAGCTTCAGCATCTTTTACCATCTTCTCAATTTCTTCATCAGATAATCCACCAGAAGCTTTTATTTGTATTTGATGTTCTTTTCCAGTAGCCTTATCTTTTGCAGAAACCTTGACTATTCCATTGGCATCTATATCAAACGTTACTTCTATTTGAGGAGTGCCCCTTTGAGAAGGAGGTATTCCAACTAAATCAAACTGACCTAAAAGTTTGTTATCAGCAGCAATTTGTCTTTCGCCTTGGAAGACTCTAATTGTTACCGCCGCCTGATTATCTTCAGCTGTTGAAAAAATTTGACTTTTATTCGTAGGTACTGTGGTATTTTTTTCGATTAACTTTGTAAATACCCCACCCAAAGTCTCTATACCTAATGAAAGAGGTGTAACATCAAGTAAAAGTACATCTTTAACATCTCCAGACAATACACCGCCTTGAACTGCAGCTCCTAATGCAACAACCTCATCCGGGTTAACACTTCTATTAGGATCTCTGCCAAAAAAATTTTTCACTTTTTCAATTACTTTTGGCATTCTAGTCATTCCACCA
>MDSY01154921.1_pt1 | contig 28506 bp, 28 predicted proteins | sample 811131 | NCBI WGS metagenome assembly MDSY01 (sample SAMN05326643, study PRJNA326480) | marine metagenome | isolation source: seawater | place: Atlantic Ocean: South West | collected 2010
CCGCCGGCGGAAACTCATGCCAGTCGAAGGTGAAGGGGAAGGTTTCCATGAAGCAGAGCGCGCTGACGCGCTCCGGCTGGTGCTGGGCGAGACGAAAGCCGAGCGGCCCGCCCCAGTCGTGCAACACCAGGGTGATGTCGCTGAGCTCGAGCGCGCCGACGAATTCGTGCAGGAAGCGGTAGTGCGTAAGAAAGCGGTAGTCGAGATCCGGTTTGTCGCTTTTGCCGAAGCCGATCATATCCAGCGCCACGCAACGGTAGTGGGCGGTCAGCGGCTTGATCACGTTGCGCCACAGGTAGCTGCTGGTGGGGTTGCCGTGCAGGAACAGCAGGGTCGGGCCCTGGCCTTCGTCGATGTAGTGGAGGCGGTGACCGTCGACGGTCAGGTAGCGCGAAGTGAAGGGGTAATCGGCGAATCCCATGCCATGCGTCCGGGCGGCTTTTCTGGCAAGATGCCACGGCCCCGATGACTACTGCAAGCGTGAACGGTATGGATAAACCCTTTGTGCGCAAGGATCTGGTGGAAGTGAAGGAAAGCCCGGTGCACGGCCGCGGCCTGTTCGCGCGGGCGCCGATTTCCCGCGACACGGTGCTGGGTGTATTGAAGACACAAGCCGCCAAGGGCGACGGCCCCTACGTGCTGTGGCTCGACGACGAAGGCAAGGAACGCTACCGCGTGCTTTGCGATCTGCGTTTCATCAACCACGCCAAGAAACCCAATGTGGCTTACTACGACGACCTGACCGTGGTGGCGCTGAAGAACATCAAGGCCGGCCAGGAGTTGCTGCACGACTACGGCGACGACTGGGCCTAGCGCCGGTTCACACTAGAACGGCGCCGGGGAATAGAACTCCCGCCACAGACCGGTACACGGATGGTTGAACGCCAGACGTTCGGCGTGCAGCAATAAACGGTCGCTGCGATTGAGAATCTCCGAAGGCGCGTACAGGTCGCAGCCGAGAATCGGATGGCCTATCTCACGGCAATGAATGCGCAGCTGGTGGGTGCGGCCGGTGACCGGACGCAGGGCCAGCCGGGTGGCGTCGCGGTCCGGGTAGCGCGCCAGCACCCGCCAGTGGGTGAGGGCGGGCTTGCCGGTGTCGAAGCACACCTTTTGCAGCGGGCGGTTGGGCCAGTCGGCGATCAACGGTAACGTCACCTCGCCGCTGTCCTCGGCCACCTGCCCGGCGACCACCGCCTGATACCGCTTTTCCACCTGACGCTTCTGAAACGCGCGGCTGAGATTGCTTTGCGCCCGCCGGTGCAGGGCCAGCACCATCAGGCCGGAGGTATCCAGGTCGAGCCGGTGCACCAGACGCAGATCCGGGTAATCCTGCTTCAAACGGCGGGTGACGCAGTCGCTGTTCTCCGGCGCGCGGCCGGGCACGCTGAGCAGGAACGCCGGCTTGTTGATCACCAGGATGTCGTCGTCCCGGTGGATCACGCCGATCGCTTCCCGGCATTCGGGCACCAGGTAGCGCGGCGGTTGCTCCGCGCGGGTCAGCCGCCGCCGGCCCGGTTCAACCCCAGACCACGTCATGCACGTCCTGGTAGCGCTGCGCGAAGTGCACCGTCATGCCGTCCTTGATGTAGTCGGGCAGCTCCTGGTAATCCCGCTCGCAGGCCTTGGGCAGAATCAGCTCGCGGATACCGGCGCGCCTGGCGGCGATCACCTTTTCGCGGATGCCGCCCACCGCCAGAACCTGGCCGGTCAGCGTCAGCTCGCCGGTCATCGCCAGCTTGCGCGGCAGCCGCTTGCCGGTGGCCAGGGACACCAGCGCGGTGGCCATGGTGACGCCGGCGCTGGGGCCGTCCTTGGGCGTGGCGCCCTCGGGCACGTGCAGATGCACGAAGGACTCGTCGAACCAATCCTCGTCGACGCCGAACGTCTTGAGATGCCCGGCCACATAGCTGTAGGCGATCTCGGCGGATTCCTTCATCACATCGCCGAGCTGGCCGGTCTGCTTGAAGCCGCGCCGTTGGCTGTGCACCCGGCTTGCTTCCACCGACAGGGTGGCGCCGCCCATGGCGGTCCAGGCCAGACCGGTGACCACGCCCACGCCGCGCTGGGCTTTCTCTTTCTGGAAGTAGGGCTGGCCGAGGAAATCCTCCAGATTCTTACCGGTGATGCTGATCTTCTTCTCGCCTGAGAGCAGCCGCACCGCCGCCTTGCGGATGATCTTGTTCAGCTGCTTTTCCAGGTTGCGGACGCCGGCCTCGCGGGCGTAGCCGTCGGCGATCTGGCGCAGCACGCTGTCGCTGATCTTCAGCTGCGACGGTTTCACGCCGGCCCGCTCCAGGGCGCGCGGCCACAGATGGTCGCGGGCGATCTCCACTTTCTCTTCGGTGATGTAGCCGCTCAGCCGGATGGTTTCCATGCGGTCCAGCAGCGGGCCGGGAATCGAATCCAGCGTGTTGGCGGTGCACACGAACAGGCAGTGGCTCAGATCGAGCCGCTGGTCCAGATAGTGATCCAGGAAATCCTGGTTCTGTTCCGGGTCCAGCACTTCCAGCAGAGCCGACGCCGGGTCGCCCTGGAAGGACTGGCCCAGTTTGTCGATCTCATCCAGCATGATCACCGGGTTGCTGGTGCCGGCGTCCTTGAGCACCTGGGTGAGCTTGCCCGGCATGGCGCCGATGTAGGTGCGGCGGTGGCCTTTGATCTCCGCCTCGTCGCGCATGCCGCCCAGGCTGAGACGGTAGAACTCCCGCCCCAGGGCTTCACCGATGGACTTTCCGATGCTGGTCTTGCCCACGCCGGGTGGCCCCACCAGCAGCAGAATCGAGCCTTTCACCTCGCCGCGCATGGCGCCCACGGCCAGGAACTCGACAATGCGGTCCTTCACGTCGTTGAGGCCGCTGTGGTGCTCCTCCAGCGTCCGGCGCGCGTGGCCCAGGTCGAGGTTGTCCTCGGAGTACTGGCCCCAGGGCACGCTGGTCAGCCAGTCCAGATAATTGCGGGTCACCGCGTATTCCGGCGAGCCGGATTCCAGCACGTTGAACTTGCGCAGCTCCTCTTCGAAGCGCCGGGTCACCGCCTCGGGCGGGTTCAACGCCTCAAGCCGCTCGCGGAATTCGTCGGCGTCGGCGGTGCGGTCGTCTTTCTCCAGGCCCAGCTCCCGCTGGATCACCTTGAGCTGCTCCTTGAGGAAGAATTCGCGCTGGTGCTTGCTGATCTTTTCGTTCACTTCCTCGCGAATCTGGTTCTGCAGGCGCGCCACTTCCACTTCTTTCTTGACCAGTGTCAGCACGCGCTCCATACGTGTTTTCAAGGACACGGTTTCCAGAATGCCCTGCAACTCGTCGCCGCTGGCGCTGGTCAAGGAGGCGGCGAAATCGGTCAGCGGCGAGGGATCACGGGGCGAAAAGTTCTGCAGGTAGTGCTTGAGCCCTTCGTTGTACAAGGGGTTGAGGGGCAGCAGTTCCTTGATGGTGTTGATGATCGCCATGCCGTAGGCGCGCAGGCTGTCGTCCAGCTCATCGCGGGAAGTGGGGTAGGTCACTTCCGCCATGAACGGGCGCTTGCGGCTCAGATAGCCCTGCACGCGGAAACGGGCCAGGCCCTGGGCCACCACCTGCAGCTGCTGGTCTTCATGATTGACCGCGTGCACCTTGACCAGGCAGCCGTACTCGGGGAAATCCTCCACGCTCACGTCATCCGGGTCCCGGTCGCCGATGTAGATCAGGCCGAGCGCGTGGTGCGGGGTTTGCCCGACGCGCTCCAGGGTGGCGCGCCACTGCTCCTGGTCCAGCAGCAGCGGCTGCACCAGACCGGGCATGAACGGACGGTCCCGGACCGGGATCAAATACACCCGTTGCGGCAGATTCTGATCGGGCAGCGCCAGGGCGCCCTGCGGAGTTCCTTCGTCAACCGTGGTTTGATGTTCTTCCTGACTCATGGGCTCGACTCACTGCAAAGCTGAAAACAACCTGACTCTAAGGTGGCGCCAGTGAGCCGCTTTTCAATCCCGGTCGACGATCAGAAGATCGGCGCTCAACGCGCGCGGCGTCTGGGTGCGGCGCTCCACCACGCGGGCGTTGAAACGGGCCTGGCAGCGCTCGGCCAGATCATAGAACGGCGACCGCCCGGGGTCGGCGATGATGATTCGCTTCACGTCCTGGTCCAGGGCGCGCCGGATCAGATTGAACAGCACCGGTGTGAGCTCATCCCAGAAACAGATGTCCGCGCCGGTGATCATATCCACGTCGGCGAGGCGCTGCTTGGTAAGGCGCTCGAAGCGGCAACGCAGGGTGTCCACCTGAACCCGGTTGATGGCGGCGTGCAGATCCAGGTAGGGGAACACGTCGGCGTCCGCGTCCACGGCGGTGACCCGGCAACGGAAACGCTTGGCGGCGAAAATCGCCAGCGGCCCCCAGCCACAGCCGATGTCCATCAGGTGGCTGTCGGCGGTGAGCCGGAGCGGGCCTTTTTCCCGGGTCAGCTGGTCCATGATCAGAAAGCTGGAGTTCCACACCTTGTTGCCGTGGATGGTGGGCACGTGGTTGGCGCGTTTCAGCTTTCTGATTTCACGGTGGCCGCTGCGCAGCAACGTCAGGCCGCGGGTGTGAACCGTGTGTGCTTCACCGCGTTTGATACGCGGGGGCTGGGGTGTATCAAGGGGCATGGAGTTTTCCGGCGCCGAAAGGGGAAGCGCAAACACTACGGCGGCGCGGCCGGCGGTTCAAGGCCGGCGCGCCGCCTCCGGTTCAGCCGTCGATGTCCTGCCAGAAGGCGCGGAACGCTTCGGCGCTCTCTTCCGGGGCTTCCGCCATCGGCACATGGCCGACGCCTTCGAGGATCACCGCGCGGCTGTTAGGCAGCTCGCGCTGGAACACCTCCACATTGTCGACGCCCAGCAGGGCGTCCTCGCGGCCCCACAGAATCAGCGTCGAGGTTTTGATTTCCGGCAGCACGCCGCGCCCCTGCAGGCGCATGGCCGGGTCCAGATTGATGTCCTGCCACACCTTTTCCGCCACGTCCGCGTTGGCGGCTTTCTCCTCGCCCATCAGCGTGATGGCGAAATCGGGAATGCCCACGGAGCGTTCGCTGGCCCAGTCCAGGGTGGTGCGGAAATCCTCGGCGCTGTGCGGAATCAGCGGGTTGCTGTCCGACTGCTCCAGCACATTGAGAAATTCCGGTGTCTGCAGGGTGATGCCGGCGGCATCCACCAGGCCCAGGGAGCGGAGCCGGTCCGGCTGGCGCCGGGCCATCTCGATGGCGATGGCGCCGCCCATGGAGTTGCCGGCCACGTGGGCGCGCTCCACCTGCAGGGCGTCGAGCAGGCGGAACAGGCGCTCGGCCTGCTCACTGATACCGTAATCCATGTTGGTGGTGCGCGGCTCGGTGTTGCCGTGGCCGGGCAGGTCGGGAATCACGAAACGGTAGTCGCCTTCCAGTTCGTTGGCGAAGCGCACCCAGTTGCGCGAATCGGCGCCGAAGCCGTGGATCAGCAGCACCGCCGGGGCCTGGTCGGCGTCGCTGGATTGCAGCACCCGCCAGCGCAGGCCGTCGTCGGTGGAGACGGTGTGCTCTTCGAGCCCGGCGCGCCATTTTTCAAAATCCATTCCCTGGTGGTAAACCCACCGCTGGCTGCTTTCGCAGCCGGCCAGCAGCACCAGCGTCGCCGCCAGCATTAACAGTCGGATGGCCATTCCGTTTCCTCCGGGTTGTTATTGTTCCGTTCAAGACGGAAAGTCAGCTTAGTTGCTCGGTTTCCGTTTGGCACCACCGTGAAGGTCAAATTTTGTAGCAACCCGCTCTAGCGGGACTTCAGATTCCAGATACCGGCGCCGATGATCAACAGGGTGCCGAGCACCGTGGACAGCACCAGGGTCTCGCCCCAGAACAGCCAGCCCAGGAACGCCGCCCACACCACCGCGGAGTAGTTGTACACGCCCACCTGGCCGGGGCGGGCCAGCTGGTAGGCGGTGGTCATGGCGAACTGCCCGGCGATCGCCACGCTGCCGATCGCCAGCAACCAGAGCATTTCGGTGCCGGTGGGCATCTGCTGCACGCGCAGCAGCAATAGCGCCGACAGCAGGGTGGCGAACAGGGAGAAGTAGAACACCACCCGGTGCGGGGGTTCGCTGGCCGCCATGCGCCGGATGCTCACCTTGGCCACGCTCATGATCGCGGCGCCGGCCAGAGCCACCAGCATCACCGGATCCACCACGCCCTCATCGGCGCGCAGGATCACGCCGACGCCGACAAAGCCGAGTACAATCGCCGCCCAGGTATGCCCGCTGATACGGTCGTTGAGCCACAGCCAGGCCACCAGCGGCAGAAAGAAGGGCACCGTCATCTTCACCAGCACCGCTTCCGCCAGCGGAATATGGGCGATGGTGAAAAAGAAGCAGAACATGGCGGTGACGCCGGTGAAGCCGCGGATAAAGTGCAGCCGCAGGTGGCTGGTGCGCAAATCGCGGATACCGCCACTGGCCACCAGCACCGGCAACAGCACCGCCAGGCCGATCAGATTACGACCGAACACGATCATTTCCACCGGCAGAGTGTCGGCGAGATGCTTGATCATCGCCGCCATGACCGCCAGCAGACCTTCGCCCAGCACCAGCAGAAGCGCGCCTTTAAAAGGCTGGTCCGGCTTCACCGCCGGCTACCACGACAGGCGCGGCGGCGGCTAACGTTGATCATCGCCATGGGTGCGTCATCATAGAGGGCGTCCAACGCCGTGGGTGGGGGCGGCATTCTAACGTCGGCGCCTCGTCCTGGCCATTTTTGAAGGGAGGATGCATGCGTTGTTTTATCGGTATTCCGGTGCCGCCGGCGCTGGCGGCGACACTCACCGCCAACCCGGTCCCGCCGACGGCGCGGCCGGTGCCGGCGGCCAATCTGCATCTGACCCTGGCGTTTCTCGGCGAGCGCTCGCGATCGCAACTGGAGCCGTTGCTGCCGCCGCTGAAGAACGCCCTGGCGCGGTTGCCGGCCTTTACCGTCACGCTCAGCACCCTGGACGTCTTTCCCGAACCCGGGGCGCGCATCTGGGCCGCCCACGCGCGCCGGGAACCGGCGCTGCTCGACCTGCACCGCCAGATTTGGGACCTGCTCGGCCAGGCCGGCATCGACGCCGAGCCCCGCCAATTCCTTCCCCACGTAACCCTGGCCCGCGCCGCCGCTCCCCTGCAGGCGGAGCCTGCGCCCGGGCCCTGGGTCCTCCCGGTAAATTCGGTGATGCTCTATGAGAGCCCCCCGGACGGCTACTATCGGGTGTTACAGGACTGGCGACTAAAAGATTAGCGAGCTCTACCACCACTTCAGCTACGGAGCACTTTTTGTGCGAGCGGGGCCCGCTCCCACCAAGGCCGCATCTAGAAATTATTGCCCGCCGGGGCCGGGCGGGTGGACCGGGCGGTGCCGGCGTCCTGGGGCGCCGGGGCGCCGTTGGCCGGGGTGGAGGAGGGCGAGCCAGTAGGGCCCGGCACGGTTTTTTCCGGCGCCACCCGCGGGCTGCCCATTTTTTGCTGCATGGCCATGGCGGTCCGGGTGAGCTCGGCAAGCTCCATATCGCCCACCAGCAGATAGCTTTTGCCGCCTTGCTGCCAACGCACCAGCGGCACGCTTTTATCGGACATCACATGAAACCAGCCGTCCTGGATGGCGGTGTGGTGGTCCATTTCATACAGCGCCAGACGGTTGGAGCCGGCATCGTGGTAGCGATACTCGGTGATTTCCCGGCCGGCGAGCTGCAGCTGCTTCTGCGAGAGCGGTTGCAGGCCCAGGCCGCTGAACAGCCGTGGCCCGCTCACCTCGCCGGAGGCGCGGGCGGGCTGCATGTAGGCTTGCAGCACCATGTCCGCGAAGCGCGCCGGCGCCGGGCCGGAGCCCGCCATGTGCAGGGCGCCGCCGGTCACCAGCAGCGCCGCCACGATCAGCGCCGCCGCCGCGGGCCAGCGCCGGGCGCGGGGCGCCTCGATCTGTGGGACCGATTCCTGGAATACCGGGTCGAGCGCCCGCCAAAGGGCCGCTTCGCGGCGCCAGTAGGCGTAGATGCGGTCGGCGAACCGGGGGTGGGCACGGATTTCCGCGGCCACCCGGCGGGCGCGGTGCGGCGGCAGCTGGCCGTCCGCGAAGGCGCTCAGCTCTTCATCGGTGACCGCATGTTTCGCATTGCGATTGCCGAGCGAGATCATCGGTCCCTCCTCACTTGACCCGTTTCAACGCCGTTGTCCGTCGCCGGACCGCGGGCCTGTCCCGTTCCTGGCGCAACGTTTCCCGTGCCCGTGACAGGCGTGAACGCAGCGTGCCGACACGGACGCCGAGAATCCGTGCCGCCTCACGGTAACCCGGATTCTCAAGGGCCACCAGCAGCAGGGCGGCGCGTTGCTCGGTGGGCAACTGGTCGAGCGCCTCCAGTGCCTGCTGGCACTCGACGTGATCCTCCTGGTCCGCGGCCACGGTCTGATCCAGCCCGGCGTCCGCGCGCGGTTGCTCCTTGCGCACCGGCGCCGAGGTGCGCTGGTTGATGTACAGCCGGTACAGCATCCGAAACAGCCAGGAGCGCAAACGGCCGAACGGCCGCCACAGGTGGCGCTTGCGCAGCGCCCGCTCAAGGCAGTCCTGGACCAGGTCGTCGGCGGCGCCCGGATCGCCGCACAGCGCCGTGGCATAACGTCTCAGGTGGGGTATCTGGTCGCAGATCTGCTGCTCGAAACTCATCCTGTTCAATGGCCCTGTCAGCGGCGGTGTTACCAGTACCAACAAGACACAGGGCGGTTTGGTTCCGGATTTTTTTTGGAACCAATCCGGAGCGCGGGCTGTTGGTGGGATAGCGGGCGAGGCCCGCTGACTTTCGAAACGGTACGAAACAGGAGGATCGAATGTCTGTAGAGGACGTACGCAAAGGCTTGTTACTGGCCACCGGCCTGGTGTCTCTGGTCGCCGGCGGCGCGGCCCTGGCCGCCTGTGATCCGGTCGAACCGCCCGAGGGCGGCGACGGTCAGCAGCCGGGCGGCATGCAGGACTCCATGCAAGAGGGCGGCGGCTCCATGCAGCAGGAGCAATCCTCGCCCGGCGAGGGCGGCGGCTACTCCGAGTAACGCCGTTCGGGTTAAGCAGACCCGCAACAAAAAAGCCCGGCACGAAGCCGGGCTTTTTTATGGGTCGGTGATCGCGGGCGATCAGCCTTCCTTGAGAGCGGTGGTGATGTCCACCACCGCGCCCTTGCCGTCGCCAAACAACATCAGGGTGTTGTCCTTGGCGAACAGCGGGTTGGGCAGGCCGGCGAAACCGGGGCTCAGCGAACGCTTCACCACCACCACGGTCTTGGCCTTGTCCACGTTGAGGATCGGCATGCCGTAGATCGGGCTGCCCTTGTCCTCGCGCGCCATCGGGTTGGTCACGTCGTTGGCGCCCAGCACGATGGCCACGTCGGTCTGCTCGAAGGTCGGGTTGATGGTGTCCATGTCCTTGAGCTTGTCGTAGGACACTTCCGCCTCGGCCAGCAGCACGTTCATGTGGCCGGGCATACGGCCGGCGACCGGGTGGATCGCGTACTCCACCTCGACGCCCATGCCTTCCAGGGTGTCGGCCATTTCACGCACGGCGTGCTGCGCCTGCGCCATGGCGAGACCGAAGCCGGGCACGATCACCACGCGCTGCGCGGTTTCCAGCACCATCGCCACTTCCTCGGCGGAGGTGGACTTGATCTTGCCTTCGTAGACCTCGTCCTGATCCATCGCTTCGCCGGCTTCCGCCATCACACCGAACAGCACGTTGGTGAGGGAGCGGTTCATCGCCTTACACATGATCTGCGTCAGAATCAGACCGGAAGCACCCACCAGGGAACCGGTGACGATCAGGGCGCTGTTGCCCATCACGAAGCCGGCGGCGGAGGCGGCGATACCGGAGTAGGAGTTCAGCAGCGCGATCACCACCGGCATGTCGGCGCCACCAATGGGGGACACCAGCAGAATACCGAGAATCGCGGCGGCGATGGCCAGGCCCCAGAACACCGGCTCCACGCCGGGGTTCATCACCAGGTAGGCGATGGCGGCCACGGAACCGAGCAGCAGGATGGCGTTGACCAGCTTCATGCCCGGGAAGCCCATCGGCTTGCCGTCGATCAGTTCCTGCAGCTTGGCGAACGCCACGAAGGAACCGGTCAGGGTCACCGCGCCAATCAGAACCGCGATACCGGTGGCGATGATGCCCACGGTGTCCGGGTGCCCGCCACGGAAAAACTCCGCGCCGGCCACGGCGAAGGAGGCGCCGCCACCGAAACCGTTGAGCAGGGCCACCAGCTGCGGCATGGCGGTCATTTGTACTTTCTTGGCCAGGATGGCGCCAATGATGCCACCGACGATCACGCCGCCGATGATGATCTCGTAGGTCACGATATCGCGGTGCAGCAGGGTCACCACACAGGCCACGCCCATACCGGAGGCGGCCAGCAGGTTGCCCCGCACGGCGGTCTTCGGCTTGGTCAGACCCTTGATGCCCAGGACGAAGAGTACGGCCGAGATCAGATAGGCGATATCAATCCAGTTATCGGAAATCTGCATGGGTTACTTCCTCTTGAACATCGCCAGCATTCGATTGGTGACCATGAAGCCGCCAATCACGTTGATGGTCGCCAGTACCACGGCGATAAAGCCGAGGACATTGATCAGCAGACCGGCGTCGGAGCCGGCGGCGATCAGCGCGCCCACCAGGGTAATGCCGGAAATCGCGTTGGAGCCGGACATCAAAGGGGTGTGCAGCGTCGGCGGTACCTTGGTGATCAGTTCCACACCCAGGAAAATCGCCAACACGAAGAGGGTAAGCTGAGATACGAAGTCCATTACTTTTCCTCCTGCCCGTTGTCGTCGCCGTTATCGGCGGGCGCTTCGGGTTCGGCTTTCTTCAGTTCCGGCAGGCCCAGCATCTCGCGCAGGCGAGCGTGGGGCACATCACCGTCGTGACTGATCACGGTGTCGGTGACGATCTGGTCTTCGAAATCCAACTGCAGGTCGCCGTTGTCGTCGAGCAGCAGGTTAAGAAGGTTCTCAATGTTCTTGCCGAACATCTGGCTGGCATGGAACGGCACGGAGGAGGGCACGTTGGTGGGGCCGATGATCAGCACACCGTTTTCCACCACCGTTTCGCCGGCCTTGGTGAGGTCGCAGTTACCACCGCGTTCCGCCGCCAGGTCCACGATCACGGAGCCGGGCTTCATCGCCTTGACCATTTCCTCGGTGACCAGGATCGGGCTCTTGGCGCCCGGGACCGCGGCGGTGGTGATCACCACGTCCATTTCCTTGATCACTTCCTTCATCAGCTCGCGCTGACGCTTGAGGAAGTCCTCGCCCTGGGCCTTGGCGTAACCGCCGGAGCCTTCCGCTTCGCCGGTGTCCAGGTCCAGTTCCACCGGCTTGGCGCCAACGGACAGAATCTGTTCACGGGCGGCGGGGCGCACGTCGTAGGCTTCCACGATGGCACCGAGCCGCTTGGCGGTGGCACAGGCCTGCAGGCCCGCCACGCCGGCGCCCATAACGAACACGCGCGACGCGTTCATGGTGCCCGCCGCGGTCATGTTCATGGGGAACATGCGGTGAGAGGCGTTCGCCGCCAGCAGTACACATTTATAGCCGGCGATCATGGCCATGGAAGAGAGCACATCCATGGACTGAGCCCGGGTGATGCGCGGAATCAGTTCCAGGGCCAGGCCGGTGACCTTGCGCTCCGCGAGAGCCTGCGCGAACTGCGCGTTGGCCAGCGGGTCGGTCATGCCGATAAGGAACTGACCGGCTTTCAGCTTGTCCAGATCTTCCTGGCCATTGGTCGTATTGCTGCCCGGAGTCTGAACTTGCAGGATTGCCTGAGCGTTGGAAAAGATGTCGTCCCGGTCGGTGAGTTTCGCGCCGGCGTTTTCATAATCGCCGTCGGTAAACCCGGCCGCCTCGCCAGCGCCGCGTTCGATGCGGATCTCGACACCGTTTTTCTTGAGCAATGCACCGACGTTGGCGGGCGTCAGTGCGACGCGCTCTTCGCCGGGGCAAATTTCCTTGGGTACACCGATAATCACCTGCGTTACCCCCATTTTATGGTTCGTAAAAACAGGTCCATCTGAAAGCCGGTCGGGATGACGGGTTTTCAGGGGAACCTCGAAAAACGGCCGGTTTATTCAAACCGGCCGCTGAGCAGGCTGCTAACCTTATTGTGCAGTCGACAGCTTGGCAAATAAGAAATGGTTATTGCGCCCATAAACGGTCAATAATTGACCGGAAAGGTCAACTATCCGCCGCCTGCCCGTTTATTTTTTGAGCAACACGCTCGCGATCCTCGTCTTCACGCATGTGGATAAACGGCTCGAGAATGGTATTTCCGCGCACCTGGGCCTTGATCACGTGTAAAAAAGTGTAAGCCCCGAGCAGCTTGCGGAACAGGAAAATGAATTCCTTGGGCGGCACGTCGAAATGTACCGACAGGGCGGTGCGGCTGGCACGGTTCATCACCCGGTTGGGCAGGTTGCTCTCGCCCCACAGGTATTCACCCTTGTCGTTGACCACGGACTTGGGCGGCGGAAAGCGGTCCGGGTCCTGCAGCGCCTCGATGGCCTCGAAGCACAGCGCGGCGAAATCATCCAGCAGCCGGCGCGGCACCTCGCCGTCGAGAAATTCCAGCGCGCGCATGGCGCCGAACAGACGCTCGCTGTCGTGCAGCCAGGCGGCGCGGATCATCTCGCGGCCGGGGCCCAGCACCTCATCGTCGAAATCGCGGATGGCGCCGAAATCCAGCAACACGATCTTATCCTTGCCGTCGTCGCCGACGCGCATCAGATAGTTGCCGAAGTTCGGGTCGGTCTGCATCTTGTTCCACTCAAACACTTCCCGGCAGCACAGCTCCATGATGGCGCGGCCCAGAAAGTTGCGGCGCTCCTGGCTCAGCGACACCACCGACGGATCGCTGATGTGCACGCCTTCCTCATAGGACAGGCAAAGAATGTTGTGGGTGGAGTAGTCGCCGTACACTTCCGGCACCACGAAACGCGGGTCGTCGGCCAGCGCTTCGCGGAAATGGCGGGTGGTGTGCGCTTCCAGGTCGTAGTCCACCTCACGGCCGAGCATGTCGCGCACTTCATCCAGCCATTGGTTGAACTGCTCGGTGATCGGCACCAGGCGGCTCAGCTTGAGCAGCCGCACCAGCGCGCGCATGTCCGAATCGATGGCGTTGGCGACGCCCGGGTACTGAATCTTGAGGGCCAGCTCGGCGCCGTCGCTCTTGCGCCGGGCGCGATGCACCTGGCCCAGGCTGGCCGCGCCCAGGGGCTGCGGGTCCACCTCCAGCTCGGCCAGTTTGACGCTGCCCAGCTGCTGCCTGAGGTGCTTCTCCACCGCCGGCCATTCCAGGGCGGTGGTGCTGTTTTCCAGGGTGTGCAGCGCCTCGGTGACCTCCTCGGGGAGGAAATGCTCGCCGAACAGCGCCATCATCTGGCCGATTTTCACCACCGAGCCCTTTAACTGGCCGAGTTCCTCGACCAGCTCTTCCGCCCGTTGCGAGAGGTTGCGCCGGCGCCGCGCCTCGCGCTGGTCCGGCGCCGCGAACAGACCGCCGGCGCTGGCCGTGGCGTAGCGGGCACCGGCCAGGAAGCCGGCCCGGGCCATGGAAAAGCGGCGTTCCAGGGAGCCTGTTTTCACCCGTTTTACGGTTTTTCGTGCCATAGTTCCTCGCGCGGGCCAACTGCAGCCTCGCATTCTAGCTGATTAAGGAAGCACAGATATATGCCAACGACCTGGATCCTGTTGCGCGGACTGGTTCGTGAACAAGCACATTGGAACGGTTTCGCCGACCGCCTGGCCGGGGCTCTGGGCGCGGACCATCGGGTGATGTGCATGGATTTGCCCGGCAACGGCGTCCGCCACCGGGACCGCAGCCCGACCCGCATCGCCGCCATGGTGGACGCGGCCCGCGAAGACCTGGCCGGGCGCGGCGTGGACGGGCCGATCCACCTGGTGGCGCTGTCCCTGGGCGGCATGGTGGCGATGGATTGGCTGCAACGTCATCCGCGGCAGGTGGCCGCCGCCGCCTTGATCAATTCCAGCGCCGCGCCGGTGAGCCCGTTCTGGCACCGCCTCAAACCGGCCAACTATGGCGCCATTCTCCGCCACGGCCTGCTTGGCCGCGACCGCCTCAAGCGCGAGCGCATGATTCTGGAGATCACCACCAACCGGCTGTCGGACGCCGACAAGGACCGCATCGCCGGGCAATTCCAGCGGATCGACGAGGCCCGCCCGGTGTCCGCCGCCAATACCGTGCGGCAGTTGTGGGCGGCGGCGCGGTTTCGCGCGCCGAAGACGCTGCCCGAAGGGCGTCCGGTGTTGGTGATCAGCGCCGCCGGCGACCGGCTGGTGGACCCGCGCTGCTCCGCGGCGCTGGCCCGACGGTGGTCGGCGCAACGGGCGGTCCACCCGGACGGCGGCCACGATCTGTCCCTGGACGACCCGGGCTGGCTCGCCGACACCCTGGCGGACTGGGCCGGGCCGACCCCGGGACTAAATAAAACCGCGGCTTTTGACGATTGACCCCCGTGGCACGACGCTCTAGCTTGAACGCAGAACTCACGGGTTCTGTGCCGAGCCCATGTTGGAGACGTTGATGGCCACACCGCAGGAATTAAACCAGCTACGCGACGGCCCGCGCACGCCGCGGGAGCAGATCTGGTTCGACCGCTACGCCCACCACCGGCTTGAAGCCTGGCGCCGGGTCCAGGATCCGCTGGCCGACCGCTGTCTGGAAAACATCGCGTTTCAACGGCCCTCCGGCCTGCTCGACGAAGTGGAGCGGCGCGCGGCCGAAGAGGGCGGGGTGTACCAGGCGTTCCTGGACCACTGCCACACGGTGCCCGGCTGGGTGGACTTCGAGCGTATGGAATTGGGGCGGCGCATGTACCGCCGGCATGGCGCGCTGCAGGGCCTGGTGCTGATGTGCTCCAGCCTGGTGGAGGGCTACGCCCACAACAAGCCGTCCCAGGTGCTGGTCGCCACCGGCCGCCTGCAGAAGGATGTGTCGCGGCGTATTTATGAAACCGGCCAGATGCTGCACAACATCGCCGCCACCGACGGCCTGCGTCCCGGCGGCCTGGGCCACCGGACGCTGATGGAGGTACGGCTGCTGCACGCGGCGGTGCGCCGCTTTCTCAGCGAAAGCGGGCGCTGGGACAGCGACCGCTTCGACCTGCCGATCAATCAGGAGGACATGGCCGGCACGGTGCTCGAGTTCGATTACATGGTGGTGCGGGGGCTGCGCCGGATGGGCCTCTATATCAGCCATCAAGAGCATGAGGCGATGCACTATTTCTGGCGCTACGCCGGCTACCTGCTGGGCGTGGACGAGGCCTTGCTCACCGCCACCGTGGAAGAGCAGAAAGTGCTGGCGCTGCAGCTCACCTCCCATCTCTACGACCCCACCGAGGACAGCGAAAAGCTGGCCAAGTCGCTGCTGGCCGGCATGGCGGGCAAGCCGCCGTTCCATCTTTCCTATGACGTGCTGGTGGCGGTGAGCCGTTTCCTGATCGGCGACGTCATGGCCGACGACCTGAACCTGCACAGCCGGGTATCGTCCGCCGCGGCGGTGCGCCTGGCCCGGGCCGGGTTTGGCGCCGCCAGCCTCGGCCAGCGGCTGCTGCCGGAGGCCGCCAAGCGGCGGTTGGAGGACTTCAACCACGACCTGGGGCGTCGCACCCTGAAACTGGGTCTGGGGAAGGACCCGGCGCGCTGGGGGTTCAAGGCGATGGCCTGACCCCCGCGCCGGGCGGGGCGCTCAGGAGGCGCGTTCGTCGGCCACCCGCTGCTCGCGGAGCAGCGACACCATGTCGGCGAGGATGTGCCCGGTTTCCCGCAGGTAGGGGTCTTCGTCCAGCGGTTCGTCGTTGCTGTCCGGGTCCAGCGCCCGCTGTTCTTCCAGGGCGCGCAGATCTTCCATTTTCTCAATCGGCTCTTCACCACGGTGCTTGCGCAGGGCGTTCTCGATGTCCAGACGGCGCTGGTCGAAATCCTCCTGCCAGGCCTTGCGCTGCTTGGCGTTAAGGGACAGTTCCTGGCGTTCGTTGGCGCGGTTGAGCAGATCGCGCAACTGGTTCACATAAACGAATTCCGGATTGTCGCCGATGCGCGCGTCGTGCCGCTCGCGCAGCCCCGGCAGCAGCGGCACCAGGTCCTGATAACGCTGGTACTTGGCCGGGTCGATCTCATCCCAGGGCAGGGCGTTGGGCAGGCTGCTTTCGCCGATCGATTCCTTGTCCACCAGCGACGGCATGGTGACGTCCGGCACGATGCCCATGTTCTGGTTGCTGGAACCGGACACCCGGTAGAACTTGGCGTTGGTCATCTTGAGCTTGCCGTGGTTCAGGTCCAGCAGGGTCTGCACGGTGCCTTTGCCGTAGGTCTGATCGCCGACGATCAGGGCGCGGCCGTAGTCCTGCATGGCGCCGGCGAAAATCTCCGACGCCGAGGCGCTGTAGCGGTTGACCAGCACCGCCAGCGGCCCGGAATAGAGCATGCCGGGATACTGATCGTTTTCCACGCTGACGCGACCGCCGGCCTCGCGCACCTGCACGGTGGGGCCGCGGTTGATGAACAGGCTGACCAGCTTGTTCACCTCCAGCAGGGAACCACCGCCGTTGTTGCGCAGGTCCACCACCAGGCCGTCGACATTCTCTTTACGCAGTTCCACCAGCAGTTCCGCCACGTCCCGGGTGGTGCTGGTGTAATCCGGATCGCCACGGTGGAAGGCGTTGAAATCCATGTAGAAGGCGGGAATCTCGATGATGCCCAGCTTCATGGTGTCGCCGCCGTGCTCCACCTCGATCACTTCCTTCTTGGCGGCCTGTTCCTCCAGCACCACCTTGTTGCGGGTAATGGCGATGGTGCGGGTGTCGTGCTCGCTGGCGCGGCCGGCGGGAATCACTTCCAGGCGCACTTTGGAGCCCTTCGGCCCGCGAATCTTGTCGACCACTTCGTCCAGGCGCATGCCGATGACGTTGACCATCTCCTCGTCGCCCTGGGCCACGGCGATCACCCGGTCGGCGGGGCTCAGCTGCCCCTGTTTGGCGGCCGGGCCGCCGGGCACCAGGCGCACCACCTTGGTGTAGCCGTCCTCGTACTGCAGCACCGCGCCGATGCCTTCCAGCGACCGGCTCATGCTGATGTCGAAGTTCTCGGAATTATGCGGCGTGAAATAGTTGGTGTGCGGATCAAAGGTCTGGGCGAGGGCGTTCATGTAGGTCTGGAACACGTCCTCGGGGGTGTTCTGACGAACCCGGCTGAGCTGGCTTTCGTAGCGGTTGGTCAGCCGTTTGCTGATTTCCTCGTCGCTGGTGCCGTTGAGACGCATGGACAGCACCGCGTTGCGCAGCTGGCCGCGCCAGATCGCGTCCAGGGCGTCCTGGTCCTCGGCCCAGTCCGCTTCGCTGCGGTCCACCAGCACCTTGCCGTCGCCGTCGAAGTCCCAGTCCTCGAAGCCGCCTTCCAGGGTGGCGAGGATCTCGGTGAGGCGGTCTTCGAGACGGCTCTGGAAGCGGTTGAAGATGGAGTAACCGGCCTCCAGGACGCCGTCGCGCAACTGGTTGTCGAGCTGATCGCGGTAGGGCTGGAAGTCGTCCACGTCCTGCTGGGTGAAATACAGCCGGTTGGGGTCGAGGTCCTGCAAATACTGCTCAAGCACCTGCGCGGAAAGCGCGTCGTCGAACTTCAGGCGCCGGTAGTGCAGCTCCAGGCGCTCGACGATTTCCTCGGCGGCTTCACGGTGGACCTTCTCGGGCTTGAGCGATCCTTCGATGGCGGGGTCGTTGCCCAGGTCGCCGCCCACTTTCAGGGCGCCGCCCAACAACAGGGCCGCCAGGAGCACGCCAAACAGCTTGCGGAATACGGACATGAACTTACTCGGCTGCATTTTTTAAAGGGTTCCAGGGCAGTATAAAGGAAACCACCGCCTGGAACAGGGTCGCCCAAATCACCGGGCGGGGGCAAGCGCGGATGGATAGGCAAAGGCGCCGATCATCGACATACTGAGCGCTTTGCCGGACTTCATGAGGCCCCCGTGCATCGTCTTTTTACCGCCTTTTTTCTGATCGGGATACTCGGCGCCCTGGTGCAGCTGCTCGGCGGCGACCTGCAGGCCCCGGCCCGTGTGGTGTCGGCGCTCTGGGAGGCGGCGGACCTGGCGGTGGAAGTGAGCCTCGGGTTGATCGGCGTGCTGGCGCTGTGGAGCGGCCTGTTCCGCCTCGCCGAGCAAAGCCGCCTGGCCGACCGCATGGCGGCCGGCGTGCGCCCGGTGCTGGCGCGGCTGATGCCGTCGCTGCGGCGGGACCCGGCCGCCGGCGCCGGGGTGTCCATGAACCTGGCCGCCAATATGCTCGGCCTGGACAACGCCGCCACGCCGCTGGGCCTCAAGGCGATGGAATCGCTCCAGGAACATAATCCGGAGCCGCGCCGGGCCACCGACAGCCAGATCATGTTCCTGGTGCTGAACACCTCATCGGTGACCCTGGTGCCGGTGACGGTGCTGCTGTACCGGGCCCAGCAGGGCGCCGCCGACCCGGCGGCGGTCTACCTGCCGATGCTGATGGCCACCACGATCTCCACCTTTATCGGCGTGATACTCACCGCCCGGCTGCAGCGCATTCCGCTGCGCGACCCGCTGCTGATCACGGTGGCGCTGGGCTGGCTGGCGCTGCTTGCGGTGCTGGCGCTGGGCGTTTATCTGGCGCCGCCGGACCTGGGCAACACCCTGTCCGGGTTGTTCGGCAACGGCATTCTTCTGGCGGTGATCGGGCTGTTCTTCTTCGCCGCCTGGCGCGCCCGCATCGACAGCTACGACTGCTTCGTGGAAGGCGCCAAGGAAGGCTTCACCCTGGCGGTGAAGCTGATTCCCTATCTGGTGGCCATGCTCGCCGCCATCGCCATGCTGCGCGCCAGCGGCGTGCTCGAAGCGGTGCTGTCGGCGATCCGCCTCGGCGCCGCCGCCCTGGGCTGGGACACCCGCTTCGTGGACGCCCTGCCGGTGGCCTTCCTGAAACCACTGAGCGGCTCCGGCGCCCGCGCCGCCATGCTGGACGTAATGCAGACCCACGGGGTGGATTCCCTGGCCGGGCGCATGGCGGCGGTGATGCAGGGCTCCACGGAAACCACCTTCTATGTGCTCGCGGTGTATTTCGGCAGCGTCGGCATCCGCGACTTCCGCTACGCGCTCTGGTGCGGCCTGGCCGCCGACGCCGCCGGGCTGTTGGCGGCGATCCTCCTGAGCTACGTTTTCTTCGGTTAGAGGGAACTTGTGGGAGCGGGCTGTGGGAGCGGGCCTTGCCCGCGAAAGGGTGGCATCAGCCACCCGGCGGGATACCAGAGACGTTGTTTGTGCTGCCGTTAAGAAGTCGCTCTGGGATCCTGCCGGAAGCTTCGCTCCCTTTCGCGGGCAGGGCCCGCTCCTACAATCTCGCGGAAGGTCAGATTCAGCCGGGCATCCTGTATTCGCCGGCGGCGGGGCAGGGCGTGCTCGAAGTGGGTCTGCACCTCCGGTGACATGATCAGCAGGCTGTCGTGTTCCAGCGCGATCACCCGGCTCTGGCGGCCGCTGCCGTAGGGTCGGAAGGCGAAGTCGCGGGCGGCGCCGGGATTATAGGAGAGCACCCAGGGATGGGCGCCCAGCTCCGGCTCGTTGTCGCGGTGCCAGCCCATGCTGTCGTCACCGTCGCGGTAGAGGTTGGCCAGGGCCCCGTTGGGGGTGCGGCCGGTGAGTTCGGTGACCCGCCGCCGCAGCGCGTCGAGCGCCGGCGGCCAGCCCCGGCCCTCATGGGTCAGCCCCGAATACCGATAAGAGATACCCTGGTCCGCCACCCAGCAGGTCAGCCTGGGCACCGGATGCTCCCGGCCGAACACCCGCACCCGGGGCCGGTCCCAGGGCAATTGGTTACAAAGCGTGTGAAAGAGAGCGGTCGCCGCGTCACCGAGAATGCCCGGAATCAGCCACAGGCGCGCCTCATGCCCCAGGTCGATGGGCGCGGTGCGCTGGTTCAGCCGTGTTATCGTGGAGTTGACAGTCATCATGCGCTGCTCTATCTAAGCCGGGTTGATACCTGACGCCGGCCCATCTTGTTCGCGAGGAGCTTAGCATGCTGCACGTTTACGACATCGAAAAAGGAGTGCTCCGCGAAAGGGACGTGGCCGAGTTGACGCCCGGCACCTCGGACGCGGCCAGCTGGATCGATCTGGTCGACGCGTCCGACGAGGAACGTGAGCAGCTGCAGCACCTGTTTCGCCAGAACCTGCCCGAATCCGACGACGTGGAGGAGATCGAGGCCTCGGCCCGCTTCTTCCACGACGAATACGGCCTGCATGTGCACTCGCTGTTCGTCTACCAGGCCGAAGGCCGCCACCGCACCTCGACCGTGGCGTTCGTGCTGCAGCCGGGCCGGCTGCTCACCTTCCGCGATTCACGGCTGCCGGATTTCCGCCTCATGCGCCTGCGCGTGCGCCGCGGCTGGGTACAGGCCCAGGCGCCGCTGGACATTCTGCTCAGCATTCTCGAGCAGAAAGTGGAAAACATGGCGGACAGCCTGGAGGACATCCACCGCAACCTGGAGGAAGTCAGCTACCTGGTGCTGGAAGACGAAGAGGCGGAGCTGGAAGACGGCATCGAAAAGCTGGCCCACCTGGAGGACAGCAACGGCAAGATCCGGCTCTGCCTGATGGACACTCAGCGCTCGATCTCCTTTATCCAGCGCTACGTGCGCACCGACAAGGACCGCCGCCGCACCTGCTCGGAAATCCAGCACGACCTGGACACCCTGATGTCCCACGCCACCTTCCTGTTCGAGAAGATCAACTTCCTGATGGACTCCACCCAGGGCTTCATCAACATCGAACAGAACCAGATCATCAAGATCTTCTCCATCGCCGCGGTGGTGTTCCTGCCGCCCACCATGATCGCCAGCATCTACGGCATGAACTTCGACGTCATGCCCGAACTGCAATGGGCGTTCGGCTACCCGGCGGTACTCGGCCTGATGATCCTCTCCGGCATCGCCCCGTACTGGTACTTCAAACGCAAAGGATGGCTGTGAGGAGCAGTTAATAGTTAATAGTGAACAGTTAATAGTTGCGCGATCGGGGGTCCGGATAAACGGCTAGGCCGTGCCCGCGTCACCACTTCGCGGGCACGGCCTCGCCGCTCAAGAAGATCCGGGACGCGTCTTTTAGCTGTTAACTATTAACTATTAACTGTTAACTCTTAACTGCAGTTTCAGACTGCCCATTTCCCGCCGGTGTGGCTAACGCGGCCTTCGTCGCGGAGTTTGATCAGGTGGGCTTCCAGGGAGAGGCAGGCGACGCCGTGCAGGAAGGCGGGGACGTCTTCGTAGACCCGGGTGACCAGTTCCTGGACGGTGATCGGGTCCGAGTCCAGCGCTTCCACGACCTTGCGTTCGCGGTCGCGGCGGTGGGCGAGGGTCTTGTCCACGGTGGCCATGGGGTCGTCGATCACGTCGCCGTGGCCCGGCGCCATCAGGTCGATGCGGTAGTCGCGCAGCAGGGCCAGGGAGTCCATATAGGCCGCCATGGAGCCGGACGGCGGGGCGATCACCACGGTGGAGCCTTGAATCAGGTGGTCGCCGGTGAACAGCAGGTTCTGGTCCACCATCAGATAACACAGGTGATTGCCGACATGCCCGGGCGTGGCGATCACTTCCAGTTCGGTGCCGCCGCAATCCACCCGTTCGCCGTGACGCAGGCGCCGTTCCGGGGCCCAGGTTTCGTCCTGCAGGCCGTCGTCGGGCACGTCGGGGCCGAGCAGGCGCGCGCCGCTGGCCTCGGCCAGTTCGCGGGCGCCGGGGGAGTGGTCGCGGTGGGTATGGGTGACCAGAATCTGTTCGATCGGGCGGCCGATCTTTTCCGCCGCGTGCAGCAGCGCCTGGGTGTGTTCATGGTCCACCGGGCCCGGGTCGATGACCGTGAGCGCGCGGTCACCGACCAGATAGGAGTTGGTGCCGGGCCCGGTCATCATTCCCGGGTTGCGGCCGAGTACCCGCCAGGCGTTGGGTGCGATTGGGGTAGGGTGGCCAGGAATGAGCGCTGCCATTATCTCTCCTACAGCCGTTGCTGTGCTTCGAGGAGCCGGCATTGTGACCATTTAGTCGGCGATTGCCTAGTGGTCCATGCCACGGCCCGGTGATCAGCGGTCGTAGGCTTCCACCCGCAACACCCGGGCGCGCCAGCGTTCGGCCTGGATCTCCCGGTCAGGGCGGGGCACGGAAAGATTCAGCGGGTAGCGTCCGCCGGCGGGGATGTGCATGGAAAGCGTCATGCGCTCGCCGTACAACACCTCGCAGGCTTTGGCCGGCGGGCAGCTGAGCGCTTCCGCCATGATTTCGGTGCGCGCCACCGCGTTCTCGCCGCGATTGATGATTTCACCGCGCAGGCGATAGGTGGTTTCGGTTTCGTGCACGCTGGAGATGCTGGTCTCCACGGTCTCCGGGTCGGTGGGCACACGGCGTTCCTGGTCCGTGAGCAGCATAGCGCCGAGGAAAATGGAGCCGGCCAGCGCGACGCCGGCGAGGACCAGGTAAAAAGGCTTGCGGCCCGCTTGCCAGCTGCCCCAAAGCAGCACGACAACGGCGACGGTCACGGTTAACACCAACAAAAAGCGCATCGGACTGGATCACTCCCCGGTTCGGTTGAGGTTACGATAGCATCTCGCCAAGGGGCCCATAGTATAAAGCCTGTTTCTTCTCTCGACGGTGTTCTTATAATCGGGTCTGCATCTTGTAAAGGAGAACCGCATGTTGATCGTGGTATCGCCGGCCAAAACGCTGGATTACGACTCGCCGCTGCCGTCGCTGCGCGCCACCCAGCCGCGCCTTCTGGAACACAGCGCCGAACTGGTGGAGCGTGCCCGCAAGCTGTCACCGGCGGATCTGGCCAGCCTGATGAAGGTCAGCGACAAGATCGCCCACCTGAACGTGGAACGGTTCGCGCAATGGTCGCGCCCCTTTGATAAACACAACGCCCGGCCCGCATTGTTCGCGTTCAAGGGCGATGTGTACACCGGCCTCGACGTGAGCCGCTTCGACGGCGACGATTTGAAAGCCGCGCAAAGCCGCCTGCGCATCCTCAGCGGCCTGTACGGCGTGCTGCGCCCCCTGGATCTGATGCAGCCCTACCGGCTGGAAATGGGCACCCGCCTGGACAATGAGCGCGGCAAGGATGTCTACCAGTTCTGGGGCGACATTATCACCGCACAGCTGAAAAAAGACATGAAGGCGGCCGGCACCGAGGTGCTGGTGAATCTGGCGTCCAATGAGTACTTCAAATCGGTGCGCACCGAGCAGCTGCCCGGGCCGGTGATTGAACCGGTGTTTCAGGACGAGAAGAACGGCAAATACAAGGTGATCAGTTTCTACGCCAAGAAGGCGCGCGGGCTGATGGCCGCCTGGATTCTGCAGGAAGGGATTGAAACGCCGGCGCAATTGAACAAGTTCCGGGTCGCCGGCTACCGCTACGACAAGGCAGCTTCCACCGACACCAAGCCGGTGTTCCGGCGCGCGGAAGGGGCCGCCTGAGCCCCTCCCTTGGCCGCCGGAGGGTTACAACCAGTCGGACTCGAAGTCGTCCGGCTTGACCACCATCACGTCACAGCCGGCACGGGTAAGAAGCCCTTCGGCGGTGGCGCCCAGCAGTAACCGCTCCACCGGGTTGCGGCGCACCGTGCCCACCACCAGGCAGTCGCTGCCCTGTTCCTCGCAGTAGCCCGCCAGGGTCCGTGATACCGGCCCTTCCAGCAGGGTGGCGCGGTCCTTGGGCAGGGCGTGGCGCTCGGCGAAGGCGTCCAGCGCTTTCTGGTGGTAATCGCGAATGTTGGCGGCGCTGGCGGCGTATTCCGGCAGGGCTTCGCCGGCCACCAGCAGCAGGGTTTCGTCCGGGTGCTCCAGAACATGCACCGCCTCCAGCTCGCCGTGCATCTGCTCGCACCAATAACCGGCGGCGCCGATCACCCGGTCGTCCAGACCGCCTTCATACTGTTCCGGCTCCACCGCCGCGGTGAACCGGGGCGTGTCGTTCCAGGGGTCGGAATGCACGCACAGCACCGCGCCGGGGGCATGGCGAATCAGCAGCCAGTCGCGGGGCGTGAACAAATGGCGGCGCAGCCGGCCTTCCTCGCTGGTGTGCACCACGCTGAGCACCGGGCGGCAGTCGCGGACCCTGTCCCGCAGCGCCTGTTCGCTGTCCCGGGAGGAGACGATGCGCTTGTCCACCTGGTGGTCGCCGCACAGCGCGTCGATGCGTTTGTCCCAGGCCTTTCGAATCTGTTTCTCCGCCGCCTGCCGGCGTTCCTCGTCCAGGCCCACCGCCCGGCGCATCGCCGCCGAGTCGCTGTTGACCATCACCGTCAACGGCAGGCCGGCGGCGCGCGCCAGCTTCAGGCCCTTGGTCAGCGCCGGCTGCGGCGCTTTCAGATCGCGGTCGAGAAAAACCAGAATACCGTTACCGTCCATAGCATTGCTCATGATCAGGCCTCCACACCCAGGCGGCCGCTGCCGCACAGCGTCTCGCGGTCGAGAATTTCCACTTCACGGCCGTCGACCCACAGGGTTTTCTGTTGCTGAAAACGGGTAAAAATCCGGCTCACGGTTTCCACCGCCAGCCCCAGATAGTTGGCGATGTCGTAGCGCGACATGGGCAGGCGGAAACGCTTGGCGCTCAGGCCCCGGCGTTGTTGCCGGGCCGCCAGGGACAACAGCAGCGACGCCACCCGGTCGTCCGCGCTCTTTTTGCTGAGCAGCATATGAAGCTCGCGGTCGGCGCGGATCTCGTTGCTCATCAGCCCGAAAAAGTGGTGCTGAAGAGACGGGATGCGCTGCGACAGGTCTTCAAGCCGGTGAAAGGGGATCTCGCAAACGGTGGCGGTTTCCAGCGCCTTGGCGTTGCTCAGATGGCGGGCGGTGCTGATACCGTCCATGCCGACGATCTCGCCGGGCAGATAGAAGCCGGTCACCTGTTCGTCGCCGTCGTCGGACACCGCGTAGGTCTTGAGGGCGCCGGAGCGCACCGCGTAGACCGCGTGGAAGTCGTCGGCGGCGCGGAACAGGTGCTCGCCGCGCTTCAGCGGGCGGCCGCGTTGCATGATCCGATCGAGCTCTTCCAGCTGATCCGGCGCGACGGCCAGCGGCAGGCAGATCGGGCTCAGGCTGCATTGGTTGCAGGATACACTGCGTGTCATGATCCCCCCTTCGGGCGGGCTACGTAGCAAGGAAGCGGCTTGGTTCATTATAGGGCCTATAAAATTTATTAGATAATCCGGCTGAAGCGCTCGCCGGCGGTCGGGTCCCGGTGATTATCGAAGGGCATCACCAGAGCCCGGGCGACCAGACGCCCCGCATCCGTGATCACCAGGGCGCTGTCCTGCATGGCGATCAGCCCCTGCTTTTCGAACACCGCCAGTTGCGGCAGAACGTCGTTGAAGTAATCGACGAAATCGACCCCCCACACCTGCCGGAACTCGGCCAGATCCAGGCGCAGCTGGCAGAGAAAACCGATGATCACCCAGCGCCGCAGGCGGTCGTCGCGGTTAAGCAGATAGCCGCGCTCCAGGGGCCAGTCGCCTTTGGCGACGCTGTCCTGCCAGTCCTCGATGCGTTTCGGCGCCTGTGCGTACAGGTCGTGCAGATCGCTGATCGCGCTCACCCCGAAGCCGATCAGATCGGCATCGCCGTGCAGGGTGTAGCCCTGAAAGTTGCGGTGCAGGGTGCCTTCGCGGCGGGCGCGGGCCAGGTCGTCGTCGGGCAGGGCGAAGTGGTCCATGCCGATCAGTTCGTAGCCCGCCTCCTGCAGCATGCCGCCGGCGCGCACCAGCATCGCCAGCTTCTCTTCGGGGCTGGGCAGGGTGCGCTCCGGTATCTGGCGCTGGATTTTGAAGCGCGCCGGCAGGTGGGCGTAGTTGTAAAGGGAGATGCGCTCCGGCCGCAGCGCGATCAACTGCTCCAGCGAATGGGCCAGGCTGGTTTCACTCTGCCAGGGCAGGCCGTAGATCAGGTCCGCGTTGATGGAATGAAAATCGAAGGCCCGTGCGTCCTCGAACGCCCGGCGGATCATCGCCACCGGCTGCACCCGGTTCACCGCTTGCTGCACCCGCGGGTCGAGGTCCTGCACCCCCAGGCTAAGGCGGTTGAAGCCCAGCCCGCGCAGCAGCCCCAGCCGCGCGCGGTCGACCGTGCGCGGATCGATTTCGATGGCGTAGTCGCCCCGGTCGTCTTCGAGAAGATGAAAATAGCGCGCCAGCTCGTAGACCAGCTCGGTGATTTGCGCGTCGCTCAGAAAGGTCGGCGTGCCACCGCCCCAGTGCATCTGGACCACCGGTCTTTGCCGGTCGATCAGCGCCGCCTTCTGCCGGATCTCGGTTTTCAGATGGGCGATGTAGGGCAGGGCGCGCTCGCGGTTGGCGGTGATCACCCGGTTACAGGCGCAGTAGTAGCAAACCGACGCGCAGAACGGAATATGACAATACAGGGACAGATTGCGATGGGCGCGGTTGCCCGCCGCCACGGAACGCTGCACGTCGCCAAGGCTCACTTCTTCATGGAACCGGGTGGCCGCCGGGTAGGAGGTATAGCGGGCGCCGGGGCCGCCGTATTGGCGAATCAGGTCCGGGTTCCAGACGGTCATGGGGGCTGCTCCAAACGTAGACCGGGGTATGGTCTCAGTGTTGCCGCCCGCCAATATTGATATGGATCAACGCCCGGCGTGATTCAGGCCAGGCCGCAGAACACCGCCCAGCGGTGCAGCGACCCCGGCGCCAGCCCCTGGGCCAGGAACACCGCGCCCAAAAGCAGGCCCAGGGCGGCGGCCACCCGGCGCCCACGGACCCCTTGGAAACGGCGCATCTGCCCACCCAGCACCCCGCCGGCGGCCACCGGCGCCAGGGTCAGCGCCCCGAACACCACCATCACCAGCAGCCCGCCGACCACGCTGGCGCTGCTGGCCGCGAGCAGCAGCGCGGAATAGACCAGACCACAGGGCAGAAAGCCCCACAGCGCACCCAGCATCAGCGCCTTGGCGGGTCGGTCCACCGGCAACAGGCGCCGCACCAGCGGCTGCAAACGGCGCCAGACCGCCGCGCCGGGCCGTTCCAGCCGACGCAGCAGCCCGCCGCCGGTGAGAAAGTGGATCGACAGCAGCAGCATCAGGGCGCCGGAAAACAGCGCCGGCCAGGCCGGGCCCTGCCACGGCAGGACGCGCAGCAGCCCGTTACCCAGCCCGCCGGCCACCGCACCCAACGCCGCGTAGCCGCCGATGCGCCCGACGCCGAACAGCAGCTGCCAGCCCCACAGACGCAGGCCCTCACGCCGGGCGGCGGGCACCGTGAAGGTGAGGGCGGTGCCGATGCCGCCGCACATACCCACGCAGTGTGCGGCGCCGGCCACCGCCAGCAGCGCGGCGGCGCTCAGTTGCGGCAGCATCAGTTCAATCACGGTCGCGGTCCTCGAACACCACGCGCCAGGCCTGGTGCTCCAGATCCTCGAACTGGCCCCGGTTGATGGCCCAGAACAGCGCCCACAGCGCCAGGCCCAGGAACAGCAAGGCGAGCGGGATCAGGAGGATGATGATTGCCATCGGGCGATCCTCGATGCGTTGACGGTGACCAGCAGCGAGCTGGCCGACATGCCCAGCGCGGCGGCCCAGGGCGGCACCAGCCCGGCCACCGCCAGCGGCACGGCGATGAGGTTATAGGCCAGCGCCCAGGTCAGGTTCTGACGGATGCCGCGGCGCACGCGGCGGGCCAGGGCCGGCAACGCAGCCAACGGCGCCAGGCCCGGCTTGAGCAGATAGAGGCCGGCGGCTTTACGGGCCAGGGGGCTGGCGTCCGCCGTGGCCACCGACACCGAGGCCGCCAGCAGGGCGGGGGCGTCATTGATGCCGTCGCCGACCATCATCTGCGGGCCTTCCTCGGTGGCCAACCGCTCCAACCAGGCTTTTTTCTGCTCCGGGGTCTGGCGGGCGCGCCAGTCGTCCAGGCCCAGGGTGTCGGCCAGCGTGGCCACGGCGCCTTCGCCGTCGCCGCTGGCCAGGCGCAGGTGCCATCCTTGCGCGCCCAGGGCGCGGGTCACCGCCGCCGCTTCCGGGCGCGGTTCGTCGCTGAGCCACAGGCGCAGGCGTGGCTGCTCGTTTTCATACAGAAGCAGGCGGGTGGCGCCCCGCGTGGCCGCGTTGCCGGCGTCGTCGAAGGGGTCCGGGCCGATGCGCCAGAGTACGCCGAGGCGGCGCCCCCGGGCGCCCTGATGCAGGACCTCCGCATCCGCCAGCGCCGGGTCGTCGGGGTAGGCGTCAAAGGCGCGCGCCAGCGGGTGGGGGTGGTGGCGTTCCAGGGCGGCGGCGATCGACAGCAACACCGCCTCACTGTGGCCGCCGTCGCCGAGAGGTTGATGCCGGATCACCCGGAAGTGACCGCTGGTGAGCGTGCCGGTCTTGTCGAAGAGCACGCCGCGCAGGCCGGTGACGGCCAGCAGCTGCCCCGGGGACGCCACCAGAA
>MDSY01114030.1_pt1 | contig 28494 bp, 12 predicted proteins | sample 811131 | NCBI WGS metagenome assembly MDSY01 (sample SAMN05326643, study PRJNA326480) | marine metagenome | isolation source: seawater | place: Atlantic Ocean: South West | collected 2010
TATCGTGGACAAGGGCGTTAAATAGAGGCAGTTACATTAATACATAATGGCTGCTTTAATTTGTAACCTCCCCTCGGTAGAGGTATGGGTAAGAAAAGAATATCTTACTGATCATCAATCTGGTCATGGTGAATTTGTTAAAGGCGTCTGGGTATCGTGTAAGTCGATACCTGGGCGCACTTTTTATTTTGAGACATACTTACCAGAGTATGCTGCTATGTACGATAAACTGCCCATCAGTGCGTTTGTAAGCGCCCCTGAGACGCCTAGTCCTGATATGGACCTACCTAACCTACAATTCTGGAATTGCATGGATTACGGCGTTGTAGCGGTCACTAAGCAGTTCATTGGTTCGATGGACTATGAACTGTATACACGCGACTTTGGTATTCAAAAAGGTACATACATCTGCACGATTGATAACTATCATCAGGATCCTGAGGTAGTTGACTATGCAACAAGTGAAAATCCAGCTGAGCATAAGTCTCATAACTTGATTGAACTTGAAAATGGTCAGTATGCACTGTATCCTAATAACAGAATGCGTATCTATGACAATAGTTTGACACCTGTTGAACCAAAAATGCCCGATTTTAAGGTTTCAACTCAATATTATCAGGTTGAAAACGGTTTTGAACGTCTTGGAATGGGTCGTGAAGACGAATATTTCTGGAAAACGTCAAAAGAACGTAAAATTGAAGATGAAAAAGTTGAAGATATGTACAAATCACAAGAAAATCGCCCTGTAGACCCTTAAAAAGAGAAAAATGACTCCAAATCACGATTTTTTAGACAACTTAGCTAATGATCAGCATCAAAAAATGCTTCGTGAGATCGCAAATGACGATTTGACACCGAAAAAGCGAGATTCTATCGAAGAAACTGAATTTTTTGAAAATGAAACAGATCCAGAACCACTCTATGAGTGAAAAATGATTTAATACCTTAATAAATAAGATATAATCGCAGGATTCTTGTGCCTTTAGAAAGGGTAAGTCGGGGTTTTAAGGATATTAGTATGACTTTTCAGACTAATCCTCTGACAAGTGATCTTATTGTGCTTAAAAATGAGAATGCAATTGCCCGTTCTGTAAGGAATATCGTATTTACGATACCAGGTGAGAAATTTTTTGATGAAACTTTTGGTTCTAACATCAATCGATCACTTTTTGACAACATTGATGAAATATCATCTTTAATAATTAGAGATCAAATTTCAGAATCGATTGAAAGATTTGAACCAAGAGTTCGTTTAGTTGAAGTTGAGGTTTCTCCCGATTTTGACAACAATGCTTTTGATGCCGTAATCACATATGAGATTATTGGTGCTGACATTCCTCCACAAGAATTACAATTTGTCTTGCAGCAAACTAGGTAAACAATGCCATTAGCTAATTTCACAAACCTAGACTTTAGTCAGGTAAAAACAACACTTAGAGAATATCTAAAGGAAAACTCTAATTTTACTGATTATGACTTTGAAGGGTCAAACCTTTCGACTCTTCTTGATGTTTTGGCATACAATACCTACATTACTTCGTACAACGCGAACATGGTCGCGAATGAAGTATTCATTGATAGTGCGACATTAAGAGAAAATGTCGTATCTTTAGCAAGAAATATCGGATATCTCCCTAGATCTAGAAAAGCAGCAACTGCTAACGTTAGTTTTTTCGTAGATACAAGCAATATCACCCCTGTTCCTAGTACAATTACTCTTAAAAAGGGAATTGTAGCTACAAGTCAAGGATCTTTTGGAAGACAATCATATACTTTCTGCATTTTAGAGGATATAACAGTACCAGTTGCGGATAATATTGCATCTTTTAACGATATTTTCATCTATGAGGGATCTCTTTTAACTACTAATTTTACATATAGCGCAAGAACACCCAATCAAAAATTTGTTTTAGAAAATCCAGGTATTGATACTGACTTACTTACTGTCACAGTAAGACCAAATGAGCAATCAACTAGAAGTGTGAAATATAGTCGTCAAGATAGTCTTTTCGACATTAAGTCAGACTCTAAAGTTTACTATCTTCAGGAAGTTGAAGATGAAAGATATCAAGTATTTTTTGGGGATGGAATTTTTGGCAATAAACTTCAAGATAACAATTTTATCACTGTAGACTATATTACATCTAATGGCGATGCTGCAAATGGAGTAAATCAATTTACTTTTGCCGGTAGATTTGTATATACAAGAAATTCTCAAGAATATACAGTAACATCTGGAATTTCTCTTATCTCAACCGGAATATCCGCATCTGGAGGAGAATCAATTGAAGGTGTGGAGTCAATTAAGAAGTTTGCACCAAGAATCTATGCATCTCAGAATAGAGCTTTGACTGCAAATGATTATGAAACACTGATTCCAGCAAAAATTTACCCAGAAACTGAATCTATTTCAGTTTTTGGTGGTGAAGAGTTAGTTCCTCCACAATACGGCAAAGTTTTTATCAGTATTAAACCAAGATTTGGCGATTTTCTTCCAAATCTGATCAAAACAAATATCAAAAACAAATTAAAAAAATATGCGGTGGCAGGTATTGTTCCTGAAATTTTAGATCTCAAATATTTGTACTTAGAGGTAAATACAAAAATTTACTATAATACTAATTTTGCACCATCAGCAACATTTGTTTCATCAATCGTTCAAAACAACACGACAAAGTATTCTGAGTCAAGTGAGTTGAACAAATATGGAGCAAGATTTAAATATAGCAAATTTTTGAAAATGGTTGATGATAGTCATGAATCAGTGACTTCAAATATTACAACCGTAGCCATGAGAAGAGATCTTAGAGTGGTTACAGATACATTTGCTGAGTATCAAATTGGATTTGGAAATTCTTTCCATATTAAGAGCATGAGTGGATATAATATTAAAACTTCTGCTTTTAGAATCGCAGGAATTCAGGATAACGTATATTTGTCTGATATTCCAGATACTAACAGAACCACTGGATCTCTTTTCTTCTTCACTTTACCAAGTGTCGGATCACAATCGCCAACTATTGTAAGAAGAAATATTGGAGTTATTAATTATGTTAGTGGAACTATCACTCTAAATCCTGTTAATATTTTGGCTGCTAAATTAAGAGATAATCAACCAACTATTGAAATTGAGGCAACTCCCTCATCAAATGATATTGTCGGATTACAGGATCTTTATTTGCAACTAGATATAAGTAGCAGCAATTTTGAAACTGTGGTCGATGATATAGCTTCTGGTTTAGACCCGTCTGCTTCTAGTTACATTGTATCCTCCAGTTACCCCAATGGAAATCTAGTTCGTTCAGGTGGTCCAGAAACACCGTCTGTCTCTTCTGGAACAGCAACGGGAGGTTCTTCCGTAGCAACATCAAGGACAACTGTACAACAGTCCGCTGTATCAACGCCACAATCTACTACATCAACATCTGGTTCCTCAGGTGGTTCCTCAGGTGGATCATACTCTTACTAAACACAAAGAAGAAAATTCATAAAATGTCAGAAAACAGAGTTCAGTTTAATGCTATTGTCTCCAATCAACTTCCTTTGTATGTAAAGGAAGATTTTCCACTTATCTCTGAATTTTTAGAGCAGTATTATCTTGGACAAGAGTATCAAGGTGGACCAGTCGATCTCATTCAAAACATTGACAAATATATTAAATTAGATGAAACGACTAATTTATCAGAGTCAGTTGTTTTAAACGGTGATCTTGATTTTGATGAAACAACGATTCAAGTTGATCCAGGGGAATCTCCAACTGGAACTACTGGATTTCCAGACTCTTATGGACTTTTACAAATAAATGATGAAATAATTACATATACAGGAAAAACGAATTTTTCATTCACTGGGTGTATTAGGGGTTTTGTTGGAATTACTTCGTACAGAAGTGAACTTAATAAAGAAGAAGTTATATTTAAAGAAACAGAATCTAATGATCATAAAGATGGATCAACGATTAAAAATTTAAGTTGTTTATTTTTAAAAGAATTTTTATTAAAAACAAAATATCAAATTGCACCAGGTTTTGAGGACAGGAGTTTTACTTCTCAATTAAACCAAAATATTTTTATAAAACAGGTAAAAGATTTTTATTTAAGCAAAGGAACAGATGTATCTTTTGAAATTTTATTCAAAGCATTATATAATGAAGATGTAAAGATCATAAAACCCAGAGACTTTCTAGTTGCACCATCAGATGCTCAATATAGAGTTGTAAATGACTTAGTAGTTGAAGCTATTGACGGAGATCCAGAAAATTTAGAAAATGCAACACTGTTCCAAGATCAATATAAGTTTGGGAATGGTATAAACAAAGCATATGCTCCAATCACAGACATTGAAAAAATACATGTTGGATATGGACAAACTTTTTACAAAATTAGTTTTGATGGTGGATATGACAGAGACATTAGGGTTGAGGGATCGGCCTATGGACAATTTGCTGTAGAACCATCGACTAGGATTATTGGACAAGTTTCCTCTGGTTCTACAATTCTTGATGTTGATTCGACAGTTGGATTTGGATCTACAGGAGAACTGTATGTGTCATACTCTGACACAACTACAGGGGTAGCATCTTATACATCAAAATCTCTAACTCAATTTTTTGGTGTTACTAACGTAACTAAAACAATTCCTGATGCAACTACAGTTGGTGTCAATACTTTTGCTTATGGAAGATCTAAATTAGATCAAGATGATATTATTAAGGTTAGAGTTAATTCTGTTTTAGGATCAATCAACCTACCGCCAAATACAAGTGATCTTTTAAAGGGTGGAAAAATTAATGTAACGACTTTAGGATTTTCTGACGATAATAAAAAAACTAAAAATTGGTTTTATAACATAGCGCCAATTTATAAAGTAAACAAACTGGAGTTGATTGATTCTTCAGATAATACCTATAAGGTTACTTTAAATGTTAGACCTCAAATTAAACCTGGTGATTTCGCTGACTTCGTTTTAAGCAATGGGACAAAAAAATCAACAAGAGTGGTTTCTGTTGGTTCAGAAAAATCTTTTAATGTTAGAGGTCAGGGAGAACTTGATTTAAATTTAACTTATAAGATTCAAAGAAATATTTTAAAAGGAACCTCAAATACTTTTAGTAATATAAATCGTTTTTCTACAGATGTATCGAATGTTTATAAGAATGGAAATGATTATCTAGTAGCTTCACCATCTATTCCGCATTATGAATCTTTGCCACTCAACGTTTCTTCAAGAAGCGTTACTTTTTCTGGAACTTTTAATGGAAATCAATTCACCATATCTCCAGGCAAAGAACATGGATTTTATACAGGCGATGCTGTTCAATATACCGCTGGTTTAGTTAGCGAAACTTCTATTGATGACTCTGGCAGTTCCGTTACCAAGAAAGTTAGAGGGACTGGCCTTTTTGATGACGGACTTTACTTTGTAAAAAGAATTGATGGATTTACTCTACAATTTTCAAGAAGTAGAGATGACATTTATAATTCAAAATTCGTATCACTATCTAAAGAAACTACAGTTTCAAATAGTGTTGTAAAACCATACGAATTGGAAGGTCATGATTTAGTAGATCAAAAATTAGTAAGAGAATTTTCTATTCCAATTAATGATGGCACTATAAGCAAAACAGAACCAGGATTTACTGGTATGCTTGTAAATGGGGTCGAACTGCTAAATTATAAATCAAAAAATGCTGTTAATTATGGAAAAATTGAAAATATTGAAATCCTTGCACCTGGAACAAATATTGACGTAATAAACACACCAAATTTAATTATCAAGGATTCTGTTGGAACTGGTGCTACTGGATATGTCGCCGTATCTGGATCATTGTTAGAAATCAGAATTATAGATGGAGGATTTGATTATCTTGAAACTCCGATCTTAAAAATTTCCGGCGGAAATGGATCTGGTGCCTTAGGTCAAGTCAATATGAAGTCCATTGTGCATAATGTGGACTTTTTTGCAGATTTAGATTCAAAACAAGTTGTAGTTGGTTCTGCTGCTACTCAATCAAGAATTGGTTTTTCAACATACCATAAATTTAAAAATGCAGAGCAAATAATTTATAAAACCAATGACCAAGATGGTATAAGTGGAATAGTAACTAATGCGTCTTATTTTGTTTCTACAATTGACAATACAACAGTAAGTTTACACCCTACCCAAGGTGATGCGATTGCTGGGATCAATACAGTATTTTTAACATCTCATGGTGTTGGAAAACATTCACTCCAATCTGTAAGTAAAAAGTCAGTAGTTGACTCAATTAATATTGTTAATAGTGGATCTGGATATGAAAATAAAAAAAGAACAGCACCAGCTGCAACTGGAATTAACACTGTTTCGGATTCTATTTTAATTAATAACCATGATTACAGTTCTGGTGAAAAGATAAACTATACATGCACAGGGACAGTTGCATCTGGACTTTCTAATGATACAGAATATTATGTAACTAAAATCAACGATCACTCTTTTAAATTATCTCAGGTTGGGGTTGCCTCTGACACTGAATTTTATTATAGAACAAACCAATATATTGACATTACCTCTGTTGGTGTAGGGACACATACATTTAATTATCCCTCGATCACAGCAACATTAACAGGAAAGATTGGTATATCATCTATCGGATCAGAAACTTTTGAAGCCTCAATTCAACCAATTATTAGAGGTGTGGCAACTTCGGTTCATTTGGAGAATGGAGGTGTTGGATATGGATCCTCGGATATTGTTGGTTTAGATCATCAACCATCAATATCTCTAGATACCGGAGTTGAAGCTCAACTTCAACCAGTTATTAGTAACGGAAGAATTGTTCAAGTAATCGTTTTAAATTCGGGGAGTAGATATTTTTCAACACCAGATCTTGATATTGTTGGAGATGGTGTTGGTGCTGTTTTAACCCCAGTTATGTCTGGAGGTTCAATTACTGCTGTTAATATAATTGAACAAGGTGCAGGATATGATCAAGGATCTACGGAAATTAATATTATCCCTGCCGGATCAACAGAAGTGTTGCCAGAGTTTAAAGCCAATCTCAAATCATGGACAGTAAACTTATATAATAAGTATTATCCATATTTTGCTAAGGATGATGGTGTTGTTGTCAACGGTAGATTAGAACTTCAATACGCTCATCTTTATGCTCCTAGAAAACTTAGAGAAACTGTATATGCAATTGATCAAGATGGAAATACTTTATATGGGGAAAGTGATTTAAGAAAAGTCAACAGCATTGAGCAAGCATCAACTAAGCACTCTCCAATTTTGGGATTTGCCTATGATGGAAATCCAATCTATGGTCCATATGGATATAGCACCACAACTGGTGGAGTAGTAACTCAGATGAAATCTGGGTATGAACTCAAAATACAAGAGGGTAGACCCTCTACAGGTATTTTTCCAGAGGGATATTTTGTAGAAGATTATACACACTATGAAGTATCTGATCAGAGTGTCCTTGATAAAAATAATGGTAGATTTTGTATAACTCCAGATTATCCTAACGGAACTTATGCATACTTCATGACTATTGATGATAAATTAACTGCTGCGAGTGGAGTATTTGAAAAATATAAGGAACCTGTTTTTCCATATGTAATTGGAGAAAATTATCACTCTATTCCAAATAAATTTAACTTCCAACTTGGATCAAACCAAGATGATTATGATGTTGCAACAAATGGATGGAAGAGAAATACAAGTCCATATAATTTAATAGAAGATGATTTAGAGTATCCATATGTTTACATTCCAAATAAGTTAAATCAAACTGGTTCTGTAACGGCTTCAACTCCTGGACAGATTTCTAGAATTGGTATTGTAACTAGTGGTAGTGAGTACAGAATTGGTGAGGAATTAGAGTTTAATAACAATGATACTGGTGGCGGAAGAGTAACTGCAAGGATTAGTAAATTAAAAGGAAGATCTGTTAATAACATTAGTGTAGCTTCTAGTATTTTAGAAAATGTAGAATTCTACCCTGGAGAATCTAAAGGTGAATATTTAATTTTTGCAGATAATCCACATAATTTTGAAAATCTTGATATCATTTCAATTTCTGGATTATCAACGACCTCTTCTAAAATTGAAGGCACATATAGTGCTGGTATTCAAACTAATAGACTAAGGATAGCAGGACTTGGAAGCACTGGCGTTGCCATAGGAGCACCTAGTGTTACTGGAATTGTAACTTTCTTCAGAGTAACTGGAGATTTGTCTTACCCAAGTATTAGAGAAAATGATATTCTCTTAGTTGGTAGTGAGAAAATAAAAGTATTGAACGTGGACACCCTATCTTCTAGAATTAGAGTTTTAAGGGCAGTAGAGGGGACTACAGGGTCCTCTCACACGATTGGTAAGTTCATTTATGAAGTTCCAAGAAAAATTAAAGTTAACGCAGGTTTTAACACAGATTATAACTATAGTCTAAACAAACAAATTTATTTTGATCCATCAAGTGCAGTTGGTTTAGGAACAACCACTGGTGTTGGCATTGGAACAACGATTTCTTTTGCAAATCCAGGATCAGGAATAACACAGGCATTTATTCCAACTAAGAGTATTTTCATTAAAAACCATAACCTTAAGACCGGAGATCAAATTACATATTCTCCTGGCACTGGTGGATCTGGTATTATTGTCCAGGATGAAACAAACGTTGGAGTAGGGACAACTCTATCTGATGGTCAAACTTTATTTGTTGCAAAAATATCTGATGATTTAATTGGAATTGCAACCATTAGAGTTGGACTCGGAACCACAGGAACATTTGTAGGTGGAGCCAACACAGATTCCTCTACATTATTCTTTAGATCGGTTGGTGCGGGTGACACTCATAGTTTCTCTACAAATTATAACGTAATTACCGGACAAGTCCAAAGAAATATAGTTACTGTTTCTGCAGCAGAAACTCATGGACTTAGTGCTCCTCACAATATTTTTGTAAAAGTAAATCCACAAAACACTGGAATTGTAACTGTAAAATATAATGACAACAATGGAAGAATAGTAATCAATCCAGTTGGATTTGTAACTGCAGGTGTCAATACTTCGACAAACGCAATTACCTTATCTTCTCATGGATTTAAGACTGGTGATAAAATTATTCATACATCTTCAGTACCATCCGTGGGACTGGATAATGAAAAAATGTACTATGTTGTTAAAGTTGACAATAATACATTAAAACTATCAAATACTTATTTTGATTCAACTCAATTAAAGCCAATTGTGGTTGGAATAACAAGCGCATCGCTTGGAACAATTAATCCAATTAACCCTCCAATTGAACTTTACAAAGATTCCACTGTAACTTTTGATCTTTCCGATTCTTCTCTCGCATATACAAGACAAGGGACGACATATTCAGCTTTTGAATTTAATCTCTACACTGATAAAAATTTCACAAAAGTTTGGAACACTTCGGAAACTAGCAATACCTTTGAATTAATAAAAACGGGACAGGTGGGAACTGCAGGAGCAAAAGCCACTTTAACAGTTAATAAAAACATCCCAGAAATTTTATACTACAAATTGGATATTTTAATAGAAAAAAATGTTCCAGATGTGCCCAAAGCGAAGGGAAATATTATCGTTGATAATGAAATTGTCTCTGGAAGTGAAATAAGAGTAGAAGAGAGTTTGTATAATGGTAAACATGTTATTACTTTGGGAACAACAACTTCATTCACTTATACCGTACCAAAAGTTCCAGAAAAACCATCATATGGATCATCTGCTGATATTTCATATGAGACCGATTGCACTCATACTTATGGACCTATCTCTGAGGTACAAGTAACAAATCCAGGATCTAATTATTATTCTCTACCAGGAGTAACTACTGTAACCACTGCATCTGGAAATGGAGCAGAGTTTGAAACTTTCGGAGTTGGCATTGGATCTGTAAAATCAGTATCACTTAAGGATATTGGATTTAAGTATCCATCAGATAGAACTTTAGATCCAACTGTTCTTTTCCCACAAGTAATAAAAATAGAGTCTCTTGCCTCATTTGATTCTGTTGGAATTGTGTCCTTCGGCAGAGGATTCATGGTGGCACCCAAGTTGGTGGCTATTGACGGAGTAACTGGGAAGGTAGTTCCTGATGTAGATTTCAAAGTAACTCCAGGAGTATCTGAGGTTGAAATCCTTCAGAATACAAAAGGAATGAGTAATGTTACTCCAACCATCATTCCGACTGAGAGTGGAGCTGGTGTTGGTATTAGTTCGATATCATATACTCCTTCAACTGGAATTGCAACTGCAACATTATCAGTTGGATTCAGTACAATTAATTCTTTCCCATTTGTAGTTGGAGACAAAATTCTTGTAGAGGGAGTTAGTGTTGGTGTCGGATCAACAGGAAAAGGATATAATTCATCTGCTTATGATTATAAACTGTTCTCAGTGACCGGAATCACTGAAAATTTGGGTGGAATTGGTGATGTGTCATTTAATGTTTCCGATCTCCTTGTTGGAAGTGAAATTCCAGGAACATTTGATTCTGTAAATTCTTCTGGAAAGATACTGGCACAAAAACGATTCCCATCTTTTGATGTATTTTTAGATACTCATAACTTTATTGTTGGAGAGACAGTTAAATCTGATTCTGCAATAGGAGTCGTTGACAGTTGGGATACGAAAATTGTAACTTTAAGAGTCTCTTCAAACAATAAATTTAAAGTTGGAGAGATTATAGAGGGGACAAGTTCAAAAACTCAGGGAGTCGCTTCTTCTATCAAATCTTATGCAGAGTATGCAAACTTACAAACATCATCCATAACAGTACAAGGATGGCAAAATGACACTGGATTTTTAAATAAAGATATTCAAAAGATTCAAGATAGTTTCTACTATCAAAACTTCTCATACTCTATCAAGTCTAAAGTTCCATATGATACTTGGAATGATTCTGTTGCTAGTTTAAATCATACATTAGGATTCAGAAAGTTCTCTGATTATCAATTAGAAACAATGAATGAGAACAACATGTCTGTTGGTCTCACAACTGCTCTTACCACATTAAGTGCTGTTAATCATCTGGACGGATTTGCAAGTCTAAATTGTGTTTATGACTTTGATTTAGCCACAGAAAATAATCTAAATCAAAATACGAGGACAATTTCAAATGAAATTATATTTTCAAATAGAATCTTAACTGACTTCTTTGAATCTGTTGGAAATAGAGTTCTTTCCATCGATGATTTGAGTGGTCAATTTAATAGTAATCCAAGACCAACAGATTTTAGTGTAGTTGCAACCACACCATTATCAGATGCCAGACTTCAAAAGTACATAACGTATGTAAGAGACAAGAGGTTTGTAGCTCAAAGACAATTGATGCTGGTTGATTTACTGCATGATGGATCTAATGGATACATGAATCAATATGCAAGAGTTGAAACTCATTATGATCAAGGATCTTTTGACTTTGCATTCGCTGGTTCCGATGCACAACTACAATTCCATCCAAGTAATTCTACTGTTAATGATTATGATATTATTACACTTGGATACAATATAAAGGATACTGTTTTAAGCACTGGAAGTACAAGTCTTGGTGGAGTCGTTTTAATTGATACTAAGAGTGTTGAAGTCCCATCCAATACAACTAAAACCATTGTTTCCATTGCAAACACTTACACTTCTGCAAAAGTTCTGGTAAACATCAATACTGATGTTTCTGGAAATGAATTTGAAGCAGTTGAATTAAATATTGTTCATGACGGAACAAACGTTGAAATTCTGGAATATGGTAGATTATCAACCAGCCCTGGAGAATATTCAATAACTGGTGTTGGAACATATCATGCATATCTTGATGGATCAACGTTAAAAGTTGACTTTATTCCAACGGCTACTGGTATCGGAACAACCGGTGCTGTTAACACAATTACTGTTGGACTTGCAACAGATACCTCCACCGGAATAGGAACTATCAATCTGAGAAGATCTAGACTTGAAGGTAGAACGACAAGTATTTCTGCGTCAGGAACTCCAGGAATTACTACGGTTGCTGAATATCCAAATAATCATGATGGCGCATACTTTATTGCACAAGTTATTGATACAACTAATACTTCCACTCAAATGTCGGAAATTGTGTTGGTTGACGATTATGTAGATACAACCAATTCATACGATGTCTATATGACTGAATATGCAAATGTTGAAACTGCATCAGGTCTTGGAACATTTGGATCAAGAGTTTCTGCTGCAGGAACGGTTTCTCTTGTGTTTACTCCAAATGCAAGCATCAACACTGTAGTTAATGTTTATATGAATGCTTTGACTGTTAATGATAACTCCGATAATAGTTCCAGTGTAGGATTTACAAACGCATCTATTAGTGATGGACTTGGAGAATACTTTGGAACGGAATCTGATATTAAGAGAGAGTTTGCATTAACTCATGAAAACGAACCTATTTTTGAAAGATATTTCTTAGGTAATGATAGCGATATTGTTAACGTAACAACTAATGCAATTAAGATTCCAAATCACTTCTTTGTAAGTGGTGAAAAAATTAGATATGTTCATGTTGGAACAGCCTCATCTGCTGTTGGTATTGCAACAACGACATTTGTTGGCGCTGCTAATACTACATTCTTGCCTGGAGACAATCTATTTGCAGTTAAGGTTGACGACAACAATATTAAAATTGCCACTAGTGCAGAAAATGCACTTAAATTTATTCCACAAATCGTTGAACTTGAAAGTGTTGGTATTGGCACATCCCATAGATTTATTTCGACCAACCAGAATGCAAAAGTGCTTGTTGCTTTGGATAATCTTATCCAGTCACCAGTTGTGGCCACTTCGGTAACAACTACTCTTGCTGAATCAGTTGGAGACGTTGATAATATAATAAAATTGAGTGGTATAACATCCATCTTCGGATCTGATTTGATACAAATTGGATCAGAGATAATGAAAATTGAAGGTGTTGGTATTGGATCGACAAATGCCATTAGAGTACGTAGACCTTGGTTGGGTACTGTCTTGTCTGGATATGGAACCGGAACACTTGTAACCAAGATTACTGGTAACTATAACATCGTTGATAATCATCTTAATTTTGTAGAGGCACCATTTGGAAATGTTCCTATTGGTTCTACAACAAATCCACCAGATGAAAGAGATTGGACTGGAATATCAACCGGTTCTAGTTTCCAAGGCAGAAGTTTCATGAGATCTGGAATTGAAAACACCTCTGATGAATCTTATAATAAAAACTATATCTTTGATAGTATTTCAGATCAGTTCAATGGTACGAAAAATGAATTTACATTAAAACAAACTGGATCAAATGTATCAGGAATTTCTACAGAAAATGGAATTATTTTAATCAATAGTGTATTCCAATCACCAGGACTCTCCGATCAATATATTATTAACGAGTCTGCTGGAATTTCTACGATTGCTTTCCAGGGCACAGTAACATCTCCACTCGGTCCAGATGTAGGAATCTCTAGTTTCCCTAAGGGTGGAATTATTGTTTCTGTTGGATCTGAAGAAGGTCTTGGATATCAACCACTCATATCAGCTGGCGGAACTGCTGTTGTATCTACCTCTGGAACCATCACCTCTATTTCCATTGGTAACAGTGGTTCTGGATATAGATCTGGAATACAAACGACTGTTAATGTTGCTATCAGAACAGATTCCACAGCACGATCAAATATTGTTTCTATCGGAACTGCATCAATATCTGGTGGGCATATTACTGGAGTTGCTGTTACAAACTCCCAGGTATTTTATGCACCAAGAGATATATCAAATGTTGGTTATAATTCAATAACTGGATTAACAACAGTTACTACATCAACTGCACATGGATTGTCTTTCGATGATGAAGTTATTGTTTCTGGTATAGCATTCACATGTGACTATAGTGGTGCAGGACCAGTTAATGTTACCAATGCCATTTATAATAATGTAAGCGGTATTATGACTGTGACCACATCAGCTGCCCACAATCTCTCTACTACAGGAGAGAAGAGCGATGTTCTTCTAACTGGTCTTGGATTTACTTGTGGACTTGATGGTGGAGGATCCACGCATACTTATCCAAGAACAACAGATCCTGTTTATTGTGGTGCTAAGGTGACTGCGGTTAATAGTTCTACTGAATTTGAAATCAACGCTGGTGTTTCTACAGTTCCAACTTTCTTCCAAAGTGGAGGAACTGCTCAACCTGTTCTTATTGCGCCAAGAGCAATCAACAATTCTGCTAGTAGAAATGACCCAGCAGTAGACGGAACAAACGTTCTTAAAGTCATTAACAGCACAACTTTTGAAATAAACACTGGTATTTCAACTAGAAAACATTTCTATGCAAGATGTGGTAAAGTCAATAAACCACTTGATGTTGTGATAGACGATCCACTAAGTTATTCTAATATTCATTTGAATTATTCTTCCTCAAGTGCTGTTGGAGTAGGAACCAGCGCAGTTGTTGATATTGTAGTTGGTCAAGGATCTAGTGTTATTGACTTTACTTTTAAAAATACTGGATATGGATTTGGTAATGGTGAGATATTGACAGTTCCCGTTGGTGGACTTACTGGAATACCAACTTCATCATCATTCTCTACTGCAAATGAATTCCAACTTACCATAGATGAAGTCTTTAATGATTCTTTCTCCGGTTGGTCAGTTGGACAACTCCAAGCTCTTGACAATATTGTAGATTTTATTGATGGAACTAGAAAAGACTTCCCACTTTCCCAAGCAGGAAACACAATTTCTATTCTTGCTGGCAAAGGATCTAAAATTAACGTTCAAGACGTTCTCCTCATATTTGTAAATGACATACTTCAAGTTCCAGGTGAAGCATATACATTCACTGGTGGAAGTATCATTAAATTTACAGAGGCACCAAAAATAGGTGATTCTGTTAACATCTTGTTCTATAAAGGAACTGGAGATACTGATGTTATCTTTAGAAATATAATTGAAACTGTTAAGAAGGGAGACACTCTTCAAATCATGCATGATGCGTCTATCGGACAAGCGTCTTCCTTGGATGAAGATGAGAGAGTCGTCGATCAAATTAAATCCACCAACTTAGTTGGAACAAATCCATACTCTGGACCAGGAAACACAGCAGATGTTACTTTAGAAAGACCAGTGGTTTGGTGTAGACAAACTGAAGATGTCTTTATTAACGATATTCCTGTTGGTAAAGATAGAGAACTTTATGAACCAGTCATTAACCCAAGTGCATACATTACAAAGACGGTTGGTGTTGGATCAACAGCAATCTATGTTGATAATGTAAGACCTATATTTAACTCTCAAAACGAGAATGATACAAGTCTTACATTCCAAAATAAAATTAAATTTATAACTCAAGAGTCAAAAACTGCTGCAGCTGCTACAGCGATAGTTTCTGGACTTGGGACCATATCTTCCGTTTCTATTTCTGATGGTGGATCTGGATATGCCTCTGCTCCGGTTGTAACAATTGGAAGTACAGCACAATCTGTTGGACTAGGAACCACAGCAGCAGCAACTGCATCCATAACTGCAGGTGTTGTTACAAGTATTACTATATCCAATGCCGGAACTGGATATACAAATGTAAGTGCTCCCCCAGTCCTCATTGCTCCTCCAGCTTACACTGAAGAGCAAGTAAGTGTTACCTCTTACTCTGGAGATAATGGTATTATTGTTGGATTTGGAACTACGAATGTTGGAGTTGGAACCACATCACTTATCTTTGATATTCACATCCCATTTGATTCATTCTTAAGAGATACTAATGTTGCTGGAACTGCAGTTACAATTAGTTCTCTTGATGTGAATGATATATTTGTAGTCAAAAATTCTAACATTGGTGTTGGAGTGACATCCATTACCGCGTTTGATCCTGCAGGAAACACTGTTGGTGTGGGAACATCTTTCGCAGATAATGTATACGCAGTCAGAACTGCAGTTTCTATCTCCACTAGTGTTCAAGGAGTTACCACTCATGTAAGAAGAGTTACAGTTGATGTCGATCAATATATCACATCAGGTATAACAACTTCTGACTTCTTTGGAAACTACAGTTGGGGAAGAATTGATATTTCTGGAAGATCTGAATCTACCTCATATTCTGCATATACTCAAGGTGGTATTGGTATTACTGAAGGTTCTGGTATTTCTACCTCAACAATGGTTGTAAGATCAAACTTCTTGAAATTTAGAAACTACATCGTTTAATCCCTAATAAATAAGTAAAAAAGTCTCAAAAATGGCTGCTATAATTACTGATCAGATTAGAATATTGAATGCAAAGAATTTTCTTGCTGGTGTATCTAACGCTAGCAATTCGTATTATTCTTTTATTGGATTGACTAATCCAGCAGATTATCAGACTGACTGGGATTCTGATCCTCCTTCACCAAAGGATAATTTTGATCAAGAAAACGATTATTGGGATACAATGGTCGCATTGAAAAAAATTAACACCGATGATGCGAGGCAGGTTGTTCCTAAAAGAACTTGGTCATCGGGTACAAGTTATGATATGTATCGGCATGATTATAGTAGATCAAATACTGCTGTAGTTTCTGGATCAACATCATTATACCTTGCAACTTATTTTGTGATGAATAGTGATTTCCGAGTTTACATTTGTCTTCAAAATGGTATAGATCCAGATAATACGACCGGCAGACCATCTTTGGACGAACCAACGTTCACTGACTTAGAACCAAGAGCTGCGGGAACAAGCGGTGATGGGTATATTTGGAAATATCTTTACACTATCAAACCAAGCGATGTTGCTAAGTTTGAATCTACAGACTACATGCCAGTTCCAACAGATTGGGAAACGGCAACTGATAATTCTGCTGTAAGAGACAATGCAGTGGATGGATCGATTAAGATCGTAACGGTTACTAATAGAGGAGTAGGACTTGGAACTGCAAACTCAACATATACCTCTGTCCCAATCAAAGGAGATGGAAGTGGAGCAGAATGCACTGTTGTTGTTAACGCAAATCAACAGGTTAGTTCTGTAACAGTTTCTGCTCAAGGATCTGGATATACCTACGGGAATGTTGATTTGGTTGCTGGTGGAGTTCCAACTGGAACCACTAGACCAGAATTTAACGTTATTATTCCTCCACAAGGTGGACATGGTGCTGACATTTATAGAGAACTTGGAGCATATAATATTTTACTTTATTCTAGAATTGAAAATGATAACAATAATCCCGACTTTATAACAGGTAATCAAATTGCAAGAGTTGGTGTTGTAGAAAATCCAGAACAGTTTGGGTCTACCAGTTTGCTTTCCGCAGATAAAGCTAGTGCTCTGGGTGCTCTTAAATTAGTTGGATCTGGATATAGCACTGCTACTTTTACGGCGGATTCATATTTTACTCAGACTGTATCAACAGGCACAACAGCAGTTGGTAGAGTTATAAGTTATGATCAAACTACTGGAGTTCTTAAGTATTGGCAAGATAGATCTCTTGCTGGATTTAATACTGTTGGAACTGCACAAACTCAACCAACATATGGATTTAATTTGGAAGAGTTTACCTCTTCCCCTGGCACTGGTGGAGCAGTAACCATTACACCTACGACTGGTATTGATTTGTCAATCGACAGTAACTTCTCCGGTATATCTACCGTAATAAATAATCGTACATACTATCTTGGTCAAACCTTTACGAGTGGTGTTGCCAATCCAGAGGTTAAGAAACACTCCGGTAATATAATTTACGTTGACAACAGACCATCTATAACAAGATCGTCAAACCAAAAGGAAGACATAAAAGTTATTTTGCAGTTCTAAAGAATTATGCCACAGCAGACGAACCTCAACGTAGCACCCTACTTTGACGATTTTGATCCTACGAACGATTATCATAAGGTATTATTCAAACCTGGATATCCTGTCCAGGCTAGAGAGTTAACATCTCTTCAATCCATACTGCAAAACCAAATTGAAAGATTTGGTCAACATTTTTTTAAAGAGGGTGCTAAGGTAATTCCAGGAAATACTGGATATTCCCAAATATATTATGGTGTTCAGTTGGATAACTCTTTCCAGGGTGTTCCTGTATCTGCATATGCGGATCAGTTAGTTGGTACAAAAATAACTGGACAAACATCTGGAGTAACTGCTGTTGTTGAAAGCGTCCTTTTACCAGAGGACTCGGAAAACGGAAATTTAACACTTTACATAAATTATCTGGGATCTAGCACTGCAAATAATTCAACTCAAACCTTTTTTGATGGTGAACAACTTTCATCTAGTGAAGTTATAACCTCCGGTTTATTGGGTAATACGACGATTGCTGCTGGAACTCCTTTTGGTGCAACAATAGAAACTAATGCGGCCCAGACAGGATCTGCTTTTCAAATTGAAAATGGTATTTATTTTATTAGAGGAAATTTTGTCAATGTAGATAGAGAGACATTAATCTTAGATCAATATTCAAATACTCCTAGTTATAGGATTGGTCTTTTCATTAATGAAGAAATTGTTACTTCAGATTTAGATGAAGAACTGAATGACAATTCACAGGGATTTAGTAATTACTCTGCACCAGGTGCAGACAGACTCAGAATTAGCACAAGTCTCTTCAAGAAATCACTTGATAACTTTAATGATGATAATTTTATTTTACTGGCAACAGTAATTAATGGTGTTCTTCAAACTACGCCTAGAAAGACTCTCTTTGGTGGAGGAGCTAGTTTTAATGATGTAACCGATACACTCGCCAGAAGAACTTTTGATGAATCTGGAAATTACTATGTAAAAGCTTTTGATATAACTGCGTTTGAATCATTAAATGATAATACAGGTAATGAAGGCATATTTAATTCGGGACAATTTACTCCCGGTGGTGTTACACCGACCGATAATTTAGCATTATATAAAGTCTCTCCTGGTAAAGCATACATTAAAGGTTATGAGATTGAAAGCGTCAATGCTGTATACCTTGATGTAGATAAACCAAGAACAACTAGAACGTTAGAAGATCAAAGTATAATTTATAACACTGGACCAACCTTAAGGATTAACAGGGTACATAGAACACCCACAATCGGAGTTGGAAACACATATTTTGTAAGTTTAAGAGATCAAAGACTTGGTAGTAGTTCAGAAACTCTTCCTGGAAATGAAGTTGGTGTTGCAAGGGTGTATGATTTCAGATTGGAGTCTGGATCATATAGTTCCTCCAATGCTAACGAGAACGAATGGAACCTTGCTCTCTATGATGTACAAACAACAACTGACATTGCTCTGAATCAGGCACACACTTTATCTATTCCTACATTTGTCAAAGGAGATAATAGTGGTGCCACAGGATTTTTAAGACATGCTGTTTCTGCTGGAACAGCAGTGACTGTATATGAAACTAATGGAACCTTTATTCCAAATGAAAAACTTATCTTTAATGGAATTGCTGACGGTAGAATTGCCATAGCAATTACTGAGCATACCATTTCTGACGCTAAGTCTGTGTATGGGACAAATGACGGAACAACTGGTATTAATACCTTTAGTGCTGATGTAATTCAATCTAATAAATTTACCGTTGGTATTGCGACTGTAAGTCCTCTCTCCGGTGGAATTAGTACTATTAAGAGTACAAATACACGGTTCCCAGGAACTATCGTAAAAGAAAATGATTTAATTGAATACAGTGACACCACACCAGGATTAGACGGTGATCCAATCGTTGCAAGAGTTATTAGCGTTGGAACAACTCACGTTACTGTAGCAGGTGTCGCAGCAGTTACTGGTATTTCTAGTGGGTTCTTACCAGCTGCAACATTGAATGTAACGGATCTAAAGGTTCTAACCACTGAATTAGCACCTTCATCTGATGATACTTTATTTACACCTTTACCTAAAATCAATGTTTCTAATGTTGATCTTGCCGATGCGTCTTTGAGTATTAGAAAAACATTTACAGTAAATATTGCAAATAATGAATTATCTGCACAAGTGGTGGCAGAAGATAACGAATCATTTTTACCATTTGATGAAGAGCGATATTTGTTGATTAGATCTGATGGATCAACAGAAGCATTAAGTGCAGATAAATTTGATATTGCAACAACCGGTAAAACTTTATTGATTCGTAACCTTGGAACAAATGATACTGGTGCGACTTTAATCGCAACTCTCAGAAAAGTAAAACCAAAAGCAAAAGAAAAAATTAAAAATAGAGTCAACTCTATTATTGTAGATAAATCAAAACTGTCTGGTTCTGGAACTGGATCAACGACTCTGAATAACGGATTAATCTTTGGTAGTTATCCTTTTGGTGTAAGAGTTGAAGATGAAATTATTTCTTTGAATACTCCAGATGTTATCGAAATTCATGGAGTCTTTGAATCTGCAGATACTTCTGCCCCATCTTCTCCACAAAGTGTGCTGCAATCGATCAATACCAGTTCAACAACAACTGCAGAACTTTTAATTGGTGAGAAGTTTGTTGGACAAACAAGTGGTGCTGCAGCTATAGTAGCAGAAAAACTAAATGATTCATCTATTTCATTCCTTTACAAAAATGAAATAGCTTTCGTTGAGGGTGAAACGGTACAGTTTGAAGAGTCAAATGCATCTGCGCTGGTTTCAACATTATCAACTCCCAGTTTTAACATCTCTTCTAATTACACTTTCAAGACTGGTCAAGAAAATACTTTCTATGACCATGGAAGAATAAAGAGAAAATCAGACTCTACTCAACCATCAAAACAGTTAAAAATTTATTTCTCAAGTGCATCATACTCAAGCACTGATGATGGTGATATTACAACGGTTAATTCTTATTCGCAGTTAAATTATACGAATGATATTAAGAGTGTAAACGTCTTCAGAGCATCAGATATTATTGATATCAGACCTAGAGTCTCTGATCATACTGTCTCAGAGAGTTCAAGATCTCCACTTGAGTTTTTTGGTAGAGCATTTGATGGATCTGGACAATCTGCTGCAAATCCTCTTGCGTCCGATGACGCAATTTTAACGGACGTTTCTTATTATCAAGGAAGAATTGACAGAGTTTACCTGTCTAAAGAAGGTAAATTCCAAGTTGTTTATGGAACACCATCAGATAGTCCACAAAAACCAGATCCGATTGATGATTCTCTTGAAATTTGTAGAGTAGAACTACCAGCATATTTGTATAACGTCAAGGATGCTAAGTTCACTTTCTTGCAGCATAAGAGATTTAGAATGCAGGATATCAAGGAACTTGAAAATAGAATCAAGAGTCTTGAATACTACACCACTCTTTCACTTTTAGAAAAAGAAACTGCAAACTTCTTTATTGCAGACAGTGAAGGTTTAAACAGATTTAAGTCTGGATTCTTTGTAGATAATTTTAATGATTTCTTAGCTCAAGATAATGCATTTAAAATCAACAACGCAATTGATAGAAAGTATAATGAATTAAGACCAAGACATTATACAAATTCAGTTGATATGATTTTTGGACCTGTAGTAGATGCAGATCCAACCTTAGATCTCAACTTTTCTACCGTAGAAGGTGCTAACGTTAGAAAACAGAATGATATATTAACTCTTGATTATGCAGAAGTTGAATTTATCAAACAGAACTTTGCTACAAGAACCGAAAGTGTAACTCCTTTCTTAATTAGTTTCTGGAACGGAACTCTCGAACTTACTCCAGCATCTGATAGTTGGGTTGATACTGCAAGACTTGAGGCAAAAATCATTGAAACCGAAGGTAATTACGCAGAAACCTTCAATGATATGGTTGATAGTGGGACCATTGACCCCCAAACAGGATTTGGTCCCATTGTTTGGGATTCCTGGGAAACCAACTGGACTGGTATTGATATAGTTGAATCAACAAGAACAAGAGTTATTCAAAATGGTCCTGATACAATTCATCGGCAGGGTCCTGGTGGCAGGGCCCGACAAAGTGTATCAACAAGGAATGTAACAGATCAGGTCATTGAAGAAAGAATTAGATCTGGAACGATGGTGGGAACCAGATCCAGAAATGGTGTTAGAACCATTGTTACTGAACAATTTGATCGTGAGTCTGTTGGAGATAGAGTTATTAGTAGAGATCTCATTCCATTCATGAGATCTAGAAACGTTGAGTTTGTTTCTAAGAAAGTTAAACCGCTCACAAGACTTTATCCATTCTTTGATGGTGTTGATATTTCTAAGTATTGCGTTCCAAAACTATTAGAAATCACAATGACCTCTGGTACATTTGAGGTCGGTGAAACTGTGGTTGGACTAACAGAAGTTGTTGGTGATATTGGATCTAACACTCTTCCATCTTCGCCATTTATTAGATTTAGAGTAGCGCAATCTAATCATAGGGAAGGTCCCTATGATGCACCAACAAAAACATTTAGACAAAATCCATATAATAGTCAAGACTTATCTGCTGCTTATTCTTCAACAGCGACTGTTTTGAACGTTGATACTTTCTCTCTTTCTAATGAAGCTCAAGGACAATACTATGGATGGGTCAGATCAGGAATGACTCTTCGTGGACAAAGTAGTGGTGCTATCGCATCTGTGTCCAACGTAAGACTTGTTTCTGATATATCTGCTACATTGATTGGTAGTTATTACATTCCTGATCCAAACAATGCTAGTTTCCCAAGATTTGAAACTGGAACAAAGACGTTTACTTTGACTGATAATATTGACAATAATCAGGATCAAGCAGTAACTATTGCAGAAGAAGGATTTGCTTCTTCAGGAACTTTAGAAACCGTTCAAGAAAATATCATTTCTGTCAGAAATGCAAGAGTTGAAATGAAGAATGAGTTCCAAAGTAGAAACATTAACAGAGTACTTGACACTGAGGTTCTTGAGAGCAGAGTTGTTTCTTCACAAACAAGGAGGCAGACAATTATTACTTGGTATGATCCTTTAGCACAATCTTTCTTAGTGGAGGATGAAACTGGTGTATTTTTGACTAGTTGTGACGTATTTTTCAGAACAAAAGACGACATGGATGTTCCTGTTGTCTTCCAACTTAGATCAATGGAAAATGGAGTTCCATCTCCTAGAGTTCTTCCATTCTCTGAGATTGTTCTTGATCCAGATGATATTGAAACTTCTGCAGATGGATCAGTTGCGACTAATATTCAATTTAAAGCTCCTGTTTATGTAGAGGGTGGCACTGAATATGCTATATGTCTCGCATCCAACTCCACCAAATATAGTGTTTACATCTCACGTATTGGTGAAAACGATCTTCTCTCGGATACGTTTATTTCTAACCAACCATATCTTGGATCTCTGTTTAAGTCACAAAACGCTTCTACATGGGAACCAAGTCAGTGGGAAGATCTTAAGTTCACTCTTTATAGGGCAGACTTTGTTGAGACTGGATCTGTTGAATTCTACAGTCCAGAGTTGACTAGAGGAAATAGTCAGATTCCAAAACTTCTTCCAGATCCAATCGTTATGAACTCTAGACAAATTAGAGTTGGTTTAGGCACTACTGTAGCTGACTCTGGATTTGAATTGGGTAATACATTTACTCAGCAAGGGACTAATGCAACAGGAGATTATGTAGGATCTGCTGCATCTGCGGTCGGCAATCTTACTATCAGTAATGCAGGTCTTGGATACACACCAGCTGATGGAAGTTTTACATTCTCTGGAGTAAACCTTGTAACTATTACTGGTAATGGTAGAGGTGCTACTGCCGATATCAGTATTAAAGATGGTTCAATTGTCGCAAGCGGTGCAACAATTGCAAGTGGTGGTTCTGGATATCAAGTTGGAGATGTTCTCGGCATTACTACAATCGGTATCGCTACCATTGGCAGAAATGCAAGACTGACAATTGCTGGAATTGGTATCACTAATGAATTGGTCTTTAATAATGTACAAGGAGAATTTGTTGTTGGTGCAGCAAAAACTCTCATGTACACTAATAGTTCTGGAATTAGTACAGAACTTAATTATGGACTACCTGGTGGTGTAGGTGGAGATGTTCAGATTACATCAATTAATGTTGATAATGATGGAACTCACTTCAAGGTGAACCATCAGAATCATGGTATGTATTTCACGGAAAACCATGTTGCTATTTCTGGAGTTCTTCCAGATGTTAAACCAACTAAATTAACCGCAGAATATGCCTCTGGATCTACATCAGCAATCGCTGTTGGATCTGGAACAACATTCTCTACATTTGAAAATGTTGGAGTAGGAACTACAAATTATGGATATCTTCTGATTGGAGAAGAGATCATTGAATATACAAATGTCTCTGGCAATAATATTGGTGGAGATATTGTTAGAGGATCTGATCCTAGAACATATCCAATTGGAACTCCAGTGTTTAAATATGAAAACTCAGGTATAAACTTGAAGAGAATAAATAGAACTCATGATTTGAGTGACGTTACTGAAGCAGATCCATTTACATTTGATTCTTATAAGGTCAAATTGGATATGAGTTCCACTACTGGAATTGATAGAAGCACTGATGTTGGTCATCCAAAACTTTACATTGGTGGAAATAAATCTACTGGTGGTAGAGAAGTAAGGGCCACACAAAATATGCCATTTGAAATTATTACACCACAAGTTCAAAATCTCACTGTCACTGGAACAAATATTAGTGCTACTGTTAGAACAACAACTAGTAAGAGTTTTAGTGGAAATGAGATTCCATATGTTGATACTGGATTTGAGAATATTGTAATTAATCAAAAGAATTATTTTGATAGTCCAAGAATGATTGCTTCTAAGATAAATGAAGATTTGAATTTGACTAATGTTGTTGGTGGAAAGTCAATGCAAATGAGTTTAGCATTGAATACAATTGACACTCGCATAAGTCCAGTCATTGATGCTCAAAGAGTAAACGCTATTGTAACATCTAATAGAGTCAACAACATTATTACAAATTATGCTACCGATTCTAGAGTAGATACGATTGAAGAGGATCCAACAGCATGTCAATACATCTCTCAAGAGACTGTTCTTGAAAATTCAGCATCTTCAATTAAAATTATATTGGCTGCACATGTTGGGGAGGATGCTGATATTAGAGCATTCTATGCTGTCAACGATAAAGTTGGTCTTGACCCCGTATTTACACCATTCCCTGGTTATTCTAATTTGAATTCTAAAGGTCAAGTAATCGCTGCAGAAAATAGCAATGGAGAGTCTGATTCTTTCATTGTCAAATCAAATACAAAAGCGTTTGATAGTGAAGCTCTTGATTATAAAGAGTATACATTTACAGTGGATGAACTCCCTGCATTCAGAACTTACAGAGTGAAGATTTCACTGGTATCCAACAGCCAGTGCTTTGTTCCTAGGATCAAAGAACTCAGAGTGATTGCACTAGCATAATGGACTTTTACGGATTAGAGGGTCATAAGGATCTCGCAAGAGATCCTAAGACAAATGCAGTTGTTAATGTCAACACTTTAGAATATCAGCAATATCTTGCGAGACGTAAAGTGAAAAGTGAAAAGAATCATAAGACACAGAACATGGAGCAAGAACTTGCTAACATGAAGGATGACATTGACGAAATTAAATCTTTACTAAAGGAGTTATTACATGGATCCTGACACTATCGAACTAAAAAACTTGTCAAAAAGTTTTGCATATCAGCAAATTGCAACTGATATAGATAATTGTGATGATCGTGACACGCTAAAGAATATTGCAAAATCTTTTGCAAAACTTTATTATAAACAGCAAGAAACAATGCAAGTAATAGGGTTAGCAGATGGCAACTAAAAATATCACCTTCGATCCAGATTCAGGAGTGCCATATGGTTTGAATTTGACGATGTATGGTGGATCTGACTTTGAAGTTAATTTGAATGTCAAAACAACTTCAAATGCTGCTTTTGATTTGACAGGATATTCTGGATCAGCAGCGATGTCTAAGAGTGTTGCTGTTGGAGCAACACTTGGAATAACTTCATCTTTTACTGTTGGATTTACTAGTGCATATGATGGCAAAATGAAGATTTCTCTAGGTTCAACTGATACCAGAGCAACAACAGAAGGTAGATATGTTTATGATATTTTAGTCGCTGCAGGTGGGACTTTTTATACACTTGCTAATGGAAACGTGTATGTTTATAATCCCGTCTCATCAGCACCCTAAATACACTTAGGAAACTTGTGGAATAAATGGCAAAACCAGCAAGTAGAGCGGATCTAATCAATTACTGCAAAAGGCAACTGGGAGCTCCAGTGCTTGAAATTAATGTTGCCGATGAGCAAGTAGATGATCTTGTTGATGATGCCTTACAATATTTTCATGAAAGACATTTTGATGGTGTGGGTCAGGTATATTTAAAATATAAGATTACACAAGCAGATATTGATAGGGGAAAAGGAACAAACGAAGTTGGTATCGTCACTACCAGTGCTAGTGCTTCTATTAATGGAACTCCAACAACATTTCAATTTGAAGAGAATAGCAACTACCTTCAAGTTCCTCCAGAGGTTCTCGGAATAACAAAAATTTTTAGATTTGACGGATCTAACACTGTCACTAATAACATGTTTAGTGTTAGATATCAGTTGTTTTTGAACGACATTTATTATTGGGGATCAACTGAGTTATTGACTTATGCAATGACAAAGACATATCTTGAAGATATTGATTTTCTTCTCACCACGGAAAAACAAATTAGATTCAATCAAAGACAGGATAGACTTTACTTAGATCTTGATTGGGGATCTGTTAGTGTTAATGATTATCTTGTTATAGATTGCACTAGACTTTTAGATCCAAATGATTTTACCAGAGTATATAATGATTCCTTCTTAAAGAAATATCTCACAGCTCTTATAAAAAGACAGTGGGGTCAGAACTTAATTAAGTTCCAAGGTGTTAAGTTACCTGGAGGAATCGAATTAAATGGAAGACAAATTTATGATGATGCAGAAAAGGATTTAGAAATTATTAGGGAGCAGATGTCAAACACCTATGAACTTCCTCCACTGGATATGATAGGTTGATATTATGGTGTTAAATCCGTTTTTCACTCAAGGCACGACTTCTGAACAAAATCTTGTTCAGGACTTGATTAATGAACAACTCAGAACGTATGGAGTAGATATTTTCTATCTACCTAGAAAATATATGACAGAAAATACTGTCATTAGAGAAGTTGTTCAATCAAAATTTGATTTAGCTTTACCTCTTGAAGCATACATTGACAACTACGATCAATATTCTGGTGCTGGAAATATCCTATCAAAATTTGGTATTCAGTCTCAAGATGAAGTAAGACTTATTATATCAAGAGAAAGATTTGAAAATTATATTACACCTCTGATAGAAGATCAGTCTAATATTAAACTATCCACAAGACCAAAAGGTGGAGACTTAATTTGGTTCCCGCTTGATGATAGAATTTATGAGATCAAAGATGTCGAATATGCAAAACCATATTACCAACTTCAAAATCTTTATGTCTATGAACTTTATTGCGAACTCTTCCGTCTTGAAGATGAAGTCATATCAACTGGTATAGATGAAATTGACAACAACCTTATTGGTGAGGATTATGATGGACAAACTGACGATGGTATTAATACCATTCAAGGTCCAACCCAAACACTCACTTTGGTTGGTGCTGGAGTAACAGCAACTGCAACATCTGCTATCTTTGATGGTGGTGTTAGATATTTCAATGTTACCAACAGAGGTGGCGGATATAGCGTCATTCCAACTGTTGGCGTCACTTCAGCACCTGCAGGTGGCACAACAGCAGTTGGTATAGCGACAATGATTGGTGGGATAAATGTTTGTAATCTTAATGCAAACGCAAAACTACAATCAGTACAAGCAGTAAATGTCGCAAATTCTGGAGCAGGATATACTGTTGCTCCGACTGTTAAGTTTAGCGTTCCTTCTGGTCAAGGTGGATCGGGGGCAGCTGCAACAACGGTTATCGGTGATGGTGTAGTGGGTTTAATTACAGTCACCTCTGGTGGTGGAGGATACACTGTATCTCCTACCATTTCGTTTACTGATGAGGTATTTGAATCTGGTATCACAACTGCATCAGCGACTGCCATCGCAATTGTAAGTGCTGCTGGAACTATTTCTGCAATTCACCTTACCAATGCTGGTCTTGGATATTCAGTTGCTCCAACAATTGTTGTTGGAAATCCAGAGAGTTCTGGTTCCGGCACGTTTGCATTTAATGAAATTGTTACAGGATCCTCTAGTGGAACCACAGCCAGAGTCAGAATATGGGATGCAATAGAAAATGTTCTTGAAGTTGGCACCGTTACTGGAGAGTTTACTATTGGTGAAAATATTGTTGGTTCTACGTCTGGTGCAACTTATCCATTAAGAAAATCAGATGATCAACCTGCTGACGATGGATTTGCTGATAATATCAACATTGAAACGGAAGCAGACTCTATCATAGACTTCTCTGAGCAGAACCCATTCGGTATTCCCTAAATAAAAATATCTTAATATAAAGATATTGTAGGACTTAAAAATGTTTGAGTATTTTTACAACGAA
>MDSY01106964.1_pt1 | contig 28457 bp, 29 predicted proteins | sample 811131 | NCBI WGS metagenome assembly MDSY01 (sample SAMN05326643, study PRJNA326480) | marine metagenome | isolation source: seawater | place: Atlantic Ocean: South West | collected 2010
AAATTCCTGAAAAAGCAACAATTTGGCCATTAGTTACGTCAACAAAAGATAACTGTTTGGGGCAAAATTGTGAGTTTTATAAAAGTTGTTTTATAGTAAAAGCGAGAAAAAAAGCTTTAGATTCAGAGATTGTAATTGTTAACCATCATCTATTTTTTGCAGATTTTGTTCTTAAGGACGAGGAATTATCAGAAATTCTTCCAACAGCAAATACAGTAATTTTTGACGAGGCCCATCAATTGCCAGATACTGCATCTATATTTTTTGGCCAAAGTACATCTTCAACTCAAATTACAAGTTTGTTACAAGACAGCAATCAAGCTTTTGTAAAATTTCCCAAAACTTTTAACTTACTTATAGATCTTACAAAAAGTATTCAAAATATTATTGAGGAACTTATCGATATTCCAGGTATAAAAAATAATAAATTTGATATAAAAAATATTGAAAATTTTGACGCGTTCTTGAAAAAATTTAATGATCTTATCGAACTTATTAGCTCACTTAATTTATTATTTTCTAAACATAACGACCAAGGTCCAGAATTCGAAAAGTTTACTGAAAGAGTTAATGATATTAGCTTAAAATTAAATAGCTGGATAAATTGTGAGCAACAAGAACATATTTATTGGGTGGAAAGTTTTTCAAAATCAATTCAATTCAATTCAACGCCAATTAGTGTAGCTGAATATTTTACAAAGTTTAAAAAAGAAAATAATAGCTCTTGGATTTTTACTTCTGCAACTTTAGCAGTTCGCGAAAGTTTTGATCACTTTCAATCCTTAATGGGCTTAGAGAAAACTAAGACTAAATTATTACTTAGTCCATTTGATTATAATAAGAACGCTTGCTTATACGTTCCAGAAGATATGCCAGGTCCCTCCGACTCCCTCTACTCCATAACCCTAGTAAAAAAAGTTTTACCCCTTATTAGGTCGGCAGAGGGTAGAGCATTTATTTTATCAACAAGCATAAGGGCAATGGAAGAAATCAGATCTTTACTTCTAGACGAATTTGAGAAAGAGGGTATAAGCTACCCAATATACGTTCAAGGGAGTGGATCAAAAAAATTATTATTAGATCAGTTTAAAAATCATGGTAATGCTATTTTAATTGGTTCTGTCAGTTTTTGGGAAGGCGTTGATGTAAGGGGGTCTTCTTTATCATTAGTTATTATAGACAAGCTGCCATTTCAGTCTCCCGGTGACCCAGTCTTTGCATCAAAAATTAAGATGCTAAATGAAAAAGGTGAGAATGCCTTCATGACAATGCAGCTTCCTCAGGCTATTATTAGACTTAAGCAGGGAGCAGGAAGACTAATAAGGGATGAATTTGATAAAGGTGTTCTAATGATATGTGACCCAAGAATCGTTGAAAAATCCTATGGAAGTAAAATTTGGAGAAGTCTACCTGCATTTAAGCGGATTAGAGATGAAAAAAAAGCAATACAATTTTTAAAAAATTTGGATTAATTTCTTATGAAAATTTTATCTATTGATGTTTCAGGTCAAACTCTATCAATTGCCTTATTAATCGATGAGAGGGTTGTAGAAAAAGAATATCCGTCTGGAAAAAATAATTCAGATAATATTATTCCGCAAATACAAATAATGATGAATAATGAGGGGTTAGATTTTAGAAGTCTTGATGGAATTTCATTTGGCTCAGGACCCGGTTCTTTCACGGGACTAAGAATAGCGGCAGGTGTTGCGTATGGCATAGCTTTTGCAAACAACTTACCTATTGTTGGCGTGAATATTCTTAAAGCATTAGCAAAAAAAACAGATGCTAAATTTGTTATCGCTTGTATAGACGCAAGAATGAGTCAATTATATATTGGCGCTTATCAAAAAATAGATAATAAATATATTCCGATTATCGAAGATGGGTTATACGATCCATCAGACCTTCCTAGTATTAATGCTATAGAACCTATTTTAATAGGCTCTGGGGTTAAGTCTTATGGAAAATTATTGGAGGAAAAATATGGTGCAATGGGGGTGAAGTTGAGCGATGAAAATAATATGCTTGCAAGTTCAATTGCGAAATTAGCTAAAGATGAGTTTTCAGAAAAATTTGATTTAAACAAAGCAGAATTATTATATATAAGAAATAAAGTTGCCTCTACATTAGAGGAAAGAAAGGCTCTGAAAAAATAAAATAATGATTTCTGAAAATTTTTTAGTCTTCAATGTTGTTAAAAGCGATTTACCAGAAATTCTTCAGATAGAGAATGAGTGCCATTATTCACCATGGTCAAAGAATAACTTTGTTGATGCGATTAATGCTAAAAATTTATTTACTGTAATTAAAAGTAATAATATTGTTGTAGGCTACTCTGTATCATTAGTGACATTAGATGAATGTCAATTATTAAATATAGCAGTTAAAAGAGATCATCAAAAAATGGGATTAGGGCGTATGATGCTCGAAGTCCTTATAAATTATTGTAAAGAAAATAATTTAATTAATATATTTTTAGAAGTACGTTATTCAAATACTTCTGCAATTAGCTTATATAGTAAAATTGGGTTTAATGAGCTTGGTGTAAGAAATAATTATTATAAAAAAAGAAATGGCAGGGAGGATGGAATTTTAATGGGCTATACAATATGACTGATGATAATGAAGAGTCTATAGTTTATGATGTTCTTGGCCTAAAGCCATTTTGGATTGAAACTCAAAATAGTAATAAGCCTCATAATCAATCGCCTTCAGGAAAAAAAAAGGATTTAAAAAGGAAGTTTTTGCTAAAAGAAGTAAAAATAAACAATCAATCATGTCTTTTTGTCGCGCCATGCAGTTTTATTGCTTCTCTTGCTTCCTTAGAGTATGAATTATTTAAAAAAATTAGTGCCTATATTGATACAATTGGAGAGTCGAATAAAACAGATTCAGAAATAATGGAAGTAGCTGGAGTCAAAAGAGAAATAGATTTGTGTGATTTTATTTTTTTTCTTGGGCAAAATTTACCATTGGAATTAAAAGGAATAGATACTACCAATTCTTTCATGGCATCTGTTGCTCTTAAAGAAGTGATTGAAAACCCAGAGAAAAAAAGAAAATTATGGCAAGATATTAAAGAGTTAATCAAAGTAATTAAAAAATAATATGCGAGCATCTAAATTTTATATTTCTACTTATAAAGAAGCGCCAGCAGAGGCGGAGTTAATTAGTCACCAGCTTATGATTAGGGCAGGCTTAATTCGCCGTTTAGGTTCCGGTCTTTATAGCACTATGCCAATGGGCCTCAGGGTGTTAAAAAAAATAGAAAATATTATTCGTAAGCATATGACTAATGCGGGAGCGATTGAATTACTGATGCCTGCAATACAGCCATCTGAGTTATGGGAAGAAACAAACCGCTGGGAAGTATTTGGGCCGCAGATGTTAAAGATTAAAGATAGGCATGATCGCCTTTATTGTTTTGGACCTACTCATGAGGAAGTTATCACAGATATAGTTAGAAAAGAAATTAATAGTTACAAGCAGTTGCCTGTAAATTTTTATCAAATCCAGACTAAATTTAGGGATGAAATCAGACCCAGGTTTGGTGTTATGCGGGCAAGAGAATTTTTAATGAAGGATTCTTATTCGTTTCATAGTGATGTTGATTGTTTAAAAAAGACATACAAAACAATGTTTAATACTTATGGTGAAATTTTTAAAACAATCGGATTAGATTTTAGAGCCGTTCAGGCAGATAATGGAGCTATAGGGGGTGAAGGCTCTCATGAGTTTCATGTATTAGCAGATTCTGGTGAAGATGAGCTTTTATATGATGAAAATAGTGATTTTGCTGTTAATAGCGAATTAGCTGAAAAGTATCCAGAAAAAAAGAATTTAAAAAAATGTCGAGGTATTGAAGTAGGGCATATTTTCCAATTAGGTACTAAATATTCTGAAGCCATGAAGGCAGAATTTATTGGTGAGTCAGGTAAACCAAAACCGTTGGTAATGGGTTGTTATGGTATTGGTGTGTCAAGAATAGTTGCTGCAGCAATAGAGCAGGGGCATGATGATAGAGGAATCACTTTTCCAGCTTCAATAGCTCCATTTGAGTTGGTGATTACACCTATTGGATATGATAAAAATAATGATGTTAAAAATTTAGCTGACTCTATTTATACTCAATTACTAGATCTTGGTTGTGACGTAATTTTAGATGACAGAGGAATTCGTCCAGGGATAATGTTTAGCGAGATGGAACTTATAGGAATTCCTCACAGATTAACAATTAGTGAAAGGTTGATTGAGGAAAATAAAGTTGAGTACAAAAATAGAAAATCCAAAGACCTAGTCCTTGTTGATAATAATAGGTTAACTGATTTCCTAAACAACCTTATAAAAATTAATTAAGAACTTTGTAGGCATGATAGCTTCCGTGCTCACCTTCAGAATCAATATAAATAAAGTAATAGCCATTAATCGTGTAACCTAATCCATTAAAGTGATTTTGTGCTCTTATTTTAAGTGTTTTTGGTAGTTTGCTTTCACCCTTGTAGTTACCTTTTTTGTCATAAATCAAGAATCTCTTGTGATCTACATCTAAAAGGATTAATTCCTCTCCTTTCTTTTCAGTGTAAGCGACAAAATGACTAGCTACGTCATGATGTTCAACTTTAGGCTTTGTGAAGTCAAGTTTAATTGTTTCAATAAGTTTATAATCTTTAGCATCCACAACAAATACTTCATTTGTTTTTTCCTGTTTTGCATAGTAAATATTATTTTTACTATTAAAGGACGGCATAGTTCCCGCACTTCCCATGGCAGCAGCAAAGCCTGAAATAGATGAAGATTTTCCTGTTAATAAGCCATTGTCATCAAGTTCCAAGGAAAAAATTCCAGTCATTGGCGCAAAACCTGCAGCACTTGATACATTGTATGAAATTGTTTCAAGCTGCGCTTCTTTTTGATTGAAATAAATAGAGCGGTTATCAAACCCAGCTCTAGTGGATTCAATATATTTACCTGTTTCATCGTATGTATGAATAAGTGATTTAGAAACTGGTGCTTCTGTAGCAGAGCCCATTGGGGCTAAACCACCATCAGCAATATAATATTTTTTTTCAACAGGAATATACGCTACAGTTTGAGGCCGAGAGGTAGGAGCTTTTTTTAAGTTAATTTTTAGAACAAGCTCAGCTTTATCTAAAATTTCTGCATGTAAGCCACTAATATTTAGGGTAGCTAAGGTAATTACTATTAATAAATTTTTTATGATCATTTATACGTATCCCTTTTAATTAATTTTTACTTTTTAGTTAGTCCGCATCGATATTTTTTTGTTCAATAAACATTGCATCGCCGTAACTAAAAAAACGGTAATTTTTTTCTATGGCATGACTATACAATTTTTTTGTAAATGAAAGTCCTCCAAAAGCAGACACTAGCATAAGTAATGTACTTTTAGGTAAATGAAAGTTTGTAAATAAACTATCAACTAACTTAAATTTATATCCTGGTTTTATAAAAATATTTGTCTCTTGGTATCCCGTTTTGATTTTATTTTCAAAAAAAGAACTCTCTAAAGCTCTGAGGACAGTTGTTCCTATGGCAACGATTCGCCCTCCATTTTTTTTTGTGGATTCAATTTTTATTTTTGTATCATCTGTAATTTCAAAAAACTCTTTGTGCATAATATGTTTATCAATATCTAATTCCTTAACAGGCTGAAATGTTCCTGCCCCTACGTGAAGAGTTATGAAAGTATAATTAATTTTATTTTGTTTAAACAACTTAAAATCATCTTTTGAGAAATGAAGACCAGCAGTTGGAGCGGCAATAGCCCCCTTATTTTTTGCATATACTGTCTGATACCTCTCTATATCTTCAATCTCATCTGGTCGATTTATATAAGGAGGAAGCGGTATGCGACCTTTCTTCTCCATTAGTTCATCAAATGAGCCTTGATTTAATTTAATTAAAAATAAATTATTTTTTCTTTCTATTATCTCTATCTCATAATCTTCTGAAACTAATATTTTATAATTCATATTAATTTTTTTTGAAGACTTAATCATAGCTAAAGCTTTTTTATTATCTATAATGTGTTCAATTAAAATTTCTATTTTACCCCCTGTTTCTTTTTGACCATATAATCTAGCTTTAATTACCTTCGTATTATTAAAAATAATCAAATCATTAGGGCTAAGTAATCTTAGAAAACTTTTAAAAGATAAATCTTGGATTTTTTTGGAAAAAGGATTTGCAACTAACAACTTACTATCTCCTCGATTTTGAAGGGGATATTGAGCTATTAGCTTGTTTGGTAGTTCGTAATTAAAATCTTCGATATTCATTAAATGTTATAGGTTGTTATAATATTAACTTTAATGCCGGGATGGCGGAATTGGTAGACGCACTGGATTCAAAATCCAGCGCTAGTAATAGCGTGCGAGTTCGATTCTCGCTCCCGGCACCAATTTAATATTTGTAAAAAATTGAATTATAACCTTTTCATAACATCATAAACTTATTAAATGATAGAACATAAAATTTTAGATTTAAATAAACATCTTTTTATTATTAAGCCTAATCCAGCAATGTCTTGGGGGTTAATAAAAAAAATATACTTATGTTTTGCTTTATTTGTATTAATCATTGCTATTGTTTTGAGTACAGTTAATTTATATTTAGCAATACCTTTTTATGGAATTGAAGTTATCTTTCTTGGTTACGCACTATATATTACTGCTCTCAAAAGTACTTACTTCGAAGAAGTTTTTTTAGATCAAAATAATATTAAAGTAACTTTTGTTAACGGTAAAAGAAAGAAAAATTATAATTTTGTAAGGCAGTGGTCAGAGTTTAAATATAATACTGCAACTAAAACCCAGCCTTCTGAAATTTTTATAGCCAAATCTGGAGACAAAGTATTTGTTGCTAGAAATGTAAACGAGGATGATAGAAAAAAATTATTTAATTTAATTAAAACTCTTTGAAAATAGGGTTGTCAATGAATAGGAAAGAGGTTAAATTAAGCTTTGATTTTATTAAGATTGGTTCATTCAGTGTTAGCTAACAAAAAATCACATTCTTTTTGTAATTGGTTTTTTGTAATTGAATAATTTTTACTTAACTGATAGTATCTCTTAAATTTTGATTAAAGAATAGAAAAGGGTAACTCAACTGTGAAATCCATATACCAAAAATTATTGTTTTTATTATTCATATTTCCTATATCTGCTTTTGCAGATTGGGGGCTCAACATGACGCAAGGCGTAACGCCAATAAGTCGTGACATTTATAACATGCATATGGTGACATTGTGGGTAGTTACTATTATTGGTGTTTTAGTCTTTTCTGTAATGTTTTGGTCTATATTTCACCATCGTAAGTCAAGGGGTGTGAAGCCAGCAAAGTTTTCCCACAGTACCACCGTTGAGATCATTTGGACCATCATCCCTACAGTAATTATTATTTCTTTAGCTGTTCCTGCTACATCATTACTTATCAGAATGGATGATACATCGGAAGCTAAAGTAACCATTAAAGCAACAGGCTATCAATGGAAATGGAAATATGATTACCTTGATGAAGATTTAACTATTTATGCTGCGCTCGATGCAAACAGTTCTGAGATAGCTCAACGAGATTCTGGGCTTGACCCAATGGAAGCAGAAAACTATCTTCTGGATGTTGATAACCCAATCGTTCTTCCAGTAAATACAAAAATAAGAATTTTAACAACAGCTAATGATGTAATACATTCTTGGTGGGTTCCAGATTTAGGTTGGAAGAGAGATGCAATCCCTGGATTTATTAATGATAACTGGGCGGTCATTGAAAAACCAGGTACCTATCGAGGTCAATGTACTGAAATCTGTGGTAAAGGGCATGGATATATGCCTATTGTTGTTAAAGCAGTATCTATGGAAGAATATAAAGAGTGGATTGATGTTAAGAAAATAGCTCAAGCAGAAGCTAAAAATACTAGTAATATGGTTCTTACTATGGAAGAGTTAATGACAAAAGGTGAAACTGTATATAAGGCTCAATGCTTGATGTGCCATCAAGCTAATGGCGAAGGAGTCGCAGGAGTTTTTCCAGGTTTGGTCAAAAGTCCTATGGCAGTTGAGAGTGACCAAAGATTAGCGCATATAAAACAAATTATATACGGTAAAAAATTAATGCCCGCCTTTGGAGAACAGTTGTCTGATTTAGATATTGCTGCAGTTACTACTTACGAGAGGAATGCTTGGGGTAATGATACTGGCGATATGGTTCAACCTAAGGAAGTATCAGATGCAAGATAGTAGAATATTTTTAAATAATTAATTAAATTTAAGGAAAGAGATATGAGTACACTGGCAAAAGATAGTCATCATGACCATGACCACAAACCGACTGGTTTGAAGAGATGGTTTTTTTCAACCAATCATAAAGATATTGGGACATTATATTTAATTTTTGCCCTAACTATGTTTTTTGTAGGTGGTTCTATGGCGATGATTATTCGTGCTGAATTATTTCAGCCTGGTCTTCAATTTGTTGATCCACAATTTTATAATTCGATGGTAACGGTTCACGCGCTTATCATGATTTTTGGAGCTGTTATGCCAGCCGGTGTAGGCCTTGCTAACTGGATGATTCCATTAATGATTGGTGCTCCAGATATGGCACTTCCGAGAATGAATAATATGAGTTTCTGGATTTTACCTTTTGCTTTTGCGTTACTCCTAAGCACATTATTTATGAACGGAGGGGCTCCTGCAGGTGGTTGGACTATGTATCCGCCGCTAGTTCTTCAGACTGGAGATGCATTCCCATTTTTAATTTTTGCTGTTCATTTTCTAGGAGTTTCTTCAATAATGGGAGCCATAAATATTATTGCGACTGTATTTAATATGAGAGCGCCTGGTATGACCCTCATGAAAATGCCTTTATTTGTTTGGACTTGGGTAATTACATCATTTTTATTAATCGCTGCACTTCCAGTACTTGCTGGGGGAGTGACTATGCTTTTGACTGACAAATACTTTGGCACCAGTTTCTTTAATGCTGCTGGAGGTGGTGATCCAGTTTTATTTCAACATATATTTTGGTTCTTTGGGCATCCTGAGGTATATATTTTAGCTCTACCTGCTTTTGGTATAGTGTCTCAAATTATTCCAACATTTTCACGAAAACCTTTATTTGGTTATGCTTCAATGGTTTATGCAACCGCCTCAATCGCTATTCTTTCTTTCTTTGTTTGGGCTCATCATATGTTTACTGTTGGCCTTCCAATTAAGGGCGAATTATTTTTCATGTATGCGACAATGCTAATCGCAGTGCCTACTGGAGTTAAAGTATTCAATTGGATAGCTACAATGTGGAAGGGTGCGATGACCTTTGAGACCCCAATGTTATTTGCTGTTGCTTTTGTTATTTTATTCACTATTGGTGGTTTTTCAGGTCTAATGCTTGGGATAACACCAGTAGACTTTCAATATCATGATACATACTTCGTGGTGGCTCACTTTCACTATGTTTTATTAACGGGCGCTGTATTTGCTTTAATGGCAGCTGTCTATTATTGGCTTCCCAAGTGGACGGGGCATATGTACGATGAGAGACTCGGTAAAATTCATTTCTGGCTTTCAGTGATTACTTCAAATGTACTGTTTTTTCCTCAACATTTCTTAGGTCTTGCTGGTATGCCAAGAAGAATCCCAGATTATAATATTCAATTTGCTGACTTTAATGCGATCTCAAGTGTAGGTGGTTTTACATATGGATTAACGCAGTTATTGTTTGTCTATATTGTTATTAAATGTGCTATGGGGGGTAAAAAAGCAAGAGCTGTATCATGGGAAGGGGCTAAAGGCTTAGAATGGTCTGTTCCATCTCCTGCTCCATTTCATACTTTTGAGACACCACCGAAATTAACTAAGCAGATGTTGGAGTATTAATTTAATTAATGAATAAAAAAGATAATGCTAAGGATCAGTTAGGAAGAAAAAATAAAAAACTAGCGATTCTTTTAGGGATACTGGCTATATCTTTTTACGGCATATTTGTTCTTATGCATGCAATAAATGAATAAAATTAAAAGTGTAAAAAAAACTGTTTTAAGTTTGACTATATTTACATTTGTGATGTTTGGCTTTGGATATGCAATGGTGCCTTTGTATGATGTTTTTTGTCAAATTACTGGGCTTAATGGAAAAACTATTCGCGTAGAAGAAAAAGTTGGAGAGGAAGTATTTTTATCGAATCGAGAAGTGAAAGTGAGATTTGATTCTAATATTAATGGTGATTTACCATGGAGGCTAAAATCAAAACAAAAGACGATGAAGGTCAAGCCAGGTAAATTTTATGAAGCAACATACGTGGTTGAAAATATGTATGATGGCGATGTAGTTGGCCAAGCTATCCCAAGTGTGTCTCCTCAAATTGCATCATTATATTTTAAAAAAGCTGAATGTTTTTGTTTTTTAAATCAATTACTTGAGCCAAAAGAAACAAAAGAAATGGTTGTAAGATTTGAAGTGGATAAAGATTTACCTGAAGATGTTACATCGCTTACACTTTCGTATACTTTTTTTAGGGTAAACGAAGTTGCAGCTAAACTAGAAATTAAATAATAGGAATTAATTATGGCAACTAAAGATATATATTACGTTCCAGATGGCAGTAAGTGGCCTATAGTGGGGACACTTTCATTATTTGTTACCTTCCTCGGTGGAGCGATGATGTTCAATCAATCAGTCGGTGCAAAATACGTATTAATAATTGGCTTAGCAATGCTTGTTTATATGTTTGCAGGGTGGTTTGCTGACGTAATATCAGAAAGTTTAGCAGGTAAGTACAGTAAACAAGTTGATGTGAGTTTTAGAATGGGCATGGGTTGGTTTATTCTCTCCGAAGTGATGTTTTTCGCTGCTTTTTTTGGTGCTTTATATTACGCAAGAGTGTTTTCAATTCCTTGGTTAAGTGGGGAGGGACAAGGGCTCCATAATGGGACACACGAGTTTTTATGGCCAGCATTCCAAGCTTCTTGGCCTTTAACAACTATCCCTGATCCATCAAATGCATTAGGATTATCTGGAGAGCCATTTTTAGAGTACGACGATGTCATTCCTGCTTTTGGGGTTCCTGCAATTAATACAGCTCTATTGCTTACTAGTGGGGTAACACTAACTTTTTCTCATTGGGGTTTAAAAAATAATAACCGTAAGGCTCTAAGTTGGTGGTTGTTTGCGACGGTCCTACTTGGATTTATTTTTGTAGGATTTCAAGCACAGGAATATGCACATGCATATAATGAGCTCGACTTAACATTAAGCGGTGGAATATATGGCTCTACCTTTTTTCTGTTAACCGGATTCCATGGCTTCCATGTGACCATGGGCGCAGTTATGCTAGCAGTGATTTTATTTAGATGTCTTAAGGGTCACTTTAGCAACAAAGATCATTTTGCTTTTGAGGCGGTAGCTTGGTATTGGCACTTTGTTGATGTTGTTTGGCTAGGCCTATTTATATTTGTTTACTGGATATAAGAATATATAAAAAGCTACCATAAGGTAGCTTTTTTTAAATATGGTTTGGTGTTAACCAACCCATGTAAAACCCAAAAAAAAGCATAATAAATAAAGTTACGGATAGAGCTACTCTAAGGGTTAACGACTTAACCATTTTCCTTGATTGATCTTTATCTTTTATTAAAAAATGAAGGCCACTCGTTAGAGATAGTATTATAATTATCAATATAGTAATAAGTAGAAACTTGTAAGCTGAAGCAATGTCCATATAGTTCTCCATATAGGAAAGTATTTTGTATTTGAAAAATTATCAGTTTAATTTTAAATTAATACCAACTTTAGCATTTATAGTAACATTTTGTTGTTTTATTAAACTCGGCTTTTGGCAGCTTGATCGAGCCGATCAAAAAAATTTACTTAATGATAGTTACACTCTGAGACAACAAGAAAAACTAATCAATTTAAATAATATTAATAATGATAATAAAGAATCCATTCTATGGAGAAAAGTTGAATTAAATGGTTCATTTTTAAATGAAAAAAATATTATTTTAGATAATCAGATTTTTAATAAAAAACCTGGTTTTAATATTATTACTCCATTTAAAATTTCAAAGACTAACTATATTATTTTAATTAATAGGGGGTGGCATCCAAACCTTCAGAGCCGTGAAATAATTCCAGTGATAAACTCTATCAGCGGGCAAGTCAATTTAACAGGGCATGTCGCAAACTTTCCGGCTAAAGGTATAACTCTAGGTAAAGATAATTTTGAAACTTTAAATTCTTCAATTTTTAGGTTTCAAAAGCTTGATGAAGAAGAACTTAGTTATTTTTTATCATTCAATTTATTACCATATATGGTTTATTTAGATCCACTTATTGATGATGTATATTATAAAACTTTTAAACTGCCTGCTCCAGATTCAGTTAAGAACTATGGATATGCTTTTCAATGGTATGCATTTGCTGTGACATTATTGATTATTTTTTTAAGACTAGGTATCAAAAGGAAAAAAAATGTTAAGTAAGAAAACGAAAGCAAGGATATTTTTAATTGGTATCGCAATGTTATTTTTTGTTCCAATATTACTAAGTTGGTATTTAGTTTTTTATACAGACTTTAAAAAAAATTCTAGTGGTGTGCAGAATGGAAAGCTTATCAATCCAGCAATAGAGCTTGCAGATCTTAAGGGGTCAAATATAGCTAATAGTGAGACAGTATCTTTGAAAGACAAGTGGGTACTCACTTTTTTTGTTGATAATGTGTGCGATAAATTATGCGAAGACCATTTGTATCAGGTCAGACAGATTCGTTTAGCTTTAGGAGAAGATCGGGGAAGTATAGATAGACTCTTGATATCTAAATCAATAATACCTTGGGAGAACTATACTGAATCATATAGTGGTCAAAAGTATATTAATAGTAGCTTCAGTGGTTACAAAAATTTATTAAATAGGCTCTCTGAATATAAAGACTTTTCTGATAAATCAATCTATCTTATTGATCCTTTTGGTTTCTTGATGATGGAATATCCGGAAGGTACAAGTCCTATCGGTATTATTAAAGATATTGAAAGGCTAATTAAAAATTCTAAATAATTTTCTTTAGTTCCTCTTCAAGTGCTTTATTAAAGGTACTAAAATTAATCTCTCCAACAATTGTGTTGATAATTTTACCATTACGATCAATTAGAATTGATGTTGGAGTCAGTTTAATATTTTTGAAAGCATTCTTGATGGTTTTGTCAAAATCAAGAATGACAGGAAATGGTAATTGATTATTTTTCGCATAAGTGACTACCCTGCTTGGTGGATCGTAATACATAGAGACTGCTAAAACTTCAAAATTATTGTTTTTGTATTTATTATATGTATTTATAAGTTCAGGCATTTCCTTGATACACCCTGGACAGTCAGTTGCCCAAAAATTAAAAAGTACTACTTTACCTCTAAGCTCTTGTGTTGTTATTGTTTTACCTTTTAAGGTGATCATTGTTAAGTCAGCAACAGTATTTTTTTTGAAACTTAATACGGTTGCGGTAATCACAATTGTAAGTAATAAATAAATGGTAATTTTTTTAGTCATATCGGTACTTTAATGTCAATATTGTTTAACTTTTATATCACGTTAGAGTACATTATGAATCTCTTTAATACAAAAAAAAAATTAAAAAAATATGATTTGGTTTAATAGATTAATTTTAGCTTCAGTATTACTTGCATTATGTGTGGCTGTATTTGGAGCATACGTAAGGCTCACTGATGCAGGCTTAGGCTGCCCTGATTGGCCAGGTTGCTTCGGAACACTAACAGTTCCTGAGAGTCAGGAAGCAATTCTATTGGCACAGCAAGAGTACCCTGATAGTTTTGTGGATGTTGGTAAGGCTTGGCGCGAGATGATACACAGATATATTGCCGCAATTTTGGGGGTATTTGTGTTACTTATAACTTATTTGGCTTATAAAAATAAGAATGACATTAATGTTAGATTAAAAACTGTTTACGTTCTTTTAGCTCTAATCATCTTTCAAGGTCTTTTGGGTATGTGGACTGTAACGGAGCTTTTAAAACCGGCTATTGTTAGTGCACATTTAATAGGAGGTATGTCAACAGTAGGATTGTTAACTTACATTGCCCATAGGCACCATGGATCAATTAGTAATACAATAATTATAAATCCTGGTATAAAGTTTTTTGTCCGTTTTGCATTGGTTTTATTATTTGTCCAGATTTTGCTAGGTGGCTGGACGAGTACAAATTATGCAGCTCTTGCTTGCACAGATTATCCTACTTGCCATGGTTCACTTATACCTGAAATGGATTTTGCAAATGGGTTTACAATTTTTCGAGATTTAGGCGTCAATGCATATGGCGATCCATTGTCTATTGAGGCTTTGTATGCAATTCAATGGGTACATAGAGTTGGCGCAATAGTTTTAACAATCTATTTATGTTTACTAGCTTATTACTTAAAAGCATATCCAGGTCTTAATATGTATCGAGGCTTATTAATTCTTGCCATTATTTTACAATTTATAATCGGTATTGCTAATTTATTATTTTATTTACCAATTGCTTTGGCAACGATGCATAACCTAGGAGCCGCATTGTTGGTTATAATACTAGTTATTATTAATTCACGAATTACCCAACATTATGATGAAAGCAATATTTAGTAGAAATCATTATTCAGCTAATGGGCTAAAAAATTTTATTACTCTCTGTAAGCCAAGGGTTAATGCTTTAATAGTATTTACGGCAGTAATTGGCATGTTTTTATCAACCCCAGCTATGGTTCCTATTGACATTTTAATTGCTTCAATTTTTGGTATAGGTTTTGTTTCAGGCGCTGCTGCAGCTTTTAATTGCTTGATTGAAGAAAAGATTGACTCTCGTATGGCTAGGACAAGAGGAAGACCTTTAGCTACTGGACAAATTACTCAACAAGAAACTTTTGTTTTTGCCACAATTCTTGGCGGCCTTGGTTTAATTATTCTTTTTTATTTCGTAAATTTTTTAACAATGTGGCTAACTCTATTAACTTTTTTTTCATACTCCGTGATTTACACTATATTTTTAAAGCCAGCCACACCAATGAACATAGTCATTGGCGGTGCTTCAGGTGCTATGCCACCAGTATTAGGTTGGGCTGCAGTAAATAATCAACTTTCACCAGAAGCTTGGATTCTTTTTTTGATAATTTTTTGTTGGACCCCTCCACATTTTTGGGCCTTGGCTTTATATAGAAGAGAAGAGTACGCTAAAGTTGGTATTCCAATGTTGCCTGTGACCCATGGTGAGAAATTTACTTTACTGCACATTGTTTTATATACAATTATTTTAGTAATAGTGACTATGATGCCTTTTAGTGTAGGTATGACTGGGTTAATTTATTTATTTTTTGCAACTATTTTAAATGCTATTTTTCTTTATTACGTTGTAATGCTCTATCGAAGTTATTCTGATAAACTATCAAAAAAAATTTTTAATTATTCAATTCTGTACTTAGGTTTGATATTTACTGCTTTTTTAGTAGATCATTACTATAAATTTATTTTTATTTAACATTGTAAGAAAGGATTCTGATGAGTAAGCAAAGCGAATTAAGAAGTGTTTTAGAGACTGTTGGAGTTGTTATTGGTAGTTTAGTTATTGGAATTGTAATAATTGTGACAGCTACCAAAAAATATGATTCACCTAAGCAAGCAAATGTTATTGTTGAAAAAGAGGTTCAAGAAAATGTCACTCCTGTTGCTAAAGTTAAAGTAGCTGAGAATAATCCAACTGAAGGTTCCTCTAACAGTATTTCTGGGGATATGATTGTGAAAGCTAATTGTGCATTATGCCATGCTACCGGCTTGATGAATTCTCCTAAAATTGGAGATAAAGCACAATGGGAACCAAGAATAGCCAAAGGAATAGATGTTTTAGTTAGTAATGCAATTAATGGTATCAGAACAATGCCTGCAAAGGGAGGTAATGCTTCTCTAACTAACGCTGAGATGGAGGCTGCTGTTATTTCCATGCTAAATTCATCTGGTGGTGATTTTTAATAGGATTTAAAATATAAATGACATCCTATGCTATAGGTGATATTCAAGGATGTTTTTACTCATTTCAGAACTTGTTAAACAATCTTAATTTCAATAACGATAAAGATAAGCTTTGGCTTACTGGGGACTTGGTTAACAGAGGCAAGGGTTCACTTGAAGTTCTTAACTGGTGTTACGAAAATAGAAAATCAATAAAAGTTGTACTTGGTAATCATGATTTGTATTTATTGTCTCTTGCTGTAACAAAAAAAAAATTAAATTCATACGATACTCTTTACTCAATTCTTAATTCCAAAGATTTATCAAAACTTATTGATTGGCTTTTCTCCTTAAAGTTAGTAGAAGCTGAGGATAATTTCTTACTAGTTCATGCTGGATTACTTCCAGCATGGTCAACAATTGACTCTGTCGGACTATCAAAGCAAGTAATATGTGCTTTAAATAAAGACCCAAAAAATTTTTTTAAGAAAATGTATGGTGACGAACCAAGAATATGGAGTGCAAATCTTGATGAAGATGATTTATTAAGATCAACGATAAACGTAATGACAAGGATGAGAGCGCTAGAAAAAAGTGGTGCTATTAATTTTTCATATAAAGGTGGATTAAATCAATTACCTGAAAATTTAATTCCTTGGTTCAATTTCAAGAGAATTGATAACAGTGATTTTATAATGACAGGCCACTGGTCTTCAATTGGGATTGTTGAACATGATTATGGAGTTACTCTTGACTCTGGCTGTGTTTGGGGAGGAAAATTAACTGCTTTTAACTTGAATACTAAGGAGATAAAAAGTGTTAATGCAGATCCTAGGGACTTAACTTAAAACTTGGCCGAAAAGTATTTCTATATCTTCTTTAGTTGGAGAATGGTTTTGTCCACCCTGAGATTGAATTTTAATAGAACCCATTATTGAGGCCAATTTAGCTGACTTTTCCCAATCAAAATTATTAACAATGCCAAAAGTTAAACCAGCCCTATAGGCATCACCGCAACCTGTTGGGTCAATAGTATTTTTAGCTGTAATTGCAGGAATTTTTATAAGATCCTTTTTTGTGTATATCTCAGAACCATCAGCTCCTTTTGTTACAATGAATGCTTCAACCTGACTTACAATTTTATTTATAGATAACTCTGATTTCTCTTGAAGTAATTCAGATTCGTATTGATTAACAGCAATGTATGTAGCTTGATCTATAAATTGACGCAATTCTTCTTTATCAAACATTGGCAGACCTTGTCCTGGGTCAAATAAAAAAGGAATCTTATTTTCGACACATTGGTTAGCGTGCTGAATCATTCCATCCTTCCCATCAGGGGCAATAATTGCCAAAGATATTTTTTCGGATACTAAAGATATTTTATTAAGGTGAGATTCAACCATTGCACCGGGATGAAATGAAGTTATCTGACTGTCATTTAAATCAGTGGTGATAAAGGCTTGAGCAGTAAAATAATCTTTAATTGTTTGAATATATTTTGTATCAATTTGATATTTTTCAAGTCTTTTTTGGTAAGGTAAAAAATCTTCACCAACAGTTGACATGATAATAGGGCTACCATTAATAAGCTTTAGATTATAAGCAATATTCCCAGCCGTACCTCCATAATTTTTCTTCATCTCAGGGACATAAAAAGCAACACTTAATTTATCTATTTGGTTAGGAAGAATATGATTTTTAAAATAATCATTGAATACCATTATAGAATCGTATGCTAATGAACCACAAATTAGAATTTTCATTTAGAAGGGCCTTAAGATGACTAGTAAAGTAATTAGTATTAGTAAAATTACAGGAATTTCATTAAACCATCGAAAAAAAATATGGCTCCTGGTATTTGTATTTTTTCTGAAGTTATTAAAAAATTTGATACAGTAAATATGGTATAAAATTAATGCAATGACACACAAGGTTTTCAATAAAAGCCAGGTTCCACTGTAATCATAACCTAACCATAACCATAACCCAAAAAAAATAGTTAAAATTCCGCCTGGTGTCATTATTCCAAACAAAAGTTTTCTTTCCATTACGACAAATCTATCTTTGCTAATTTTATCTTTCGACATAGCGTGATAAACAAATAAACGCGGAAGGTAGAATAAACCAGCAAACCACGTCACCATAAAAATAATATGAAATGCTTTGATCCAGAGCATGAAACTTTATCCGTTTTTTGTAGTCGTTAATTTATTGCATAATTTTCTCATATTTTTAATTTTATCCCTAGCTTAATTGTCATTGAATGGATTTTACGGACATGATATCCTTTAACCTACCTAATAGTTGGTGATTTATGAATGCGCCCTTATCATCTGAATTTTTAAAAGCTCAATCTCAGTTTTCTTCTAGACTTAGAGAAATTCCATATAACTACACATCATTTTCTGACAAAGAGATTGTTATTAAATTTCTTGGTGACGATGCATGGGCTATTGTCGAAGAGCTCAGAGCGGAACGTAAAACTGGCCGTTCGGCTAGAATGTTATTTGAAGTGCTAGGAGATTTATGGGTAGTTAATAGAAATCCGTATTTGCAGGATGACCTTTTAGAAAATCCTAAAAGGCTAAATCTATTATTGCAGGCAATGAATCATCGTATGCAAACTATTGAAGATAGAAGCTTTGGAAATATGAAAGTTGCTAAGCTTATAAGTTCAGCAAAAGCTGCTATCCACATGTTTGAATCTGAATTTAAAAAAATAAAAATCTTAAGAAAAAGAGTATTCTCAAAATTAAAAAAAATTACCAATAAAAATAATATACAGTTTGATGGTTTATCCAGAGTTTCTCATGTCACTGATGCAACAGACTGGAGAGTTGAGTACCCTTTTGTTGTAATTAATCCTGATACTGAGATAGAGATTGCTGCAATCGTAAAAGCATGTATCAATCTTGAATTGACAATCATCCCAAGAGGAGGTGGAACAGGCTATACAGGAGGAGCAATCCCACTAAGTCCATTCTCAGCTGTAATTAATACAGAAAAACTAGATCATGTTAGTGATATTGAGTATAGGGATTTACCTGGAGTTCATCAACCCATTCCAACAATTCATTGTGGTGCAGGTTTAGTTACACGACGAGCAATGGATATTGCATCAAAAAATGGACTTGAATTTGCAACAGATCCAACTTCTGCCGATGCATGTTGTATTGGAGGGAATGTTGCAATGAATGCTGGAGGAAAGAAAGCTGTTCTTTGGGGGACTGCTCTTGATAATTTAGCTTCATGGAGAATGGTTGATCCCAATGGGGACTGGGTTGAAATCGAAAGAATCAATCATAATTTATCTAAAATTCATGACTCATCAATGGCTAAGTTTAAAATTAGTAGGTTCGGTAGTGATGGCATTTCTTTAAAGCATGAACCAGAAATTCTAGAAATTCCTGGATCTAATTTTAGGAAATCTGGCTTAGGAAAAGACGTAACTGATAAGTTTCTGAGTGGCTTACCTGGAATTCAGAAAGAAGGATGTGATGGCTTAATAACATCAGCAACATTTATTTTACATAAAATGCCCAATTATATTCGGACTATATGTTTAGAATTTTTTGGAAGTGTAAGTGAGTCAGTGCCAACAATTACACAAATAAAAGATTATATAGATGGAGTAGACGGTGTTTCACTTGCCGGCCTTGAGCATCTTGATGAAAAGTATATTAAAGCAGTTGGTTACACTACAAAAGCTGCAAGAGCAATTCGGCCTAAAATGATTTTAATAGCAGATGTTGCAAGCGACAATGAAGATTTAGTAGGTACAATTTCTTCAAAAGTTATTCAATTGGCTAATACAAAAAATGGAGAAGGTTTTATTGCAATTTCACCTGAAGCTAGAAAAAGATTCTGGTTAGATAGAGCACGAACCGCAGCAATAGCAAAACATACTAATGCATTTAAGATAAATGAAGACGTCGTTATCCCCTTGCGAAACTTAGGACATTATTCAGATGGTATTGAAAGAATTAATATTGAACTATCAATAGATAATAAATTAAAACTTATAAAGGAATTAAAATATTTAATAAATTCTAATCAAGATATTCTATCTGCAGAAGAATTAGATGAAGAATTAAATAAAAAAAAGAAAAATTTAGCAATTTCTTTATTAAAAGAAATTGAATCTAAATGGGAGGGGTACCTTTTAGGTTTAGATAAGCCTATTTTAGAATTTCCTCATCTTGATTCTTTAAAAGAGAGTTATGAGAATTTATTTCAAGCTATTCAGAGTCATGAGGTAATTATATCCTGGAAGAAAGAATTAAAAGAGCCGCTTCATGAAATTTTTTCTGGGAGAGAGTTCGAGTTACTTCTTAATAATATAAAAGAGACTCATCAAAAGGTTTTAAAGTCCAGAGTATTTATTGCTCTTCATATGCATGCTGGTGATGGAAATGTTCATTCGAATATCCCAGTGAATTCGGATGACTATTTAATGATGCAAGATGCTCAGAAAGCTGTTTTTAGAATAATGAATTTAGCTAAAAGCCTCGATGGAGTTATATCGGGTGAGCATGGCATAGGTATTACTAAGATGGAGTTTTTGGATAATAAAACTATTGATACTTTTTCTGAATACAAAGCAAAGGTTGATCCAGATGGCCATTTTAATAAAGGAAAGCTTCTTCATGGCTCAGGTTTACATAATGCCTATACCCCCAGCTTTGGTTTATTAGAACAAGAATCTATTATTATGAATCAATCAGCAATAGGTGAAATAGCAGATTCTATTAGTGATTGTTTACGTTGTGGTAAATGTAAGCCTGTATGTACGACTCACGTTCCTAGGGCAAATTTACTATATAGTCCTAGAAATAAAATTCTTGCTACATCGCTTTTGATTGAGGCATTCCTTTATGAGGAGCAGACTAGAAGAGGGATTTCACTTAAACATTTTGATGAGTTTAATGATGTTGCAGACCACTGTACTGTATGCCATAAATGCCTAGCTCCATGCCCTGTTGATATTGATTACGGGGAAGTTTCTATCAATATGAGAAATTTTTTAAGAGTCCAGGGCAAAAAGAATTTTAATTTTGGGAACTCATTGGCGATGTCGTACCTAAATATGAAGGATCCAATAACTATAGGACTTATGAGAAAGTTTATGGTTGATTTTGGCTATAGTGCCCAACGTTTCGGCCATAAAATTTTTAAAAAATTAAATTTAGTAAATATGTTTAAAAGCAAACCGCCCTCGAGTGTAGGGAAGCCTTCAATAGTAGCTCAAACAATACATTTTATGAATCGACCAATGCCTAAAGATATGCCAACTAAGACATCGAGGGGTCTTTTAGGGATTGAAGATGACAAGACTATTCCAGTAATTCGTAATCCAGATCGAAGTATGGAGAATTCCGAATCGGTTTTTTATTTTCCTGGTTGCGGCTCTGAGCGTCTATTTTCTAAAGTTGGTTTAGCAACTCAGGCTATGCTTTATAAAGTTGGTTCTGTAACAGTTCTTCCTCCAGGTTATCTTTGTTGTGGTTATCCCCAAACATCTTCAGGAGATGAAGTAAAGGGCGAGGAAATTAGTTCTGATAACAGGGTTCTGTTTCATAGAGTAGCTAATACTCTGAATTACTTAGATATTAAAACTGTTATTGTTTCATGTGGTACTTGCATGGATCAACTCCAGAAATATGAGTTTGAAAAGATATTCCCAGACTGCAGGCTTCTTGATATTCATGAATATTTAATGGAAAAAGGGGTATCTATCAATGGAGTAAGTGGTCAGCAATATATGTACCATGATCCTTGTCACAGTCCAATGAAGACTTATGATCCAGAAAAAGTTACCAGAGAGTTATTAGGGAAAGATATTCCATTGAATGATCGATGTTGCGGCGAATCTGGAACATTTGCTGTGACAAGGCCTGATATTGCTTCTCAGGTTAAAATGAGAAAACAAGAGGAGATTGAGAAGGGAGTTAAGGAAATAAATTCTGGTGATTTAACCAAAAAAGTTAAGATTTTAACTTCTTGCCCATCTTGTTTGCAAGGGCTTGCTAGGTATGGAGAAGACACTAATACTTCTGCAGATTATATCGTTGTTGAGTTAGCTAAGCATAATTTAGGTGAAAATTGGTTGGAAGATTATGTTGAGAAAGCGACAAATGGGGGTATTGAAAAGATCTTATTATAAAAAAGGTAGAAATACTCGTACAGATGCGCTTTGAATTGCTCTTGTAATAAATCGTTCATTTTTCTCAGATAAAACATACGCAAAATAATCAGTTCTTCCAATAATTTTACCAAACTCTCTTTCAAAAGATAAATTTTCTGCATCACTATTTATTTCATTAGTTACTAAAAACTGCTTCCCTAGATTATTTTTTTTTGTTGATAGTCTCCAAACCACAACCTCTATATTTCGTGCGACATTATAGATTAATTGAGGATCCAGGGAATCCAACATATCAAAATTAGTCTTATCGTTATGGGCCTTTACTAGCATTGTATATAACCCAGTAATTAGAGATAAAACCCGATCACCGTTAAAATTATTATCAAATACTTGATTTAGAGCATCAACATCTTGTGCGCCATTAATTTCATCAAATATCCAGTTATGTTTATAATTGAAAATCCAGCTAACAGCTTGTTCTGGACTATCTGAAGTTGTTTTCCTTAACTCTCTTGGATTTTTTTTATATAATTTTAGAGCTAATATCTTTAGACTTTCTATATTTTCTCGAACTTCATAATCTGCCATACGGTCAAAATCTGTTTTCTTTAATTGACTAAAGGAGCCTTTATCATATTGGGTAGAATCTTTTCTTTCAATAGTATTTGAACACCCAAGTAATAAAATTGATATAAAAAATATATTTATTACTTTAATTTTCAATTTTTTATAAGCCTGTCACTAGGAAATATAAGCTTAAAAGTACTCCCTTTGTTTGGCTCGCTTAAAATATTTAATTCCCCTTGATGTTTGATCATTATGTTTTTTACAATCGATAAGCCAAGTCCAGTTCCTCCATTAGACCTACTTCTATTATCATCAACCCGATAAAACCTTTCCGTAATTCTATTAATATGTTTTTTTTCAATACCAATTCCTGAATCAATAACTTCAAATATAGGGATATCATTAATTACATTCCAGTTAATATGAATTATCTTATCATTCGCAGTATAGCGAATTGCATTAGTAATTAAATTTGTAAAAGCACTTTCGATCTCTTGTTTTGATCCATAAATATTTAACTCATGATTAATTTTATAAATAATTTTATGCTTCCCTTTATCTACTAATTTAATATTTTTCTTTATTTTTTCAAATAATTTCTTGCTATTTATTTTTTCAGATCTATTCTTAATAAGACTTGATTCTACATTTGATAGTAATAAAAGATCGTCAATTAATTGTTTCATTCTTGTAGACTGCTCCATCATTAAGTTAAAGATCTGCTTAGTTGGCTTATCAGTTATTAAACTTGCATCGAGTGTCTCAATAAAACCAGTTATTACTGTTAATGGTGTTTTTAACTCATGTGAAAAATTTGAAACAAATTCTTTTCTTATTGATTCATTTTTTATAATTACACTAATATCTTTACCAATAATAAGTTTTTGTAATTTTCCAAAACTAATAATTCTAATTTCAATATCTTCAATAATATTTTTAGTTTTGATATGTATAGGTTGGTCATATTCTTCAGCATCAAGATAGGCTGTGAATTCGGTATTTCTAAATATGTATTGTATTGGCTGAGTTTTATCTTTAATTGAGTCTATACCAAACATAGTTTTAGCTCTTTTATTTGACCATGCAATTTCATTTGTTTCATTAAGAACAATAATTCCATCTAAAAGTGCATCTGAAGCCAAGATAAATTGATCAATAGTTGTTGCGAGATTCTTTTTTGATTTTCTTCTAGTTCTTATATCTTTATAAATTTTAGAGAAAATACTTTCCCATCCACCTGTACCTTGAGGAAGTTTTTCTATTGAGGGTTTACTGAGCCATGTATTGAGTTTATGCATCCATATTGCATTTATTAGAATACTTAATATTAATGAACCACATAAGATAATTAATGCAATTTCTTTGCCGATTATTTTGGAGATAAATAGGTACAGAAAAAATTGTATTAAAAAGAACCAAAATGTATTCCATCTAATATCTTTCAAAATATACCTCTTGTTTTAAATAATTTATATTATCACCATGATTCTACTTTACTAAATATGTCTATTTTTCTGAAAACTTATATCCAAAACCTCTAATAGTATGGATTAATTTACTTTTTCCACTATCAGCCAAGCATTCCCTTAGTCTTTTAATATGAACATCAACAGTTCGATAATCAACGTCACTAGTCCTGCCCCATACCTTATCGAGAATTTGATTTCTGGAGAACACAATTTCACTATTTTTCATAAAAAAATGTAGGAGCTTGAAATCTGTTGGACTAATTTTAATTAATTTATTATCAAATTCAACTTCACGAGTTTCTGGGTTAAGCTTTAATTCAGATATTGTAATTGACTCATTTATCAGTTCTGGAGACCTCCCTCTTAATAGAGCTTTAATTCTAGCTATTAACTCTCTTGGGCTAAAGGGTTTGGTTAAATAATCATCTGCACCTGTATTTAAGCCAAGTATCTTATTGTCCTCTTCACTTTTTGCAGTGAGTATTATTACTGGAATTTTTTTGGTTAAGGAATTTCCCCTTAATCTTTTTAAAAATTCTATACCATTCATTCCTGGTAACATCCAATCAAGAATAATGAGATCAGGAATTTTTTCATTAACAAGATTATTTGCATATTCGGCATTAATCGCACGTATAGGATTGAACCCCGCTTGATTAATGTTTAGTGCTATTAATTCCAAAATTGAAGCTTCATCTTCTACTATTAAAATGTTTGCTGCCATAATGTTTAATGTTATAAAGTTAAAGCTCTCATATATTATTACATTTATATGTCAGTTTTATGTTATTTTTTATAAATTTAGCACGATTTATTAAAATATATTATGATGAGTCTTTTATATATTTTAAGAACATTAAAGGAATTTTTATGTTTGATTTTTTAGCAAAAGATAAAATTATTGCCGATAGTTCATTTAATAGATGGATGGTACCTCCGGCTGCTTTATTTATTCATCTATCTATAGGTATGATTTATGGATTTAGTATTTTTTGGGATGAACTTACAAAATTGGTTGGAGTTGAATGTGATGCTTCTGTAAGTTTTATGGAAAGAATATTTACTACTTCATGTGATTGGTTAAGAAGTGACGTTGTTTGGACCTTTGCCATTGCAATAGTTTTTCTTGGAATGTCTGCAGCAGTTTTTGGTCACTGGCTTGAAAAAGCAGGCCCAAGAAAAGCTGGTTTTGCAGCAGCTATTGCGTGGGGTGGAGGTTTGATGATCACTGGATTAGGAGCATCGCTTCATCAATTATGGCTAATTTGGCTCGGGGCAGGGGTGATTGGTGGAATTGGTTTAGGATTAGGCTATATATCACCTGTATCAACATTAATTAAGTGGTTTCCTGACAGAAGAGGCCTTGCAACCGGCATGGCAATTATGGGTTTTGGTGGAGGCGCAATGATTGGAATGCCACTAGGCGATAGTTTAATAGGTTCTTATGGTGTTGCACAAACATTTTTTATTATGGGTTGTATTTATGTAGTTTCAATGTCTATTGGTGCTTTTGGCTATCGAGTTCCCGCTGAAGGTTGGAGTCCTAAAGATTGGAAGCCTAATGTTCAAAAAAAATCAGCAATGATTTCAGCCAATCATGTGCATGTTAGTACTGCTCATAAAACCCCTCAATTTTGGTTACTTTGGGGTGTTCTTTGTTTAAATGTTTCGGCAGGCATTGGTGTTTTGTCCGTTGCAAAACCAATGTTTAAGGAAATAGCCGCAAGCAGTTTCGATCCCCTTATAATAGGAGCTGTTGCAACTGGTTTTGGAGCATTATTATCATTTGCAAATATTATTGGCAGGATTTTTTGGGCCTCATCGTCAGATTTTCTTGGCAGAAAATTAACTTATGCCATCTTTTTCAGTTTAGGAACAGCGTTATATTTAATGGCTCCGTGGGCTGGATTAAATCAGTATATTGCAGCTTTTGTAATCATTAATCTTGTAATTTTGACAATGTATGGAGGAGGTTTTGCAACTATTCCAGCATATTTAGCCGATATTTTTGGAACCCAGCATGTCGGAGCAATTCACGGAAGATTATTAACTGCATGGTCATTGGCAGGTATTATTGGGCCAATGCTTATTTCTTATTTACGTGAATATCAACTCGCGTTGGGAATCCCAACTGATCAAGCATATAATTCAAGTTTTAAGATATTAGCTGGCCTTTTAGTTCTGGGATTTATTCTTAATCTATTAGTTAAGCCAGTAAATAAAAAATTCTTTATGACTAAAAAACAACTTCAAAATGAGCAAGGCAGTATATCTAAGAAAGAAGTTTTCGTTGCATCAACTTCTACTAATACCGCACTACAATCGATTCTCTTACCATTAGCTTGGTTGGTTGTTAGTGTTCCGATTGCTTGGGGAATTTTGAACGCTTTACAGAAAGGGTTGATAATTTTTCAATAAGATATTTATGTTAACAAATGATCTGACTGTAGGTATTGTTTGCTCAAGATTTAATGAGCAGATTATTAAGCAAATATTAAAAGCTTGTACTTCAAAGTTAAAAGTATTAGGTGTTAGGGACGAGGCTGTAATATATGAAACTGTGCCTGGCGCTTTAGAAATTCCTATTGCATTGCAAAATTTAATAAAAAAGGATAAACCTGATGTTCTGATTGCAATAGGAGCGGTTGTAAGGGGCGATACTTATCACTTTGAAGTTGTATCAGAGCAGTCAGCAAGTGGAATAATGCGAGTTCAATTAGATAACTCAATACCTATTATTAATGCCGTTTTAACTACAAATACTGCTGAACAGGCGCTCCAAAGAGCTATTGTAAAAGGAGAGGAAGCAGCGGAAGCAGCTATTGAAATGGCAAAAAAGTTTGCTGTAAATTAATCATGCAAAGCAAAGCCTCTAAATCAGTAAAAAAAAATAATAACCGTAGGAAATCCCGCGAATTAGCAATGAAAAGTGTTTATCGAGGAATTGTAAATCAATTCGATTTAAAGCAAATTAAAAAAGATATTCTTGATGATCCAGACTTTATTCATGCAGATGAAGAATTCTATAACTTGATTTTAAAAGGAGTATTTGAAAATATTGATGCGTTAAAGAAAGAAATTATAATGTATACGGATCGTGAGTATAACGAGTTAAGTCCAATTGAGCTATCAGTTATGTATATTTCAATCTATGAGCTAAAGTATTTATTAACAGTGCCTTATAAGGTTGTTATAAATGAAGCAATTGAAGTTGCAAAATCATTTGGTGGTTCTGATGGTCATAAGTATATTAATGGCATTTTAAATAAAGCGGCACTTGGAAATAGAAAAGAAGAATACGAAAAAAATAAAAGAAATTAAATATGTACAACCTCCAATTTTTTTTTGTTCCAGAGCAAAAAACTCTCTGAGTCATACCAGTCATTTAAGACCCATCTTTCACAAGAATTATTGTCAAGGTTATAACAATGTTTTTTTGGCCTATGTGTGTGACCGTGAATCATTAGAGGCGGGTAATTATATTCTTTAAATAAGTTTTTTACAGCATTCTGATTAACATCCATTATTTCTTTATTTTTTAATTTTTTTCCTTTTTCACTTTTTTTTCTTACTGTTTTAAAAATATAATGCCTTAACGCTAGAGGAAGATTTAAATATATTTTCTTCACAATACTTGATCGAGCTATTACTCTAAATTTCTGATATTGCTTATCATCTAGACATAAGGTGTCACCATGTAAAATTATTGTTTTTTTATTACCTAGTTTTATCAAAGTAGGATCTTTAAGAATTTTAAGACCAGTTTTTTTTTCAAATTCATTTCCAATAAAAAAATCTCTATTGCCAGCAATAAAATATATATTCATCGATTTTGAAAGTTTTTTTAGCGCTGCTATTATTTCAGAGAATTGATTCGAATCATCACCAATCCACCAGTCGAAAAGATCACCCAAAATAAAAAGGCAACCATGTTTACTGACATTCTTTTTAAGAAAATTAATAAATTTATACATTGTCTCTGGAGATGATTCATTTAAATGAGTATCTGAAACAAAAACTGCGCTAGAATTAATGTTAATCAGTAGATATGCCCTCAATTAAAATAGCTTCGCTTGGAACATCCTGATGGCCGTTTACTGTTTCAGTTTTAGCAGCTTTCATCTTATCAATAATATCTTGCCCTTCAGTAACCTTTCCGAAAACACAGTAGCCTGCCCCATCTTGCCCAGGGTAGTCTAGGAAATTATTATTTCCGACATTAATAAAAAATTGAGATGTGGCTGAATCAGGAACTGATGTTCTTGCCATA
>MDSY01026248.1_pt1 | contig 28447 bp, 42 predicted proteins | sample 811131 | NCBI WGS metagenome assembly MDSY01 (sample SAMN05326643, study PRJNA326480) | marine metagenome | isolation source: seawater | place: Atlantic Ocean: South West | collected 2010
GCCACCTTGACCACCACCTTGACTGGCAGTAGCCATTTGAAAAATGTCATCTAAACTTGATCCGCTGTCGTACAAATCATCAAAAGTTGACTGTTGCATTCCTGATCTTTGAATCGCTTGAAGCTTGTCTTGAATGGAAAGCTGCTCACCAATTGTCCCATACTGCTGCCCTCCTACCATTGCTGGGCTTCCCATTAATTGGTTGTACTGATCTTCTACTGGAATACCTTGCCTTGCTAATTCCCTGATCTCTTGAGGAGACATGCCAGCGTCTTGTAACATGTTGAACTGATCACCGCGCTCACCACCAAGTCCACCTCTGAAAGTCCTGCCAATGTTCTTGAACAAGCCTCTGTCATCAGCACCCGGCAATATGAACTCTTTGGTTTTTCCTAGCAATCCACGAATACCACCACCTGATCCTATCTTGCCCGCTGTAGGTATTGGGGAAGCAAGACCAGCCAAAGCCAATGGGCTTTGTTTACCCTTGGCAACGTCATACACAGTTAACGCTTTGTCAGCAATCGCTGCTATTGGTTGCCAAGGGCCGGGGATAAACTGAGCTACTTTTGCAATTGGTCTAATTACTTTCTTGAGTGCTTTACCTATTTTCTTGAAGAAGCCAAACTCTTCCAAACCTGTTGCTGGATTCAATGCGGCAATACCAGTTCCAGCGATTGCAGTCTCTGGCTGTATTCCATACGACTGAAACTTTCTTTCAATCAGGTTTTCAAATTTAGGATCATCCTCAAACATCTGTGCAGGAAGAACTACTTCTCCCGGCGATAAATGGGCAAGCACTGTGTCTTCATTTGTGCCAGCTTCTTGTACTGTTTTGGCGAAGTCAGCCAATGGTGCGCTTGTGCTCAACTCGATATTTTCTATCATGCGAGACAGCATTTGTTTTTCTTCTGGATCTTCAGTTGACATTAATTGCATCTGAAGTTCTTGAATACCTTCGTCAATAGAAGCTGATGGAGAAGACCCTCGAATCAAGGCTTCTATTTGATTTTTCACATCGCTAGGTAACTCGTTTGGATTCAAAGGCAAATTTTGTATTTCTGGTGAGGGCATTGTTTGCATATAATTGCCAAAAGGATCTGCTTGGCTTGGCTGGCCTCTTGGGTTTTCTCTTCCATCAAGAGAAAAATCAATCCCTCTTTCCCTGTCTGTTCTTGGGTTTGAAGCTGGCTGCAAAGCACCAGTCCCTTCCATGTACTGATACACTTGCTGATCTAATCCACTCAAGCTCATGATGTAGTCACCGTTACGCTTCCTATGCTGGCTGTTATCCCCAAGCCAGTTGGGTAGGTTTGATGGGCATAGAGATCCCTGAATGTAGTACCATCAAACGCCTGATGTATTTCATTCGTAGTATTGAATATTATAGCACCTGTTGCAAAACTTAAACTTGATATTTCGTCTGCGTTGAAGTGTGGAGAAACGTCTGGGTCAAACGAATCGAAGTTAAGTTCCAGTATTCTTACCAGCCTGTTAAACGTTGCAGAAGATACGTTTTCACCCTGAGAAAATGGCAGTCTGGTTTCAAGCAGCTTGCTCATCTTCTGCCACTGGGCTGAATGTCCATCCTAGTGCTTCCAAGCTTCCATTTGTAATTCAATCGATCTGAAAGATCATTGTCATCATCAGATTCGATCCTCACAACGACTTGCCTAGCTCTGGATCTAAGGCTTTGATACGTTGTAGACGCTGTAATCTGTAAAGTTGAGTCAGTTGATAACGTTTCGTTAGGGAAATTTCTTCTTTTTAACACAAAATTAACAGCCCCATTTTGAGATGTGCCAACGTCATTAACGAAAGCTATGTCAGGGATAACTTTTTTAACAAAAGCAAAAGCGTCACCATCACCTATATCAACATCTGCTGATTCAATAAAAACGCCATCCATTGATGAAGTGTCATCGTTAAATCCACTTTCGTGCTCGAAAAGACAATTTGATGATGATACTTGACCAGATGCCATTGGCTTATCTTCTATGCCAGCATCTAACCAAGCGTATCTAACCAAAGATCCTATTGACCATGAGTTTTCTTCATAGTTATAAATGACATATCTGGATATTTCACCAGTGTCATCTTCGATGCTAGGATAAAAAAACCAAACCTCTCCAAATTCTGCGTTTAACGACATAAAACATTTGAACGCCTGATCCAAGTTTAAGTCATTGAACACATATTCTTGTACTGAGCATGGCAATCTATTAACTGATCCATTGTAAAAATAAAATCCCGTCTTGCTTGCAAAGTAAACTCCATTTGGAGCGTTAATTGCGCCCTTCGGAGAAACCAGTCCTGCGCCCTCGTTGATGAGATTCAATGCAAACGTTAAAGGAGGCCCAATAAAATTCATTGAGTAAAGAGAGGTGTCAGTCCAGATCAGCACTTCCTGTCTGGATTTCAATCCCCCAATAATTAAAGAGCCTGAAGACAATCGAACAGATCCTGCTGAGTTTGTTGTCGTTGTCTCAAAATCTAATTCGTTTTCAGAGTCAGAGAAAGCAACCAGCATTGGATCAATTGATCCAGTTCTTGAACTGCCAGAAAGTGGATCTGCGCCCAAGACAATTAAATGTCTATCTGTCTCAGAGGTAATCACCTGTAACCCAACAGTTGGCACTTGATTTGCGCCACTTACCCCAGACAAGTCTGCTGCCCTTACGCTGGTTCCACTGTTTTCTACCCACCTGTAAATCCCAGCACCCCTGACGTTAATTATCAGGTCTTCACCAAAATTATCGTGTGTCCATATTCTTAACTGATTGACAGATGATATTGCAGAGGCAGATCCAAAAGTTCCTGCCCCCCATGTCCCTACGCCCCAGCCAGTGCTTTTAACGTAATCATCTAGGCCCACGTTTATTTGATATGCACCAACTACACTGCCACCACCATTACCTGAGTCTGATGCGTTTGCAGTGACAGTTGCCCCAGATGTGTCTTTGGCCGTGATAGTATAGGCGTTTGCGCTAGTGACCAACAGAATTTGATATTCTTGATTGAGAACAGCAGCAGTTACAAGGCCACCTAAACTGGATGCTCCTGAAAAAGTAACAAAGTCGTTATTCTCTGCGCCATGCCCTGTGTCTGTGACTGTTATTGTTGATGAGCCATTGGTTGCTGCAAAAGTAACATCGCCAGCAGAAGTCGTAGATCGCAAAGGTGTAACGTCATAATAGGTTTCACCTTCTTTTATGTAGTATTTGAAGGTTGTTCCAATACCAATGTATCGAGTGCCACCCAGAGAAATCCATGAGTGAAGTGCTCTACCTAATCCCAGAAAAGAATTAGTTCCTGACTTAACCCATCCACCTATTTTTTCGACAAGACCTTTGCGAAACCTGACTAGGTTCCCATCAACCCAACCACCTTCAGCAGAATAGTTGGTGTTCTCTTTGTCGATCCCTGCTTTGAAGTTGAGTTTTGCGAATGGCATGTATCATGCTAATCGAATAATTGCAGCAGTTGCGTTTGCAGCAGGAAATACAATGGTAAAGTTTCCAGCAGTGCTAGTCTTATCTCCACCAAAATCCACAACACAAACAGCAGGATCGCCTGATGCGCTGTCATTGTATATCATACAAGAACGTGCCGTTACGGTGGCCGTCCCAAATGTAAGATCTGAAAAATCACATAGAGCTGTAGTGCCACTTGAGGTTGGAGTTACAGAGGTTAACGCTGCTCCACCACTTGTATAGTTCGTGCCACTGGCTTCCTGACTGGTGCTAAATGCAGTGGTTGTTGCGCCCATTGTTGCGCTGCTAGTGTATAAAGCAAGTTTAAAAGTGTTTCCACTTGTCGCTGTGAAGTTGTGGACTCCTTTTAACGCTTCAACTTTAAAGGAAGTGCAGATAGCAGAGGTCGTAGCCATGTCAAAGCTCCTTAACAATTTTTGCCATATCTTCATGACCTTGGCTGTTGAGAAGCCCCACTATTGTGGTGCGATCACTGATTATAGCGTTCTTAATTCCTTCCAATATTATCTGATAAATGTAATTTTTAAAAGCCAAAGCTTGTTGTCGAATGTGGTCAGGAGCTTGCTCTGAAACCCCACAAATCTTGTCAGTAAGTATTTTTGCCCAAAATTCTGGATCATGGCCTTTGTTGACTGTTGTCTCGACTGTAATTTTGCCCAAATCTGCAAAAGCTTTATCTTCAAGCATACTTTTTTCCTGCATTTTTGTTTCTTGGAAAAGATCTGTTAGTGCTTGGTTTTTGCACAGAAAGGTTGCTTAACTTAAAGTTGGAAGGATCGCCATCTTTGTGATGAACGTCTTTGCCATCACCTTTGTGGACTAAACCTTTTTTCTCCAACAAGCCTCTGGCTTTGTTTCTTGCTGCCCTGCGTTTTTTTTGTTTTGGGCTGCTGTGATAATTTTCGTATTCTTTTTTATAATCTCTACCCATAGCTATCCTTTATATGGTTCTGGGGAGCTTATTTGCTCTGGCATTTCTATTCCATTCTCTGCCATTTTAACAGGCAACTCAGAGACATTGCACACCAACCATTTATCTGATGTTGGCATCGCCACCTTGGGGTCAGGCAAACGATGGTAGCCATACAGCCTTTCATGTAAAGGCACGTTCTGATCCAGTAAAGTCGATTTAGGAGAAGAACCAATTACGATGTTTTCTGACATACATTTAGCAATCCAAAACTCAACGCAAGCTCTTCCAGCTTCAGCAAAATGCAAATTGCTTTTGTAGGAGTAATCCAAGCCATACAAATCAAGCTGGCCCACTTTACACCAGTAAGCAAAAGCCAAGGCGTAAGCTACTGTGTTATTCAGGTAAGCACATTTTGCGTGGTTTATAACTTCGTCAACTGGATACTTAACCAAGGCTGGCACTCTGGAATCTAACTCACAACTGTAGATTGGAACCTTGAGATTTGGCAGAATCTTACGCATGACATCTGTCTGTCTTCCTGCGTCATCGCTGTCTAAAAAACGAGAAGCTGGATCGAGCATAAACAAACGATCCACTCGAAATGCTGCTGCTGCTGAATTTATTCCCCAGACTTCATCGTATTCAACAGAGTTTTCTAACCCTATAACAAAATCTATTTGCGAATGTCCTAACCCAACAATCGCAACTTTTTTGTCTTTCAGGGATTTTACAGGACGCACTAAGACACGCCTTGCCGAAGCAAGTCGTATCGATATTCATCTCTGGTTTCTCTGCCTTCGCTAATATTTTTCATCCTTGCCACTGCCTCTTTAAATCGTGCTTCAAAATTACCTATAACATCAGGAGTTTCTTTTAAGAAAATAGCTCCCTCTGTTAAGGCTCCATAAAGTAAGGCATCAGGATGGTCGCTTGACAGAACTGTAGTTCCAGAATCAGAGCCAGCAGTCAAGCTTGCTGGCTTGTGTAAATAATGTAGCTCAACAGTGTAAGCTGCATCAGGAATAGGGGCTAATTCAAAAGCAGTCTCATCAAACAAGCTGTAATATTTAGGTCTTCCAGTTGTTGCAGTCGATGAGGAATACTCTTTAATAAAACTGGGATGTTTAAAATCCAAGTAGTGGTATGTGCTGGAAGAAATTACTGCCAAGCTAAAAGGCGCATAAAAATCGTCTGGGGTTGCCAGAAAACGATTACTGCTTGCAGTCGCTCCTTGAACATTCTTTCTTTGTTCAGGAAGCTGAACCATTTTAAAGATTCTGCTTTCGCTTTCTTTAATGAAGTTATTCAGGTTGTTTGTAAAGGTAGTCTCACTTACCTCCAAGTAATCCTGAATTGCAGTCTTTAATGTTGCTAATGTAAAACTCATGTCGTAATTGTCACGCTTCCAACGCTACAAGTCACCTCAAAAGTATCTAATTGCGCTCCCAGTTTACCATTACCCACATTGGTATAAACAGTAAAAAAATTCGCATCATCATCAGTATCTGGTCTAGCATTTCTAAGTGCTTGTGGATCGACAGGGGTTGCTCTTCGATCTATCTGAGGGTGTTTAGGACTCCACTGGTCTGGGCCAACAAGTAACCCATCCCATGTTTTTTTCATGTCTCTGAGGCGATATCTGAACCCTGTGATATCACAGATTCCATAAGCATATTTACCAGTAGAAAAAGATGACATTACGCTGTGTTATAACCCCTGAAGTTAGGAGACACATAAAAAGAAGCTCGTTCCTGATCAGTTGATAAAGCCCTTATAAACTCTTCGTCGTAAATTTGTTTCAAGAAAGCTGTCTTATCAGGAGCGCGTTTCATTGAAAGATAGTAAGCCAAGCCAGCAGCCAGACAGGGGTAAAACCTGAAAGGCATGTCTAACGTGTTGGTTGCTGCGTCTGCATCATCCATTCTTGTCAGGACATTCATGTAAACAGTATAGGTGTCCGATTTATCAGGCACAGGCCAAAGGGTAATCGTGGGCGTGATTTGTTTATCAACGAATATCTGGCTTGGTTTACCAGTGGTGCTCTTTGTAGCAATATGGCTGTATTCAGCCCTGCTCAATTTAGTCAGTGGCAAATCTGTTACTTCAGATCCAATGGTTTCTCTTACAAACGCATCGAGCACATCAATAGGAGCAGTCGCGTTTGTAGAATCAATATTGTACTCGCCATCATCCTTAACCAGCGCGACAGTCTTTTCTGTAATCGTCCACTGGTTTAATCCTCTGTTTGCCCACTCTGCAAGCATGAGGTTTAACGATCTGGTTGCTGTCTTGAGGTCGTATCCAGTTCTTAACTCAATGCCACATCTTTCAAATGCTTCCTCAATATACTCAGCAACATCTGGTTCAAAGTTTTTAGAATTACTTGTAGCCATTTAATCCTCGTACAAATTGTTGAAGGTAATTGATGGATCGAGATAACTATCATGACCTTCTGCTGAATGCGCCCACTGAGAAGGCTTGAAGTCTGGAGCACCCTCACCTGTCACCCAAAGTGCTGGAGATGTTGCCCTGACTCTGTTGTTAGGTAAAGCCACTAAATTTCCTTTCCACTGACCTTCTTCTGTTATACATAATACATGGCTTTGTTTGTGTTGGGCAGGATCATCAGCGATATGTGAATCAGTATAATCTACAGTAAACAAATATTTAGATGTGTAAAACTTTCCATCGATCTTAGCAATCCAAGGCGAGGAGCTTACGCGATCAAGCACCACCACAGAATGATCGCGAGACTCACAGTCCCAAGGCTGGGATAAATGATCATCCATAGGTTTTGGAAAGTCTTCCATAGGCATGTCACAGACAAGCCCTTGGATTGGCATCCTTGCCCACATGGCTCCACCATGAATGTTGCCCTCATCCCAGTCATCACAATCAGCTTCACAACCAGTAAACACCACTTGAAAACTCAAAGACCTGTCAGGAATTGTGTTAACTGCAATCGCCAATCCATGTAAATATTCGTCATGATATTGTTCGTGGTTGTGGGTAAATTCACGCCTCACCCACACCTTAAAGTGTGGGATGTTGCTTATCAAATATGACAATTACAACCCTTTCATAAAGTTTCTCAATTCTGCTTTCATTTCTTTAGATGTAACAGCAGCCCCTGTTATTTCTCTTAGTTTTTTGTTGAATTCTTTTTTCTTAGCTGTCGTTAAATTAGAAAAAGATCGTGTGCCTCTTGTTTGGCCTTTCCCAGCTTTATTTAAAGCACCACCCTCATTCATTTTTTTAAGAGTGCCACCTTTTGACATTTTTCTTTTTAAGGCTCCACCCTTGGACATCTTACGCATCGCGCCACCCTTGGACTTCTTTCGTAAATCTCCAGCACCTTTTCCATCAGCAGCAAAAGCAGGAACTTTTCTTCCATTGACAGTGGTCATTTTCATCGCTGTGCCACCAGTCTTCATTTTTTTAAGAGTGCCACCCTTAGACATTTTACGCATCGCACCACCTTTGGATTTTTTCCTCATCGATGCGCCTTTAGTTCGCTTGTACATTGTTGCTCCTTGTTGAGTTAAAGTGATCCACCCATCCTCGAAAAAGATGGGACTCTTGGTCTGTAGTCTTTATGATGTCTGCCTGACATGATTTCCTGACCTGTTTCTTTGTTGATCAGTCTGTAAAATTCACCTTCAGGCAATGAGATATTCTGTTGATAAAATGGCAAGCTCTCCATTACTTGTCTGTTAACTTCCTCAGCGATTCCTGTCGCATCAGGTCTTTGAATGCTTTGACCAAATCCATAAGAATCTAAATCCATTCCCGGCCCTATTGGCCCTTGTCCTGCAAATGGGTCAAAATCACCTGATTCGATTGTGCCAGTATAATTAGGAGAGTTTCGAGTAGAGCTGTCTTGTCTACCTGTTACAATGTCTTCACCAATTTTTGGAGTGTAACTAGACGCAAACGCGCCACTGCCTAACATGCTTGGTGAACCACCATATTGTTGCCTTGAAGCTTGCCTTGAGCCTCCTCTTCTACCCAACAAGCCAAATCCTAGCAAACCTCCTTTGCCTCTCAATCCAAACAAACCAGTTCCTGATGTTTGTCTTGGAGCTTGCGTCCTATTAATCAAACCAAACCCCAGTGGGCCACCCCTCCCCCTCAAGCCAAAGAGTCCTCCCCTTTGGGGATTGATTAATCTTGTTACAGGATTAAAGCGATCCCTGAAATTAGTAAACTGATTAGCTCTTCTGCCAACCCTGTTCAATAGGTTTCCAAATTGTCTGGCTCCGGGCAAAAACTGTAATCTTCGCCCAGCCCTTTGAAATCCAGTGTCTGCTAAATTAGTAAGTCTTTGCCCAACAAAAGGCGCGTTCCTGAAACCCATCTGGTTCCCCAGAATGTTCGCGAACATCCTAGATCCCTGACCAGCATAAGGATCTCTTGCTGTTCCACCACCATTTAGATAGCGAATGCCACCCTCCTCCTCAAAGGAAGGTGACACTTGCATTGGCATTTGCGATCTGGAAATCGCCATCTACTAGTCGTACTTCTTGATTAACTCAAGAATAATCATGTAGGTGTCACCACTACTGTGTCCAGTGGTAGTGAAATCTATGTCGCCAGTTTTACCTGATCCTGCGTTGTTTGGGATCGCAGTAAAATTGTCATAGTATTCATCACCTGTCGAATCTGCTGGCAACCCAATCGCTAACACGTTCGAGGTTGCGTCAAAATCCAACTTTACTGACATGCCCACTGTCGCCCAGTAAATGCGCTGAATATGTACTTCAGTGCAAGTTTGACCCCGTGAGTTTGTAGCCAAGGCAGAAACGTCTACTTTTTTAACAGCAGACTCACCAGTGCCATCACTGACATTGGTGAATCTTAAAACAGCAGTGCGCTCACCATCTTGGATAGTTTGTGAAGCTACGGCATCAGCCATCGTTCACCTCCTGTTAAAGTTCAGTGACAGCAGTTCGTTCCTTGTACGCACCAACGTAATCAACTGTCAAAGTCTTTGCAGCAGCAGCACCATTTTGAATACCAAAAGACAAAGCTAACTCTTCGTCATCTGGTGCATTTGTGCTTACAACTGTTCCAGCTAAAACGTTGTTTTGGAATACATGAAACTTCTGATCTTTGGGGTCATACAAGAACCCAACAGTCATAAAGGTATCGTCAGCCAAAGCAGTGCCCAAATCTAAAGTGGATTGTGTGCTGTCTTTTTCAACAATAAACGTGACAGTTGTGGCTCCATCTTCTTTCAAGAAGAAAATGCCGTCTGTGACATCCAGAGGAGTTGTGTCTGTTAGCTGTAAGCCAGCAACAATGTCTGATTGTGTGGCATCACTTGTTTTAAATCGCATGTGAAACGCTAGTTGCTTACCAGACTCGTACTTGTATCCTTCCTTGACAAGCTGAAAAAAATCATGATCGTTGTCAGCGTCATCGTTTGTGATGAGCAGCAGACCACCATCACCATCAGTCAAAGCTTCACTGGCGTTTCCAGATCCACCTTCTGTTGTTGTGATTGTCCAGTCACTTGCTAGGTAAGTGTCAAAGTCGTTGAAGTACGAGTGATATTTGTGAGGTGCAGGAGCTTTTAATTTACCAAGCGTTCCATCTGCTGAAACGTTTGTTACTCCACTTGTAAAATGAGTAGTCATGTACAGTTCTCCTATGTTGTTGAACCAGCTTGAACGTTATTGTTCTCGCCATAATGACCACACAAGTTTAGGCTAAAATTAGCCATAATGAAATGCTTTCTCTTCTTCGTCCATCATCATGTAATTTGCGTGTGCTTCGTTTTTCTGAAAAGCGACAGACCCATAAATGTAACGATCAAATCTCCAGCAATCTTCGTTCCATTCTCTATCTGTTTCGTTAATCTTCTTGGCAAACGCCTCAGCTTTTTTGTAATCGTCTAAACAAAAACCATACTGATGTCTAAAGACTTTACCTTCCTCAGTCTTCGCAATGATGCTGTAAAAAGTTTTGTCTGCAACTGGGTCATACTCCTGACGATCTCCATATTCTCTGGCGTAATAATCTTCTTCTGTTGCGTGACACTCTTTACCTACTGCTGCCTCAACTATGTTTCCTTCTATTCTCATGCGATCTCCTCAATTGAATCTGTGAACTCAGCTTTGGTTGGCCTTTTGAAAAATCCAAACTTTGGATCATCATCAGAAGGCTCAACTGCTGCCATGAACGTGACTGTTCTGCCTTTGGGACTTGGCAAGGAAGCTGGTATTGAACCATAAACCTTGAATCCCCTGTCATCCTGAACCAACATTCTGAACACAGTGCCAAATCGTGTTTCATGCGCCTTGGTTCCCAAGACTGTGCCAGTGATTGCCACCCTGCCAGTTGGTACAGGCTCTGCTGCCTCGTAGATTGCTTCTTCTTTTTCTTTCTTGATTCGAGCAGCTTCTCTTCGTGGCCCATAAACAAAATCTTCGATCATCTCAAACGCTTCTGTGCATCTGGTGTTGACATAAACGTGGCACAAATACTTGCCATCAGACTCAAACTCTCTGCCCTTACTGACGTTGATTGGCAAAGCAGAAAATGCTCGTTCCAACCTGTCAGCCATTACAGCATCAACGTAATCAATTCTTTTGCCATTGCTTTTTCCATCAAACTGCATCTGATAAACATCTGGCTCGTTTGTGTCCCAAGGCAAAAACTCTCCAGCCATAAACTCTTTTTCTTGCAAAGTGCCATAGAGATCCCACTCATAAATGTAATAATCGCGTGGCGCGTGTAATCGCCCACTAAGTCCTATGGTTGGCTTCAAGCCATCGTTCAAGGATTCGCCTTTGGCAATCACGCGATCCTGATAAGCCTTTCGAGCAGCTTCTGACTTGATCAAAAATGACTCAAGTCTTTGTTCTACGTCTTTGACTAATTGTTCCATGCTTGGTTTCCTTTGAGTTCAAAGACATTATACATAAACTATTGTTAATTGCAAGTCTTAATACATTACTATAAATGCTTGCATAACGACACTATTAAGGTTAATAAAAAAGGGGCTTTCGCCCCTTTCTTTTTATGCGCCTTGTGAACCATACACGCCTCTCCAATCAGAGAAGCCGAAGGAGTACCGCTCACGGGCCTTGTACCGAATGTTACCTGTTGAGAAATCAGGTTCCATTGAGGTTTCCATCGCAGTTCTTTGGAACATCTTCAGACCTTCCCCTGACTCAGTAACTGAGGTGAGAAGGAAGAAAGCATCTGGATCATTTAGATAATGATTCACTGTGTAACCACCGGGGATTACTCCAGTATTCTTGATGCTGTTGATGTCGTTGTCAGCAGTTCCAGTTCTGCCATCAGAATTCAAGATTCTGTCAGCAACGAAAACCAATTGTGGAGGAACCACAAGCTTGGTTGCCTGAACAGAAATCGTTAGACCTCTGTCATCAGTGAACGTGGAAATGTCGATTAACGCATCTTCTAAGGATGTCTCATTCAGGTCTGCCATTGTCGACGCGCGGTTAGCAGCACTGCCGCCACCAGCCAATGGATGTGCAGTGTTAATTAACGACACTCCATCACCACCTGTGAACGAACTACTGAAAGCGTTGTTCAATACATCAGCACCTTTCACTTCCTTGGTATTAGCCATAGATCGTGCAAGTGCTTTGGTGTATCGCTTACCCAGTGACGAGTAAAGATTGTCTTCCACCGCTTCTTCTGTAAGGGCAAATGCCAACCCAACCGTGTCGTGCGTATACCGCGCTGTGTAACTTTCGTTTGCGTTATCGAACTGTACGCCTTGGCCCTCTGACTTAGTTGGCGCGGAGCCAAAACCAGTCAGCAAAACCTCTTCCTCAAAAGCGCGATCAGAATCTTCTACACTGAAGATCTCTGTGTACTCTTGGTCATAGGTGTTGTATTCAAGGCCGAAGAGCGAGTTCAAACCCGGCTCTAGCTCTTTAGCAAGTTGTGCTCTTGAAATAGCCATTATCTAACCTCCTATTAAGCTAAGCCGGCGCCTTTAACGCCGTAAATTGAGTTTTGGATGACTACCAGCACGTTAGTGTTTGCTGATGCTACATCACTATTCTCAGGATCTTCTGAAATATCGATGGCTTTGATAGGCAAGCTAGTGCCTGTTGCGCCAGTTGATACTTCAAGCTCTGCTCCAGAAATTCCTGTGACAGTTGAACCTGAAGAGGTATAAACGATGTCGAAGTTGCCGAAGAGATCCGCAACTGGAAATGCTGCGTCTGCTTGGATTTCGTAAACTACGTTGGGGTCATCAATAACAAACGCAATCAAATCTGAAGCGTTTGTGCTGGCAGGATAGTAATTGCTATAAACCTGCTCTTTAGTTGTGGGATCAGTGTACTGTACACCATTGAACACACCGACAATTGGGACTGTGCCACCATCTGCGTGAACCTCAATGCCGCCGCCAGTAACTTGAGCAACCATGTCACCTTGGAAAATACTTGTTCCATAGTTAGCTGCAATTCGATAACGACTCTGACCGCCAGTATAAGCACCTCCACCAATCATTCTGACCGGCTTCATGCCAAAAGCTGCGTCTTTATTCGCCATGCTTTTCTCCTGTTAGTTTCTACCAAATGTTACTTGGGTTGACCTTTGTGGATCATACTTAACATAGCGACTGTCTTTTGAACTCTCAGAGAACATAGTATTGTCTAAAGCATCTTTTGCATTCTGATTGACTGCCTCGTAGTGGGCATTTCTTTCATCAACAGTTTCTTGTGGTATTTTCGCAAGGATCAAACCCTCATTATATACAACGCCAGAATGTCGCCCTTCATCCATTGTGGGAAGCTGCCATTCATCAGGGAGGTCAGAACCTTTTACAAGTTCCCATCCTTCTCTGAGTCTTCTTGACATATTGCTTCTATCCTCTTGCCCCAACATGGATTCCCTTATCCAACGATAAACGTAACCATCTGGTGCTGGAGGAGTTTCAAGGCGGCGAACTGGTCGCCAAGGTTTTCTGCGAGTCTTGTTATCGTGCGCTTCGGATTCACGAGATTGTCTGGTTGAGGTCATATTTACTCCTTATGCTTACGCTTGTTTCTGCATTATTTTTTGCTTTTCCATAGCGACTGATTTAAACCAATCCTCTTCTGACATGTTGTGTGGCTTCAGAGGTCTTAGTCGTTCCATCTCATCTCTTGTAAACTTAACCCCACCCTTTGGGTCTGATGTTTTTTGTCGGCTTCTTGAAGCAGGGGCAACTCTTTGCATCGATGGGTTGCTCACACTTTGATCGACATTTGTATTTTCAGGATTGCTTGCTTGCAACTCTGGAAATCTTTTCACAATTCTATCATTCAACTCAGTATAATACTCTTCAGAATCAGGGACAAACCCTTCTTCTACCAAAAACTCATCAACCACCCTTGCCCAATAATGTGCTTCTCGATTGAATTCTGGTTTGCTTTCATCAAACCAAGGGTTGTTGTCTTGCCAGCTTAACGCTTTTTCGCTAGGTGCTGGAGCTTGTTGTGGTTGTTGATAAACAGGCTGTTGTGGTTGTTGAGCCTGTTCTGTCTTTTTCTGACTGTTTTGTTTTGCAATTCTTAATTTTTCTTTTTGTATTACAAGCTCTGTTTTTAAAGTATCAGCCTTCGATATAGAATCCACATCGTTAGCTTGCATGGCTTTTTTGTAAAGCTCATCAACTTGCATTTCTTTGGCTTTGATAGCTTCTTCTTCTTTATCCAAGCTATTGGCTTCTGATTGCTGCGCTAAAGCCCTTAATCTTTGAAGCTCTTGATCTTGCTGAATCAACGCTTGTTCAGCTAATTGCGCTCTTTGCTCTGATTGTCGATTCTTTTCGTTGAGCTTATTGATGCGCTTCGACACATTTTTGGTGTATCGTTCAAGTTCATCTTCGCTATTCTGCTGATCTGATTGCGCTTCTATATTGTCTTCAATTTGAATTGCAATCTCTGCATCCTGCTGCGCTTCTTGTTCAGGTAATTGATTCTCGCTCATGTCATACTCACTATGTCATCTGGGTGTAAAATCGTTCCAATCACCTCATCATCATTTATTATGCGAACCTCTTGAGGATTATCATCTCCCTCAAAATTCAATTTAAATCGAGTGCCAGCATAACGTCCAATAAGAACCCATTGGTTTTCTTGACACCAAGGAATGCCATGAAACCTTGCCTCATCCTTGTAACAAAGTGGCCCCATTTTAACCACCCAAGCCACAACAGTTGCCAATGATTCTCTTTCAGTTGTTGTTTGCAAAAGTTCTATGCCACCCTCAGATTTGCTTTTTTGCTTGGATGGAAAAACCAGCAATCTGTAACCTGATGGGTTAGGTAATCTGTCTATAACACTTGCGTCTAGCAAAGCAGGATCTAATTCTTTTTCTTCAGGATTCACATAAGCCTTAGAAATGGATTCCAAAATTTATTCCTTGTTCAAATCTTTCAGTTCAGACTCGATATAATATAATGCAGAAAGCTCTCCTTGCAAGAACTTATACATTTCCATATCTTTTAAGTTTCCTGACATAAGCGTTTCAGATATCTGAGATCTTCTCGCCTCTGTCAGTCTTCTTATTTTGTCGTAAAAACTGTAATCATCCATTAAGTCGATTTCTTAGGTGCTTTCCTTGCTTTTTTAGTAGCTTTTTTCTTAGGTGCTGGCTTAGGCGTTTCTTCTGCAACAGGCTCTGGTTCTGCAACAGGCTCTGGCTCAACGACAGGTTCTGGTTCTGGTGCTGGTTCTCCAGAAGCTATTCTAGCCAGCTTCGCAGCTATTCTAGCCTCGCTTGCTTGTCTTGCTTTTTCTTCTTCCTGTCGCTTGGCAACAAGAGCATTTGCCTCTGCCTCGCGTTCTAGCTTTTTTTGAGCCTTCAGCTCTTTAATCGCTTCAAGTTTATAAGATGTTGTCATAGGTTTCTCCCAAACTTTTGTTCAAGCTCCAATAATTTTAAATCTGCTTGCTGATCCAAACGCTGCATTGCAACGTCTAATTTATCATCAGCAATGTCTTTTTGTATTCCTAGCCTTTGACTGGCAAGCTCTGTTTCCAATAGCTTTTCTTGATCTCGTTGCTGTTGTTTTGCGTCAAATTGAGATGCGTCAATGTCTAACTCTTTGTCTTTCAGGTCAAGCTCTCTCTGCCTGATTGCGACAAGAGGATCTACCTCATCAGACTGCTGACCAATTGACTGCAAAAACTCTTGGGTTAATTGAGCCATCACTGGTGCTGCAAATTGATCCAATATCATTTGTATCTGCATCTGCATTTGTTGCGCTTCTTGTGGCGTTACTTGCTGCATCTGTTGAGAGATGGCTTGTATTCTTTCTTGCATTTCAGGAGGTATTTGCTGCATAGATATTTCAGAAGCCAAGAACTGCAAGTGCTGCATTATGTGTGAAATGATAATGCTTTGGAATTGTGGGTTCTCTTTGACCACCTGAGTTAAAAACAAACTCCTGTGAGTATCTACATGGGCAGCGTGGTTCTGGCCTTCAAAAGCTTGTGCTGGCTGGCCCAACAACAAAGAAGAGTTCTCCAACCCTGCATCCACTGGCCTTGGAGTCATGTCTGGAGGAGGCTGAATTAGGTTTTCAACGTTATCCACCCCAAGTGCTGCGTACATTCTCCTGTACGCTTCGTAGATGCCCATCGGGCCATGCACTTCAGGGTTGCTCTGAACCATCTGCAACAGCTCTTGAGCCATCGTTATTCTTTGACTTTGACTGAAAATATTAGGATCAGAGACAGGTATGACATCTATCCTGCCATCAAAGTCAGTCGCTTTAATGCTTGCCTGACCGCTTCCGGTTTCGTAAGGATATTCTGGGGGCAAGTATTCGTTGAACACTTGTGCTAACAATTGGAACTCTAAACGTTGTGAATAATGCAATCTTTTGTGGATTGCGCTCATCACTTTTGTTCCTCTTTCGAGCAAAGCAACAGTTGTTCCAACAGGCATCGCTGTATTCATATCGCCCACGTTCATATCTGCAATTGCAGCAAAACGCTTACCAGAATCTACCAATAACCCAAGCAATTGCATTAAGACGTTGCTTGGCTCTTTGATTGGCAAAGGTATTAAGTTTTCTCTTAAAGAACCACCAGTTGTATCAATGTCTCTAAATTCGCCGGGGGACAAAGGTTCGTCTTCGTCCCTGATTCTCATGCCTCTAGCTTTAAACCCAGCAGGGAGGTTTGCAAGTGTTCCTGCGTCAATCAACTGCCGTAAGATTGAAGTGGAAGCCTTAGATAAACCACCAATCATGTGAGAAAGGCCAAGGCCGTAGAATCCTAAACCCGGCAAAAACTTGTATTGCACAAAGAAATTTACTTTGTTTTTGTAAGGATCGTTTGGATTGAAGTTGCGTCTAATGGAAAGCACTCTTTGAGAGTTTTCATCAATGGTTACGATGTAAGGCAGCTTTAGCCCTGTAGGAGATCCATCCTCTCCCATGTCTTCAAAACCTTCCAGATCCAAAATTGTATGCACTTCATAAACAACATGATCCCTGTCTTCTGCATAACTTGCATGAGTGCCTTCTATTTCATCGATTGCTTCTGTCACATCAGAAGAGTCAGCAGAATACGATCCTTCTTTTATGTCTACGTTTGCGTAAAACCCAGAAAGCTGTTGTTTCTTGATTTCATTTCGTGACATGGATATCGCATGAGTGACGCGCTCTGCGCTGCTTAAATCAGCAGCCTCATAAGGCACAATTAAATCTTCAGGAGCGATAAACTTAGAAACTGCTTTGTTCAACACAGTATCGAAATATATTTTTTTAAACGCGCTTCCTGCCAAGGGTAAATAAAATAGCAACATGTCGAGTTCAGGATCGTACTCAGACATGATGTTCATGATGTAAAAATTCATGAACTCTTGTACACGCTCTGCCTGATTCTCTGAATCTGGAGTCCTCGCCCCTAACACTTGCGTTTTGACTGGGCCTTTTGCTGGAAGCATTTCTTTGTAAGCTTGCGCTTGAAACTGAGTAACTGCCTCTGCAAGTATTGGATGTATTACACCACTCGATCCTTCAAATGGTTGAGATCTGGATTCATCGAATTTCATTCCAAGATACTTCAAGCCATCTGTGTAAGTTTTTTCCCACTCTGATCTGCTGTTTTTGTCTTGTTCAATTGAAGACAAAATATCAGATGACAAAGCGTTAAGCTCTGACTCATCAATAAAGTCAACCAAATTACTATCAAATGGGATTTGTTCTTCTTCTGGCGTTTGTGCTATTTCTTCGTCAATTAATAAGCTGTCATCACTGACAAGAATTTCAGCAGCGTTCTGTATTTGTTGCTGGCGTGTTTGTTCTGGAAATACGCTAACAGAAGATCCCATCTCCCTGACTTCTGGAGTTTCTGGAGTTCCACCTACTCTTTCAACAGCCATAGCAAATTCTCAACAAATCGATTAGTAGTAAACCATACGCTTTTTAGGCAGAAAATTCACCTCATCTGGGTAATCTTCATCGAGCGCAACAAAGCCTCCCTGCCTGAATCGCATTAATGCCATTGTCATGCTGTCCACATAGTCGTCGTTATCGCCATAAGGAAAAGCAGCGCATTCTTCGATGACTTCTTCAGCAAAGGTATCGTCAGTAGCCCAGACCATTCCTGACTCGAAGATAGGAGCAACACTGTTCATTCTTGCTATTTTATCCTGACCCCTGCTTGGAGAGTAAGCAGTGACAGGTATTCCCATTCTTCTCAACTCTTGAGTTAAAGGTGTGCCACTAGCCTTGGCTTCTATCAAAACGCAATCAGGTTCCCAATACCTGTATTCTTCGTAGGCAACTTTTTTAAGTTCTGGAAAATCCACCCTCAAACGTTTTGCGTCAAGCAAAATGATCTGGTCTGCTCCACCTTCTTCTGGGTTAAAGATAGCCCATGTGGTGATTGCAGAGTAATCAGCAGTTTCTTTTTTGCTAAAAGCTGTGTCGTAAGATTGAATGACATACGAGTAAGCAGGAACGTCTTCAGGCTCCCACCTATTCCACCACTCTCTTTTTACAATAGAGCCAGCCTCTGCTGTTGGATTTTGCAGCCACTGGCTGTTCCATTTGTTTATGGGAAGAGAAGCTTTTACTGAAAGCAGTTCTTCTTTTTTCCAGAACTCAGGCCAGAGCGGAGTTTCGCTCTCAGGCATGATTGCAGGGAACTCCACAACATCCCATTGGTCTGCGTGTTCATCGCCTTGTTTTTTTAACACCTTGCCAACCAGATCTTTTGTGCTCCATCTGGTCATAACAATTATAATAATCCCACCGGGCTGTAAACGCTGCCTTGGCCCTGACGTATACCATTCGTATGCTGATTCCATTGCAGTGGGTGACATGGCATCTTGCTCTGAATGTGGATCATCAATGATCAACAAATCTGCGCCTCGCCCTGTAATCGCGCCTCCCACACCAGCAGCAAAGAACTCTCCTTCTTGATTGCTTGTCCAACGTCCTGCTGATTTGTTATCAGCTTGAAGTTTAAGGTCAGGGAAAATGACGTTGTAGTCTTCTGAGTCGATTATGTTCCTGACCCTTCTGCCAAACCTAACAGCCAGTTCTGCTGTGTGAGTTGTTTGGATTATCTTGAGGTTTCCTCTCAGCCCCATCATCCAAGATGGAAAGTAGGTGCTGGCAAATTCTGATTTAGAATGTCTTGGAGGCAGACATACAATAAGTCTTTTAAGTTTCCCTTCAGCTATCTTGTTGAATTTTTCGCCAATAATTTTGTGATGCCTTCCTTCAATAAAATCAGGCCACAAATGTTTGACATAGCTAATAAAGTCTTTTCTACAGGAATCCTGTTTCTCAAGCTGATCGTAACGATTGAGCAAGGCAACAGCTTCTGCCTTATCTTGCTGAGACAGTATGTCAAAGTCTTTGAAGTTTAGTTCAGCCAACTAAACGTTCTCCCAAGCTTCTCCTTTGAAAAGCCTTGACTCAGCCTCTCGCCTTCTAATTAATCCATCAAGAACTTGTCCACCAGCACGATTCCAACGCTTCATTTGTCGAGGAACCTCTTCCAGATTCCCAGCGTTCAGTTCCTTGAGCATTGTAGAATCAGCAAGGTTTGAAGGGCCAAGGTTATACGTCCACGCAACGAGAGCATCGAATTCATTTTGCTCTAAATCTGTCTCTACATATTTTTTAACGTAATTTTCAAACTCTGCTAAATCCTCTGCCAGCATCGTTTCTGCTTCTTCTTGGGTGCAAGTATCGCCATCAGAAACACCAGCAGTGTGACCGTAGCCTATGGTTGGTACGTCAGCACTGCACCTATATGCGCTTAACTCGCATCCTTCAAATGATTTAATTAAGGAGATCCCTTCTTGGGATGTTTTCAAATCGTCATTCATCTTGTTTGTCCTCTGACTGATCAAGATCACGATAATACTTTAAAATGTTTATGACTTGCCTCAAATATCTTTTGACTTCAGCCATGTTCGTAGAAAGATTCTCGTAACCTTTTGCTGTTAAAGAATACCATGCGTTTGTTGGAGCATTACCTCGCTCAAGATCATCTAAATACTCTTGCATGAGTGAGGGTGTCAAGACAGTCCACTCGACTGGCACAGGATCGATTTGGTTTGGTAAAGGAGGGTGATAGATAGGGGCTTGTTTTTCTATAGTCACCACTTCAACAGGTTTGACCTCTGGTATTTCTCTTTTAGACCCTAGTACAGAGCACGCACTAGCCAGAAGCAGTGTTAGAAATAATAAAATCTTGATCAAATTGTTTTTCATCTGTTATCTGCTTCAGGTCATTCAGCACTGTTTTCGTGCCGCGATTGATAATATTTTGGATTAGCTGCGGCTTCCTGATTGACAGCGCATCGATAGAATGCTTTGAAAACTTTTTTCTGATATCAGTGACCTCGTTTTGAGCAACCATGTTTTCTTTTTGCAATCGCTCGACTTGGGCAACCATGAGTTTGTGATTTTGAACAGTTTGTTCTAAGTTTTGATTTTGTTTCTCAATGGTTCCTTCAAGGGTTTTTTGATTCTGAATTGACTGCTCTAACCTTATATGAAACGAGTCCAATTCAGCTTGTGATTTATCGTAATACATTTTGAAAGCACCAGATACAAGCACCAAAGCAACGCCTAAGCCAACGCTTAATTTAAATCCCACTTATGACCCTTTCTTCCATTTTTTGGAGGGTGACTTAGTTTTGCTAGGTGACCATTTGACACGGTTTGCCCAGTAAGCTGCTGAAAGCTTGCCCTTTTTTATATTTTTTGCATGGCGAGATTTGAACGCTTTTCTTTGACCTACAGTCTGATTGGTCTTGACACCCTGCTGCCCGAATCGAATGGTCTTAACCTTGTCGCCTTCTTTTGCTACAACTATGTGTGATTTCTTTGGATGATTAGGAGTTCTTTTTGGCTTGTTGTAACCAGTGACCCCTGCTCGTTTTAGTCTGGAATCTTTCTCTTTAGGCATTATCGCTTCTTACCTTTGTGCAGCCCATGCTTTGCATGTTGCTTGCCTTTCTTAGTTGCTGCCCTTTTCTTTTTGTTGGCTGCTGCCAGCTTGGCTCTGCCAGCTTTGGTTGATTTTAGTTTTTTGATAGTGGCTGAAGGCGCATAAACCTCACCAGTTTCTGATGACTTTTTACCACTAGGGGTTCGCCATTTTTGCTTAGTCCATTTCTTTAAAGACTTTTGAGATTTCTTCAATGCCATTACTGATTATGCTCTTTCAGTTTCTGTTGACGAATCCATTCTTCTATTTTTTTTTACTTTCTATTTTTTGTTGTGCTTGTTTTGCCATTAGTTCTTGTATCCACCACCTTTAGCCTTGTACTGCTTTGCAAGCATTTGAGCCTTACGAGCAGACCATTGCCCCGGCTTCCCACCTTTTGATCCAGCTTTTATCTTGTTAAACAAAGCTTTCCTCATAGTGGGTTTTGTGTAGTTTCCAGCTTCGTTGACTTTAGATTTTGCTTTCTTTTTTGTCGTAGTCTTTTTTTTAGGAGGCATTCTTACACCAAAAAATTAATTGAACTTTCCTGTCTGGCACGTTCCATTTGCACTTTGTTATTTTTTGAAATATACAGGGTGCTGTCAAGCTGTTCTACCCTCTGTCTTTGCTCTTCAACTTGCAGATTATCCATAAGTCTTTGATACTTTTGCTCTGCTACCTGTCTCCAAGCTATTTGATTTGTTGGTGTTGTTGCTCCTATATCCATCATTTAAAGATCAGTATGACCCCTCCAATTAAAATAAATGCACAAAGTAACCCTATAGCGGTCACCCCCATAATCACCCAGATCTGTTGAACCATTTTTTTTCTGGCTGCTGCTCTGGCTTTTATCGCCTCCATCTGTCGTTTGTGATTGGCTTTTTGTCTAGCTTTAGCTTCTTCCCACCGCTGCAAGAGAGCTGGATCGTGAATAACCAACATATCGTGTAGCGACTTTTCCCATTGATCCCTGCGGTGCTTGATACTTTCGAGTTTTAACAATTCTTGGGATGACAGGTTGTTGATTACTGAGTCTTTCTTTTCACGCTCAAACGAATCCAGCGCATCAGAAAAACCTTGCATCAATTCGACGGCTTTGCTGGCCCCATCGCCGACCTCATTGAGCTTATTGATTGCTTGGCTTATGGTGCTGAGGATCGCGCCTGCTGCCGCGACTGATTCTATAATCATGGTAAACCTCTATGGCTTACGAGACATATAGGCCGTGGCTCCAAAATAAAGACCTATTATGCTGGCTTGGCTAAGGAACAACATATCGCTTAGGGAAGACAAGGTTGAGAGGCGTTCTTCTGGTACAAACGGAAATAAAGGCAATAAAGAATATAAAACCATTGATGACATAGCAACCCAAGCTATTCTGCGCTGGCTGTCTTGCTTCTCCTCTCGCAAGTCCAATTCCAGCATTTGCGTTGCCCGCTCTAGTTCCTCATCGGTTACAGTGCCGTCATTATCTATATCATATTTCGCCCAGACACTGTTTTCTTGTAGCTTTTTTGGCATAACTAATCCCAAAATTTTTGGTTGGCCCCAGCCATTACAGGGCGACAATAGGCTGTTATGTTTTGTTGCCTGACTCCTCCCCTACACTTTGAATCTCGACAATTATGTTCTATCCAGAAAGCAAATTGCTGACATCTATGAATGTCTCGAAATAACATTTGTTCTGCACCATCAACTACATTTCCATCAATCACAGTGATGAGCATAAAAGCTAAGATTGCCATTAGTCATAGGATTTTGGCTAAAACAACACTAACCAGAATAAATGGATAGACTCCCCAGATCAACATTTCTAATCGTTTAAATTTTGCTGAACCTTCGTCCAGACGTTTTTCGATGTGCTCATATCTAATCGCGCATTCGCGCTCATGGGTCTTGATTTCAGACAACGCCTCAGAATCAGACATCACTTTTTCTTGAGCGTTTTCTCTAAACGTGCTGCTTGAGAAGCATGCAGCTTGCTTGCTTTTTTTAACTCTGCGATCATTTTGCGTTTTTGTGCAACAGTCATTTCAGCCATTAGTCTGACCTTTTTACAAACTTAATTGGATTGGTTGTGGCTCCATCTTTTGCCTTACCAATGTTTAGGGCAACCATTTCTATCACTGGGTAAATGTACTTACCCATAAATTCGTTATCTTTTGGCGTTGGCGTTACGGCGCAAATCGCACTGCTTATCGTGACAAACAGGCTGGCGTATATCAGTAAGTCTGCAATAAAATCCATTTTTTTTCCTTACAAGCGATTCCCATCATTATCCACTGGCCACACGTTCAGATTTGCTGCGACTGTTCTCCTTTCGCCTTCACCCTCAAATGGATAAACCATGTGTTGCAGCCAGCAAGGAAACATTAAAAACTTTCCAACTTCTGGTTTTATTATAAACGATTGTGGGGGAGAAAGTCTTTCAGCGTCAGTCTGGCTGTTTCTGCCATAAGAAAACGCCAAACACCCATCAGCGTTCCCCGAGGCGTTGTAAAGTCGAAACTCCTTAGAATTTGCGTCTGGCTGATCCAATATTTGATCTGGAACCTTAGTCCACAAAACACAAGAAATGCCCATAAGTGTTTTGGTTCCGTGATCATGGATTGGATTATAGTCTTTTTCATAGCTATGGACAGACCAAATTTCGTCAGTCGCAACCTCCCTTTTCCCTTCAAAAAAATTACCGGTCATTGAACAAAACTGTTTCACAAAGTCTGTACCTAAACCTTGGATTAATGTGTTAAATTCTTGCAACTCTTCGCAATGCGGATTCATTGTGAGTTGCTGGCCTCGCGTTATTTGTCCAACCAAGCTCCCAGCATGACTTTTTCGAGTTTCGCTGACCATTAGCTTGTCAAGATACTTATTAAGAGAATCAGTTGTTTCTTTAGGCACGCGAGCCTCCAGCATAAAAAATGCTGGTATAGTGTGAATCAGGTAGTCTTGCTGAGCCATGATTAAGGTTTTTTAATCAGCAGAAACCTCAAAAGCTGTGCTTTCTGATTCCAAATTGGAAACATTATCTTCTGCTGGAGCCTGTTGTTTTAACTCATTTAAAAATCGTTCGCGCATTGCTCCTATCGCTGAAAGCTGGTCGCCGTTAAACATGCCTCGTTTTGCAGCAACATCAATTAAATTTAAGACGTTTGCCAAATCGTGCGTTTCTATAAATTTAGTTTCCATCGTCCTTGCTCCTGTTTTTTTAACCGCTTTCTAACGCTTGTACTTTTGTTTCGAGCGTTTCCAATAAAGTTTGCTGCTCTTGCACCGCCTTGACTAACAAAGGCACAAGTTTTGAGTGGTCGATGCCTTGATATTTGTCTTTTGTATGCTTGGCTTTCCAAGTCGTATCAGCAGCGTATTTGGCTTCTCTCTTTACATCTCCAACCGATACGCCGTCTGGTATATTTACATCGTCCTCTGTCCAAAGAACTGGATCTTTACCAGCTTTCCAATCGTCTTCAGTTATTCCTTCATCGATGACGTTTCCAATCGAATTCAACACAACTTCAGTAACATCTTCTGTTTCATTGTATGTGCCTGTAACAGATTCAGGCACTACTTGTTGCGCCTCATGGGCTATAAAGCCATCCACAACGGTTCCAGAATCGTCTGCTTTCCATGTAAATCTGGCTGGCTTAAGTTGTTTCAGCCTTGTCAACCCATCCCAGTCATACTCTACATTTTCTTTCAAGCGATAGTCTGAAGTAGTGTTAAAAGAAACAGAGGTTCCAGTCGCGGCATTACTGATCTGTATTGAGCCAACGGCGGTATCATTATAATTATAAAAAATAAGAAAATTTACGGCAGCAGTGCTGTTACCAGACTTAAATCCAGTAACTGCGGAACCACTAAACCCTGTGAAAAACGCGACATTTGACCTAGTACTATTCCCTGCAACTTGAAGCCGTTCAGTCCAACCTCCACCATTTTGTCCAGTAGTACCCAGCGAGACCATGCCTGTATGGCCTATTCTCATGTGTTCTGTAACTGTCGATGCTCCATCCGCTGTTGTTCTGAACTGCAACGAACCGGGCATATCATTAGCACCGGGAACACCATCACATTGGCTAGCTATTGAGGCTCCTTCAACCAATTGATTGCCATCTGCGCCTTGAAAACTAAGTGATCCAAAAAAATCTCCGTTTTGGCAAATTGTAGTTGAATTTGCCGCTGTGCCTCTTGTGGTTCCCATGACAATATAGCCACCATTAGCGTCATCAGAATTTGTCGTAGCCGCTACCGAGATATATCTGTTTGCTGTTGCAAAATTCTCTATTTGTAAGCATGCGCCCAAAGACTGATTGAAAAAATGAGTCCTCGCTGAATTGTGACCCAGAATTACTCTGTCATTGCCTCCATCAATGAAGAAACAGTTAGCATCGCCGTCTGATTCAATACGGAAATCTACGTCATACCCACCTTGGTTAAAAACAGTTTCTGTTGGCAAGATGTCCATGCGAGCAATCGCAGTACCAGCAGTCATTACATTAAATGCCATTCTTCCATCTTCTGAACCATCGCTGGCATCTTTTATTTGATTAACGATTTCTCCATATAAGATTTTTTCATCCGCATCATTTTCACCATAAATTTCTATGCGTCCTATCTGGTCATTATCAGCAGGGCTGCTAGAGTTTCTATAAAACTGCATTAATGGAGCAATATTTGCGTCAGCGTCAGTGGCAGCCAATACTAAAGTGGCGGCGTTGTCGGTGCTTTCTATGTTAACCACACCGCCATAATCTGTAGCTGTTCCAAAATTTACATGGTCGTTACCCGCATCGACGAAGAGCATATTAGCGTTGTTGTCAGACTCAACCCGAAAATCTAGGTCGCGAGCTTCTTGGTTAAAAACAGTTTCGGTTTCAAGCACATTCATTCTGTTTCTGAGTGTTCCAGCAACCATCGTGCTTAAATAGTAACTTCCATCCTCTGAGCCATCACTTACGTCATTAGCCTGTGCTGTTATGCTGGCGTATATAACGTCTTGAGAGTTGTCGTTTCTACCTTCGTAATCTATGACTCCCAAAACATCTGCATCTGCTGGCGAACTAGAGTTTCTATACATTCTGAGATTAGGCCCAGCATTCGCGTCAGCATCTGTACTAGTTAAAGTCAGATTGTCTTCATTTCCATCATTCGTAATCGTTACGTTTGTAGTTGGCCCAAAGGCAACGTCCATATTTTCATCGATTGCCATTGCCTGTGTGGTTCCAAGCGTGGAGCCTTTACCAAACACCAAGTCATCTGTTGAGTCATCTAAACCAATGTAAAAATCTTGAGCGTTTCCATCGAAAATGAGGGTAGTGTCTTCTGCTGCGCCATTCCCAATTCTAAAATTAGTACCAACGCTTAAATTATCAAAAGCTTCAGTGACAGCAGCACCGCTCCCTGCGCCATCCAGATATACAGCTTTAACATAGCCATTTGGAATAGTTATTTCAGAACCAGAGCCTTGTTTAATGATAATGTTTTGTGAGCCTGAAGTTGCGTTTTCTATTATGTGAACGCGAGATAGTGTGTTCGGCCCTATTGTAATCGTACAGGCAGAATCAAGAGTTCCAGTGTATTTAATGTACATGGATCTGCCGGGGTCAGTTGAGCCATCAGCTACTGTTGTAGCATGAGTGTCAGCGTTGGTGGTTATGGCTTCTGTCCCATAACCTAGAGCCTCACCGATCAGCTCTAAATTCGTATTTGTGGTTGTTCCCCAAGTGCCGCTTCCCTCGCCCGTGGCTAATTCAGACAAACGTAGGTCGTTTACATAGGTTACCATTGTTTTCTCCTAAATTTAGGCAGCATCCCTGCCAGCTTCAATCTCAGTATAGTTTGCTGACTGAGATGTATCAATGTTCGAGTACGAAGGTGACTGTGAAGTTGTTATGGCTGCGTAACTGGCTGTCTGAGATGTGTCTATCTCGCCCCATATCATTAGGTCGCCCACTGCAAAAGTGGAGGCCACTCCTGTAGGAGAAACGTTTGCTGCTGCATTGACACTTAACTCGCCAACAGAAGCTGCAAATTGAACCCCTGTGATTTCTACAACAGCATTGTGTAATACAGTGACAGATCCTAATCCAGAAGTAGTTGCCAATCCTGTTGGAGAAACGTTAGCAGCAGCATTAACTGATAACGCGCCAAGACCAGAAGTAGCCCCCAAGCCAGTGACTGAAACATTAGCAACACCAGTAACTGTTAACGCGCCAAGACCAGAGGTTGTTGCAAGGCCGGTAATAGAAACATTATTTTCGCCTCGCGTTGTGATAGTACCAAGGCCAGAAGTAATTCCTAAACCAGTCAGCTCAACGCCAATAGGCTCACCCCAAGTTCCTTGACCCCAAGTGCCTCTGCCCCAGCCTGTAATGTTAGCCACTGGACAACTCTGATTTCAGGATTTCTAACTGGGATTTTGTTTCTGTAATAATTTGCCTGACAGGCTCTGTCATAAAATCGTGGGCGAGGGTGTATTCCAGATCAGAAATACAGTTGTTGATGCGTTCAACCTTACTCATCAATCAACGTTCACATAAACAACATCGTTTGCATTTCCCTTGGGATTGAGTAAATATTCTTTTATGGAAATTGAATATTTTTTTGCTTGGGAAAATGGGCCAGCGTTAATTGGTCGTGTCGAAGATTTTGCCAGACCTTTGTTTTTGTCTGACGATGAAAAATCTTGGACTGCTGCTTCTGGCGAACAAATGGTTGATTTTTTTGAGGATGGAACGAAACTTTCCCAAGAAGACTTTGAAGAGGAGTTTGGCATTATTGGAGTTGACCTTCCAGACCTTCCAGAAACATAACCCCCATATCTAAACTTTGGTATTGTTTGCTCTATAATGCTAGGGTGACTTTGCCTTAACGCCTCGCCGTAAACTTGTCTTTGTTCTTGCTGTAAAGCATCTACTCGCCTTGCATCCTCTATTGGCAATTTGTCAATAGGTCTGCCTCTTAACAAATCCCTTTCTGCTTCATACAGCTTGTGGGCTTTATCAACAGCTTCAGCCATTGGCTTGGTTGTCATGGATATTTCAGCAAGAATAACTTTGCCATCCTTGGGATTAATATGTTGCACGTTCAGCTTTCTGTCAAAGTATCCATTCTCTGGGATTGATTGAAATTTACTATCAATGGTTGGAAACTTTTCTGCTACCTGTTTGGCTACAGCGTCAGCATCGTCTGCTGTCTCAACAAAAACCCTTGTTCTAATGGTGTCTGTTATTCCTTCAGCACCATAAGATTTTCTAGCTAACTTTGATTCAATGCTTTCTTTGGATTTGACCTCAATGTTTACCACGTTACCTTGTTCGTTTACTTTCGTTGATGGCGTTTTTTCCAAATTTAGATTATCAGCGATATCTTTTACCTTTTTTTGAAAAGAAGCATTCGAATCAATCGCTCTTTTTATCAACTGATCAGCATCAACAATATCCTGTTGTGGCTCCTTAAATACTTTTTCCACTTCGCCAAATAATTTTTTGCCACCCACCTGCTGTATGTCTGGCTCGTTGACTGGCTGTTTTATCTTTGGCTGATACTGCCTTGCCATGTCTGTGTTTTTAAGAAGGGTCTTGCCACCATACTTCAAA
>MDSY01023491.1_pt1 | contig 28404 bp, 11 predicted proteins | sample 811131 | NCBI WGS metagenome assembly MDSY01 (sample SAMN05326643, study PRJNA326480) | marine metagenome | isolation source: seawater | place: Atlantic Ocean: South West | collected 2010
CGTAATCGCCGCAGTCAGCGTCGTCTTACCATGGTCAACGTGCCCGATCGTGCCGATGTTGCAGTGCGGCTTATTACGCTCAAACTTCTCTTTCGCCATTGTCTCGGTCTCGTCCGTGTCTCTGGTGTTACCTGAAAATTGGGTGATGTCGCCTTGGCGCCCATGGACGCCGTGAAATTCCTTATCAAGCCCCCTGGCCGGGTTGCGCCGCCAGGAAGGCTGGAGCGGGTGAGGGGAATCGAACCCCCGTCGTAAGCTTGGAAGGCTTCTGCTCTACCATTGAGCTACACCCGCGTGGCGCTGTGCCGCCTTGCAAGCCCCTCCGCCCTACTATGGGGCTTGAATTCAAACGTTCCTTACTCGCCGTATCGTACTCTTTTTACGCCGTTTTCCGTCGGGACGAAGCCGCCCCAATGCCGATTCCCCGTTGTCCGGATAACGAAACCAGGATGGTGGAGGGGGTTGGATTCGAACCAACGTAGGCGTACGCCAACGGGTTTACAGCCCGTCCCCTTTAGCCACTCGGGCACCCCTCCGGGATCCCGTGTCTCGTTTCTCCGCGGTACCACGGTAGAATCAATCCGGCCGGCACGCCGGACGGACCGTGGGAATACGAGGAATAGCAACCGGTTGTCAACGCCAAAACACAGTAAAAATAGACCGCACGCCCCTCCCCTTCTCCCAGACGGGAAAGGCAATCAGCAGACTTCGGTTGTTGATTCATGTTAAATCGCGCCATGAGCAAGCGCAAGCCCAACCCCAAGAGCCGTTTTCGGTCAAAATCCGACGACGGCCACGCCCGCCGCGGCGGTGGACGCGCGACCTGGATTTACGGTCGCCACGCCGTTCTCGCGGCCCTCAAAAACCCCAATCGGTCGTTTTCCCGGATCGTGACCCCCCCCGGTCAGGCCGAAGAAATCGCCGCCGTTCTGCGATCCACGGAGGGATCGGAAAACTGGCCCAAGCCTGAAATCCAGGATCGGCGCGATATCGAGGGGCTTTTGCCCCGCGATGCCGTCCATCAGGGCATGGCGATTCTCGTCGAACCCCTGCCCCAGGTCGCGCTGGAAGACGTCTGCGACGAGGCCGAGGCCACGGGCAACGCCCTGGTCCTGGTGCTCGACCAGGCCACGGACCCGCATAATATCGGTGCGATTCTACGTTCCGCCGCCGCGTTCGGCGCGCAGGCCGTGGTCGTACAGGACCGCCACGCCCCGGAGGCCACTGGCGCTTTGGCCAAAGCCGCCTCGGGCGCGTTGGAAATCGTGCCCCTGGTGGTCGCGACCAACGTCAGCCGCGCCCTGGATAAGCTGAAGGAATCGGGCTTCTGGTGCCTGGGTCTGGACGGCGCGACCGATAAAGACATCGGCGAGGCCGACCTGACAGGGCGGATCGCCTTGGTTCTGGGGGCCGAGGGCGCTGGCCTTCGCCGCCTGGTCAAGGATCACTGCGATCTGTTGGTGCGGATTCCCATCCAATCGGCGATGGAAAGCCTGAATTTGTCCAACGCCGCCGCCGTCGCCCTGTACGAAGCCGCCCGGCATCGCGCCGCGCCCGGCAAAGACGGCTGACACGGCCCCTGCATGCTTGTCCCGACGTCGGGGAACGGAGTATACGTTCCCCGCGCCTGGGGTCCGCCCTGGGGGATGCAACCGACAGCCAACCATGTCGCACCACCACGCCGGCTTAGCTCAGTTGGTAGAGCACCTGATTTGTAATCAGGGGGTCGCGGGTTCAAATCCTGCAGCCGGCACCATCCCTCACACTCTGAAATCCATGCTGGTCCGGGCCCCGGAAGTCCCCTGGCCTATTGACCCTAATGGGCAATTCTGGGACAAACCCGGCGCACCCCAAGGGGTGGACAGCATTTCAATCCTTTAGATTCCGAACCGGACACGCCATGAACCTGTTCCAGCATTTCCAGGCTGAAGTTACGCGCCAGATCGAAGCGATGGTCGCCGAAGGCGATCTTCCCGAGGGGCTGGATGCCTCCCGCATTTCGGTCGAGCCGCCGCGCGACAGCAGCCACGGCGACGTCACCACCAACGCGGCCATGGTCCTGGCCAAACCGGCGGGGATGAAGCCGCGCGACATCGCGGAAAAGCTGGCGGCGCGCCTGAATGCCCTGTCCGTGGTCACGGAAGCCGAGGTTGCCGGCCCCGGATTCATCAACCTGCGTCTGGCCGATGCCTTCTGGCACGAGCGGCTGGCGGAAATCCTGGCCGCCGGGACGGCTTATGGCGATTCCGACCTGGGCAACGACGGGCATAAGGTCAACGTCGAGTACGTTTCGGCCAACCCGACCGGCCCGCTGCACGTCGCCCATGCCCGCGGCGCCGTGGTCGGCGACGTGCTGGCCCGCCTGTTGAAAAAGGCCGGCTACGACGTGACCACCGAGTACTACATCAACGACGCCGGGGCGCAGGTCGAAATCCTGGCGACCTCCGCCTATCTGCGCTATTGCCAGGCCCTGGGCGAAGATATCGGCGACATTCCGGAAGGCATGTATCCGGGGGAATACCTGATTCCCATCGGACAGGCCATCGCCGAGGCCGACGGCGCGAAATGGCGCGAAGTCGACGAAGATGTCTGGCTGCCGCATTTCCGCGAGTTCACGGTTGCGCGCATGATGGCCCAGATCAAGACCGACCTTGAGGTCCTGGGCATCTCCCAGGACGTCTATACGTCCGAAAAAGAACTGGTCGCCGCCGGGGCGGTCGATGCCGTCTACCAAACCCTGTCGGCCCGCGACCTGATTTATACCGGCGTACTGGAGCCGCCCAAGGGCAAGCCCGCCCCCGATGATTGGGAGCCGCGCCCGCAGTCCCTGTTCCGCGCCACCCAGTTCGGCGACGACGTCGACCGGCCGTTGAAGAAATCCGACGGCTCCTGGACCTATTTCGCCAACGACATCGCCAACCACCTGGACAAGTACAAGCGCGGCTTCACCCGGATGATCGACATCTTCGGGGCCGACCACGGCGGCTATGTGAAGCGCATGAAGGCCGCCGTGACCGCGGTGACCGAAGGCAACGGCGAATTGGACGTCAAGCTGTGCCAGCTGGTGCACCTGATGAAGAACGGCGAGCCGATGCGCATGTCCAAGCGCGCGGGCAATTTCGTGACCCTGCGCGACCTGATCGACGAAGTGGGCAAGGACGTCGTCCGCTTCCTGATGCTGATCCGCAAGAACGACACCCAGATGGAATTCGATCTGGCCAAGGCCGTCGAACAATCGCGCGAAAACCCTGTGTTTTACGTGCAGTACGCCCATGCGCGCTGCCGCTCGGTGCTGCGTTCGGCCCCTGAAGAGCTGGCGGGCCTGGACACCAGCCCGGACGCCCTGGCCCAGGCCGACCTGTCGCTGTTGGCCGATCCGGCGGAAATGGACCTGATTAAGGTCATGGCCGCCTGGCCGCGCATGGTCGAACAGGCCGCCGAAGCCCACGAACCGCACCGCGTCGCCAACTATCTGCACGATCTGGCGTCGGCGTTCCACGGCCTGTGGAACAAGGGCAATGACGACACCAGCCTGCGGTTCCTGCAAAGCGACGCGCCGGAGGTCACCCGCGCCCGCATGGCGATGGTTCAGGCGACGGCCACAGTCATCGCCTCGGGCCTGGACGTGCTGGGCGTCACGCCGGTGGAAGAACTGCGCTAAACCCACTAAAATCGGGCCATGAGCGGCTCGTTCACCAAGAAACAACTGAACGCTTGGCGAAAACGTCTGGAAGACCAGATCGCCGAGTTGGACGCGCTCGATTCCATGACCAAGGAATCCCGCAAACCGGTCGAACTGGATCAGACGACCCAGGGCCGCCTGTCGCGCATGGACGCCCTACAGGTTCAGGCCATGCAGGAAGCCACCGCCGACCGCCGGCGTTCAGAGAAAGCCCGCGCCCTCGCAGCGCTGGAACGCATGAAAACAGGTGATTTCGGATATTGCGTGTCCTGCGACGAGGACATTCCGGCGAAGCGCCTGGACCACGATCCCGCCGTCCCGACCTGCGTCGATTGCGCCTAGTCCCCGAGGGGCCGCCGCGCCAACCAGGCGAACCGCCCCGCCAGAAGCGATATGGTGAGGCAACTTGTGCCGAACACGGTCCAGATCAGGCCCAACACCCCCTGCCCCATAGCAATGCCGACCGTATAGGCCGTCGGCACCATGATGCCCAGGTAGCAGGCGATCTGAAACGCCATCGGCATCCAGACGTCGCGGCGGCCGCGCAGAGCCTGGGCCATCACGGCCTGCGCCCCATCCAGGACCAGCACCATGGCGACGACCTTGACCAGCGCCGTCGCCAGGGGCAACAACTCCGCATCGGTCGAATAAAACGACACCAGGGTATCCGCGTTGAAATGAATGAATAGGGCCAGGCATCCGGCCAGAACCGTATTCGCGCCCAGGCCGGTCCAGCCCGCCAGTTCCATATCGGCCCGGTCACGCCGCCCGTAAGCGATACCGACCCGCACGCTGGTCGCCCCGCCGATCCCGATAGCGATCATGAAGAACAGGGCCAGCATGTTGAAGGCGATGCCATAGGCTGCCGCCGACAAGGCCCCCATCCAGCCGGAAAACAGCATCATCGCCGTAAAGGCCGCCGATTCCGACGCCATGCCCAGGCCCGAACCGTAGCCGATCCGGCGTTGGACCTTGCCCGCCGCCGGGTCCGGGTCGGGTTGGCGCAGACCGAATTTGTCGCGGTCCGGCAGCCACCAGGCATAGGCCAGGATCGACAGCGCAAGCGCCCAACGCACGATGGTCGTGGCCCAGGCGGCCCCTTCGGCGCCCAGGGCCGCGACCGGCCCCGCGCCGTAGATGAAAATCCAGTTCAAGCCGACGTTCAGCAGGTTCGCCCCGACCATCAGGAGCATTCCCGGCAAGGGCCGACGCAGCCCTTCCAGAAAGAAGTTGGTGGTCAGAAACAACAGGACCGGCAGAACACCCAGGCCCATGATCCGTGTCACCGCGCCGCTGCCTTGGGCCAAATCCCCGGTCTGACCCAACAGCCGCATCAGGTCCGGCCCCTGCCAAGCGATGACCAGGCCGATCAGCCCTAGCCCCGCGGCCACCGGCAACGACCGCCGCCAAGCCGCCCCGCAGGCGCGGTAGTTTTCCGCACCGAAGGCGTTGGACGTCATCACCAGCGTCCCCAACAACAACCCCATGAAGGCGACGATGATATTGATGACCACCGAATTACCGACGTTCAGATAGGCCAGTTGTTCGGTCGCGGCATGGCCGACCATGACCGCATCGACCTGGGCGATCATCAGCACCCCCAAGCGCGAGACGATAATCGGCGCGGCCAGGCGAATCAGTTCGCTCAGATGTCGGCGCAGACGCGCGAACAGCCAAGTTTCGCCGGGTTGGATCGGGGTTTCGTACATGGCGGCCCTTGTACTCCCCCAGCACCGGTCCGGACGCATGAATAATGTTCATCACGGGATAACTGTGGAACTCCGGGCAACACAGTTGAGCCGCGTCGACCGTTGACCAGAAGCCTGTCCCCCCGGAAACTGCCGAACCGCACCCCGCGCCATCAACACGCCCTTTGATCCATGGCCATGAACGACCCCGCCCCCCAAGCCACCGCAGCCGCCAACGCCCGCGCCGGAATTCTCTACATGCTGGCGGCGATGGCGGCTTTTACCTTGATGGACGCGTTGTCGAAGCAACTGGTGCAGACACAGGCAGCATTACAGGTCGTCTGGGGCATCTACGTGGTCGAGGCCGGGGTGCTGGGCCTGATCATGGCGCGGGGTCTGCCGCGCCTATTGGTGACCCGGCGGCTCGGGTTACAGGCCTTGCGCGCCGCCCTACTGGTCGCGACCTCGATCTGTTTCGTGACCGGCCTGCGCCATGTGCCGCTGGCCGAGGCCGGAGCCATCGTCATGCTGTCGCCCCTGGCCTACACCGCCTTGGCCGTGCCGTTCCTGGGCGAGCCGATGGGCGTTCGCCGCTGGCTGGGCGTCACCTTGGGTTTCGTCGGTGCGATGATCATCATTCGTCCAGGCACGGAAGCCATGCAGCTTGCCGCGCTGTGGCCCTTGGCCGCGGCCGTTCTGCACGGCCTGTATCAGGTCGCGACCCGCTACGTCGCCCGCGACGACAACGTGCTGACGACCCTGATCTACAGCGTGCTGTTCTGCGCCTTGATCATGACCCCAGTGGTGCCGTTTCATTGGACGCCGCTATCGATGCCGCAAGTCAGCCTGTTGATCCTGGCCGGGATTTGCGGCGCCCTGGCCGAATTCACGCTGATCCATTCCCTGGCCCGGACCAAGGCGGCGGTGGTCGCCCCCTATACCTATTCCTACCTGATCTGGACGGCCTTGGCGGGCTGGGTGATGTTCAACGAACGCCCCGATTTTTGGGCCATCCTAGGCGCTGCCGTGATCGTCGCCTCGGGCATCTATGTATGGCGGCGAGAACGCGCGCAATCGCACCAACTGTGATGACGGATATTGACGCCGACCGCGTCCAAGTCCAAGACAAGACACCCGCAACCCTGCTGCCTGGAACCCAATCCGCATGGATCACAATGCCCCTGCCGCACCGCTGGAAACGCAAAGCATCGGCCGTGGCGTACTGTGGATGATCCTGGCCATGGCCTGTTTCGTGACTATGGATTCCATCGCCAAGGAACTGGTCAAAACCCACTCCGTGGTGCAGGTCGTGTGGGGCCGATATTTCTTTCAGGTCGCGGTGCTGGCGGTGGTTCTGGCCCCGCGCCTACGGCGGTTGATGATCACCGCCAACCTGCGCCTGCAACTGATCCGCTCGCTGTTGCTGCTGGTCACCACGGGGCTTTACTTCACCGGCCTGAAATACGTTCCCCTGGCCGGGGCCAGCGCGATCATGATGGTCTCGCCCCTGGTCGTCACGGCCCTGTCCGTGCCGGTTCTGGGTGAACGGGTCGGTCCGCGCCGCTGGGCCGGCGTGGTGATCGGCTTCGCCGGGGCCATGGTCATTATCCGCCCCGGCGGGGAAGCCATGCAGATGGCGGCCCTACTCCCTCTGCTGGCGGCGCTGACCCACGGGTTCTATCAGGTCTCGACCCGGTTCCTTAGCCATAGCGAGAGCGTTCTGACGACCCTGCTCTACTCGGCCCTGGTCGGCGGCCTGATCATGACCGCCATGGTTCCGTTCTATTGGACACCGTTGCCGCTGCTAGCCTGGGGGATGCTGTTATGCGCCGGGGCGTTTGGCTGCCTGGGTCATTTCGCGTTGATCAAGGCTTTCACGATGGCGCCCGCCGCCGCCGTCGCCCCCTTCACCTATACCAACCTGATTTGGGCGGCGACGTCCGGGCTGGTCGTGTTCGGGGAATGGCCCGACGGCTGGACCTTCGCCGGGGCCGCGATCATCGCGGGCTCGGGCCTGTACATCTACCATCGGGAACAGGTGAAACGAGGCGCTTCAGCAGCCTGAGCAGGCCCGGATGCTCTCGTCCAGGGCAATCAGTTCCGGGTCTTCCGCGCCCAGCAGGTCCATGACCTCCAGCAGGCGCACCAGATAATCGTGATTGGTGCCATATCGCCCCTGCGCCTGGGCCATGATCTCGGCCATCCGTTCGCGCGGCATCGGCGGCACGTAATGGGGATGCTCCGGCACGGCGACGAAGGCCATGACCAGCACCGGCCCCTCGACCGAGGCGGCGGGGATCCAACTGGGCCGATAAACGCCGGAGTTCTGCTCCCGGTCCCATAGGACCTTCAGGTCGTCATCCAGGTGGTCTTCGTCCAGTTCCAGCACCAACCCCTGGCAGGCTTGCCCCGGTTCGGGCACGAGACACAGGCCCAGGCCCGGCTGTTCCGGCGTGCCGCGGGCGCGGGTCGACCAGATTTGGAACCGGCGCTGATGGTCGTGAACGGTGGCGGTAAAGGTCGAGCGGACCCGACATTCCGGGTTCCACATCAAGGACCCGAAAGCGAAAACGCGGAACGGAACCCCCTCGGGCCGCTCGGACAGAATGCGCTCGATCCCGGCGGCCTTCTGTTCCGGCGTCAACAGAACCCGGTTGTGGCCGGGCCCCAAACCTTTTGAGGGGTCCGTCGTCATGCCGCGCCCGCGTTTTCCTTTGTCCGGTGGAAATGGATACCCGGGGCGTTTTCCTGCGTGTGGTTCAGGTGCCAGGCATTTCGCGCCATGAACACGGGCGTTCCTTCGTGGTCTTCGGCCATGCTGGCCCGGTTGGTATCCAAGAACGCCTTCATTGCCTGCGGCGTGTCGGCGTCGATCCAGCGGGCAGTATACAACTCCGTCGGCTCGAAATGCACGGGCACGTCGTATTCGGTGCGGATGCGGTCGGCCAGAACGTCGAACTGCAGGCCGCCGACGACGCCGACGATCCAATCGGCCCCGATCGACGGCTTGAACACCCGCCCGACGCCTTCTTCGGCCAATTGCTGCAGGGCCTTGCCCAGATGCTTGGCTTTCATCGGGTCGGCGGGCCGGACCTTTTGCAGCAGTTCCGGAGCGAAATTGGGAATGCCGGTAAAGACCAGATCCTCGCCCTCGGTCAGCGCATCGCCGATCCGCAGGTTGCCGTGGTTGGGAATGCCGATGATGTCACCTGCCCAGGCTTCCTCGGCCAGTTCCCGATCCTGGGCCAGGAACAGCACGGGATTGTGAATGTTCAGGATTTTTTGCGTGCGGACGTGCTTCATCTTCATGCCGCGCTGGAACTTGCCCGAGCACAGACGCATGAAAGCGATACGGTCGCGGTGTTTGGGGTCCATGTTCGCCTGAATCTTGAACACGAAGCCCGAAACCTTGGTCTCGGCCGGGTCGATGTCGCGGTCGCGGGTATGCTGCGGACGCGGCGGCGGGGCCAGATCGCCCAACCCCTGCAATACTTCCTGAACGCCGAAGTTGTTGAGGGCGCTGCCGAAATAGACCGGGGCCATGTGCCCTTCGCGATAAGATTCGAAATCGAATTCCGGCATCAGACCGCGGGCCATTTCGACCTCTTCGCGCAACTGCTTGACCGCGTGTTCCGGCAACAGCTTGTCCAGGCGCGGATCGTCCAGTCCTTCGCAGGCTTCGCCTTCGTCCGGCTTTTCGCCCTTGGACCGGGACAACAGGACCAAGCGGTCCTTGAACAGGTCATAGCAGCCCAGGAAACCCTTACCCATGCCGATCGGCCAGCTGGCCGGCGTCACGTCTAGGGCCAGGGCCTGTTCGATCTCGTCCATCAAGTCGAACGGATCACGGGCTTCGCGGTCCATCTTGTTGATGAAGGTGATGATCGGGACGTTGCGCAGGCGGCAAACCTCGAACAGTTTGCGCGTTTGGGCTTCGATCCCCTTGGCCGCATCGATCACCATGACGGCGCTGTCGACGGCGGTCAGAGTTCGATAGGTATCTTCCGAAAAATCCTCGTGGCCCGGCGTATCCAGCAGGTTGAAGGTATTTCCCTGGTAATCGAAGGTCATGACCGAGGACGCGACCGAGATGCCGCGTTCGCGTTCAACCTTCATCCAGTCCGAGCGGGCGCGGCGGCGTTCGCCGCGCGCCTTGACTGCCCCGGCCTCCTGAATGGCGCCACCGAAGAGCAACAGCTTTTCGGTTAGCGTCGTCTTACCGGCATCGGGGTGCGAGATGATCGCGAAGGTCCGGCGGCGGGCCACCGGATCGGGAAGGTTCGATTGCGTCGTCATGGGGCGTCTTTTATCTCAACTTGCGGCGCGCCACTAGAAATCCTTGGCGCGAACCCGCGATTTTTCTAAGGTCATATACGGCCTTCGGACCACAATCGAAAGGCCGCCGGAAAAGGAAAAAAGAAATGAGCGCAGACGAGGAACGCCGCAAGGATTCTGATCGGCGTGGCGACGACCGACGCCAGAGCGATCGGCGCGAAAGCGACCGCCGCGAAAACAACGACGGCCCGCCGGAAGGCCAGGACGACCGCCGCGAAGGCGACCGCCGTGACGGTCCGCGCCGACAGGGGCCGCGTCGTCAGGGGCCGCGCCGCGGCTAAAGCCCCTACCCCAGGTGCCGCCACCAGGATTTTTCGTTGATGGAAAAGACCGGCTGGTAATGGCGTATGGACGAAGCCTTGACCACCGATCCGATCTGATTGTCGAGGACCAGGGGAATCCGCGCGCCTGACTTCGCGGTCATGAAGACGACCAGGATAGCGTGGCCGACCTTAAGGTTCAGATCCTTGACCGCGACGACCCGCAGGTCATTGTCGTCCCATCCCAGCATGCGCAGGGACAGGTACTTCATGATCGCGTAGTCCTCGCAATCGCCAAACCGGGCCATGAACTCCTGGGGCGTCGCCCAATAATCATTCTGTCCCCAGTTGTTCTTATCTTGGACATAAGTCGCCGCGTTCATCCGGGCGTTGACCTGACGCAGTTGGTCCAGCTTGTTCATGCCCTTGATGCTTTTCAGGAACTCGATCCAATCGTTGTTCCCGCATATCTGAAGTTTTCCGGGCCCTGCCTGACATTGAACCGGCTGGTTGTCCTTGCGCGATTTGGAGAACCGCTCCAACGCGCCGAGCCATTTCGTAAACGGCTTCAGGTCGCTGGATTGAACTTCCTTGGTGTTGAAGAAACTGGGCTGCGGCGACGCGGCGGACACGGCCACCGGCAAGCCGACGGCAAATGCCGCCGCCAATGCCAACAGACCGAATTTGCGTAAAACCGACAGGAACATTAAGCCTCCAACCCCACCGACAGGCGGGGCCGCCATTATAAATCCGCGCCCATGACACGGCCAACATTCACGCCATTAGCATAAACAAGCAGTGGCGCGCCTGCCGTGATTACCCTCACATGGTCGGAAAACGTCTTTGCCGCAAGGGGTTAAGTCTCTAAGATGCCGGAACGATCAGGGAAGCCGCCCGTTGGGGAGCATTATGGCGGAAACAGCCGAAAAAACGACGGCCGATGCGCAACTACCCGCGGATGGGGCCAAACCGAAAAAAGCAAAACGCGAATTCAACAAGGTCGCGGTCGGCATTCTGTTCGCCGCCACGGCGGCGATTGCCGTTTCGATCTTCTTCACCTTGCAGTTCATCGACAAGGAGCGCGAGCGCGACCGCCTGAACTGGCAGGTTCGCCTGGGCATCGTCGCAGACTTCCGCGCCGCGGCCGTGAACCAATGGGTCGACGAACAATTCGGCTATATGCGCGAATTGACGCAAAACGCCTCGCTTCAACTGTATCTGGCCGAAGCCGCCGCCGGCGCTAAACAAGGGGCCGCCGGAGGCAACCAAGGCGGCGACGTCACCGCCGTCCCGTCGCTCGGCTCGCTCGATAGCGACCTGGGTGCGGCCTTGTCGACGGATTTGACCGCGACAACGGACAAACCGGCCGATTCCGCTGCCCAGGCCCCCGCTCCCGCCCCTGCGGACCCGCTGGACGCCCTGGACAGCGTCGGCAGCAGTTCCGCCTCGGTCGGGTTCCTGCGCAATCTTTTGATCGCCACGGCCGAACGTACGGGCTTCAAGGCCCCGCCGCCTGTGGGTGAGATTGCCGCCAATATCGAACGTCCGGGCGTTGCCGGGATCGGCTTGGTCGATGTCAATCTGAACGCCATCGTCTCGACGCCCGATATGCCGCCGATGAACAAGCGCATCCGCGACGCCGTGCGGCTGGCCTTGCAGGGCGATCCGGCGGTGGTCGACATCTACAAAGGCCCGACCAACGAGCCGACCATGGGCTTCGTCCTGCCCGTCTTCCGCCTCCAGGAAGGCACCGGGGCCAAGGCCATCGGCGCGGTGATCGGCCTGAAGGTCGTCAACGACGACCTATTCAAGCGCCTGAAACAGCCGGGTGAGCTGTCCAAAACATCCGAAAGCTACATCGTGCGCAAGGTCGGCAACGCGGTCGAATACCTGACCCCGCTGGCCGACGGCACCAAGGCCTTCGAACGTCAGATGGCGATGGAAACCCCGGACTTGGCCGCGGCCTTCGCCCTGGAGAAAACGGGCGGCTTTTCGCAAAAACGCGATTACACGGGTGACGAGGTTCTTGTGACCTCGCGCGCCGTCGTCAACGTACCCAGCTGGGTCTTGGTCCGTAAGGTTTCGACCGAAGAAGCCCTGGCCTCGACAGAGACGCGCCTGCGCACCACCTTGATCGTCCTGCTGCTGATTATCGGCGGCGTCTCGGTTTCGTTCTTCGCCGTCTGGGCGCATGGGGCCTCGGTCCGCGCCAAACAGGCCATGGCCGATATGAAGGTCGCGTTGGAGCGGTTCTCCAACATGACCAAGTTCATGAAGGTCGTGACCGACAGCCAACCGACCGAGATCGTCGCGGTGGACGGCAACACCACCTACACCTTCGCCAACAAGACGGCGGGGGACGCGTCGGGCATCGGCACCGAGGACATGATGGGCAAGACGATGGCCAGCGTCATCGGTCCGATCAAGGCGCAGCGCCTGGCCGAGATCAACAACGGGGTGCTGCGGACCTTCGAGCGCGAACAGCATATCTCGACCTTTACCGACCCTGATGCGGATCCGGACGACCTGAGCGCCATTCACGTCATCAAATCCGACCACATCCCACTGCGCGGCGATCGCGATTACCCGCCGGGCGTGCTGATGGTGCTGGAGGACATTTCCGAGCTGACCCGCGAACGTCGCCGGTCGGAACGAATGATGCGCGACCTGATCGACACACTGGTCAGCGTCGTCGACCGCCGCGATCCCTACTCTGCCCACCATTCGGCGCGCACGGCCGAAGTCGCCCGCGAAATCGCCGAGGAAATGGGCCTGACCGATCTGGAAATCCGCACCGTGGATATCGCCGGCAGCCTGATGAACCTGGGCAAGATCTTCGTGCCGCCCGAGCTGCTGACCAAGACCGGCAACCTGACGGACGAGGAACGGGAACTGCTGGCTTCGACCTATCTGGTCACCGCCGACCTGCTCAAGGATGTGACCTTCGAAGGCCCGGTGGTCAAGACCGTGCTGCATATGGGCGAGCATTGGGACGGCACCGGGCGCTTCCACATCTCCGGTGACCGGATCATTCCGACGGCTCAGGTCCTGGCCGTGGCCAATGCCTTCGTCGGAATGGCCAGCGCACGCGCCTGGCGGCCCGCCATGGAGTTCCGCAAGGTTCTCGACATCCTGATGCAGGATACCGGCAGCAAGTTCGATCACCGGCCGGTCAGCGCCCTCATGAACTTCCTTGAGAACCGGGGCGGCATGGACAAATGGGCGCACTTCCGCGACCCGCCGGAATCCGACGCTCCTCAGGGCTGATCCCCGAGGGAACGAAAGCCCGCCAGGGCCGCTTACCTAGCACATCAAGAAAAAAAGCCGGACGCGTGATGCGCCCGGCCTTTTCAGTTTCGGTCACCTGATCAAAGAGGGGTGTGGTCAGGTCTCGTCGATATTCACGGTGAACCCGTCGTCGGTCTGCGTGACGGAGTAACCCTCCGACGCATTGCCGTCGCCGTTGGTATCCAGGTCCGAGTACTTCACCCCTTCCAGGGTCACCGACATATCGTCGTTGCCCGCGAAGGAGATGACGGCGTCCCCGTCCTCGTTCTCCGAGAAGATCATATCGTTCATATCGAACTGCTCGCCTTGGAACTCGAGCGTGTCCTGCATCATGATGTCTTCGATGATGTCGTGGCCGCTGTCGGCGTCGAAGATGAAGGTATCGGCACCGTCGCCACCGTTCAGCACGTCGTTGCCAGCGCCGCCGGACAGGATGTCGTTCCCGCCGCCGCCGGACAGATAGTCGTCACCCAGACCACCGAACAACTGGTCGTTGCCGTAGTCGCCAAGGATCTCGTCGTTGCCCGCGCCGCCGTGGACGATGTCGTCACCGGTACCGGCGTTGATCTCGTCATCGCCAGAACCACCGTCGACATAGTCGTTGTCGGAGCCTGCATCGATCTCGTCGTTGCCGGTGCCGCCGTAGATGGTGTCGCTACCGCTGCCGCCGGTGATGTCGTCGTTGCCGGAACCACCGTGCAGGAAGTCGTTGTCGGTACCACCATCGATCTCGTCGTTGCCAGTGCCGCCGTAGAGGGTGTCGCTACCGCTGCCGCCTTCGATTTCGTCGTTACCGGCACCACCGTAGACGGTGTCGTTGTCGGTGCCGGCGTCGATTTCGTCATCGCCGGAGCCGCCGAAGATCAGATCGTCCTGGCTACCGCCTTCGATCTCATCGTTGCCGGAACCGCCGTACAGCGTGTCGGCACCCGAGTCGCCCTGCAGTTCATCGTTACCCGAACCGCCGTACAGCGTATCGTCCTGGCTGCCGCCGATCATGTCGTCGTTGCCCGAACCGCCATACAGCGTATCGTCGCCCCAGCTACCGGTCAGATCGTCGTTCCCGGCCCCGCCGTACAGCGTGTCACCGCCGCCACCGGAGTTGAGATCGTCGTTCTTGGTGCTGCCGGCGAAGGTTTCGGACTGCCAATCACCCGTCCAGTTGTCCTTGGACGTGTCGTTGCCGACGGCGCCGTCGTTGTTGAAGTTCTCTTCGCCAACTTCGTAGAACAGCGAGGGATCGACCTCGGCCAACACATCGCTCGCCGACGCAGACTGATCGCCAACCGAAGCAGTGACTTCGAGCGAGAAGTCGGTCGCGACCGCATCCGACACCAGAACCTGCAGGCCGCTCAACTGCGCGGGCGTCAGGGTATAGGTGCCGTCGTTGTTGTCGGTCCCGGCAGACAGGCTGACACCGTTCGGGATGCCCGAGATGGTGATCGTCGCATCCTCGCCCAGCGGCTGGCCGTTACCGGTCGCCGTGACGTCCAGATCGAACACGATGGCGTCGTCGGCCTCGCTGATCGCGCCCTCGCCCATCGACGCGGAAACATCCAGGTCATAGGTCGGGACTTCTTCGACCACGGCCTCCGCCGACACTGTTACCGGCGTCGAATTGGCCGTCGAGTTGTTCGACTGTTCCGTCGCCGTGGCGGTGAACGACAGGTCGAAGGCTTCGACCTCGTCATCGAACGGCACCGACAGGCTCAGGCCTTCCAGATCACCGCCCGACACCGTCCAGGTGCCGTCGCCGTTGTCCGTTCCGGCCGACAGGGTCGCACCGTCCGGGATCCCGCCGATGGTCACCGACAGAGCTTCCGAACCATCGGTATCGGCAAGGCTGGCGGTGATGTCGATCGGGTATTCGGCAACGTTCTGGGTTGCGTCGGTACCGGCCTCGAAGCTGATCGAATTGATCAGGAAGTCGTCTTCATAACCCGGGGCGGAGAACACCACCTGATCGAAGTTGCCGCCATCGGCAGCCGTCAGGGTGACGGGTTCATCGACCCAATCGGTCACCCCGTCGACCGTGCCGGTGCCGACTTCGACGCCGTCGCGATACAGCTTGTAGGTTGCCTGTTCGCCCGAGTGCATCCAGGCAAAGGAGACATCGGCCGAAGATACATCGTCGTCGAAGTTGACGACCAATTCCTCGGATACGCCCTTCGAGCTGTTGTAGCCGATTTCGGAATAGTCGCCCGACGAATTGCCGGCAACGCCGAACCCGATGGGCGAGCCATTGGTCGACACGTTATCCGTCGAGGCTTCGGACAGGCTGCCGTCCCAATTGATGGTCCGGCCCATAACAGTGAAGCCCGATCCTTCCTCGCCGAAGTTGGCAGAGGTGATCGTCACCGTCTCGGCGGTGCCTTCCGTACCCTCGGTCACGACCGGCGCACCAACGGTCACATTGGTGATCGTCGGAACATCAGCCAGGGCCGCGACGTCGATATCGATGGTCGCCGTGCTGGTCGCCGTGGCGCCGCCGTTGGCTTCCGTCGAGGTCGCGGTGACCGTCAGTTCGATATCGGCATCGGAATTAGCCGGCGGGGTCAGGGACAGGTTTTCCGGAACCATGCCGTCTTCGAAGGTGATCGAGCCGTTCTCGACCGTCAGCACTTCCGCGCCGGCCTTCAGCACCGCACCGTCCGGGATACCGGACAACGTCACGCTGAGGGATTCCGAGCCGTCCGTGTCGGTCAATGCGGCGGAGAGGTTCAGCGCCACAGAGACATCTTCGGTCGTCGGGGCCTGTTCCGTCACCGTCAGGGTCGGGGCCGATGCTTCGTCGTCCGGGCTGACGACCGTGACGTCCAGGTCATGGGACACGGTTTCGGAAGCACCGTCGCTTTCCGTGACCGTCGTTTCGACGTTCAGCTGGAAGCTTTCCAGCGGCTCCGAAGCAACCGGGGTCGCCGAAACCTGCAGGTTGTCCATCTTGTAGACTTCATCGGTCGTGGTCGTCTTGACCTCCATCCGGATGATCAACTCGTCCCCTTCGGGAATGTCATCCAGGGTGAAGGTCTGATTGCAGACGTCGCCGTTCTGGGTCATCAGCTCGTGTTCCACACCGTCGACCACCGCGATCACGCGGAAGAAGTCGGCATAGGCACCGCTGCTGTCCAGACCACCCTGCCCGTCCAGCTTGAAGCTGAAGGACACGTCGTCGTGGCCCGAAATATCGATCGGCGCGCTGTTCCAGGTCATGAAGGCGTCTTCGCCGTCATAGCCGTTGGTATCCGTCTTGGAGAACTCATACCGGTCGTCATCGACACCGTGATAATTGCCCGTATCGGCGTTCGACGCATCGGTCGAGAAGCCGTTGGCGCCACCGGCGCTGGTCGCCCCTTCCTGCAGGCTGTTGAAATTCTGCGAGTATAGGGTTTCCGGGGAGCCGGAGGTTTCGCCACCGGCGGTTTCCGGCAACGAGATTTCCAAGCCTTCCAGGTCGTCGCCGGACAGGGTCCAGCTATCCGACTGCGCATCGTAGGTGCCGTGGTTCAGGGTCGCGCCTTCGGGCACGCCAGAGATCGTGACGCTGACCGTTTCCGAGCCGTCCAGATCGGTCAGACCGACCGAGATATCCAGCGGCAGGGACGTTCCGGCAGCACCCTCGGCATCGTCGACCGTCACGGTGAAGTCATCGACTACACCGGTGACATCGACATCCATGGTCACCGAACCGACCGCCGTGTCGCCACCGTCCGCTTCCGTCGAGGTCGCGGTGATGGTCAGCTGGAAGTCTTCGTTGGAATTGGCCGCCGGGTTCAACTGCAAATCGACCAGGTCGGCGGGTTCCAGCGTCCAGCTGTCGGAACCGGCATCGTAGGTGCCGTGGTTCAAGGTCGCACCGGACGGCAGGCCCGAGATGGTGATCCCGGTGATGGATTCCGAACCGTCCATGTCGGTCAGGGCCGCGGTGATGTCCAGATCGATCGGCTGATCTTCGTAGCCGGAAGCATCCTCGGCAGTCACAACCGGCGCGTCGGCGACGGCATCGACCGTTACGTTCAGGCTGGCGGTCGAGCTGACTTCCTGGCCGTTGGCCGCCGTACCAGTGGCGGTCACGGTCAAGGAGAAGTCTTCGTCCGAGTTTTCCGGCGGCGTGATGGTCAAACCGGAAAGTTGATCTGCCGTCAGTTCAGCCGTGCCATCGGTCACGGTCACAGGCGTGCCGTTGACCGACAGAACCGCACCTTCCGGGATGTCGGAGATGGTGATCGACAGGCTGTCGTCTCCATCCGCGATCATCTGGGCGAAGTGCAGATCGCCTTCCAGGTCGGCGTTGGTGCCGTTGGCATAGTGATCATAGAGGTCCGCCTTGCTGACGAAGACCTCGCCCGATGCCGGATCGACGGCGCCGGTTTCCGAATTGGTCGCCGTGAACTTGTAGATCGAGTCGGACTGTTCCTCGGCAATGTAGAAGTTGCCGTCGGCATCGAAGGAAACACCACCTTCCAGATCGACCGAATGGCCAACCACGTCGCGCAGTTCCTGATTGGACAGGAACACCGAGACCTCGCCGGTTTCGGCATCGATCCGGTAGATGTTGTCGAACGCGCCCTGATGATCACCGGATTCGTCGATCACGATGATGTCGCCGTTGGGCGCCAGGGTCATGTAGCTGTCCAGATCGTTGAAGCCGCAATCCTTGGACAGGACCGAGGAGTCACCAGTCGCGATGTCGTAGGTGAAGACCGCATCCGGGTCACCCGCCGAGACGAAGTGGATCTTGCCGTCCGGCGACGCGATCATGCCGCCTTCCAGGTCGATGTCGCGAATACCCGACAGGTCATCCAATTGCTGTTCCGTCGCAACCACGGTCGCCTGCCCCGTCGCCGGGTCGATCCGCACCAGCGAGTTGCTGGTCTGATCGGTCATGTACAGGTTGCCGTCGCTTCCCACGACCAGGCCGCGCGGATCGGCGGAGTTTTCTCCGGTCGCCAGCATGATCGCGCTCTTCGAGGCCACAACCTCCAGATCGCCGCCGTCGGCCGGCTTCATCAGGATCGAGTCGCTATTCGCTTCGGTGAAGAACACGTTGCCGTCACCGTCAGTCACGACCGACATATCCTTGAAGTCGGCATCGCTCTTGCCGGTCAGGGCTTCGATCTCGTCTTCGGTCACGATGGTTTCGACCGAGCCGTCCAGGCCGATGCGCAGGACGGAGTCGGAACCTTCTTCCAGCAGGTAGAAGGAACCGGTGGTCTCGCCACCACCGCTGCCGCCTTCGAAGGCCGCCGCGATGTTCAGCGAAATCGCCGTGTCTTCGTTACCCTGGGCGTCCGCAACCGTCAGGTCCGGGCCCGCCACTTCCGGCACATCCACGGCGACCGAGGTGCTGACGCTGGCCATGTCACCGTCGTTTTCCGTGGCCGTCGCGGTCACGGACAGGTCGAAGTCGGTCGAACCGGCGGGAACGGACAAGGTGATGTCCTGCAACTGACCGGAGGTCAGGTCGAAGGTGTCGTCAACACTGGTCGAGGTCAGAACCGTGCCGTCGGACAGCGTCAGGGTCGCCCCTTCCGGAATACCGGAGATGGTCGCCGTCAGGGTTTCCGAGCCGTCGGTATCGGTCAGAGCCGCATTGATATCCAGCGGATATTCAACGACCGCGTCACCCGTACCCGGCGTGCCCGGCTGGGTCGCCACGGTGCTGACATTCACGTTGACGTCGTTGAAGTCATAGTCACCGCCGCCGACCAGGTCTTCCCAGTTCTGGTTGCCCGAGGTGTTGTTGTCCTGGGTGTAGTCGAAGTTGTTGGCGTTCAGGGATGCGTCATCGAACAACGCCGGGGCGCTGGCGCCCTGCAGGGCCACACCGTTCGGGCCCACGGCCTGCCAATTGCCGTTGTTATCCTGGGTGAACGTCACGTTCATCCCGTTGTACAGGTTGTTGTTCATGTCGTCGCCGTTCGGGATCATGAAGAACCCGATGTCTTCCGGATCGACACCATCGAGGGTGAAGGTATCGCCCACATCGTCCTTGACGTTGGCCCAGATGATTTCGCCCGACTGCGGCGTGCCGTCTTCCCCGATAACATAGTAGCCATAGCTGCTGTCATAACCGGCGGACTGGCTGCCCATGTTGGTGATCGAAACGCTGCCCGGAACTTCCGGCGTACCGTCGTCGCCACCGGCGGGAACACCCGCCCCCAGGTCGACGGTCAGGGTCGGCGCGTCGGCATCGCCCGCGACCGCGACATTCAGGGTCGAGGAGGTTTCAGCCGTATCGCCGTTGACCTCGGTCGAGGTCGCGGTGACCGTCAACGAGAAGTCTTCGTTCGAGTCATCCGCCGGGGTGATCGTCAAATCGTCCGGCACGTTACCGTCTTCGAAGGTGATCTCGCCGTTCTCGACAGTCAGAACGGTATCGCCCGACTTCAGCACCGCGCCGTCCGGAATACCGGAGATCGTAACGCTCAGGCTTTCATTGGCGTCGGTCAAACCGGCATCGATGGTCAGCGGAATGGCCGTATCTTCCGTGCCCGAAGCATCGGAAACGTCCAGGGTCGGCGCATCGGCAACCGGGTCCGGCACGTCCACGCCGACCGAAGTCGAAACGCTGGCGGTATCGCCGTCGTTTTCGGTCGAGGTCGCGGTCACGGACAGGTTGAAGTCCGTCTCACCAGCCGGAACCGTCAGGGTCAGACCCGACAGCTGTTCCGGCGTCAGGGTGAAGGTGCCGTCGCCGTTGTCCGTACCGGCGGACAGGGTCGCCCCTTCCGGCAGGCCGGATACCGTGATCGACAGCGTTTCCGAACCGTCCGTATCGGTCAACTCGGACGCGATGTTGAGCGGATAGGTCACGATGTCCTCACCGCCGGCGTTGTAGTCCGGCAGCAGATCTTCGTTGCCGCGGAACGTCCCGTCGCCGAAGCCGATGGCTTCGATGTTGTTGACGGTCAGGGTCTGGCCCGTATCCAGATCGATGATCTGGGTATTGATCAGGCCGCTGGCGCTCTCGGTGTAGTTCTGGAACTGGTAGTGATCCGAGGACTTGCCGAGGATCAGCACGTCATCCGCGCCACTGCCGTTGACGTTGGTGTTGCCGCCGATGTCACCGTTGATGACGACCGTGTCGGCGCCGTTCCCCATGTTGAAGTTGGTACCGCCGGCGGTATTGCCGTTGACGACCACGGTGTCGCCACCGTTCTGCATGTTGAAGTTTTCGTTCTGGTTCAGGTTGCGATCCACAACGAAGGTATCGTCACCGTTGGTGCCTTGATGGTTCTGGGCATTGTTACCGGTCAGGTCGATGGCGCCGCTGGTGTCGATGACGTAGCCACCGCCTTCACCGCCGGTTCCACCCGTCCCACCGGTCGAGGTCGTGCCCTCGCCCAAGGTAACGGACAACGTCGGCGCATCGGCGTCGCCGGTCACGGCCACGCTGAGGGTCGAGCTGGTCGTTGCCGTCGAACCATCGGATTCCGTCGAGTTCGCCGTAATCGTCAGCGAGAAGTCCTCGTTGGAGTTGGCCGCCGGGGTAACCGTCAGGCCTTCCAGATCGGCCGGATCGACCGTCCAGGTTCCGTCGCCGTTGTCCGTACCGGCGGACAGGGAGGCGCCTTCCGGCACGCCCGAGATCGTGACCGACAGAACTTCGCTGTCGTCGGTCAGGCCCGCATCGATGTTCAGGGCGATCGGCTGGTCTTCCGTGCCGGCCGCGTTGTCCAGCGTCAGGGTCGGCGCATCCGCTTCCGGATCGACGCTGACGGCCATGGAGCCCTCGACCGAACTGGTCGTCACCGCACCGGTTTCCGGATCGGTATCCAGCGAGGTCGCAATGACGTTCAGGGTGAAGTCGTCGTCGCTGTTTTCCGGCGGGGTGATGGACAGACCTTCGATCTGGTCACCCGCGAACAGGAAGGTCGTGTTGCCTTCGGTCGCCGTGAAGGAAGACCCGTCGCCAAGTGTCAGCGTCGAGCCAACCGGCACGTCGGAAATGGTGACGCTGAGAACTTCCGAGCCGTCCGTATCGGTCAGGCCCGCCGAGATATTCAGCGGGATAGCGCTGTCTTCGGAACCGGAGACACTGCCGACCTCAAGGGTCGGAACGTCGGCAACCGCATCGACACCGACCGAGATCGTACCGGTTGTCGGCTCGGAGGTGCTTTCGCCGTCCGTGGTCACCACCGACACGCCGATCTGGAAGTCGGCGCCGCTATCGGCTGGCGGGGTCACCTGCAGACCGGCCAAGTCGGCTTCGCTCAGCACCGCAACGCCGTCGACGACCGTGATCGGGCCGTTGGCGTTGGACAGGGTCGCCCCTTCCGGAATACCGGACAGGGTGATTTCCGCCGTCTCTCCGGCGTCGGCCTTGTCGATCGAAATCGGCAGGTCGATGGCGGTATCTTCGTTGCCCGACGCATCCGAGACATTCAGATCCGCGCCATCAGCCGCACCGGACACATCGATCGAGACAGAGCCCGTGGTCACTTCGGATACGTCGCCCTCGTCGGTCGTCTGCGCCGAAACGGTCAGATCGAAGGAACCGGAGTAATCTTCCGGCGGCGTGATCGCCAGGCCGTCCAATTCGCCCTCGCCCAGGGTCACCGAGCCGTCTTCGTTGACGGCAACCGGTTCGCCGTTGCGGGTGATGATCGCACCCTCGGGGATGTTCGACAGGGTCACGCTCAAGGTTTCCGAGCCGTCGGTATCCAATTCGGACACGTCGACAGTGAACGGAATGGCCGTATCTTCCGAACCGGCGGCCGAGGTATCCACAACGGTCGCACCGTCGGCCACGCCCTGCACGGTCACGTCCAGGGTTTCGGACACAGTCGCCGTGTCCGCACCGTCGGTCGTGGTTGCGGTCACCGTCAACTGGAAGTCATCAGAGCTATCCGTCGCCGGGGTCACGGTCAGCCCTTCGAGCTGATCCGGGGTCAGGGTCCAGGAACCATCGCCATTGTCCGTACCGGCGGACAAGGTCGCACCGGAGGGAACGCCGGAGATCGTCACCGACAAGGTTTCCGAACCATCGGTGTCGGTCAGCTCGGACGAAATCGTCAGCGGGATCGCTGTGTCTTCGTTGCCGGTCGCATTGTCGACCACCAGGGTCGGCGCATCGGCGTCCGGATCGACGGAGACGGCAATGGTGCCGGTCGTCGTCGCGGTATCGCCGTTCTCGCCTTCGGTCGTCGTCGCCGTGACGGTCAGTTCGAAGTCTTCGTCGGAATTGGCTGCCGGGGTCACCGTCAGGCCGTCCAGTTGATCGCCGGACAGCGTCCAGGTGCCGTCGCCATTGTCCGTACCGGCGGACAGGGTCGCACCGGCCGGAACGCCGGAGATCGTCACCGAAAGCGTTTCAGAGCCGTCCGCATCGGACAGACCGGAAGCGATATCCAAGGGAATGGCGGTATCTTCCGTGCCCGAGGCATCGGACACATCCAAGGTCGGCGCATCGGCCACGGCGTCAACCGTCACCGGCAGGCTGACCGCCTCGCTGGTTGCGGTGGTCACTTCGCCGGTTTCCGGATCTGTCTCTTCCGCCGTCGCGGTAATCGACAACGAGAAGTCTTCATCCGAGTTTTCCGGCGGCGTGATGGTCAGGCCTTCCAGCTGGGCCGGGGTCAGGGTCACGGAACCGTTGGCTTCCGTCGCGGTGAAGGTCAAACCGTTCGGCAGGGTCAGCTTGGCGCCCGCCGGGATGTCGGAAATCGTCACCGAGACGACTTCGCCGTTGATATCCTCGCCAGCCGCGGCCGGGTTGATATCCAAGGTAATGGCCGTGTCTTCGTCACCGCTGGCGGCGGAGACGTCGACCGTCGGCGCGTCAATCTGCGCATCGACGGAAACGTCGAGCGAGACCGGATCGCTGGTTGCGATGGTCACTTCGCCCGTTTCCGGATCGGTTTCCTGCGCCGTCGCGGAGACGGACAGCGAGAAGTCTTCGTCAAAGTCTTCCGGCAGGCTGATCGACAGCCCTTCCAACTGATCCGGGGTCAAGGTCCAGGAGCCGTCGCCGTTGTCCGTACCGGCGGACAGGGTCGCACCGGCAGGCACGTCGGAGATGGTGATCGAGGTCACTTCGCCGTTGATGTCTTCGGCAGCGGCCTGCGGATCGATGTTCAGGGCGATCGGGCCGCCGTCTTCGACGCCCGAGGCATCGCTGACGCCCACCGTCGGGGCATCGGCCACGGCTTGGACCGAAACGTCCAGAGCCACCGGTTCGCTGGTCGCAGTCGTGACTTCGCCGGTTTCCGGATCCGTCTCTTCCGCCGTCGCGGAAACGGACAGCGAGAAGTCTTCGTCGAAGTCTTCCGGCAGGCTGATCGATAGATTGTCGACCATGCTCGGCGACAGATCGATCGAGGTGTTGCCCTCGGTCGCGGTGAAGGTGAAACCGCCACCCAGGTTCAGGGTCGCGCCGACCGGGATGTCGGAGATGGTGATCGAGGTCACCTCGCCGTTGATATCCTCGGCGGCGGAGGCCGCATCGATATTCAGCGGGATGGCCGCGCCGTCTTCAACGCCGGCGGCATCGCTGACGTCGACCGTCGGGGCATCAACCTGCGCCGCGACCGATACGTCGAACGACACCGGCGCACTGGTCGCCGTGGTCACGTCGCCGGTTTCCGGGTCGGTTTCTTGCGCCGTCGCGGTGACGGACAGCGAGAAGTCTTCATCGAAGTCTTCCGGCAGACTGACCGACAGACCGTCCACATCGGCGGCATCGACCGTCCACTCACCCGTCTGGGCGTCGTAAGTACCGGCGGACAGGGTCGCGCCCTCGGGCACGCCCGAGATGGTGATCGAGGTCACTTCGCCATTGATGTCTTCGGCGGCGGCCTGCGGATCGATGTTCAGGGCGATCGGGCCGCCGTCTTCGACACCGGCAACGTCGCCGGCTTCGACCGTCGGGGCATCGGCCACCGCGCCGACCGATACGTCGAGCGAGACCGGATCACTGGTTGCCGTGGTCACGTCGCCCGTATCCGGGTCGGTTTCCTCGGCCGTCGCGGTGACGGAAAGGGAGAAGTCTTCGTCGAAGTCTTCCGGCAGCGAGATCGACAGGTTGTCGACCATGCTCGGCGACAGATCCACCGAGGTGTTGCCTTCGGTCGCGGTGAAGGTGAAGCCGCCACCCAGGTTCAGGGTCGCACCGACCGGAATGTCGGAAATGGTGATCGTCGTCACCTCGCCCTGCATGTCCTGGGCCGCCGCATCGGCATCGATGTTCAGGGCGATCGGGCCGCCGTCTTCCATCCCGGAAGCCGCATCGACCGTCAGGTCCGGCGCATCGGCCTCGGACGCGACCGAAACGTCGATGGTCGCCGTCTGGATCGCCGCATCGCCGCCATCGGCTTCGGTCGAGGTCGCGGTCACGGTCAGCTGGAAGTCGGCGCCGCTGTCGGCACCCGGCGTGACGCTCAGGCCATCCAACTGATCGGCGGACAGAGTCCAGGTGCCGTCACCATTGTCCGTACCGGCGGACAGGGTCGCCCCTTCCGGCACACCGGAAATAGTGACCGACAGGCTTTCCGAACCGTCGACATCGGTCAGCGAAGACGCGATATCCAGGGCGATCGGGCCGCCGTCTTCGACGCCTTCGACGGCGCTGTCGACGGTCAGGCTCGGCACGTCGGCCACGCCATCGACACCGACGGTGATGGTGCCGCTGGTCGGCTCGGACGTGCTGACGCCGTCGGTGGTCACGACCGTGACAGTCATGCCGAAGTCGGCATCGCTATTTTCCGGCGGGGTGATCTGCAAGCCGGCCAGGTCGGCTTCGCTCAGGGTTGCGACGCCATCGGTCACCGTGATCGGGCCGTTGGCGTTGGACAGGGTCGCCCCTTCCGGGATACCGGACAGGGTGATTTCAGCGGTTTCGCTGGCATCGGCCTTGTCGATCGAGATCGGCAGGTCGATGGCCGTGTCTTCGTCGCCCGACGCCGCAGAGATGTTCAGGTCAGCGCCATCGGCCTGACCGATGACTTCGACCGAAACCGACCCCAGGGCAACCTCGGAAACGTCGCCTTCGTCCGTGGTCTGGGCGGAAACGGTCATTTCGAAGTTACCGGAGTAGTCTTCCGGCGGCGTGATCGCCAGGCCGTCCAATTCGCCCTCACCCAGGGTCACGGTACCGTCTTCGTTGACGGCGACCGGCTCGCCATTGCGGGTGATGACGGCGCCTTCCGGGATATCGGACAGGGTCACGGTCAGGGTTTCGGAGCCGTCGGTGTCCAGTTCGGACACATCGACTTCAAACGGGATCGAGCTGTCTTCGATGCCCGAGGCAGAAGTATCGGAAACCGCTGCGCCATCGGCCACGCCCTGCACGGTCACGTCCAGGGTGCCTTCCGTCGTTGCGACCGAACCGCCGTCTTCGGACGTCGCGGTCACGGTCAACTGGAAGTCGTCGGCGCTATCGGTCGGCGGCGTGATGTACATCTGCCCACCGATCAGGCCCGGCGGGATGTCCGCAACGCCATCAACCACGTTGAGTTCGACCAACTGGCCACCCGGGTTGGTGATGGTCAGGGTCGCGCCGTCCGGGATGCCGGAGATGCTGAGGGTCAGGGTTTCGCTACCGTCGCTCAGGGTCGCCGAGACATCCAACGGGATCGCGGTATCTTCGTTGCCCACCGCGTCTTCGATGACCAGCACCGGCGCGTCGGCTTCGGCATCAACGGTCACGTCCATGGTGCCGCTGGTCGTCGCCGTCGTCACCTCGCCCGTTTCCGGATCGGTGTCGGTGGCGGTCGCGGTCACCGTCAGGGTGAAGTCCTCATCCGAGTTTTCAGCCGGGGTGATGGACAGGCCGTCCAGCTGTTCGCCGGACAGAGTCCAGGTGCCGTCGCCGTTGTCCGTACCGGCGGACAGGGTCGCCCCTTCCGGCACACCGGAAATCGTGACGCTCAATGTTTCCGAGCCGTCCATATCGGTCAAGCCCGCGGAGACGTCCAGCGGAATGGCGCTGTCTTCCGTTCCCGTGGCATCGGCCATCGACAGGGTCGGCACGTCGGCCACGCCGTCGACACCGACCGAGATCGTACCCGTGGTCGGCTCGGAGGTGCTGAGACCGTCCGTGGTCACCACGGAGACACCCAGGTCGAAATCGACGCCGCTGTCTTCCGGCGGGGTGATCTGCAAGCCGGCCAGGTCGGCTTCGCTCAGGACCGCAACGCCGTCGACCACCGTGATCGGGCCGTTGGCGTTGGACAGGGTCGCCCCTTCCGGGATGCCGGACAGGGTGATCTCAGCGGTTTCGCTGTCATCGGCCTTGTCGATCGAGATCGGCAGGCTGATCGCGGTGTCTTCGTCACCGGACACTGCCGAGACGTTCAGGTCCGCGCCGTCGGCAACGCCGGAGACATCGACGGACACCGTTCCCAAAGTCACTTCGGAAACGTCGCCTTCATCGGTCGTCTGGGCCGAGATCGTCAGGTCAAAGGAACCGGAGTAGTTTTCCGGCGGCGTGATCGCCAGGCCGTCCAACTCGCCTTCGCCCAGGGTCACCGAGCCGTCTTCGTTGACGGCAACCGGCTCGCCGTTGCGGGTGATGATCGCCCCTTCAGGAATGTCGGACAGGGTTACGGTCAGGGTTTCCGATCCGTCGGTGTCCAATTCGGACACGTCGACCGTGAACGGAATGGCCGTGTCTTCCACACCGGCGGCGGAGGTATCGGTCACCGCGGCGCCGTCGGCCACGCCCTGCACGGTCACATCCAGGGTCGCGGGCTCACTGGTCGCGGTCGTCACCTCACCGGTTTCCGGATCGGTTTCCTGCGCCGTCGCCGTGACCGTCAGCTGGAAGTCGTCGGCGCTGTCGGTCGGCGGGGTGATGGTCAGGCCTTCCAGCTGCGCCGGGGTCAGGCTGACCGAGGTATTCCCTTCGGAAGCGGTAAATGTAATGCCGCCCGGCAGGGTCAGGGTCGCACCTTCCGGGATGTCGGAGATCGTCACCGAGACCACTTCGCCGTTGATGTCTTCGGCGGCGGCGGCCGGATCGATGTTCAGGGCGATGGCTGTGTCTTCCGCGCCGACCGTGTCATCGACATTCAGCGTCGGGGCATCGGCCTGGGCGATCACGGAAACGTCCATGGTGACCGGGTCGCTGGTCGCCATGGTCACATCGCCCGTGTCCGGATCGGTTTCCTGAGCCGTCGCCGAAACCTGCAGCGAGAAGTCTTCATCGAAGTCTTCCGGCAGGTTGACCGACAGGCCTTCGACGTCGGCTGCATCGACCGTCCACTCACCCGTCTGGGCGTCATAGGTACCTGCGGACAGAGTAGCCCCCTCGGGCACGCCCGAGATCGTCACGGAGACGACTTCGCCCTGCACGTCCTGGGCCGCCGCATCGACGTCGATGTCGAGCGCGATCGGACCACCGTCTTCCGCGCCGGAAGCGTCGGAGACATCAACCGTCGGCGCATCGGCCTGGGCCGCGACCGAAACGTCGATGGTCGCCGTCTGGGTCGCCGTGTCGCCGTTTTCACCCTCGGTCGAGGTCGCAGTCACGGTCAGCTGGAAATCTTCGCCGCTGTCCGCCGCCGGGGTCACGGTCAGACCTTCCAGCTGCGCCGGGGTCAGATCGACCGAAGTATTGCCTTCGGTGGCGGTGAAGGAAATGCCGTTAGCCAGCGTCAGAGTCGCGCCGACAGGAATGTCGGAGATCGTGACGGACAGGGTTTCCGACCCGTCCGCATCGGTCAGCGACGATGCAATGTCGAGCGCGATCGGGCCGCCGTCTTCAACACCGGCGACATCGCCATCGACCGTCAGGGTCGGGGCATCGGCCACGCCCTGCACGGTCACGTCCAGGGTTTCGGACACGGTCGCCGTATCGGTGCCGTCGGTCGTGGTCGCGGTCACGGTCAGCTGGAAGTCTTCGTCCGAGTTTTCAGCCGGCGTGACAGTCAAGCCTTCCAATTGATCCGGGGAGAGGGTCCAGGAGCCGTCGCCATTGTCCGTACCGGCGGACAGGGTCGCCCCCTCCGGCACGCCGGAGATGGTGACGCTCAGCGTCTCGGAGCCGTCCGTGTCGGTCAGGTCCGAGGAGATGGTCAGCGGGATCGCCGTATCTTCGGCGCCGGTGGCGTCATCGACCACCAGGGTCGGGGCATCGGCTTCCGGATCGACGGAGACGGCAATCGTGCCGGTCGTCGTCGCGGTGTCGCCGTTCTCGCCCTCGGTCGAGGTC
>MDSY01150071.1_pt1 | contig 28391 bp, 17 predicted proteins | sample 811131 | NCBI WGS metagenome assembly MDSY01 (sample SAMN05326643, study PRJNA326480) | marine metagenome | isolation source: seawater | place: Atlantic Ocean: South West | collected 2010
CATGCCCCCCAACCCCCCTTGAATCCGCCCACGCCCGTCTCCACACGTACTCCTCCATGGACTCTAAATCGTCTCGAGAGGCGTGTGTGTTTCTTGATTTATAACTCAAAGGCCCTATTCGTGACATCCCGAACGTTCCGAACCCGCCGTCAGCGCCCGGGCCGAAGCCATTGAACCTCGGCGCGTCGTGAGTGTCGCCGTTTCTTGAAGACCACCATTTATTGTCCGTGTTACCGTTGGAATCTGAATCGACACCTCCATGGTCGTGCCATTCGGGAGAACCGTCGTAAGGGTAGTTAGTCTCATCGTAACCAGTACCACCACTCCGTCGGTCGAAACTCGAGACGCGTCCGTGATTGCCGAGCGAAGATTTCGATTTCGTTTTTTTGCCTCCGCTGCCGTCCCACCACTTTTGGGTGGGCTCCCGTTTGTGCGATTGAGTTCCGTCGCTGTACCCCCCGTACGCATACCCAGCCCTAGTATCTCCGTCCCGCGGGCCCCAATTGCTTCGCGACCTTTCGAAGTTCTCGAAGGAACAGTCGCGGTTGCGCGCCGCGTGTCCACCACTTCCTTTTTCACCGTAGTCACCATCGTAGCTCGTGGTTGGCGGGCTCCCGAACCGCCGGTCGTACCCACTTGTTTCTCTTCTGTCGTGCCCACCGCCCCTACGCGAGTCACTCCACGTGTACCCAGACGCACTTCCCCTATCCACCCCGTTTCGGAGCACCTCGTACGCCTCGGTCACCTTGACGAACTCCTCATGGGAACCGCCTGGCTTGTCGGGATGCGCTCTCAACGACGCCTTGTGAAACGAGGCTCGCGTCTGCTCCGCGGACGCGACGCCCTCGACGCCGAGCACTCTGCGAGCGGATGAAACGTCCATCGTGTCCATGTGCGATGAGGGTAAGCATGGGCGCGCGCTCACCAGCGTCAAAAGCGCCAAGAGAAGCACGCGCGCCCTCATGCTGAGTGATCGGCACTTGGTTTTTTCCGTTTTTCGGACCGTCTTCTTTCTCGAAAGTCGTTTTCGTCAGACGAGCGCCTTGCCACTTGTCGCATTTGCCATACTGGTACTCGTGAGCGGCGTCAAAAGTCACGAATAACTGCTTGTGGCCCACGATACCAGATGAGCGAGTCGCTCACATTGGCCGGGATATTTGTCAGATAAAAAGTTTCGCGCGGCAATGTTCGCTAACGGAGGCGACCCACGGTCATTCCCCGTCCGCGGCGGAAGCATGTCGACGCTCGCGTTCGCGCCCGCGAATGCGACGCGCCTCACCGCGCGTCGCGCCGGCGTTTGCGGAGGATCGCGTGCGTTCCGCGCATCGCCCCCCGTCAAACAAAATATCGTGACAAGCCAAAATGTGAGCCGCGGCACGTCCCGCCCCTTGGTCGTCTCCACGATCGCGCGGCTTTCCGGGTTGGGCGGCCCGCGTGTGGCGCCCGAGTCCCGCGAGGACAACCGCATGGTCGTCGCGAAAACGCTTTTAACAGTCCGTGAGGGGGACTTGCTGTCATTAACGGTGACTTCAGGCGACGGCGGCGGCCACCTCGCCTCTGGTGAAGATGAGACGCGTGAGATTTGGATGACTGTCACGAAGATTAGCACCTCGACCGGTGGCCGGCGCCAGCTCGAAGGCGAGAGCAACGGGTTGCGGGTACAGCTAATTGACCAGGGACGAGGGTTACAAGGTGCCAGGCTCGGCGTCGCGGGCGCAGTGCTAGATCCTACAAAGGCGAAGTGGATGCAAAGCTTGAAGGGGTGGCAACCGCTCGTTTCGAAGCGGTTCGATTTAGAGCGCAACGTGTTGAGCTCGGTGGTTTCCGTGACGGTGGTGGCGAGTTTAGAAAAGCTGGAGCAGTGTTTGGAACACGACCACAAGCCGTGGACCACTGGTATTGTGAGCCCAACCAGAAGAGCGGTGATCCTGGATCCCGTCGAGCACGCCACGCAAACCGCGGGGGAGTTGTTGGCGCTGTTGAAAGGCAAGCGGTCAGTGGTCTTGTGCCAGCTCCACGCATCCTGGCTCCCTTCAGAAATCCAGCCAATCACGGACTCGCCGTGGGCGGCGCAGATGCTGAAGAAGTGCGTGGAGCACGACGACATCGGGTTTGAAATTTCCGTGAGCGACGACGATGAGGGACATGCCGGCGTGAGCGCCGTTCTCTACCGAACCGACAAACAGTTCCTCGACCCAAAAGACGTGGACCCTAAATTAGCCGCGCAGACGATTGCGAAACTCGGGGCGCAGGCGAACTGCCCTGCTGTGACACCTTATGAAAGAGTTCTCGTCGGTATCGCGTTGGGGTACACCGAGAGAGATGTAGCCTACCACTTGCGCAACGAAGGCGGCGCGTTTTCTGCGACGTACTTCATGCGCGCGCGAAAGGCGCTGGGGATCGACGTGGAGACTCCTCTGGTAGTGCCCAAAACGTGGAAACCCTCAACTTCCACATCCGCACCGCCGGTCTCCCCGAAAGCAGTGCCGAACATGGAGAAGCCTGAGGAAGCGATCGCGCAGGAGAAGAGTGGGGGGAAGAAGTCGAAAGGGGAGAGACACGCGGAGGCGGCGTAGACATGATGACGAGTTTTCTAAATTCTTGCCCCGCAAGGACCTGTGTACTACTACTAATAACTACATGACTACATGACTACTTCCGTTAGCCCGCACACCATACACTCGGCGCATAACATCCCATCTGTGGAATCTCCGAGCGAAAAGTTTTTCATTTCGAAATTTAGGGAACCTCCGCATTTATTATTCGCGTGAAGCGCGTACGACTCGGCTAATCTTTGTCGCACAGTTTCCAGGGAAAACGAATCAGATCCGGTCACCCTCCCGTCGTTGCCCTCGCTCGTTGGGTCTCGCCGCGAAATCCGTATATTTTCACAAGGACAGAAGATCGAGCCTTTGCTTTGCAATAAACGGCGCTCTTTGCACACAGGGCAAAGCACATCTAATTTGTCGTCACAAGCAGACGATGATTGTAATTCTTTTTCAATCGCTTCGTTTCGCTCAAACGCGTTTTTAATATCAAACGCCTCTTGCGTTTCCATCTTCTCCAGTTCTAGGGCGAGCAAATAAGCCTCCTCCTCAGCCAGCTCCTCCTCGAACCCGCGGTGGAGCTCAGCCATCAACTCGTCGTATTCCACGCCGGTGAAACTGAGCGCCGCAATTTCGTTCCAGGTCAAGTTTGAGTTATTTTCGAGATTCGAATCTAATCTCGACTCCTTCGAGGTACTCGTCACGTTCGAGTTATTAACCCCTCGTGTTACCAAAACATCGTCGTCCCACATCCCGTCGTCGCTACTCTCAGGGGCAGTGTTCTCGTGACTCTCCCGCCGTCGCGTTTCCACCCCAATAGCATCGTGCAAAGCCTCACGCAAACCGTTGTCCAAGATCTGACGAAGCCCGTAATTTTGCCCATCCGCGTCCCCACGCGCCTTTGTCAAAATCGCCGACCGCTGTACTCTCACGCGCTCCAAAACGTCCACGCGTAAACGACGCTTCCACGCATCCGAACTGAGGCTCTTCACGCTCCGCCGGGCCTCGATGCTCATGGCGCCTAGACACTGTGAGTCGTCTTGGAAATGTTGTCGAAAAATATTTCTGCCAGGTCGTCACCATTTGTATTTTTATCTTTGGCGGCCACAACCACACACGCGTCGGTGTATGAGTTCAGCGGCGTGTTCCACCGCGGTGCCGGCTTCGTCCCTGGCGCGGCATGGATTTAGACGCAATCATCGACGTGCCAATTGCACCCCAAGTGCTGTTTCCGGCGCCGGCTCTTCCTTCTCCCTTGACGCCGACGTATTGAAATCCTCAAAGCTCATCTATGCCACGTCGCCGGCGCTTGACCACGCGCGGGACGGCCACCCCGAGTCCAACGCCCGGGTCCCGGCGATTCTCGACGCGCTGCTCGATGCTAACTTGACCCTGGAGTTAAGACAAGGCGAGCTCGCGTTCCTGGATGGGTTCGCACCCGCCTCCGCGGAGCAGGTGATGGAAGTGCATTCGAAAAACTACGTAAGAGGGCTTGACATGTTGGCCCGAACAAGAGCGCCGCTTGACATAGACAACGCGCCCACGTATTTAACGACAGCGAGTTACACTGAAGCCCTGAACGGTGTAGGCGCAGCTTTAGCGTTGGTGGACGCAGTGGTGGACGCCGCAAAAGCACGAGAAAACGAAACCGGGAGCGCAAAACTCGCCCCCGCCGGGTTCGGTTTGTGCCGCCCGCCTGGTCATCATGCGTTACCCAGAGGCGCGATGGGTTTCTGTTTATTCGGCACCATCGCGGCCGCCGCGAGACACGCACAGAGTGTCCACTCCCAAAAAAAAATCCTCATCTTCGACTTCGACGTGCACCACGGCAACGGCACGAACGACATCTTCCGAGACGACCCGTCCGTGCTGTTCATCAGCGCGCACGAGGACGGGAGTTTCCCCGGGACCGGAAAGATGGCTGACGTCGGTGATGGAGATGGGAAAGGCGCGACGATTAACATTCCGCTTCCGCCGGGAAGTGGCGACAGCGCGGCGCTGAGCGTTTTCGACGACATAGTAGCCCCGGCTGCGGCGCGATTCAAACCCGACATGATTCTCGTCTCAGCCGGGTACGACGCGCACTGGAGGGACCCGTTAGCCGGGCTCCATTACAGAACAGGGACGTACCACCGTCTGTGCGGAAAATTGAAAGAGTTAGCGGATGACCAATGCGGCGGGAAGATTGTTTTTTTGCTAGAGGGGGGATACGACTTGCAAGGGCTTTCGGAAGGGGTCACGGACTCGTTCAGGGCTTTACTAGGTGATGGGTCAGGGGAAAGTAGTGATAAAATCGACGGGCTCGTCGATGTGGACGATACCAAGGTACGGAAGGTGCTAGCGGAAGTTGTGGCCACGCATGCGTTGTAACGTTTCTTTTTTTGGAAGGTATCCTTGTCCCTTTTTGGTTTTTCTCTTCACCCCGCAACCCGTTCCAAAACAAAAACGTAATCAGAATGAAGATAATTCCAAGATTGATGGAACCGTCGAACCCGGCACTCGTGTCGCGGCGGTTCGCTGAGAGCTCTTATGTCATAGTTACACGGACTGGTTACGTTTAGTTTTAGTTATTTTTCTTCTTCACGCTTTTTTCAACAAGTCGTCCACTCGGAAGGTTTCTCCCGGTCTAATCCTCAAGCTCCTCTGCTACGTTATTATTCTCCTGCGGATATCCCAAACACGAACCGCATGCGGTCGAATTGCGAGCGTGACATGTTCGTTCCGAACGCCTCGGATCCCTCATGCATCACGCCGAGCGCCGCGGCTGTAGCGGCGTCGTCGTCACCCGTCGCGCCGGCGGACACAGAGTGACCCGCTCCAGACGCTCCGTCCCCTACGTCGTCCCGCCCCCCGAACCCAGATTGCCGCTCCCGAAACGCCAGCAATCTTTCCTCGACGCTCCCTTCCACGTAGTACTTCACGCACCGCACGTTCCTTGTTTGCCCTATTCGGTGCACACGGTTCGCCGCCTGCGCCTCGTCGCCAGGCGAAAGAAACGGCTCGAGGAGTATGACCAAATCAGCGTGTGTCAGGGTCAACCCTGCGGCCGCTGAACCGGCGTGCAGCAACAGAACGGAACACTTCGGGTCGTCTCGAAATTGCGCCACAGCCCTAGCTGTGTCGTCTTCAGGGCGCGATACATTCTGGGAGTCGACACCTTGCGCACCGTTTGTGTTTTTCCGGGCGTTTACCCCCCCTCCATCAACGAGCACGTTCCCGATCCCTTCCCAGGTCAGCGCGTTTGCGGCGTGCGACAGCGCGTCCCTCAGCTGCGAAAACACTACGGCTTTCCCCGACCCGCCTTTTCTTTTGAAGTTCTGCTTCAAATCGCTGACGAGTGCGGAGATCTTCGGCGATTGGCGCATGCACGCGCGGTGCACGTGCGCTAGGAACCTTCCCCCGTCCATGCTCAACGCCGGGTACCGCCCGTCCCGGTGGTCGTTTGGGTTTTCGTGTGGGGGGAGGGGGAGCCGCGCGAACAACGCCGGCGTAGCGGCGAAGGAAAATTTAGGCGTAGGAGTGAGTCCTGAGTCATTAGACCCCGAGTCTGTTGTTGAGGGCACAGCTGTTCCTTTCCCTTTGCCCTTAGATTTACCCTTGGACTTGGGGTCTATAACTCCTGTACTGGTGCCTGTACCACCTCCATTCGAACCCCCTTCACCCGACTCATCAACCTCGTTCGGCAACAACCTTATCAGCTCTTCGATGAAGAAGGGTTTGCGGCACAGTGGGCAGGGGGCGCCGCCTGCGTTGGCGGCGGCGCCATGCAGAGGCGCGGCGTGGAACCACGTTATGATGCACCTGGCGCACGCGAGATGCATGCACCTAGCAATGGTCGGTTCGTTCGCGGGCGCGCAGCAAATGCAGCACTGCGGCCGTCGCCCGGACGTAATCTCATCCACGAGCGCGAACCCGGATTGTTTCACTGTGGCATGGTCCAACGAGGTGTCATCTACGCCGTTTAAACCGGCGGACGCGAGCGCGCGCATGTACGGCGCGAGGGTTCCGATTTCCTCCGTTAAACGAGACGCACTTTGCTTTACGCGTTCCACCGCGGAGTGCAGAGTTTCTCGCACAGCGTGTGCTGACATAAGGTTATTTCCAGTTTTTGAAAACAGTTTAGGTAACACAATTTGAAGAAGAGAAGTTTTCCCGAAAACTCGTACTCCTCCCGGCGTTTGGTCCCTTTGCGTGGCTCTCGCGCTCTTCGCATTCGCCACTGCGTCTCTGTATGCCTCTTGAACATGCTCCGGAGCCCTATTGATCGCTCTTCTTGGTTTCGAGTTGGGGTCGTTCACGTCCCTGTCTTGCGCCAAAGTGCGCGCCGCGTCAACTTTAGCATCCGCGGCGTTCACGAAACACTCGAGTTTCTTCGCCAAAAACGCGCGCCGTAGGAACCGGTAACTCGAGCGCTTGCGTAACTCCTTCGCGTCTCGCTTTGCGTTTGGATCGGATTCAAAATACTCAACCCCAGCATCGATGTTGCCGAACACATCAAACGCCACGCCTGAGGTGATGAGCTCCACGGCGAGGAGCCACCTGAGTTTGGGCAGGGGGGCTCTGGCGGCGGCCACGGCGTGTTTCGCGGCAGCATCCGCCGCAGACGCCACCGCCGTGGCTTCCTTCGTGCGCCCCGATCGGTTTTCCAGCGACGACAACGCGCGAAACACCCCGGCGCTTTCGCAGCACGCCGGGGATTTATTGTCGGAGGAATCCATCGTATTCGTGGAACACCCACACCCCCACCCCGGGCAGTTACACAGTTTCACCAACCGTCCCGGGAACGCGTGTTGTAACCGGTGCAGGCGCGCGCGTCCCGTTTCCCGTTTCGAAGTCGCGATAGAAGTGACACTTCCACAAAGCGCGTCCACTTTAACGACCCCATCCGCCTCACGCTTGTCCCGTTCGCTCGCGTTTCTCAAAATCTTGAACAATCCGTCCGCGACGTCCGCGAGCTTGTGCGCCAAATCCGCGCCGCCCGCGTCCGCATACTCCCGGGACGTGCCTCGCCACGCTTGTCTACCCGCTTCGAACGAGTGCATGTTTGCGTTCCGTAGTTGGAACGCCGAGGCGGCGCGCCCGGTGTCCACCGCAGCGGTCGACACCCGGGCCGCCGCGACTGGCCCTGATACGTTTGCCTCTCTCGGCGCCATCAGCTCAAGCAGCGCGAGGCCTGCGGGTAACGCACGCACGCGGTCCACATCCGCCGACGCAGCCGCTTCCACAGCGCTCGCGTTGAGCTGCCCAGCAGAGTCTCGAAACCCGCCGTGATTCGCTCGACCGCCTCGCCCAGAGGTGGTTACAGACGTGCTCGCTGCGCGCATCGCCTCCTCCACTTCGCGCAGCCGAGAACGTACCAGGGTCGCTGACGTGGTAGCACCTCGCACTAGCCGCAGCAGCTTTGTGGCCAACGCCCGTGCGGTGCGCACGTGATGCGTGGGGACGTTTGAGTCCAAATCCGCGTTCACCAGTAATGTCTGTAGCACGCCGCGCGCGGCAATCGAAGCGTGGTGTTCCAGGAAGGAAGTCACAAACCGCTCGCTCGGGGCTTCGTCTGCGTTCGCGCCGTGCGTGACGACTCGCAACTCGTTCGCGGCGGCGGGAAGCGTGAGCAGCGGTGTACCGTCGATCATGCGCCGCTGCGCTTTCGTGTGCCGAACACAAACGCCTTTGAGCAGCGCGTGAATTAACCCCAAACACTCGTTGTCCCTATTACCAAAAGGCCCACCGATCTTGTGCGCCCAAAACCCATCTGTTACATCACTTAAGCAGAACGGCCACACGCCCAAGAAATTTAACTCGCCGTTCAAGTCGTCCACGCTTTGGTGTAGAGGCGTCCCACTCACCATCCACCGAAAGTCCGACTCCAAACCGCGGCATGCCACGGCGAGCTGCGTGGTCGAGGATCGCACCATCTGGCACTCATCCAAAACGACTCTGCGCCACTTGATTTTCGATAATACTTTTGAATCGTTCGTGTCGTTTTTCTTGCCAGAGGACGCCTCCCTTTGCAGCTGCGCGTACGTGCACAGCACGACGTCGGCATCTGATACAGTTTTTACTCGTTCAAATTCAACGTCCCTCTGAGACTTACCCTCGGTGTTTTTTTCTTTCTTCTTGCCGCGGTTGCCTTGGTATACTTTTAAAGAAAGATACCCGTGCACTACGCACTTCCCACACTCCGCTTCCCACTGCCGCAACAACGGAGGGGGGACCACGATGAGCGTGGCGCGCGATTTTATTTTAAATTCGGAATCCGATGACCAAAGGTTTTTGAAATCCTTCATATGGGTAGTAGTCTTGGAACTTTGCCTCGCCTCTACCATATCGGCACAAACCAACCCAAACACCTCAACCGTCTTCCCTAGACCCATCTCTTCGCACAGCATCCCGCCTCTTTGTATAGGGGGCTCATGCAACCTAAGCTCCCCCGCGAGCGCAAAATACCAAAACTTTCCCTCCGTGTTTGTTGCGCTGGGTTTTTTTGACTTGTTTTTTGTCGTGCCATTCTCAACATCCATCGCGCAAACTACGTCACTACTAGTAGTAGCATCACCTGCGCCACCACTACAACCCAACACGTCATCGGCATCCGCCCACCGCCTTTCTTCCCAGAACTGGCCGTTCAGCCCCCGGTCCGAGGTTTCTTTCGTGCGCATCCAAAAAAGAGTCTGTCGCTGAAAGTCGAGCATTTGGATTTTTAGACCGGGCGGTTGAGATGCGCTCGGCCCGCCTTCCGTGACCATCGAGGATAAAAGCCCAGGCAGGGTGAACTGATCGACGGTGCCGGCGTGTGATCGGTCCACTGCAAACGACGGTTCGTGTAATACAGTAGCAGACACTGGATGACTAACAGCCCCAGCCGGCGTTAAATGCTGAACGATGAAGTTAACGTTATCATCCGCTATGAGCTCGAACATCAATCTGGAACAGTACACCGCGAAGGTTAATTGAGCACTTGACTCGTCGTTTGTGACTGATTGCACACACTCTATAGCATCTCCAGCAACACAAACACTCCTTATCAGCGGCACTTTCCACGGGCTGGTTTGCGGGTGCTGCGCCGACGCGAGGGCGGCTATTAACTGCGGGCCGTGCTGTTCAGCGATTGTTACTAATCCCGTATCAACCGCTTCGTACAGTTTGTTGATGGGTAACAATTGACCGCTGTTTCCAGGTTCACCCTCTGTGTTCCAAGTCTCAACCCCGGTCGTGTGCCTATGGTCGAAGTTCACGAAACGTTTTGATGGTCTGATCGGCGCGGCGAGCGACTCGAGAAGTGACGAGATTGTTGCTTCTTTTTTGGCCGGTTTCGTTTTTTTGGTTCCCTCGCCTATAGTCGGATCCGGACCGTGCCCGCCATCTTCCGCCAGCACTACCGTGAGTTTAACAGTGCCTAGCAGTCGCACTTCTCGCGATACGCGTGCCGCACATCGATCCGCGGAGTCGTTCCAATCACCAGGGGGGCGCACGTATTTACCGACGCCGTTTTCGAATGGATCCTCGAACTGAATAGTGGCCGGGAATCGATTTACTGCTTCGGTATTCGATGGGTCCGCAACCTCGGTCTTGACACGCCGAGATTTCGACGCCGCACCCTTACTCACCGGCGCCCCTTCGCGTTTCCGCGCGCGAGGCGGCATGCGCCCAGAGGGAAGCGCGCCCACCAACGGATGCGCAGTGGAGAGTGGAGAGTGGAGATCTGGTGGTTTCGGAAACGTGGGCTTCGTGGGAGGACGTCCAAAGTTATTAACAAATATTTTATTACCAATGAAGCCGGCTGTTCTCCACTCTCTTCCTTCTATTCCACGAACGGCATAGGACACTTCCCCCCCCCCGTTTTGCTTTCGATCCCCTTTTCGAACCACCCTTGCCCGATGTCCTTTGTTGGAGTGAGGTTGGCCCAATCCACCAAATCAGATTCAGAAACGCTTTTCTTCATCTCGCGCTTCGACGCGTTGACCAGCATCCCGTCCCTGGTGTGAATCGTGGCGCCGCTCGTCATCACCACGTCGTGTCCCTCCACCAAACGCATTTCGACTCTTCGGAAAAGCACGGCCCAGATCGCCATGCCTTCCAGCACCGCGAACTTATCCCCGGGGCACCGCCTGGGGCCGGCCGAGAACGGCGTGTACCGGTACCCCGTGTTCAGCTCGTTGGGTTGCCCAAACGCGAGCGGCCCGAACCGCATGGGCTCGAAGCTTTGGCTGTTAGGCCCCCAGTTCGCGGGTGACCGGTGAAGGTTGTAGATCGACACGAGCAGGTCCTGTCCCGCGGGCACCACCCCGAGGCCCTTGGGCAGCACATCCTCAACCACCGCTCTGCGGGTGTACACCGGGGGCTGGGGGTACAACCGCATGGATTCATGGAAACACCGTTCCAGGTACGGTAACTTCGTCATGTCTTCGAAGTTGGGGAAGGGCTTATCGCCAAGCACTTCGTCGAGCTCAGCACGTAACAGCATCAACTGTTCAGCGTTTTCAGGTTTCAAAAGCTCAAACGTTCCCCAGGTTAAAACAGACGCGGTGGTTTCGTGACCGGCGACGAGTAGGGATAATAAATCGTCTCTCAGTTGTGTGGACGAAACTTCCTCGCGCGCAGCGATTAAATAACGCAACACAGATGGATTCGAATCGTTCAAGTAATCACGCGCCCACTCCTCCGCCCCTCCCACGGCTTCCTCTTCCTCAACCATCTTCTTAGCATCCTCCACCAATTTACTCGTCACTTCCTGAATCACCGCAACGGCGTCCATGGCGTTTCGCTGGCGCGGGCTCACCGCGTAAAGAAACGGTTCTGGAAGCCTCCACGTGGGTAGAAGGTCCATGCTTCGGGTTTCCACTTCTTTCAGTGCGGTGTACGTGGCCTGGATCACAGGCGCCGCTGAGGTCAACGCCTTGAAGTCGTAATTGAACACGGAAATGCCGATAATATCCAAAGCCGCTTGGCTGAATTTGGATTCCATGTTCAACCTCTTTTTCTGGCCATCAGGTTCCGCTTGCGCTTGCTGTAAAATCAAATCCGCCATCCGCTCCGCGCACGGCCCGAAGCACCGGTCCACCATTGCTTCGACGTATTTTCTGTGCAGGGAAGGCGCCACGGCTTTCCTTCGAATTTTCCACGCCTCATTTTCCTGAAGTGCCACGCCTAATCCAAACAGAAACTCCCCCGCCTCCGCGATTGTGCCTTTGATGTATTTGCTGCCATAGTTGAAGAGGACCTGTTTGATGCAGTCGGGGTCGCTGACGACGACGTACGAAGTGACCGGTCCGGTAGGCAACAAATAAACTGGCCCAGACTCAGTCATCCACTTGAATAACGGAACAAACAACCCCCCCCCTAACAACCCTGTGATGTCCTCCATCTTCGCGTCCGCGACCGGAATCTCGCTGTTGCCTCCCCACAGCCGGTTGAGCTGCGTTAACCAATCGGGAGCAGCCATCGTGGCGCCCGCGCCTGCTTTGTTGGAAATCGCAGCCTGGTCTGGATCTGACGCGAACTGGATGCTGTCGATGTCGTCCTCGTTCCATGTCGCGGGGAGGTTGTCTGCTGTGGTGTCCGTGGTTTCGGGTTCCTGGATCGACGCCTTGATGCGCAACGCGACACCTCGAGAGGATCGCGCGGTGGGGACCGACTTCGCAAGGCGAGCCGGGCGTCTTGCGCCGAGGCGCGCCACAGGCACGGTCGCGGAGAGCATTATGGCGCCCTGCATCGTCGAACGCTACAGCGTTTGGAGCGCGCGCGGCGGTGTGGGCGTAACGTCGACTGCCACTGACATGAATGACATCACTGTGGATAAAGCTGGGCCCGAGAGATTGCCAAATCAGGTCGAACGAGATTCAGGATCTGGTGTTTGTCCCTCGTTTTGACAATCTGTTGACGGTCTGCGGACTAGTTCCGCCATCACGTTTCTTGGATGAAACGCCACCAAGAAGAAGACCAAGCGTTTTCTCGGCAACCCGTGCCTGACGAGTCGTCGCGACGTGCCTTCACACCCACGCGCGCTCGCGCGCCCGGGCCATGTCACCAGCCCACCCCGAAATTCCTCCTCTGAACCTCACGGCTGCTTCTTCGCCTCTCAACGAGGTGTCAGTTACTGACAGTGACCGCGCGTCGGACACGGAACCCGCTCGTGTTCCCGAGCCGCATCGGGCGCACATCTGGGAGGACGACCAAGTCATTGGACGGGACGATACGGACTCGGGAATGAACAACGGGTCACACGCGATGGCTCCAAGCGGGTGCGGCACCGAACGCGTATCGCACGACGTGCCGAACGACCGTACCCACTCCGACCCCAACACCGAACCTCACCACGACCCGGTAGCAGACGCGACGATGGCGAAGATCTTGAGCTCCAATTCCCGATCTGTCCAAAAGTCAGACAGTTTTTTAAAGGATGACGCTTACCAGTCCGAGACACCTCGTAAGAGCAACTCGTCCGACGGGAGGTCGGTACGGTGGAGCGAAACCGTCGGGACGAATCCAGAAGACTTGGCTGATCCTGAAGCAGGTAACGTCGAAGCCACAGCCCATACCCCGGAGAAAACTGCCAAAACCTGCCAAACTCCAGACCATCAACTCTCCGGCGGTTTCTCGCGCCGGCTGAAGCGCATGGCGACGCGCGCGTTCTTTCCCTCGAGCAGCGTGAGTGACGGTATGATTAAACAGTCTGATGAGGATGGCAAGCGGCCTATTCGATTGAGACGAACGAGCTCGTACTACGTTTACAGCCACGGCGATGGAAACACCAGAGGTTCGTATCGCCGCGCTTTGTCGTTCGCGTCGCCGTGCGGCGCGTTCGATAAATCGGAAAAGGAGAATTGCGCCGACGATTCGGTTCGCGAGCAAAGAGCGCGAAAACGCCGAGAGGAGCTCGCGTCTTTTCGGAGGAGAGTAGCAGACAGTGGTAAATTAATCGCAAGCACCATGGCCGGGCTGTTCGCAGGCATCGTGCTTTGGGCGATGACCACAGTCACGGCGCAGCTCACTGCACTGAAGTTTGACTACACGAAAAAGTTGCTCACCTCCGGGGACTTGGGGGATGCTCGTAATGATTATAACTCGACGGGTTATAACTCGACGAACAATGGAACTGAAGCTAATTATAATACCGATGCCGGCACAACCGGTACCCCCACCACCAACCTACTAGCTGCTTGGGCGTTCTATTCAGGGTGCGCTTGTCTCGCGATTGGCGTCACTGCGTTTTTCGTGCTTCACCCAAACGGCGCCCCGATGTCACGAGGCAGCGGCATTCCCGAATTGAAAGGGTATTTAAACGGCAACCGACAGCAAGGTTTGTTCCACTGGAGGACGTTTTTAGGTCGGTCTGTGGGGATTTGTCTGGTGATCACTGCGACGATGCCGTTCGGAAGGGAAGGGCCTTCCGTGCACATCGGAGCGTGCGCCGCGAGCGCTGTTTTGAACCTAGTGCCGTGGCGAAAGAAACTCGGGTGGCAACCGAGCCCCGAGGAACGGCGTCAAATTCTGCAGCTTGGAAGCGCAGCCGGTGTCGCAGCGGCTTTTAACGCGCCTATTGGGGCTCTGTTATACGTCATGGAAGAAGTTGCGAGCTCGCTTCCTCATGATTACGTGTGGAGGGCGATGTTAGCTGCCGGCACCGCGGTCGGCTCGGCGCAAATTCTATACGCCGTCAACGAAGGGCGCGTGGATTACTCGAGTTTGGTTATTACGGACCCGGATAGCTCAACCGGGTGGTCGCCTTCGGACTTGCCTCTGATTATCGTTTTAGCCGTTCTAGCCGGCGCGTTCTCCGCTGTGTTCACGCTGACGGCTGCCTTTTTTGGGAGCGTAAGAAGAGGCGGTGGAGGGAAGAACTACGTTGACGTACCGGAACAGTCGACGTCGAGTTCGATTTTTCAAACCATCCGCAGATTCAACCGTTACGTCTCTGGATTGTACCACAGCAAACTCGGTGCGTGGTGCGACGCTGTGCTAGGAGCGCTGCTCGTCGCCACTGCGCAAGTTGCTCTCCCCGCGCTGTTCCCGTGCAGACCAGCCCCGGAAATAATGGAGAACGGAAGCTCGTACAACCGCCGAAGGTTGCTTGATGGGGATTTGGGATTTGGAGACATCATGAGTGGTGAGCAAGTAGTCTCGCTGAGCGATGAATCAATCTACAGCAACCACCCAGGCCGCTCCCTCCTGTCCAGCGCCGTGTACATCCCCCGGACGTTCGTGCAGTACACCTGCAGCGCAGGCGACTTCAACGAAATGGCAACTTTGATGTTACAAAACGAAGAAGGGGTTGTGAAGCACCTATTCGCGCGGGACGACATGTACTCGGAGGCGCTGTTTACGCCAAGCACGGTTTTTGCGTTTCTCGCGTATTTCTTCATCGCGGCGAGCATTACGTTCGGCGGCGCATTTCCCGCTGGCGTGTTCATTCCGAACATGCTGATGGGCGCTGCAACGGGAAGGCTGTTTGGGTCACTCGCTGCGTACGTCAACCCCAACGCCGCGCCCAAAGGCACCTACGCCTTGATCGGATCTGCCGCCATGCTTAGCGGGTTCACACGAATGACCGCCGCCGTCGTCGTGATTATTATCGAAGCAACCGCGAGCTTGGATGTGCTGGCGCCTATAATTCTAGCCTGCGTTATTTCAAGGGCTGTTGCGACTTGTTTGATAGGTGCATCGCTTGATGAAAGACTGATCGTCGCGAAGGGCGTCCCGTTCCTGGAACACGACCCGCACCCGAACACGGGCCATGTTAAAATAGCAGTCGCGCTGACCGATTCTGAAAAAATAAGAGGCCCCGTCATCGCGTTTCGGCCACACGAACGATTATCTGTTTTACTGAACGCGTTACTGTTGACTGATCACAATGCGTTTCCCGTGCTTGAGGATGTGCAGAAAAGCGAAAAAATAGTAGGCCTCGTAACCAGAGCCATGCTGCAAAGGGTGTTACGCGTAGTGCTAGAGGAAACCGACGACGACGAAAACTCTTCCATGGTAGGGGCAAACAGCGTGAGCGACTCATCGGTGCGCGTGAAGATTAACGACGAATCAAACATGGACAAAGGGGTGTTACTAAAAAAGAGTGTTACACATAAGGCGCACCACACTGCGTCAACAATCTCGCGCACTTCCTCATCTAGGGCGATCGACGAGTGGAGCGTCGAGAACTTCCACGTGAGCGACACGGGAAGCGTCGGTACTGATGAGGACAAGCACTTTTCAGACAAGCACACTGGTAGCACGGATGACGACGCGCACTGCGAGCGAAGCGCGCAACGGGAAGGCAACGCGTTTCTCAACGCAGTCGCAAGGTGGGTCTACGTGAAGCAAAAGGTTACGGAAGACAAGGGTTTCACAACCTCTGGCGTCACCAACTTGTGCGGCATAAAAGGACCTTATCAAAAAGAGTCGCACATATCTCGCAAAGTCCTCTCCACCGCGCTTGACGCGGACGCGGTTCCTTCACACGCAAGAGCCGGTGATGAGAACCACTTTGACGAGTTGAAGGAGGGTTTGGTCCGGGAGATCAAGAACGGCCACCTTCAAATTCGGGATTTTCAAAAGCGCAGGATGGTCGACCTAACGCACGCGGTGGATAAAGCGCCGTGGTGCGTGGACGGGAACACGCGCTTGGGTCGGGTTCACGCTCTTTTCGCGCGACTCGGCGTCCGCCACCTGTGCGTCACCACGGACTGGGGAAATAAACTGGAGGGTATCATTACGCGGCACGACCTGATCAGGGTGCACAGGGAAGCGGAGGGGCACGGGAAACGGGAGTAATACAGAGGGTTTGAAGAGGTTTGGATGTGGAGGCGATAGCTCTGCATATTTCATTTCTATTTATTTTTCTTCACGCTTTATTCCCTCGGGCCGCTATCCACTCCATCCGTGCGTTTCTAGTGGTCTCAGAACATCCTTCTAACGCGTCATCTAACCCCCCAGCCGCGATCAACGGCCGTATCCCAGGCGTTCCATCGTTGCACCCGCCGATTGATTTTCCGTTTATGAAAATATGCGGAATCGACGATCGTCCGTCGTAGAGTTTTGCGAGCGCCGGGGCGAACCCCGCGCCCCCCTCCGTTTTGTTCCACTCCACCGCGGTGAATGGCACGCCTTCTGCTCCTAAAGCAGCTTTGGCTGCGGCGCTGAAGGGGCAGTACGTCGCGGAGAAGATTACGACATCGTCGGATTTTATTAACGCTTGCACTGCTGTTATCGATTCGTCCATGTCGAAACTCGGATTCAACACGGACGCTAGGAACTCCGTGGCCCTGGTTTTGAATGGGGAGTTCACCACCCATTGGGGAGCAGGGTGCTGCACGAGCCACGCGCCTACCCAGTCGTACGCAGCGCCGAGTGGGGCGAGAACGCCGACGGAGAACAAACGTCTTCCGGAGCTGTTGTTTGTGTCTGTTTTGCAGTCATTGTTGGATCCAAAGACCATGACATCACGTTGTTTGCGAAAGCACCCCTTGGTGTGTGTTCTACCGACACCCGCGGTGCGCTTCACCGGCAAGCGCCTCAGGTCGTTTGATGCGTCACGTGTGCGATGCGACGCACACGCGGGCACACGCGCCAGCGCCACCATGACTGACGCGGGGGGTCGGCGTGCCGGTGTTGACGACCACCTTTTTATGACTTGCTGGCGAAACTGGTGGCTCGGCCGTCGTTATCTGTTTTGCTGATTGAGTGAATCGAACGAATCATTAGTGACGCCGCCGTGCCGCCTGAGGGCACGCGTCTGACCCCTTCATCCCGATGACGTTCCCCGCCACGGCTCTCGTCGCGTTCGGCGTGTACGCCAGCGTGATGTATTGGTACGCCGTCCCCGGGGCGGGTTATACGCCCGCGGGCCCGGTGGACGTCCCAACATGGATCGGCGAGCTTTCCCTAGCGCTCCCCGCCACGGCGACTTTCCTGTACCTCTCCATGTGTTACTTCGGCCCCCGGGTGATGGCCAAGCGCGAGGCGTTCGACCCCAAGGGTTTCATGCTAGTGTACAACGGGTACCAGACTGTGTTTAACATCATCACAGTGGCAATCTTCATCGCGGAGTTGAACAGAGTGGGCGTCAAGGCATGGGGAGGCCGTTTGTCGTGGACCAATCCCGAATCCTTCTGGATCTGCAACGCAATTTGGCTGCACTACAACAACAAGTATTTGGAGTTGTTAGACACCGTGTTCATGGTACTGCGAAAAAAGAACCAACAACTATCCTTCCTGCACATCTACCACCACTGCCTTTTGATCTGGGCGTGGTGGATGGTGTGTTTCGTGATTAAAAACGCGGATTGCGTCGACGCGTATTTTGGAGCGTGCATGAACGCCGGCATTCACGTCATCATGTATAGCTACTACCTGATGGCGGCGCTGAAAGTCAAATGCCCGTGGAAGAAGTACATCACGCAGGCGCAGATGCTTCAGTTTGCTATTGTTTTTGCACATGCTTGTTACGTGATTTGGGACGGACACTGTCCGAAAATCTTACCCTACTCGCAGATGTTCGTCATGACGAACATGTTGGTTCTTTTCGGGCAATTCTACAGGAAATCTTACGCGGCTAAGAAGAAGCCAAAGTAAATAGGCTACTGTTGGCCTGTATGAGTGAAGTGCAGTGCTTTTAAGTAGTCTATTATATCAATGAAAGGTATTATCAACCTATCACCTATCACTCCATCGGCTTGACGACCTTGAAGAAAATAAACTGCCGCTCGCGTTCGCATTCCCAACCCTGAAACCCGCACATCTTCGTGGTGAGGTCCCTCAACTCTGGTTCTGAAAAGAACTGGTTAAACGCGCCTCCCGTGCCTGCGCCTGAGTCTTTGAACAACGAACTTAACGTACCCATCGCTTCGTCGTTTTCAAACATCGCGGTCGGGTCCAAAAATGTTGAAGCGCAAAACACGCCGCCCGGTTTCAGCACTCTGGAAATCTCCGCGACGGCTAGCGATGGCGAGGGCCAGCAATGCATCGCGGCGCCCGCGTGGACCGCGTCCAACGATCCGCTTTTGAATGGTAGCCGCCCAACGTCCGCTTTCAACAATAATAGTGAAGGTGAGGGATCTTCTGAATCACCGGTCAAATCCCCTTTCACACCTCCTTCCATCATTCCTTTCAGTATTTCATCCTTCCCGCAGTACTCCCGCGTTTGGTTCATCATGGTTTGCGAAAAGTCACTCGCCACGACACATTGAAACTTTTCGCTCTTCGCGAACTGTCGCGAGAACAGACCGGAGCCGCAGGACACGTCTAATAGCACGCCTCCAAACGCACTGTCCATGTACCGCATCGCGATTTGCGTCTCCTTTTCTTCACCCGGGAACCCAGCCCAGGAAAATGACTGCCGCCACCCGTTTTCGTAGATGGAACTAATCGCTTCGTTCTGAAACAACTTCGTACCGCTCTTCGCGGGGGGTTCCTTGTACGCACCATTCGCGCCGCCCGCGTCTAAACACAGGTCGATCACGCCATTGGACGTGGGGAAGGAACGTGCGCACGATACGCACGCCTTCAACGTGCCAACGAATGGCGTGAAGCACACGGGGCACGCGAGCTGGACACGTTTTGATTTTTCCGATGATGGGACTTCGGTTGGGGACGAAGCGTCATCCACGGTCGCCTGAAGTCTCCACACCACCGGTCTTTTGGTGGCGTGGGAGACGCGGTTAGTGGAGACAAGCGTCGCCACGTGCGGATGCTGCACGCGGGCGGAAACCAGCATCGCCGTCATTGTGCACTGCAGTCTGGAGCAGTGCACGTTTTCTGAAAGCAAAAGCATAAAAAGGTGACGTCGCTTTTTGCGTTTTGCGCTGGTTTTTCTTGCACAATCGTTTTAGTCGGACATTCGTGTTAAAAAACGAACCAAATTCTCGCGATCGTCGACGAGTCGCGAAGGTTTCCGCGTACATCTTATCGGCTCCGTATTCCGCCCCCCCTCCCGGTTTCATCACAGCCTGTGGCGCACCGACCGCACAGGTATACGCGCGGCGTCGTCACCAAGTGGGACACGCTTGTGATTATGGCGTCGATGGTGGGCGCGAACGCGCACTGCGCGTTGTCCGGCGCGAATGGTAAAACCCTACTCTCCAGTAAGCGAGGCGGATTCAACGGTGGGGTGGTTCGAGTGTCCGTGTCTTCAGGAAGCAAAACAACCACCCGCCGTTCCCTACACACCCCCCCTTCCGCCAGCGGCTTGATCCCGGAGGAATTCCAGAGCCCTGAGCGGAAGAGAAAGGTGCTTCTGCCCGGGGATGCGGAGTACAACCAAGCCAAGGGGGTCGCTGGGTTGAGCTCGAAACAGATTGAGATGATGGGCTTAGGACCTGACCAAGCATTCAGACGCCCTGATGTGGACCCGTTCTCTATCAGCGCACGAGCTTCGTACCGCAAGGAAGTCCCGTCCGAGGCGAACGGGGGCCCCGCGAGCATGGTGACCTCCATCGCGGGTGCGTCAGGAGGACAACACGGCATGTCCATGAGCGCCGGCGGCGGCGGATCAGGCGGAGCGGGACCGCCTCCGGACTTACCCTCGCTGCTGCTCAACGCGCGCATCGTGTACATCGGCATGCCCTTGCTACCCGCCGTGACCGAACTCGTGGTCGCCGAGTTACTTTTCCTGAACTACGAGCAGAACGACCGCCCGGGATACATCTACATCATGTCCGGCGGGTCCATCAACGAGAAGGGCGAGGCGGTTGGCGTTGATAGTGAAGCCTACGCTATTCTGGACACGATGCGGTACATCCGACCGAAAATGCACACTGTTGCTGTCGGTAAGTGTTTCGGCAACGCCGCGATGCTGTTAGCTGCTGGATCACCCGGGTGCAGGCACGCCCTCCCAAACGCGCAGATTATGACGCACCCCCCCAAGCTCAACCGAACCTTCGACTCTTCAGTCAACGTCCAAATAAGAGCCAACGAAATCCAGGTGTGTGAAGAAACGTACATGGGCTTTATGAGCGAGTTCTCTGGAAAGCCGATTGAGGAAGTCACCAAAGACTTAGATCGACGCAGATACTTCACCCCGAACGAAGCCATCGAGTACGGGCTGATTGACAAGGTGATTAAGAAAGGGAGCGATGTGTTCGAGAGGAAGGACTATGAGGCGGAGATGAAGTACGACGAGGCCATGAGGAGCGGAGCCAGGCCGGGAGCGCCGAGCAGGTAAAGGGAATGGGAGAAGAGTCGCTTTTGTAAACCACATTTTTTTAGAATGACGAATGAATTCTTAAATTTGCGCTAAACTCTATCTATCATGATCACTTCTTCCTATGGGCAATTAAACCCTAAACCTACTCAAACCCCCTGCTCCTGTTTCCCCTTCTCATCTAACTCTTCCTTCGTTTGCACTTGTTTCCCGCGCTGGTACACCGCGAAACCCACCATGGAGATGGCGTACCCTATAACCTGTACGCCCGTTATAGCTGATCCAAACAACGCGACGCTCACTAAAATCACCAAAGTGTTTTTAACCTGCCCAATCACCTTGAACGTCAGGCTACTAGTTGATTTGATCACCGCCAGGGTTAACAAATTCACGAAGAAGCCTAGAATCGCGGCGCACGCGTATTTGTGCGGGCTCTGTATGATCTTGCCGAAGCCGTCCTCCTCTACTAAAGCGGTCCACTCAAAGCAAAAAATTCCCAACACCAGAAAACCAAAACTCGCGGGCGCCATGACATAAAGTCCCTCAATCAACTCGAACCGTAAGTTCCCGAGTAAATACTGCAGCACCGCCATCCTGCACGCCTCCGAGAACTCGCTGGCGAACATCATCACCACGCCTATGTACTGGAACTGGATTTCGCCGTACGCCGCGAGGGCAGTGCCGAATGTTAAAATAGCGACGCCCAACACCGTGACTCTGTGCGGCTTCTCTAAGCCAGCGCCCACCAGCACGATCATGGTCACACACGGCACCGCGGCTTTCAGCATTTGGATGAAAGAGACTGATAGATATAGGTACGTGTAGTTGCCTAACGCTAAACTGGACGCGGCAAAGCCTCCTATCGGCACTACGTGCTTGACGAACCAGCGTAGACTCATGTCTTTCGACTTTTCTAATTTACTGATGCCTGAATTGACGAGAACCGATGAGATCGTCCAGCTCGCGGCTAGGCCCATGGAACACAGCGTCATGGGGTAGTGGAACCCGTCCTCGTTTAAAAGGTAGCTGTTCAGGAAAATCAAACCAGAACTCGCGCAGCCCCACGCAACGATGTAAAACAAAGCCATGGCCAGGTTCTGCGGGATCGGAGAGGTCATGTCAGTGTTTCGGTTGGGTGATTCGAGAGACGATAGATGGAATGGAACGTGCGTTGCCCGATGTTACGGGTACGAGAAACACGGCACGTCCGATGGACCACGACGTACCCTCGCCTGGGCCTTGGCCATCGCGGTTTGCTCTCCCATATCGCCGTCGTCGCCTACGCCTGCGCGGCGCGTTGTGCCGGGCTATACAATCGAACCATCTACAGCACAAGGATAAGCGGCTAGGAAAGCTCGTTGAGTAAACTCTTTGAATTAAAACACTGCTACACCTCGACGCTAACTCCTCGCTTCACAAACGCTTCCTGCGCCGCTCGCGCGCACAGGTCGTACGCCGCCACTTCAGCACCGCACCGCAACGTATCCTCCGCATTGGTTGTGTAGCACAATCGACACGCTTCCCGTTCATTCACGCACGGCGTATCGGTGCGGTGCATCAGGTGAAGTCGCGATTGCACTTCCGATGCTTTTTCGCGCACTACATCGAGCTCCGCTTGTTCGTTCTTTAGAAGCATCTCCCCGACTCGAAGACTTCGAGCGAGCGCGCTGTCCAGCCCCGGGAACATCGGTCGAAACTCGTCCACTGCTGAGGAGTCACCCACCGCGCCCATCGCCGCGAAAGTCTTAAGATTTTGAAGGTTTTGGTTCGGATGGAACGGCGCTGATGTGTTTTTCTCTTTTTCACTCGAACCAAGTTCCTTTGTTTTTGCGGTCGTCTTGGTGACGACGGGGGTGCTGGCGACGCGTTCGCTGGTGCTTGGCTGTTCCCCATTCTCTACTCCGTCCAGCTTCTCGATCAACCGCCGGCTGATCTGTTGTTTTGGGGAGACGTGGTCAGATAGGTCAGACTGTTGCGCATAGAGAGTTGGCGCAAGATTTGGGGTTAAGGGGATGACCGAAAAGCGGGCGCGATCACAGAGGTTAGGCTTCCACTTGAACGACGATTTGAAGAATCCGTGTGCTCCCGTACCTTTAGCCCAACCTTTCCATCGGGGTTCACCATCGGCCGGAGCCGCTGCGTGGAGCCTGCGACGCCCATCGCGACCGTGACGGGGTGCGAAGGGTTGTGTGTAGGGTGAGCAAAAATGATGATCGAAAATAGGTCGAAGTGTGAATCATCAGTGCGTTTCTACTTTCACAGCTCTGTACTGTCTATACTATCTGTCTACTATTGAATCACTTAAACGCTACGTTCTCTCTGTTTGCCGCGTCTTGCAGCCCCCGGTATCCTAACAACGTGAGCCACGCGTCCATCGCGGCGTACTTGGTTATTGCGGGCGGCATGTCAGAAACTCGACGCGGCGGCGGTTTTCGCCCATCCTGAATCGCGACGAAATAATGCACGGAACTTTTGTCTTTGCTGTCCTTTATGACTCTGGTGTTTGAATCCGGCCACGCTAAATTCACCACGCGAGCCAGGCCTCTTGGAACGCTCGTTGAGCCGGCGATTGAGGTGGACAATGACTCCAAGTCAACGATGTCACGTCTGATTTCATTCTCATTAATCACGAGCGACCGTTTATCCGCATTCGCCGTGCCGTCGCAAAATACTTTTATTATGTCGTCGTTGCGCAACAGCCTTTGCAAGTCAACACTCAACCCCCCGCCCGGGTTCGCACTGGGGATCTCGAGAATGCACAGTGTGTTTCCAAAGGATGTCCCAGTCTGAACGGATGTCTCAACGCACACTTGTACCAGCACCGGCGGCGCTGATCCGTTGCCCTCGACATCGATGCCCACGAGTTTTGGTGAGCATTGCCAAAAGTATTTCCATGAATCTGATTGCCCTCCATCTACTACCTGGCAACTCGATTCAAACCATCCCCCGAACTGCTCCTCCACCGTGTGCGTAGGCTTGACAGAAAACTCTTCTATAATGCGTAGCTCCTGTAACCCCGCAAGCGCCACGACCGCGGCCGCGGCGTGGCCTTTCTTCCTTCCATCTATTGAATCTTCGGATGTGTCTTCGCTCGTGAAAACGCGCCCTCGAGATCCTATTCCCCACCGGACCTCCACGGCCCAACGCGGAGGTCTGTGGGTTTCGTCCCGAAAGTACCGCGAGCTCCACCCGAACTTCCCGCACAAACCCTGCTCCAATTCCTGTTTCGGGCTGTTAAACTTAGGGGGCATCACAGCGCAGTGTGGTGTGATGGCGTGGTAGCGTGAATAAGCGTTAAATCGGTGTCAAGTGCACGTCAGCGCTCAGAACCCCACGCGCATGCGCTTTGGCTCCGCCGTTTTCGCGATGGTCCCTAAGGTGTTGCTGAAGCGCTTCAAGCCGAAAAAACTCAAGGAAGGCGCTGGGTTCATCGTGCGGCGCCCGGTTGGGGGTGGCCAAATCTCGGACAAAGAGTCGGACCCTTTTTTGTTGTTAGATGAGCTCGGCCCCGTGACCTATAAAAAAGGCGAGTTCCAGGTGCGCCGTGGCACCCGCACCGCGGGTTCGACACCGTGGCGTACATCAAAGAGGGCGAGGGCGAGCACAGCGACAGCATGGGCAATAACGGGATATTGAGGGCGGGGGACTGCCAGTGGATGACCGCGGCGAGTGGCATAATCCATGACGAAGGTAAAAACCATCCAGGCGGCCTTCTCCACGGCTTCCAGTGCTGGGTCAACCTACCCACGAAGCACAAGATGGACCCCCCAGCCTATCAAGATGTCCCGTCACGAGTCATTCCAGTAGTTGTACCGTCACCCGGTGTGACGATTAAGATCATCGCTGGGCGTTGCGCTGGTAAAAACGCGGTGGTTCAGACGCTCGTACCAATCCAGTATGTGGACGTGATGTTGGCTGCGAACAAAGAATTCACGCACGACGAGATCGATTCCCGAATGACAACCACTATAGTTTATATATACCGAGGAAGTGGTATGGTTAACGACCAGGCTGTGAGTGACGGTGACTGTTTGCTCCTAGGAGACGGGGACTCGGTGACGTTCAAGGCGAGCGATTCGGATTCGGGTTCTGAGGATTCCGGAATGGACGTTTTATTCCTTGCGGGCGAAAAAATCAACGAGCCAATCGCGCGGCACGGTCCGTTCGTGATGAACACAATTGAAGAAATAGAACAGTGCTTTGAAGACTACAGGAACGGGACGTTGGTGAAACATAAGGCCACGATGCGGAAGTTTGATGAGCTGTAGGGTTGGGGATGAGAAAGTTAAAATACTTAAAGCTTTATAAATTACACATTCACACCCATTACACCCCTTCTTCCTTCCCTACTTTCAGCCTCGAGGTGAGTAACGCGTAGAAGGGCCCAACGTTTTCGTTCGGGTTAACGCTGACTTGCCAACCTAGAGATGTGTTGCAGTTGGCACATCGACACCTGAATGCGTCGCGGGGCGCCCACCACTTCGAAGCCTGTTCGTCGCTTGCCTCATCAAGACGCACGTTCGCGTTGCCAAACACAGACACCGACACGAATGCGTCGTTATACCAATGTCGGTGCACGTGTGCTTTGTCTTTCTGAGTTTCGTCGGATCGGCGACACAACTCGTGGCCGCACTTCAGACATGTCACCGGTCGATCTGGTTTCTCTTCTTTCGGAGTGAGACTCAACAGCCGCTCTAAACTCTCGCGCTTGTACATCACCGCGTCGCGTTCCTTATCGATGTCCCACGCGTCTTCAGGCGCGTCCGTGCGTCGCCAACTCTTGTTCTCGTTGATCCGACGCTGGTCATCAGGGTCGTTCGCCCACGAATCCGAACCCTGGGCGTTGGATGGCGAGACGTACGAAAAACGAGAGGACCTTGCCGAACCCTGGGCGTTGGACCTTGTTAGATTGGAAAGATGATGTTTTGAAGCACCGAACTTGGTGGAGTGTGTGGACCGACATCCCAGGCTTGCCGTCATGCGTTTCGGCACGGGGACCCCCGCGCGTGATGGCATGAAGGTGCACGCCATGTCCCGACGCGACAAACGTGATGCAGCGTTCGTGCACGAGGCGGAGTGATGAAAGGATGTGATGACACGCTGTCTCGCGGGAAAAGCTGAAACTTTAAAGATCTTGCACAAAATCGCGACGGCACTTTTTTGGCCGTCGTCGGGCACGTCGGTGGAGAACGCGCTCTACCGTGTTCCTGTTCCACTCCTCGCGGCGAGGGAGGTTGTGGATTGTGTGCGACACTCGTGACCGTAAATCGCGCAGATCGAACCCGCGGACGTGTGACCCCGCGGGTTGGTGGACCCGTTGACGACCCGCGGCGAAAACCCGAGGCGAAAACACGTCACGGCACCTAGATCGGGGAATCTGTCGTCTCGGAGGGTAGGGCACACCAATTGACATGCATTCGATGACGGCGATGTCCTCCATCGTGTTGCGATCGCCCGGGGCTGTGTTTCCTGCGAAATCGCGGAACACGTCGTGCACAGGGAAATCCAAAGCCGGGGTGACCCGCGCGTGGACCAGAAACTCGTCGACGAGCCCTCAATGGTCTCGCCAAGTGACCCGACCAGCTGGGTTAGCTACTGACGCACAGCGCATCGGGGCGGCAACCGTAATGTCACAACGACTCAACAAAACAAACGCTTTCACCGACGAAAGCAGTAGCCGGGCGATGAAGCCACCCCCTAACGACGATGACCCCACCGACCTGGTGTTCGGCCTCCCCCGCAAAACCGTCGCGGAACCATTCGGCATCTTACTCGGCTCGCAGTTCATTCTTTTCGTCGGCGTGGGCGCTTTGTTACCCGCGTTGCCGCTATACGCGCAATCAATCGGGTTAAGCGGCAGCGCGAACGGCGTAGTTTTGAGCGCACCAGCGTTGGCGATGTTAGTCCTGAACCTGCCAGCGGGTAAGTTAGTCGACAGCTGGGGCCGGAAACAGATGATGATGGCTGGGATGTTTGTTATTGCATTGTCTGATTTTGCGACAGGGCAGTGCAGAACGGTGCTGGCGCTCGTGCCGGCCCGATTGAGCCTAGGAGCTGGTCGTTCCGCAGCAGAAGGAGGTGACAGAGCCTACCTCGCCGATCTGACGGAACGCGCCCCGTCCGCCCGGGGCACGATCACTGGGACGCAGCAAGCAGTGCAGGCGTTGGGTTTGGTCATCGGGCCGCTCATCGGCGGCAATCTCGCGGAACAATACGGCGCCCCCGCTGTGTTTTACTTGATTTCGTTCGCAGCGCTGGTATGTACTGGTGGATATTCCCTGCTACCCGAGATCAACGCCGCGGCGGAGAAAAAGAAGCAAGACGCGCTGATGTCCATGGACATGAGCGAGGCGGAGGAACTCGAGTTCAACGAAAAATTAATAGCGCAAAAAGCCAAGAGTGATTGGGGAACGCTGTTGAAGAGTAACCGGCAAAAGGTTTTAGTGGTGGCTGCATCAGCGAACGCGCTGGGTTTCGTGGCTAAATTAACTTGTATACCCTGGTTCGCGAGCGAGACGTTGGGGGCGACTCCTGCGCAGGTGGGTGAATTATTCAGTCTCACAGCTTTACTCGGCATGGCGTCCGCCCCTTTAGGCGGAATCATCGCCGACAAAATAGGACTCAAGGCGGTCGTGGTGGTGAGCTTAGTCGCTTGCGCGATTGGACTAGGGTTCGCGAAAGACGCGGAGGACGTCAAGGGCCTACAGCTGTGCATCGGGCTGTGGGGTATGGGCACTGCGGCGGCCGGTCCTGCCGTCAACGCATTGGCGATTGAATCCGCGCCCAAAGGGGGGGAGGGCGAAGCGCTGACGTTGCCTAAAACCGCGGGCGATTTGGTTTTTCTAGTCGGGCCGATTATAATTGGGCTCACAGACGACGCGCTCGGGAGTGCTGGGTCGTCGCTTGGCCTAGTAGCAGGGACCGCCGCCGCCGCCGCCATAGGAGCGCTGATGTTCCTGGACCCGATCGAGACAGATGAAGGGGGGGAGGAAGCGTATTAGTTTAAATTGTAGACCACCCTCCACGATCATTATTTTTTGTCTGCTTCTCAATCTATTTGTCCTTTCAATATGCTACAAGCCCCCCACTCCGCCATGCGCGGATCTCGCCGTGTCGCGCGTTTCCTTCTCGTCGCGGCGTCGAGGTCGCGTATTTCGTCCACATCGTCACACGCGGCGTGGACACATGTCGCGCGTCTTGTTTCGACTCACAGGTGTCCATCGTGGCCTGAGCCATTTTCGTCTTGGACGGCACCCCGCAATCTCGGCGCCCATGGATTCGCCTCTGGTGCGTCCACCTCACCACCCACCAAGTGCTGGTCCTGCGCCACCAACTTCACAAAATCAATCGACCACAAGTTCTTCTGCGATGCGTGCGGCGAGATCCTTCCTGTTTTGATCAATACCAACGGGAAAACCAACGACCAACACGTTCCAAAGATGTTCAAAGTGCTGGGGATTGCGTACGAATATTCAGTGGACACAACCGAGCTCGAGTCATCAATGAAAGCGCTCCAGAAAACGCTCCACCCAGATAAGTTCGGCACCAAGTGCGCTGTGGCCCAAACGCACAGTGCAGCGCAAGCCAGCTTGGTCAACAGGGCGTACGCGGTGCTAAAAGACCCGCTGCAACGAGCGAAGTACATGTTGAACGTTTACGGCGCGTGCGTCGGGGAGGACGACGACGATTTCAACGACGATTTGGCGGGAAAAAGG
>MDSY01094690.1_pt1 | contig 28381 bp, 21 predicted proteins | sample 811131 | NCBI WGS metagenome assembly MDSY01 (sample SAMN05326643, study PRJNA326480) | marine metagenome | isolation source: seawater | place: Atlantic Ocean: South West | collected 2010
CAGGGTTCTGCGGTAGCCTGCCTGGCTAAATAAAATATAGCACCTCATGTCTTATGACCAACCAAGAACTCGAATATCGCGCGCTCAAAATACTTGAGCAGCAACCCGACCTCACTCAGCGCCAGCTGGCTGCTGAGTTGGGTGTTAGCTTGGGTAAAACCCACTATTTGGTTAAGTCCCTCATTGATGTGGGTTGGGTGAAGCTGGATAACTTTCAGAAATCCAATAGTAAGTGGGGGTATGCCTATCTGCTCACGCCAATTGGTATTGCTGAGAAAGCCGCCATCACGGCACGATTTTTGGTCAGAAAGCAGCGTGAATATAATGACTTACAACGTGAAATCGCCCAGTTGCAGGAAGAAGTCAGGAAGCAGCAAAATCTAATCAATAAATGAATTTTTAAATGGCTAAATACAATATTTATGGTATCGGCGCGGCGTTAGTAGACACCGAGGTTGAGGTGTCTGATGCATTTCTAGCCAGCGCGAGAATAGATAAGGGTGTGATGACCCTGGTTGATGAGGCGCGGCAGACTGAGTTGCTCGTAGCCTTAGCCTCTGAAAACAGTCGTCTCGTCCGCAAGTGCGGCGGCTCAGTATGTAACTCAGTCGTTGCAGCCAGTAGCCTCGGTGCTAAAACCTTTTTCAGTGGTAAGCTGGCTGAAGATAGTGATGGTGAGTTGTATATCAATGATCTAAAAGAGGCGGGCGTAGACTTTCATAAAGCGGGTCAAGAGTCGGGCATCACTGGCAAGTGCCTAGTGATGGTGACGGACGATGCCGAGCGCACCATGAACACCTTTTTGGGTGCGAGTGACGCATTGTCGGGACGAGAGATTGATCAGGACGCCTTACTAGATTCGGAATGGTTCTATGTCGAGGGTTATCTGGTGACTGATGAGCTAAGAGCAGCGGCTACTAAAGCCGCGGTTGAGCTTGCTAAGGCGAATGGTATTAAGATTGCGATCAGCCTTTCGGATCCCTTTGTGGTCAGCATGTTTGGTGACGCGCTACGGGATGTTATCGGTAGTGGCGTTGATTTGATTTTTTGTAATAAAGACGAGGCGATGGCCTTCACGGGAACAAAGTCCCTCGAGGCTGCCGGAGAAGCTCTTAAGCAGTGCACAAAGACCTTTGCTATTACCGATGGTGCTGAGGGTTCCGTGACGTTTGATGGTGAAATACTTCACCATTCTGTTGGTGTTGAAGCCAAGGCGATCGACACCAATGGTGCCGGTGATATGTTTGCGGGTGCTTTTTTATACGCGATTACCTCTGTCAGAGACTATGCCTGGGCAGCGGATCTTGCCAATAACTGTGCCGCTAGGGTAGTAGCTCAGTTTGGGCCCCGTCTTGAAGCGCAGCAGTTTGATAATATAAAGAACCAATTTGATATATAGAGTACTAGGATTTGATAATAGCTCTTATCTCATTTTAAAAATCAGTTTTCAGAGTTTCTGGAGTCTATAAAAAAAGATAGGGATTCATCTCAAGACTCTCTAATTTTGTAAAACTGAAAAATTTTCTTCCAGTAAAGTATAAAAGGAGTAAATTATTAGTATGAAAAAAATATTATCCGTGTTTGGCACGCGCCCAGAGGCGATAAAGATGGCGCCCCTAGTTCATGCGCTTGCAGCTGACGATCGTTTTGATGCAAAGGTATGTGTTACTGCCCAGCACCGTGAGATGCTTGATCAGGTTCTTGAATTATTTGAAATAGAGCCTGGCTATGACCTTAACATTATGAAGGCTGGTCAAACACTCAACGACGTAACAACGGCTATTCTTAAAGGGTTAAAGCCAGTTTTAGAAGACTTTAAACCTGATGTGGTATTAGTGCATGGGGACACGGCAACTACCTTTGCAGCCTCCCTAGCGGCCTACTACCAACAAATTAAGGTAGGTCATGTCGAGGCGGGTCTTAGGACAGGGAATATCTACTCTCCCTGGCCTGAAGAAGCAAATAGAAAGCTTACCAGCGCGATTACTAACTATCACTTTGCACCAACAGCAGGCTCTAGAGACAATCTGCTTAGAGAGGGTATATCCGAGGATGAAATTACTGTAACGGGTAACACTGTGATTGATGCGCTATTTTGGGTGAGAGAAAGGTTAAATAAAGATGGCTCGCTTTCTGATGAGCTTTCGTCAAGATTTGATTACATAGATCCAGGCAAAAAATTAATCTTGGTTACAGGTCATCGTCGCGAAAGTTTTGGTGGTGGTTTTGAAAGGATTTGTGAGGCTCTCCATCAGATCGCAATGGGTAACCCAGATGCTCAAATATTATATCCAGTTCATCTTAATCCAAATGTACAAGAACCAGTGAACCGGCTTTTAAAGGGATTAGATAACGTATTTTTGATTGAGCCGCAGCAGTATCTTCCATTTTGTTACCTGATGGATAGGGCCTCGATCATTCTGACTGACTCAGGTGGTATACAGGAGGAGGCTCCATCATTAGGTAAGCCAGTCCTTGTTATGCGTGAGACAACTGAGCGTCCTGAGGCGGTTCACGCAGGCACGGTTAGACTTGTTGGGACAGATATAGACATGATAGTTGAGCAGGTTGGCCTGTTATTAACCAATTCAGTTGAATATCAAAAAATGAGCAGAGCTCATAACCCCTATGGTGATGGTTTGGCCTGTGGGCGAATTTTAGAATTTTTAAACTAAGGAAAATAAATAATGGCGTTTAACACTATTTCTGTGATTGGTCTTGGATATATTGGCTTGCCAACAGCGGCCATGTTTGCCTCCAAACAAAAGAGAGTAATTGGAGTGGATGTAAACCAGCATGCCGTAGATACGATAAATGCGGGCAAGATACATATTGTCGAACCCGGACTCGAGACTATGGTGAGCGAAAGTGTTGGAAAGGGCTTTTTAAAGGCTGTAACCGACCCAGAGTCAGCTGATGCTTTTTTGATTGCAGTGCCAACGCCATTTTTGCCAATTGAAGCTGGCCAGTCAATTCCTAAGCCCGATCTTTCCTATATCGAAGCTGCTGCTAAATCAGTTGCTAAAGTGCTGAAAAAAGGAAATCTTGTAATACTTGAATCTACCTCCCCAGTTGGTGCAACGGAGCAGATGGCTGCCTGGTTAGCAGAGGCAAGATCAGATCTTACTTTCCCTCAAACTCATGGCGAGGCGTCTGACGTTAGGGTTGCGCATTGCCCTGAGCGTGTCCTCCCAGGACAAGTTGTTAGAGAGCTAGTAGACAATGATCGTGTTATTGGTGGTATGACCGATAGTTGCTCTAGAGCTGCTATTGAGGTCTATAGCATTTTTGTTGAGGGTAATTGTGTGGTTACCAATGCTAGAACAGCTGAGATGGCAAAACTTACTGAAAACGCATCTCGAGACGTAAGTATCGCATTTGCAAATGAGTTGTCGATTATATGCGACAAGCTTGATATTGATGTTTGGGAATTAATTAATCTTGCAAACCTTCACCCTAGAGTCAATATTTTACAGCCAGGCCCTGGAGTTGGAGGTCACTGTATTGCAGTTGATCCATGGTTCATTATTTCTAAAACTCCAAATGAAAGCCAGTTGATTCATACAGCTAGGAAAGTTAATGACTATAAACCTGAGTGGGTTATCGAGAAAGTGAAATTGGTAACAACTGAGTTTTTGTCAAAAAATACGGATAAAACAATTAGTGATGTGACTGTTTCTTGTTTTGGTCTCGCTTTTAAACCAAACATTGACGACCTAAGAGAGAGTCCGGCCCTAAAAATAGCAAAGGAGTTAGCCTCGTTTAATTTTAAAAATTTTTTAGCTGTTGAGCCAAACATACACGAGTTACCTGCCAGTATAGAAAACGACATTGAGCTTGTGTCGATAGAGACGGCCATAGATAGTTCAGATATTTGTGTTTTACTTGTTGATCACGCTGAATTTAAGCTAATAGATAAATCCGCATTTGATAATGTGATCACTATTGATACTAAAGGTATTTGGAGAGGAGGTTTGAGATGAAACAAGTATTCGTTAAGGGCGGCTCTGTTATTGTTGACAACGTTGCGATGCCTCATGTAGAGAATAAATGTATCTTAGTCCAAGTAAGACAGTCATGTGTAAGCGTTGGAACTGAGGTTGCAAGTGTTAAGATGTCAGGTCTGCCGTTGTACAAGAGAGCGTTGAGGCAACCTGATAATGTGCGAAAAGTGCTGGACTCGATTAGAGATCAAGGGATCAAGACAACAGCGGATAGAGTGTTGGGTAAGCTTGCGTCAGGATCTCCAACCGGTTATTCAGCATCAGGAGTCGTAATACAGGTAGGCTCTCAAGTCGAAGGTTTTCGTATTGGCGATCGAGTTGCATGCGCTGGTGCGGGGATTGCAAATCATGCAGAAGTTATCAATGTACCAGTTAATTTAGCGGTAAAAATTCCTGATGGACTATCCGACAAGTTAGCCTCTACTGTAACTTTAGGCTCAATTGCACTTCAAGGAGTTCGACGATGCGAGCCCACATTAGGAGAAACAGTGGTTGTTGTCGGTTTGGGCTTGTTGGGTCAACTAACTGCACAGATGCTAAAAGCAAATGGCTGCCGAGTGATTGGTGTTGACACTAATCCGCTTCGAGTGCAGTTGGCAAAAGATGTAGGTATTGACTTCGCGCTCGATCCTTTAGCTGAGGACTACATCTCGCAGGTATTAAGATTGACAGATGGCTTTGGTGCTGATGCAAGTATTATAACAGCCGCATCTTCAAGTGATTCGATTGTCAGTGAAGCTTTCTCTTCGTGTCGGAAAAAAGGAAGAGTAGTCTTAGTTGGAGACGTAGGTCTAGCATTAAATCGATCTGACTTTTATGTAAAAGAACTAGACTTTAGAATTTCAACCTCTTACGGCCCAGGTCGTTATGATCCTTTGTATGAGGAGGGCGGTCAGGATTATCCAATCGGCTATGTGCGGTGGACCGAAAATAGAAACATGGAAGCATATCTTTCCCTGTTAGCCAGCGAGAAAATAAATTTAGAACCGTTTTGTGGTGATGACTATTCCGTGGATAATGCTAATGTTGCTTACGATGCATTGGTGGATGGTGGCCTCAATAAGCTCGTGGTGACTCTGAGATATTCGGAAGAAAAAATCAACAGTACTCGTATGGTCAAAAATCCAACAGCTCAAAAGCCCAGATCTGGTGTCATAAAAGTTGGTCTAGCAGGTGCTGGAAGTTTCGCTCAAGGAATGCACCTACCAAATTTCTTGAAATTAAAAAATAATTTTCAGCTCCGTGCAGTAATGAGTCGAACTGGTTCAAATGCGAAAGCAGTCGCTACGCAGTACCAAGCTGACTTTTCTACTACTGATTACGAGGAATTATTGTCGGATCCCGATTTGGATCTTATTTTGATCGCTACTAGGCATGATCTTCATGCAGACATGGCGCTGCGGGCTCTTCGAGCTGGTAAGAATGTTCTATTAGAAAAGCCACTCGCATTAAATGAATTTGACTTAAAAGAAATTGAGAACTTTTATCTGGGGGCAAATGGAAATACTCCTATGTTATTAACTGGCTTCAACAGAAGATTTTCTCCCGCCTTAGTTGAGGCAAAGAGGATATTAGAAAAATGTTCTTCACCAGTCATTATTAATTACAGAATGAATGCGGGCTTTATTCCAATTGAGCATTGGGTTCATGGAGCTGAAGGTGGAGGAAGAAATATAGGAGAAGCATGCCATATATATGATGTTTTCCAATATCTAACGGGGTCACGTCCATCAACCGTAAAAGCTATTTCAGGCGCACCTCGGGGCAAGCAATGGAAAAATAATGATAACTTCACTACGTTAATTTCTTATGAGGATGGTTCGATCTGCTCACTAACTTATACGGCTATGGGGCATAGAAATTTTCCCAAAGAACAAATGGAAGTTTTTTTTGACGGGAAGGTAATTCAGTTAAATGACTATAAGAGCTTAAAGGTAGAGGGGATGTCCGGAGGATGGGAATCTAAGGTCGTCCAGAAAGGGCAATATGAAGAATTAGTAGCTCTCGCAGCAGGCATTAAAAATGGAGAATGGCCCATTTCGTTGCAGGATCAGCTTGATATATCGAGATTAAGCTTTGATATTGAAGCAAAATTAAAACTTTAAGTTTGGATTAAGGGAATTAGTTATGTGTGGAATTGTTGGTATTTATAATTTTCGTGGTGGCTCGTCAATTGATGAGAATGTGCTTACAGATATGAGGGATACGATGTTCCATAGAGGTCCTGATGGCGCGGGAAACTGGATATCAGATGACCAATCTGTAGGACTTGGGCACAGGCGTTTGTCGATCATTGATTTAAGCACCAGTGCATCTCAACCAATGCCTAATCAAGATGAATCGATTTGGGTGACATACAATGGTGAAATTTATAACCATCTTTCACTGCGTGATGAATTGGTTACCAAAGGTTACGTTTTTCGGACTGATCACTCTGACACGGAGATTTTAGTTCATGGCATTCAAGAATGGGGCATAGATGGTTTAGTAGAAAAGTTGGCAGGCGATTATGGTATTGGACTTTGGGATCAAAATTCTGAAACTATGCACCTAATTAGAGATCGTGCGGGTACTAAACCGCTGTATTTCTCATTTGTTAATGGAGTATTAATTTTCGCATCAGAAATTAAAGCTCTTCTTAAATATCCGGGGCTGAAGAGACAGATTAATCCTCAGGCTGCGTACCACTATTTGTCATTTATGACCACACCGGCACCAATGACTATGTTTGATGGTATTTACAAGATGCCGGCAGGGCACTATATCTCCTTCAAAAAAGGAGAAAAAGTTGTTGCAAAAAGGTATTGGGATCCTGTGCCGGGTCAGGGAATAGATTCGACCGATCTTGCAGGATTATCCGATGTTGCGAAAGAAGATTTTTATGTGAGAGGCATCAGGGAGCGTTTAGAGGGAGCAGTTGGCCGAAGAATGATGTCTGATGTTCCCTTTGGAGTTTTTCTTTCGGGTGGTATTGACTCTTCTACCAATGTTGCGCTCATGGCTCAACATATGGATCGACCAGTCGATACTTTCACCGTTGGGTTTAAAGATCATAGTCATTTAAATGAACTTGACTCAGCAAGCCTCGTATCACAAAAATTTAACACTAAACATCATGAAATCCTCATTGATGAGGGAGACATGATTGGCTACCTCGAACAAATGGTTCATTCTCAGGATGAGCCTATAGCCGATTGGGTTTGTATTCCCTTATACTTTGTTTCAAAACTTGCTAGAGACTCTGGAGCAACAGTCGTTCAGGTCGGAGAGGGAGCGGACGAGCAATTTTGCGGCTATGACAGTTGGATGGTCTATCGTGAGTTATACAGAAAGTATTGGAATCCATTCCAGCAGTACGTACCGAAATTCGCCCAATATAGTATAGCTGCTGCCGCTAAATTAGCGGCAGCAATGCGCCCTAATTTACTGGTCTATGCTGATATAATTGATAGGGCATCAAGAAATCGCGAACATTTTTGGAGCGGGGTATCAGTGTTTTCTGAGCTAGCCAAAGCGAAACTCTTAGATGCGAGACATTTCTCAGCACCTCAAATAGCTCCTGAGATGACTGAGACTGGTTTATTGCCGGTAAGCTATTTCGAGCCCGATAGCTTTAACATTGTTAACTCATTCTTCGAACCATTGGATAGAGAATTTCCTGGTAGAGATAATTTAACCAGAATGGCATACAGTGACCTCAAACTTAGGCTGCCCGAACTTTTATTGATGAGGGTAGATAAAATAGGGATGTCAACTTCTTTAGAAGCAAGGGTGCCCTTTTTAGATCATAAACTCATTGAGTTTTCTATGGATATACCTGAGAAATTTAAGGTAAGGGGCAACAATCCAAAACACTTGTTAAAGAAGGCTGTTCGAGGTTTGATCCCTGACCAAATAATTGACCGTAAAAAAATGGGGTTTGGTGCACCTATGGCTGAATGGATGCGCGGTCCGTTTGGCAAAAGAGCACGAGATTCTATTTTAAACTCTCCGGTCATTGGAATGCTAAATTTGGATAAGGCCTTCATTTCTCAAATCTGTGAAGAGCATATTTCGGCGCGCAATGATTATGCTGTTTGGATATGGGTTCTATTTAATCTAGTTGAATGGCATCGTTATTGGATCGAAGAGAGGATCTAGACCCAAAACCGAGAGGAGACGGAACTGCACTCTAGCTCGAAAAAGACTTTCTGTAGAAACGTTTACTCGATAGTTCTCCCTAGCTATTAATTATGTTGGAAAATACTCTCTTATGACACTTTTTGACCGGATCAAAAGATTATTAAAAAAATCACCTAGTTATGTTTTCAGACGGGTAGTTAGTGAACTACAGCATGAGCTTGATCGTTTCTCACAGCCGAGATATGGGAAAAACTTCACCACTAAAAAGCTTCTAAATTGTCTCGGGGATTTAGAGATTGAATCGTGTTGGTCTCGACTTGAGCGGCAGGAAAATCCGTTTTATTTTCCTGCAAATCCACTCGACCATAGCATTGAGTTAGGGGAGGGATTAAATAGAGTATTGGAAAAAGCAGATCAGGCAATAGAGCATAAAATAGACCTGATGGGGTCGGGGTTAATACCCCTTGGAGAGACCATAAACTGGCTTCAAGACTACAAATCTGGAGATGTTTGGCCTACTGGTTACTTTCGGGGAATAGACTATATGAATCCGGGCCGCTCTAGCGATGTCAAGACAGTTTGGGAGCTGTCGAGAATGCAGTGGCTTATTCCTTGTGGTCAGGCATATGTTTTAACCGGTGATGAGAAGTATGCGAGAGCAACCAAAGAAGTCTTAGAGTCTTGGATTGCTGGTAATCCTTATGCGATGACAGTTAACTGGGGCGTCACGATGGAGCCGGCGATGAGAATTTTTGTATTTATTTGGCTATTTCATGCTCTTAGCAAGTCGCAGGCATGGTCTGATGAACATTTCCGAGCAAATTTTCTAAGGTCACTATATAGTCACGCCGTTTTTACTGAAAGGTTTATCGAAAGAGCAGATGTCAATGGTAACCATTTCACAGCCGATGCTGCCGCTCTTGTTGTTGCAGGTAGTTTTTTTGGTGCCGGCGTAGACTCAGAGCGTTGGATTAAGTCTGGAATTCATGATCTTGAGAGTGAAATCGTGCGGCAGGTCGGCTCTGATGGTGTCGATTTTGAAGGTTCGGTGGCATATCATCGACTGGTAGCTGAACTTTTTCTCATTGCAGCAATGTTCGCTAATTCCTCCGGATACAAGATGACTTCTGTGTATCTTGAAAGACTCAAGCTCATGGGTTATTTCACGGCTGCTTATAGTAGACCAGATGGTACTAGTCCTCTTTTGGGCGATGCAGATGATGCGAGAACTCTGCCATTTGGACTCGAAACTGTTATTGATCACAGGTATTTACCTGGTCTTATTGGATTATTTTTGGAGGATACTGAATTAACTAAATCTGTTTCTGCGCCTAGTACCGAAGCGTGGTGGTGGTTTGGCCCTAAAGGTGCTAGTAAAATTCCTTATGAAAATGGAAATTATGAAATTACGCCCAGTTCTGCAGTTTTTCCAGAAAGTGGATACTATGTGCTTCGCGATAAAAGAGTTCATGCTTTTATCGACTGCGCGGCCGTTGGCTTAGCGGGACGGGGAGGCCATGGGCATAATGATATTTTAAGTTTTGAGCTTGCTTTAGATGGAGTCTGGCTTATTTCTGATGCTGGGTCTTACGTTTATACTGGTGATTTTGAAGCAAGAAATATGTTCAGGAGCGGCCGTGTTCATAACACACCCATGGTGTCAGATCAGGAGCAGAATCGTTTTCATGGGCCTAATTTTTTATGGACATTGGAGTATGATGCAATACCTAGCGTAAGGTCAGTTGAACTTCAAAGTGATAAAGAAGTTATTGAGGCATCGCATGCTGGATACTCGCGATTAGATCCCCCAATCCGCCCTGTTCGTAAGTTTTCTATGCTTAGAGATGAGGGCAAGTTTACTGTTGAAGACAGTTTTGAATGCCATTTATCATCTTACGATGTAAGCATTCCTTTGCAGCTTGCCCCTGGTATTTCCTTAGGAAAAGTAGTTGGTCAGCGAATAGAATTGACTGGTCAAAATCGAAAGTTTTATATCGAATGGAGCTCTGTTGGTTTTTGGGAGATGGAAGTCTCGACGGGATGGGTTTCTACGTCATATGGAAACCGTATCGAAGCACCTCGATTACACTGGGTTAGTGCTCAGTCAAAAGAGGCTCTAGTAGTCGAAATTGGAATATGCAATGAAAGATGATGGCCAGCAGCGAGGTGTTAGTAGTGATACCAAAAGTCTACTTAATCATGCTGTTTTCAATTTGGTGTGCAGGTTCTTAGTAATCGGACTTGGTCTCACAGCAAGTGTTTTGACTGCACGATGGCTCGGGCCAGAGGGGAGGGGTATTTATTTCACGTGTATTACCATTGCTGGAATAGTAGCTCAGTTTGGGACATTCGGGTTAACAACAAGTAATACATTTCTTGCCTCAAAAAAATCGAGCGATACTTGGCCATTGTTAATCAACAGCATATTACTGTCGGTCATATTGTTTTTTTCTCTGGCTATAGCAGTAATAGTCTGGCAGGTTCCTCTCTCTGATTATTTCGGTCTTACTTCTCGGCTTTTATGGTGTATCGTTATATTGGCCCCAAGCTTACTGTTATTCAATTTATCTACTTGCCTCTTGATAGCCAATGAACGCTACGCTGCATTTAATTTGTGTTTAGTATCAAATGCATTGCTAGTCGTTTTGGGTATGCTTGTGGTTGTATTTTTCTCGCCTGAACCATTATTTTTTGTTGTAGTTACAAGTGTTGCGTCTCTAATTTCTACCTTCTCGGTAGTAGTTATCCAGCGGCGAAAAAACGGGTCGCTTATTCCGGACAGTAATCTCTTTTTTAAAGGGATAAGCTTGTCATCAAAAGCTTATCTTATTTTGGTAGTGGGGTATTTTATTCCAAGATTCGGCGTATTTTTCTTGGGTAAATCATATGGCGCAGAGGAGCTAGGTATCTACTCGGTCGCAGTTCAGTTATTTGACGTTATTGCCTTGTTACCGGCATCATTAGCTATGGTTCTTTTTCCGAGACTTCTAAAAAGGGAAGACAATCAGTGGTCAACAACAAAAGACATTTTTTTTATTACTTTAATTTTTGTAAGCACAGTAGGCTTAGGTTTTTATTTTATCGGAGAGTGGTTTGTAGTTAAGCTTTTTGGCGGCGAGTTTATCAATGCATATGCGGTATTACTTGCTATGTTACCAGGCGCATTTGCATATGCTGGCACGTCCGTTCTTTCACAATTGATAGTCTCTCGCGGCTTCCCGTTAAGTCTGGTTTTAATATGGATAGTTGGCTTCAGCATCACCTGGTTGGCATCTCTTTATTTTATTCCAAATCACGGAGCCATGGGCGCAGCCTGGTCCCAATCTATGGGGCTTTTCACGGTATTTATCGGTGTAGTGTGCCTATCTATATCAATTAAAATAAGGGATAAAAAATGATCTTGGTGATTTCACCTTACTCAATATCAGAGAAATGCAAAAACGAAGTAGAATTACTATTTGGTAAAAGTCTAGAAACTAGAAATCTCTCAGAGTTGCGGCATGATGGAATTTTTGGGATGGTTAAATACCTGTTGATGGTAAAATGTGAAAAAACTGTCGTCGTATTGGAAGATGGCTCCGCACGAGGGCTTCTTTCCTTAATGACACTTATTTGTTCTTTACCTCGAGCGCAATGTCGTATGGTCTTCGATGAGGCGGGCAATATTACTAAATTTAATCGTATCGACGGATTTCTAGCAGCATTCAGTATGATTTTTACTTCTATATCAGCGTTAGTTGCAACTTACATTTTTAAGTTACAAGTCAGTATTTTGTCTAAAGAGATCAGAAATGAGAATCTAGAGAAGAATGGCCATGGTGTATTCTATTTAAATGCGAATCTTTGGTTTGGAATACAGGCAGGTGGGTCAATCGGGCACATTTCAGGTGTAGTTAATGGACTGCTCAAAAATAATTGGTCAGTTTCCTTTGCCTCTGTTGGAGGCCGACTTATGGTCAGAAGCGATGCTCAATTTATACAAATAAATCCGCCCAAAGTGGTCTCGATGCCCTTCGAGACTACCTATTATCTTTTTAATTCAAACGTCAATCGACAGTGTTCTGGTGAAGTAGAAAAGCAGCAACCTAAGTTTATTTACCAGCGAATGTCTATTGCAAACGTATCAGGAGTTCAATTAAGCCGGAAATTCAATATACCACTTGTGATAGAGTACAACGGATCTGAGGTTTGGGTAAGCAAGCATTGGGGAAAGCCACTAAGGTATCACAATATAGCGGAGAGAGCTGAGGAGTGCTGCCTGAAACACGCCCATATGGTTGTGACGGTATCTGATGTTTTGGGAAGAGATCTTAAACAGAGAGGGGTGCATCCTGACAGAATTTTAGTTTATCCGAATTGCATCGATCCGGAAGTATTTGATTCTGAAAAATTTGCTGATTCGGAGCTGTTAGATTTGAGGTCTAAATACGGCATTCCAAATGATGCTGTTGTGGTAACTTTCGTTGGAACATTTGGTCAGTGGCACGGCGTTGAAGTCTTGGCAGAGTCCATTAAAAGGCTTCTCAGTGAAAAACTAGATCAAGTAATCTCAGAAAATATTTATTTCCTCATGGTTGGTGACGGGATTAAGATGCCAGATGTAAAGAGTATTTTGGGCGAAATTAAGGATTCATCTCGAGTCATTCTTTCAGGTCTAGTGCGGCAGGAGGAGGCCCCATTGTATTTGGCAGCCTCTGATATCCTTCTGTCTCCTCACGTTCAAAATAATGATGGGTCTGAATTTTTTGGTTCTCCAACTAAATTATTTGAATATTTGGCAATGGGAAAAGCTATCTTAGCATCCGATCTGGCTCAAATTGGGGATGTACTGAAACCTGATATGAGACTTGAATCAAACTATATTTTGGATGAATCGCTAGATGCGGTGGCATTGCTGGTTGAACCAGGAAATGTCGATCACCTTATGGCAGGAATACTCAAATTGGCTGAAAATAGCGCTTTAAGGACTGAATTAGGGAAAAACGCCAAGAGCCTTGCTTTGGAAAAGTATACTTGGGGTCATCACGTGAACGCCATAACATCGAGATTAGAGAGTCTTAGGCTAATAAAGTCGTCCTCGTCATTGGAATAACGAGTTTGATAATTAATTGGAATTACTTTATGTTTAACACCATTATTGTGAGCATATTTGTAAAAATCAGAGGTAGCTAGTGGCGTTGTCAATTTTATTGTTTTTATCGCTTACTATTCATGTATTACTTCTTAGAAAGCTTTCTTTCAAAGCAAAAATTCCAGTGCTACTTTTCTCATTTTCGTATTTTTGGACTACTTGCCTGGGTGCTATTTTGGTTACGTTTGATCTGGGATATGATGCTTGGAGCGTGCTGGGTGCGAGTTATGTGAATTTTAAAGTACTTAAACCATTGGGTCATTATGATTATTTCGCTATTTTATTTTTGCCTTTAGTTATCCCTCAATTTATATCGCTTTGCTTTTATGCTGGTTTTCGTCGGATTAAAATAGATAGTCGTAATTTATTTTTCGAGTTAATGAACCGATATCGTGTTGCCAGTGTGTCTGTCCAATTTTTAGCGTTCGGTAGTCTCTCATTGCTCTGTTTATTCGAGTTAGTGGCTAATGGTCTAACGCTTAATTTTTTTAATATTGGATTTGGTGCGGATTATGCAGACCATATTGCCGCTAGACGGAATGCTATGCAGTCATTGAGTATGTTTTATTTTGGCATAGTCTATGTTGGGCTGCCCGTACTAAGCTGCTACATGTTAAGTACTATGCTAATGCAAAAAAAAACTCTTGCTCATCGTTTGAATTTTTTCTTTAGTTTCTCAGTCATCGCTTACTTTATTTTAAGCACAGTCCAAAAAGCGCCTTTACTTATCTTATTAATTTATTATTTAGTCACTCTGTTGTTACACAGGGCAATCTCTATTAAAGGACTGTTGGTAATGGGTGTTGCAGCATTTTCGTTTTTGGGGTTTGCTTATTCCCAAGTAGGAGCGGGGGATGGTAGCGGTCTGTTTCTAGCTTTTTACCAGACTATTATGCGGATGGGGGCAAGTTTTCCTTTTTACTATAGTATATTCCCAGATCAAGTTGAGTTTGTGGGGACATTTGGGGGGGGGCGGTTTATTGGTATCGGTGCTACTGGTACTGAGACTGTTTTGGTTTCTGATTATATGGATTTAGTTGGAGACCACACTGGAGGAAATGTGCCTATATCCTCTAGTATGTTAGATGGGTATATACTTGGTGGCTTCCTTACACTGGTTATTTCACAAATACTTTTTGGGGTATATCTGATCGTAGCTTCTCGGCTTTGTGAGTTGGCTAGAAGTCCGTTAGCAGTCTCCGCTACGGTTTATTTTGTATTATGGAGCTATTATTTGTCTCAGTCTACGATTGCGCAGATTTTGGGTCGGCAAAGCTGGGGGTATCTTTATGTTTTATTGTCCCTAGTCATATTAGTTGGTCTTCAAGCACTTATGCGTTTGTTTAGTAAAAATAATGTCTGATTAGACCAACCGCAGAAACAAGCTTCTTCGAAGCTCTCAGTTCGCAATTAAATTCTCTAATTAATATTGAGAAAGGTTTATTTCTTGCAGAGGATACAGGCCGGAGTTGAGTTTTGAGATTCTTTTAAGCTTGTATTTCATTGGTATTTCCAATGATCCGCCTTGTTAGCCCGAGATAGAGATATAGCGAGAGGTTCGATTTCAATCCATTATTAAGGCTGTTTAATGCTAAACGATGATTATTTATTAACGCTAAAATCTCTTCATGGTAGAGAGATAGTCCATCACTTTGATGACAAATTGATGGTATCTAGTTTCTTTAATAGAGTATTTATAACGTCAGCTAATGAAGAAATATCTTTTCGTCTTCCATTAGCTTTTTATTTTGAAATATTTGGCCAGTTCAGGTTAATTAGAAGAGCATTGAGGTTGGATAAATGTTCTATTGCTTTGACATTTGATCGCAAGAGTTTGGTGATTACCTATCGTGGAACTATATATCACTACTGTATGATCCAGAATGTACTTAGTGAGACCTTGAGCTTAACTCAATGTAACACCGTATTGCACATGGGTATTGCTTCGTTTGCCCCCAATGTGATTGTTCTGGGAGAATATGGTCGCAATAAAGTGAGAGATAGTGTCCCTATTTATCTCTCAAAAGATGGAGGCAGAACTTGGACAGTTCCCTATACTTTTGCCGCCGGAGCTATAAGACATGTCCATGGAGTTTACTATGACAAATTCACAAATCATTTATGGGTATCAACAGGTGATCTTGATGGTGAATGTTATTTATATGAATTTTTTAGCTTAGATTTTGAGAATCCTGTAATACATGGAGATGGAAGTCAAATTTGGAGAACTGTTGGTGTTTTCTTTACATCTGAATCAGTTGTCTGGGCTATGGACTCGGAAGTGCAAAACAGCCATTTAGTTACATTGGATAGGGTTTCTGGAGAAATTTGTATAGGACGGGAGTTTCCAGGACCGATCTGGTACGTTAAAACTCTGTCTGATGGATTATATCTTTTGCAAACTACAGTGGAGCAAGGAGCAGGTGTATTGTCAAAAAGTGCCCACTTATACATTTCAAAAGATTTAGCTGATTGGCAGATATTGGGCTCATTTTGTCATGATGGTATGCCTCTGGGATATTTTAAGAATGCAGTCATTGCTTTTTCAAATGGAGAGCAGTCTAAAAATAAATTTTATTTTTCAGTTGAGGCTGTCCAAGGTATGGACGGGAAAGCTTACGAATGTCAAGTAACTACGAATAAAAAGAAAATATAATGACAGCTGATTTAAATATAAATTGGGAGATAGAGGTTCTCAAAGTTATTAAAAAGCTCAAGGGTGATTTCAGCAGTAAAGTTCAAATCTCGGCGGTTCCAGTGGGGAAAATTTCCGATTTTTCAATGGAGCAGGTTATCCCAATACTGACATTTTTGGAAACTGATCCAAGATCTGAAATTGCTATTGCCTGGCTAGAAAAAATTCGCAGGTTTATAGAGGTAAATAGGCCAAAATTATTATCAGTTGGTAATCAACGGTTTGGTGGAGCTAGACGCGCAAGATATGTCCTTGAGGCAATGGCGACTTTGATGGCTGTAGCATCGCTACTGACCAAACAGATAATATACTATAACGCTACATGCACAGTATTTGATGCTCTAAATAAAGTATCAAAAGGAACTCCATGGCATAGTGAATCATCTTCAAAGCTTGTGGAGAATATCGTCTTTAATCCAAGGTATTTTGTCTGTGAAATATAAGAAACCTAATGTAGTTATCATTTCCCCCAACTTATATAGCCGTTATACACTCACCACTATCTATTTGCTAAGGCGAATGGATATAAATGTTAGTGGCGTGATTAGTCTCAGTCTTTTGAATTATAGTCGTTTTTTTTCTGAGTTTAGACGTGATGGATTCCGATTATTAATAAAAATCTATCGCAAATTAATTCTAAAAGGCAATGAAAACAGTGTGCGAGGAGGTAATAGCATAGTTTCGTTTATGTCTGAAAATAATATGCCTTTTATAGCGGTTCCTCAACTTTGTAAAAAAAATGATATTAAATATTTGTCGACGTCAGATATTAATAGTAAAAGTGTGCACCTGTTTCTTGATGAGGTAAGGCCAGATTGCATAGCCTTTACCGGTGGTGGGATTATTAGGCAAGGTGTAATTGATCGTTCGGGTAAAGGTGTCATAAACTGTCATATGGGTGTGTTGCCCGCATATCGAGGTATGGATGTTGTGCAGTGGCCTATTTTAAATCAGGATTACAGTAATATTGGTATGACTACTCATCTTATGGACCAGGGTGTAGACACAGGCGATATACTTAAAGTTACACGTGTCAACGTAGATGAATTTTCTAACCTTAAGTCCTTACGAAATTTATTTGAGCAATTAATGCCTCAAATCTTGGCAGAGTCTTGCGTCGGCTTATTAGATGGATCGATCACACCAAGTTCTCAATTTCGAGAGGAAGGCATTCAATATTTCATATGTAATCAACGTCTAGCTCCGTTTGTGGATGAAAATCTATATTCCAATCATATTAGAAAGTTAAGGAAGAATTAATGAAGCAATTATTACAATCTTTTTCAGATGGAACGACAGAGCTGCAAGAATCGCCTATTCCGAGCTGTGGTCGCGGGAATATTTTAATTCGATCCCGCTGTTCTTTAATTTCTGCTGGTACTGAGCGTAGCTTGGTCTCCTTTGGAAAATCTAATTATATTAATAAAGCTCGACAGCAGCCTGATAAAGTTAGAGAAGTAATAAATAAAGTAAAGACTGATGGGCTCATGACTACCTATGAGGCTGTAAGAAGTAAATTAGATATGCCTATTCCAATGGGATATTCAAATGTGGGCATTGTGGTAGAGGTTGGCCAGGATGTCGTTTCCTTTAAATTGGGCGATCGAGTAGTGTCCTCAGGTGCTCATGCTGAGTTTGTATGTATGCCGGTTAATCTGTGTGCAAAAATACCAGATGCTGTCAGTGATGAGCAAGCTGTATTCACGGTGTTAGGCGCAATTGCTTTACAAGGAGTGAGATTATCTAAGCTTAATTTTGGAGAGTCTGTAGCTATAGTTGGCTTGGGTCTTGTGGGTTTAATGTGCGCGCAAATAGTCAAAGCTAATGGTTGTAGAGTCGTTGGATTTGATTTTGATAAAGATAAAGTAAAAATGGCAGAAGCGTTAGGCGTGGAGGCCTATGCTTTTTCTGACTCAGATGATGCTATTAGCATTAGTACACAATTTTCAAGAGGCCAGGGTGTTGATGTTGCACTGGTGGCGGCAGCGAGCCCGAACAGCGATCCGATGGTATTGGGAGCGAAAATGTGTAGAAAAAAGGGGCGATTAACTCAGATTGGTGTGACTGAATTATCCATCCCAAGAGATATAATGTTTAAAAAAGAATTAACTTTACAGGTTTCTTGTTCCTTTGGTCCAGGGCGCTACGATGAGTCTTATGAGTTGAAAGGTATCGATTATCCTTATGCATATGTGAGATGGACGGAACAGCGGAATTTCGTGGCGATTTTAGATTCGATAGAGGCTGGCGGGCTCCAATTGACACCCATGATCTCCAATCGTTTTGAATTTGATAATGCAAGCGATGCATATGAGTTACTTCTTGAGGACAAGTCAACGCTAGGTATTATTTTGTCGTATTCAAAAGAAGAGCTTGCTGAGGATATTCAAGCGGAGAGGACTTTGGTCGAGAATGAACAACCAATTTTCTCGAATGATCAGAAGATGGTGATTGGTGCTATTGGTGCCGGGAATCATGCGTCTCGTCATCTTTTACCGGGATTTAAGAAAGCAGGTGCCGTACTCAAAATCGTATCATCTTCTCAAGGCCTTAGTGGAAGTCATACCGCGAAAAAATTGGGTTTCGCTATGAATACCACCGACAACGATGTTGTTATGTCGGATGGTCAGGTCAATACAATTGTCATCGCCACACAGCACAGTACTCATGCCAATCTAGTGATAGATGCATTGAGGAATAAAAAGAATATTTTTGTTGAGAAACCACTTGCCATAAATCAAAAACAATTGAATGATATTGAGTCTGCATATCGTGAAGCAAAAATTAGTGGATTTGAGTCAAAGTTAATGATTGGTTTTAATCGAAGGTTTTCCCCATTAATTGTTAAAATGAAATCATTGATAGATAAATCTAATACTCCTTTCTCAATGATTTATACGTGTAATGCGGGACATATCCCACGAGAACATTGGCTTCAAGATCCTAAAATTGGAGGCGGGCGTGTAATAGGTGAGGCATGTCATTTTATTGATATAGCGCGTTTCATGGCAAAAAGTCCGATTAAGTCAATCCAAGCTATCCCAATGTCTCCCAAACAGGATTCAACAGACTGTATGGATACTGTGACAATTATCCTAGCCTTTGAAAGTGGGTCTATAGCTTGTATTAATTATTTTGCGAATGGACATAAGTCATTTCCCAAGGAACGAATTGAAATGTTCCAAGGCAACAAAACTATTGTGCTTGATAACTTTAGAACTCTATCTGCATATGGTTTTAAGAGTTTAAAAAAGATGAGTTCTTTCAGGCAAAACAAAGGACAAAATGAGTGTTGTAAGGCTTTTTTGGAATCGATACAAAAAGATAAACCCTCTCCAATCAGGTTTGAGGAGCAGTTAGAGGTTTCTCAGGCCTGTTTAGATGTCTACGAATTGTTAAAAAAACAGGTAAATTAGCTGATAAATTTTTGTTACGGTCATTTATATGCTCGACATTAGTTGTGCTCTATTTTCTTGGCCAGCGTAAAAATGGTCAGAAATCATGAGATTAATAAAGAAATGTACTCACTTAATTTTGGTTTGTTGCTCTGTCACTGTGTTTCGGCTTTATGATCACTATAAATAATGAAATCTTTAATACTGTGACAAAATTATGAGGCACATGTTTCGAATATTTTCCTCAATATAAATTGGCTCTTGGAGCAACTCTAAAGACAATGAGTGTCAAAATCTTACTTCTTATTAACACATTAAAATATCTCAAGTGGCAACAGATCTACTTCAGATTAGTGCGTAAATTTACCAAGCCAAAGGTAACCGAAAAGTTTAGTGGTGCGATCCATAAGGGAACAGGCGAATGGAAGCACTTAATTCTATATGAGGAAAAAATTGATAGGCACTTAAAAGCCTGCTTTTTGAACCACTCCAAGTTATTGGACCTGCCGTCCGATTGGAATAATGAAAGGCTCGGCAAGCTCTGGCTTTATAACTTACATTATTTTGAAGATCTTCTTGCTAATAACGCCGAAGATAAATCTAGCTTTCATTTACAGTTATTGAATCGTTGGGTCGAGCAAAATCCAGTAGGACATGGTCATGGATGGGAACCGTACCCAACATCTTTGCGGATTGTAAATATCCTCAAAGCTTGGCTTGGGGGTCTAGCACTGGGTGACGAGTTGCTTAAAAACGTGCATTCTCAAGCAAGCTACTTGTCGAATGACCTTGAAAAGCATCTATTAGGCAACCACTATTTTATAAATCTTAAGGCTCTTTTGTTTGCTGGTGTAATCTTTGAAAATCGTCGATGGATCAATATTGCTGAGAAGGGTTTAGTCGCTGAGATTCCAGAACAGATTCTGAGTGATGGTGCTAATTTTGAGCTTAGTCCAATGTATCACTCACTCGTATTAGTAGATATGCTAGATATGCTTAACCTAAGTAGATCTTACTCGATTCAGATATCTAGCCGGCTTGTGTCTTTACTAGAACTATACATACCAAAAATGTTGAACTTTTTGGAGGCAATGGCGCACCCTGACGGAGGTGTATCTTTTTTTAATGATTCTGCTGACGGAATTGCTCCAGCTAAAGGAGATATCGAAAACTATGCCAAAATTCTAGGATTTAAAATAAGCGATATTGATTGTGGTAGACATCAGATCATTGATAATGCTCTCAGTGGATACTTTTGCGCTATAGCAGGCGGCAATAAACTGATATTTGATACAGCACCCATAGGGCCGGATTACATACCGGCTCACGGTCATGCTGATACGTTATCTTTTGAGTTGTCCATTGGCGCTGAGCGCGTCTTTGTCAACTCGGGCACATCACAATATGGTTTAAGCTCAGTACGTTTTAACCAACGAAAAACTCGTTCTCATAATACGGTTGAGATAGACGGCAAAGACTCTTCGGAAGTTTGGAGTGGTTTTAGGGTCGCTAATAGGGCCCGGATATTATTTAGATCCGCCAGACTAGATCCAGAACACGGTATCTCATTACGGGCTGCTCATAATGGATACAAGTCAATTTTTGGTGGAAGCATTCACCATCGAAATCTTATGCTGACTCCCAATTCGTTGTATGTTGTGGATGAAATAAAAGGCGACTTTAAGCAGGCTATTTCAAGATTTTTTGTCCATCCTAGTTTGTCTGTCGAGTTAGACAATAATATTTTGAGAATCGAAGGTTTAGAATTTTCTTTAATAGCGAATACTGAACATCTTTTCGTAGTCGTAAATGATTCAGTGTGGTGCCCACAATTTGGTCTACGGATACCAAATAAAGTGATAGAAATACAGCAGCAATGCGCAAAGTCTAAAATCTTGTTTACTTGGGATAACACCGCTAAGCCATGAAAATATTGATATTGTCTTTCTATTACCCACCTGACCTGTGCGCAGGATCATTTAGGACCGGACAATTAGTTTCTGCGTTGAATTCTGAATGTGAAAAAGGTACGTCGATAGAAGTGATTACAACGATGCCTAATCGGTACAGCAGCTACAGACCAGATAACTTGACAGATTTCGAAGAGGATGGCCCTAGAGTTCACAGAGTCGATTTACCGAATCACAAGAGTGGTATGAAAGATCAAGCTGTAGCGTTTTTACACTTCGCAAAAGCAGCATTGCGTCTCACGAGCAGAAAGAATTATGATTTAGTGTTTGCTACCTCCTCTAGACTAATGACAGGAACGCTGGGTGCTGTAATTTCAAGAAAATGTGAATCTCGACTGCATCTAGACATACGGGATATTTTTACTGATACGATCGTCGATGTTGTTCGTCAAAAAGTTCTTATTAAAACTATATGGCCCATCTTAAAATTTGTTGAGCGCTGGACATATAGGTCTGCTGATGAAATCAATGTAGTGTCAAAAGGCTTTATGGATGATGTGTTAGAAATTTCGCCTAAATCAATAGTCACCACATTTACAAATGGCATCGATAACGAATTCCTTGATCGGGACTTTTCTCACAAAATAGCGAGGAAAAAGACTCTTATTACATATGCTGGAAATTTTGGCGAGAGTCAGGGGCTACAGTATATAATTCCCGAGGTTGCAGCAGAGATTCAAGAATTTGCGCAATTTCAATTAATTGGCGATGGTGGTAAGAAGGGCGAGCTAATTGCGGCTATAGAGGATGTTGGAGTCAATAACATTACGATACATGACCCGGTTAGTAGAGATTCACTGCTAGGTTTTTACGCAAATACGGACATTCTGTTTTTCTGTTTGAATGATAGGGATGCCTTTTTAAAGGTTCTGCCCTCGAAACTGTTTGAATATGCAGCTACTGGAAAGCCTATACTTGCCGGTGTTGCAGGACATGCTGCTGACTTCATCAAGGAAAACGTCCCTGGTTGTGAAATTTTCCCGCCTGGAAATGTGGGCGCAATGATTGATAAGTTAGGCCTCTTAATGGCGGGGCCAAAACAGTATGAAAGAGCTAGCTTTAAGGAAAAGTTTTGTCGTAAAAAAATAATGCGCGATTATGCAGTGCAGTTATTAAAAAAAAGGAAGACTTGATATTGTGTCAAAAAAAGTAAGAGTAGCCGTTTTAACCCAAGAAGATAGCTTTGTTATTCCAGAAAATATAAAACTTCTTGGGAAAATGGATTCAATCAAGCTGGTCGCGGTAGTCAAAATAGACGCTGCTGGATCGTTAGTAAATAAGAAGACACTGTTTATAAAGGGTTTTGGGCTGAGTCAAGTAATAAAGATGGGTCTAGTCTCAACTTTTAATGGAATATTAAATATCATAGATAGTTTCTGCTTTTTCAAATTAGGGCTTCTGAAAAGTCTTAAATCAGTTTCTGTCGTGTGTGATTCAAAATACAAAACTATGATAGATCCTAACGAAAAGTCGAATATTGATTGGTTGGCAAAGGAAAAGATTGATTTAGTGATATCCTATTCCGCGCCGTGTGTATTTAAAAGTGAGCTACTTAAACTGCCAAAATTTGGATGTATAAACCTCCATTGCTCGTTACTCCCAAAGTATGCTGGCCTGCTTCCTAGTTTTTGGACTTTATATGAGAAAGCGGAAATGCTTGGTGCTACTGTCCATGAAATGGATGACAAAATAGATAATGGTGCTATCTTAGGGCAAATCAAAGTTTCAAGACCTTCTGACCTTTCAATGTTTAACGTCATTAGGATTACCAAGCGGGCAGGCGGGCATCTTATGGTATCAATAATCGGGGAGATATTGAGCGGAAGTGCTAAAGCCCAGATTAACTCTGTAGAAAAAAAGGACTATTATTCCTGGCCAACCATTGATCAGATTAAAGAGTTCCGTCGAAGCGGGGGAAGACTTATATGAAAAAAGCTGTGCTGACGTTGGATGTGGAAGACTGGTATCACCTTGATTATTTTGATCGTCGTGAATGTAATACCAGCAATTCCCTCCTTGATGGTGTTGATGTGTATGTTGAACTGTTGGAATCATTATCTCTCCCATCGAGTTTCTTTGTGCTAGGCGAAATCGCAGAGAGGAAGATCCAGTTTTATAAAGATCTCCTCAAAGCTGGGCATGATGTGGGATCACATGGTTGGAATCATGTAAGGCCGATGTCCATGGGTATTGATGAATTTCGTACTGATCTTCAACGCTCCCGAGATGTTATGAAGGAAATTAATGGAGAACGAGGTTTTGGTTATAGGGCTCCTTGTTTTAGTCTTGATCGTAAGCGGCTGGATATCGTAAGGGATTCTGGCTTCGCTTATGATTCAAGTCGAATTGATTTTGGGAATCACCCTCTTTATGGTTCGATTGATATGAATGGTTACGATAAGCTCTCCGATGCAGTGTATCAGTGTGGCAAATTTATGGAATTTGAAGCAACAACCCTTTCGGTTTTGGGTAAAAATATCCCCATCTCTGGAGGTGGGTATCTTCGTTTGTTCCCATGGCTTCTGATGAAAACGCTGGTCAGTCAGTATCTTAAAAAAAATGATTTATATGTACTTTATATTCATCCTTTTGAGCTATCGCAGTTACAGGTTCCAGAAGTGCCAAACTCTACCTCCACTCTAACTAAATTTAGATATTCACATGGTCGAAACGGAGTCGTAGATAAAATCACAAGACTCGTAGATTTGTTACGCTCTAATGGCTACAGCTTCACTACCTTTAGTGAGATTCAGAAAGAGCAGCTTCGTTAGTATGGTAGCCGAAGGGCTGATTAAGGGCCATATATTAATTACGGGTGGCACGGGCTATGTTGGCGGGTATCTGTCGAATAAATTAGTGAACGCTGGCTACAGAGTTACGACCGTTTCGCGAAGCGTGGGCGGAAATAATAATCATATATGTGCGGATCTTACTAACCAAGCAGCTCTAATTGATCTTGCAAAGAAATTGTCATCAGTTGATACGATTATTCACTGTGCTGCGATCGCTCATGGAGAAAAGTCCGCAGGAAATTATTCTGTGGCCGATTTTAATACGTTAATTTCAAATAATATTCTTAAGGCATTTGATCGGCGTCAAATTCGTTGGATATTTATTAGCTCAATATCAGTTTATGGTGAATTATATTCAGAATCTTCTATTCCACTTACACAGTGTCCTAAGCCAACCGATAGCTATGGTACGGGTAAGTTACGTGATGAGAGGTTGTTTATTTCAAACTGCAGTCATTTAGATATTCTCCGCTTGATGCCGGTTTATGATAGTCTAAATCTGCAAGATATAAGGAAACGAGTTTTTTTACCAACTACAAATTTAAAAATATTGATTCGACCTGCTCCGCTTTATAGTATCTGTAACGTAGAAGAGGTGCTAGCGGTAGTTAAGCAATGCATGGACTATAGTTCTGGCCAGAGAATAATTCAGGTAGGTAATTCCCAGCCTGTTAGTCAGGCGGTCTTAGTGAGCTGGTTTCCTGGCAAATCTATCCCAGTCCCGCAGTTTCTATTTAGAGCGATGGTGTCTCTTTTGCCGAAGAGATTGGGTTCATTGAGGAATATTCGCTTTATGTTAAAAAAGTTGGGATTAAATAATATATATGAAGTTGGCTGCTTAGAGATAGGTCCGAAATAAATATGAGTGGTTAAAACTGGCGAGCCCGCAGTATCTTTTAACGTAAAATTTACATTTGTGCTGCTATGGATTTGACGGATTTGCTTAACATTATATGAGTTTAACAGATGAATGATTTAGAAATTATTGGTAGAGAAAAGGCGTTATTTTCGTCCGATATAGAGTTATTTTCAAAAGAGTTATGTGAAAAAATACAATCTTCAAGATTCCTTATTATCGGTGGGGCGGGCACCATTGGCCAAGCTGTAACCAAGGAGATTTTTAAACGAGAGCCCAGAGCGCTCCATGTCGTCGATATTTCAGAGAATAACATGGTTGAATTGGTGCGAGATATAAGAAGCACAGAAGGCTATGGAAGTGGCGAATTTAAGACTTTTGCTCTTGATTGTGGGTCTCTTGAATTTGAGGCGCTTATGAAAAGCGAGGGCCCATACGATTACGTATTTAATTTATCAGCTCTAAAGCATGTTAGAAGCGAGTCTGACCCATATACACTTATGCGAATGATCATGGTTAATGTCTTCAATACTGTTAAGACGTTGAGCTTGGCCAATAAAATGGGAGTAAAAAAATATTTTTGTGTATCAACTGACAAGGCGGCTAATCCAGTTAATATGATGGGTGCTAGTAAGCGTATTATGGAAATGTTCTTGATGCGTGAGAGTTTGACCCAGGAAATTTCAATGGCGCGTTTTGCTAATGTGGCCTTTTCTGATGGCTCTCTCCTTCATGGATTTAACCAACGGTTCGCAAAAAAACAGCCATTTTCAGCCCCAAATGATGTTCGCCGCTATTTTGTAACGCCGCAAGAGTCAGGTGAGCTTTGCTTGCTATCTGGATTGCTTGGAAATAATCGAGATATATTTTTCCCAAAGCTCAGTGAAAAGTTACACCTGATTACATTCTCTGAGATCGCGGTTCGCTATTTAAGAGAGCGAGGGTATGAACCCTATGAATGTGGATCTGAGGATGAGGCGCGAGACAGGGCGGCGGAATTGATAGCTAATAAACAATGGCCCTGTTATTTCTTTAATAGTGATACAACAGGTGAAAAAGACTTCGAAGAGTTTTTTACCGATAACGAAGATTTAGATATAGAGCGTTTTGAGACGGTTGGAGTTATCCGAAATCAACCTGATTTTGATGAGGCCAAATTAGAAGAATTCATGTCTGGAATTGAAGGTCTTAGGGAAAAAGGGACTTGGACCAAAGATGATATTGTTAAGCTATATTTTGGACTACTACCAGAGTTTGCTCATAAAGAGACTGGTAAATATCTAGATCAGAGGATGTAACAATGGACCGTTTTTTTGACCTTTTATTTTCCGGGATAGCGTTATTGCTACTCTCTCCTCTGTTGGTGCCTATAGTAATAACACTAAAGCTCACTGGTGAAGGTGAGGTGTTCTTTTTACAGGAACGTATTGGCAGAAGCGGTGAAATCTTTAAGTTGTTTAAGTTCGCGACTATGCTGAAAAATAGTCCCAACATTGGCACTGGTACGGTGACCATGAGAGGCGATCCTCGAGTGCTTCCAGTTGGCACGTTTTTGCGTAAAACCAAAATTAATGAGCTGCCGCAGCTATTGAATATCTTTTTTGGTGATATGAGTGTTATTGGCCCAAGGCCGCTAACTACCCAAACATTTGGGGCTTATTCGGACAACACTCAGAGTCTTATAAAGCAAGTTCGGCCAGGCCTCTCAGGGGTAGGTTCTATTATATTTCGAGATGAGGAAGAGATAATGCACGGTGCAAAAGCGTCCGTTGACTTCTACGCGAATGTTATAGCTCCGTATAAGGGAGCGCTTGAAGAGTGGTTTGTCTCGAATAAGAGCATGTACATTTATTTTGTGGCGATTTTTATTACAGCTTGGGCTGTTCTTATTCCAAGCACTAAAATAGCGTGGAGGGTTTTTAAGGATTTGCCTGAGCCGCCGAAAGAGTTAAAGGAAGCACTTAAATATACTGACTAACTGTCGTGACTCTTCTTACTCCCACCTTATGCGATCCAATTTCTAAGATATGACATGGCAGTTGAATCTGTGTGCCAACCCCCTCTGAGCATTATCCTCTCAAGCGGCTCACCTTGTTCTAATAGATCTAGTGCTGCACCCACTCCAAATGAATGACTACTCGGCGGTTGTTCATTGGAGTCCATTTTCAAGTCCTTTTAATTCGGTGTTTACATTTGCCGGGTGTAGGTTGTTCCCAAAATGCCCATGCCTATTAACTGATCTCAGAATATAGCCTTCATCGCCGATCATACTCCTCCATTTTTCTAATAAGTCGAAGAGTTCTTAGCTGATTGGTAGTATCTATCCAGCCCCAAATTGATCCGTTTTTGAGAAATTGAGTCTGATAGCCAGTTTTCTGTTCGGTTCTTGGTAGATGTCCTCAAACTTGAATGCGCAGAGCTCTGACCGGTGGCGCATGGTTCCGTAGCCGAGCCTTATAAGGACTTTATTTCTTAAATCCCTGATGCTGTTATCGCAGTTGCTAAGTAGCTGGTTGAGCAGTGGCTTGGTGAGTGGAGTAGCCTGCTGTTGTGCCCGCCCAATCTTTCTGTACATTCGTTTGATGGCGAGTATGACCTCTGGCTGGCTGACTGGCGGCGTTGCAGTGTTTGGAGAGTTTTAGGACCGTCCCTAAGCTATTTATTCTTAGACGGATGGTGGCGCTTTTTCTTATTGTATCAAAGTAGACGTACAACTATACTTTCGCCGTCTTAACTGGACCTAGTACTTGCTCACCTCCATTTACAATACGATACGAGAAATACCGAGGAATATTCATTGACTACAAATGCCAAACCAGACTCCTCTAAAAAGCTTTTTAGCTCTACTAGCTATCGACCTCTGCCTGCAAGTCTCACCATACAAAATAGTGAAATTGACGGATTAGGTTTGTTCGCCATAGAAGATATCAGTGAAGGTACTTATCTTGGGGAGGCACACTACAAGTTGGATGAAGGCACTGATTGGGTTAGGACACCACTGGGGGGCTTTATTAACCACTCTTGGCGAAGAGATCACTGTTTACTACACGCTATATTAAGGTTTTCACGGAGTTTAATCCTCGATAACCCCCTTATAAATACTCAATATGGCTGAGAGATTGTCCTCAGACTAAAAAGCAGCTTATATTAGGCGGTACATCAGAAAGCTAAATCGCTTCGCTTTGGAACATAAACAAAAGCCTCAGAGTTTGATGACTCTGAGGCTTTTTATTGCCTACGGTTCAGGCGTCTCCATTAGGCTAACCATCAGCGTTAGCATTGTTTTGAGACTTAGCTTTCTTTTTCAGCCATCGCTTGATCTAACATTTCAACCAACTGATTACGACTATAGTTATGGGGTCCCCATTGATTCAGCTCAACCAACTGTTTGACCTTGGTGCTAATGGTAAACGCCC